>OGCI01000258.1_pt1 | contig 68416 bp, 60 predicted proteins | sample 1570021 | NCBI WGS metagenome assembly OGCI01 (sample SAMN06264664, study PRJEB24512) | hot springs metagenome | isolation source: Hot spring water | place: South Africa: Tshipise | collected 2015-06-21
GACGATAATCGGCAAGGTCGGCCAGCGCCGCGCGTACCGTTGGATGAGTATACCAGTGCTGAACAACTGTTTTCATCACCGTTTCCTTCGTGCCTGCATCAATCGCGAACCCGGATTCGCCCTTGTGAACCGCTCGGTGTTGTTCTATGGGGCTTCAATCAGCATTATCAGATAACGAACGGTTACTGTCAATTTGCCAGCTATCCTGAGTCGTGGCATACTGACGCCATAAAGAGATACAATCATGCAGGCGCGCCGATCTGATGCGTTCCCTCAAAATCTGCTCAATGATCTCTACTGGCGCACAACACCCGGTGAAGTCTTATGATTGCCTGCAACCACGCTGTGAAACGATAAGGAGCGTCTATGTCGCTGTTGCCGACCGCAACCGTTGCGACCATTGCCCGCTATGTGGGTCAGCAAGTAACCCTGGCTGGATGGGTCTATCACAAAACCGAGAAGGGCAAGCTGATTTTCATTTTGCTGCGTGATGGAAGCGGCACAATTCAGTGTGTGACTTTTAAAAAGAATGTGAGTGAGGCCACGTTTGCTACCGCGCAGGCGTTGACTCAAGAGAGTTCATGCCGGATTACCGGTAGCGTGCGCGCTGACGAACGCGCGCCAGGTGGCTATGAGCTTGATGTGACCGAGATCGAGTTGATCGGTTCGAGCCACGAGTATCCAATTACTCCCAAAGAGCATGGGGTTGAGTTTTTGATGGAGCATCGCCATCTCTGGGTGCGTTCGGCGAAGCAGCATGCCATTCTCCGAATTCGGGCGGAAGTGATCGCCGCTGCGCAGGAGTGGCTGAATGAACAGGGGTTTGTGCGTTTCGATACCCCCATCCTCACCGCAACCGCCGCCGAAGGCACAACCAATTTGTTTGCCACTGACTATTTCGATCTAGGCAAGGCATACCTTGCCCAGACCGGTCAGCTCTATGTGGAAGCGGGAATGATGGCGTTTGGACGGGTGTACTGCTTTGGGCCGACCTTCCGGGCCGAAAAGAGCAAAACGCGCCGTCACCTGACCGAGTTTTGGATGATTGAACCAGAGGTGGCGTTTGCCGATCACGAAGATAATATGCGGTTGCAAGAGCAGTTTGTCAGCGCCATTGTGGCTCGCGTGCTCGACCGGCGGCGTGAGGATCTTAAAGTGCTCGAACGCGATACGACACTGCTCGAACAGGTGATACCGCCGTTCCCGCGGATCACTTACGATCAGGCGCTTGAGTTGATTGCCAATCATCAGGGTGAAGTTGAGGGTGCCGATCCACTGCCGTGGGGCGAAGACTTTGGCGCGCCGCATGAGACATTGATAGCCTCAAAGTTTGATCGACCGGTCTTTGTCGAACGCTTCCCATCAGCGGTAAAGGCGTTTTACATGCAGCCCGATCCCAATCGACCGGAAGTGGCCCTCTGCGCCGACCTGCTTGCGCCAGAAGGGTATGGTGAGATCATCGGCGGATCGCAACGCATCCACGACCTGACCTTGCTCGAACAGCGGATTCGCGAGCATGGTCTGCGCCGCGAAGATTATGAGTGGTATCTTGATCTGCGTCGTTACGGAACGGTGCCGCACAGTGGCTTTGGCATGGGGATCGAGCGAGTAGTAGCCTGGATTACCGGCACGCGCCACATTCGCGAAACGATCCCGTTCCCGCGCCAGTTGTATCGCATTTATCCGTAGAAGATAGGGCAGGGCAAGTGATGACGCGCTCTGCGCGTTGCCCTTGCGCGCAACAGTATGTAACTCATGCAGCGGGGCGCAGCATTGCTGCGCCCCATTCTTGATCATCGATCAGATTCGATGCTGCGGCAGACGCCATCCCGTCTGTCCCTTCGCTCCGAACAGATCTACCGAAGTTTCTCCTCGATTCCCGCTGTCGTCTTTAGCGCACCATCGTGCGGCGTACCCGTTCAACAGCCTGCTGAGCTGTGGTCAGATAGATAGTGTAGGCGCCTGAGCGGTTGAGCACAAGCGGGGTTGCAATACCGACTGCCAGCAACGCGGGTAACCAGAACAGCACAAAGAACTGGGCCAGCCAGGCGAAGATCAGGCCGCCACCGACCAGTGTGTTGAGTAGAGCAGTGCTGCCGCGTTGGGTATAACCGGCTCCTAACAGCTCGCGGAGATTGGCGATGAGTAACAGAATGCCGGCAAATGCGCTAAAGTGCATGGTGAGACCGATGTTAAAGAAGCGCAGCAGAAAGTAGACCAGCAATCCAAAAACGATCACTCCCAGAATAATAAGGTAGATCGGCTTGACCGGATAGCCGCCGATGAGGACATACGATTGACGCGGGCCGTTGCCATTGTTCCCGTACATTGTCATATCCTTTCGCTTACGCTGATCTCTCGTCGCTGCCAGTATGACGCTGCGATATTGACAAAAGTTGCGCAGGGCGAACCGCGAGTTTGAGTGGTAATGTTGCGCCGCTTCATATTGCTCGCATGTTGGTCTGACTATTTGAGGTGAATAACGCGCGCGCCAGAGGCAGGTAGGCAGCAGCGCGGCGCACATAGTCACGCGCGGTAGGATTATCCCGAATCGCGACCGGATCAACGATCCCCTGGTTATGCCATGCGGCCAGAGTCCGCCATGAGATGGGCTGGTTTTCAATCGCGGCGCGCAGAATCCCGCGTTCGAGGTTGGCAGCCAGGTAGTTGATTGCCAGTTCGTCGTGGCTGATTTCGGCGGTGATGGCAGCAAACAACTCCGGCTGTGAGTGGTACCGCGACGGATCAATTTGACTGCCCTCAACTCGCAGCCGCACATGCAGCACTCGTCCGTCGGCCAAAGGCACTTCGCCGGACAGGATCTCTGCCGCGACTGAAGGTCGCAAATTGGCAGGCCAGACGCTGAAGTTCATGCCGATACCGCTCAGGTTGGCGTATTGTTGGGCAACCTGGTATAGCGGTGTCACCATCCGCAATGATGGCGCCAGCTCTTCTGCCCAGCCAAAATTTTCGTTGTAGAGAATTGTTGCCATCACAACGGCAAATTCGCGGTCGCTCAATCCTGAAAGCTGTGGATGATTGTGCCGGGCCGCTGCTGCCAGCATTGCATCGCGTAAACGGCGCATTCGAGCGGCGAAATCGGGGCGCACAAAAGGTTCTATCGTTGGCCCAGGACGAGTAGGCGGAGCGGGTCGCGCAAAGTGATGAAATGTGCGGTTGGTCACCGGTTGCGCAAGGTGTCCTGCGTGATCGACGCTGATCAGGCAGAGCACAATAACGAGTGTTAGAAAACCTCGCATGGGCGTTGCCTGTCTGGAACATATGGCGAAACGGTACCAGCTCATTTCGCCGTCTGAGTGTCGAGGGTGAGTTCCCGGTCACATCTCTTATGATAGGCCGGGTGGCAAGATGATCAAGCGACTGGAGACTGATGTATCGAGGCGCGGGAAGAAGTTTTTTGCATACCGGCTTATGCCGTGGCCTGTTTTGGCTGCAATACCAGCAATCCGACCAGGACGATCCCGCCGAGGATCAGGAGTGTCATCAGCTTCATTAGCGGAGTAAAGAAATCGAGCAACCCGATTGAGCCGAACGCAACGCTGAGCGCGTAGTAACAGGCCACTACTTGCCGTTGACTCAGGCCAAGATCGAGCAGACGGTGATGCAGATGGTCGCGTCCGGCTTGCGCTGCTGACCGACCGTGCAGGGTGCGGGTGAGGATGAGCCAGGCCATATCGACAATCGGCACCCCCAGCACCAGCAAGACCGTTGCCAGCTTGGCGCCGCCGATAATGGCGCAGATACCGAGGGTATAGCCAATTGTCATCGCGCCCACATCACCCATAAAGATGCGAGCAGGATGCGAGTTGTAGATCAGAAATGCTGCGCATGCCCCGCTGAGCGCCAGTGGGAGCATGGCAACAGTCAACTGTGGCGGTTCGAGGGTGAGCGTGTGTAACGCCAGCACCATTCCAGCAATGAGCGTTACGCCTGCTGCCAGGCCATCAAGGCCATCGATCCAGTTCACCATATTCTGTATCCCGACAATCCAGAAGATAGTTGCGGCGATAGCCAGCCATGGACTCAGGTTGTGCAGGTGAATCTGATCGACAAAGGGAAAGTTGAACGCCGTGAGGATGATTCCAAGCGCCTCTGTCGGTTGACCGAGAGCGTCGGGATAGAGCGAGTGATCCCATAGATAGGGGCCAACGGCCACCAGAGCGGCGACGACATGAACGGCGAGGCGCGGCAGAGCCGGCAGATCGTAAAGATCATCGAACAGGCTAATCAGGGCGATGATAGCAATGCCGATGAGCAGTAAACCGATTCGGAGATGCTCAAATGGCGAGCGACGCAACGTCGGATCGAGCGCCTCGAAGGCCAGACTTGCAAGGAGGGCTACGACCAGGCCTGCAATCATAGCCAACCCGCCAACGATCGGCGTTGGCTCACGATGAATGTGCCGCGGGCCGGGTTTGGCTACCCATCCCTCGTGGCGCGCCAACCGGATCAGTGGTGGTGTCAGCAGCGCAGTAACGGAAAAGGCAATAAGCGAGACGCCCAGCAAGGCCAGCGTAACAAGCATGCAATCGTCGTTCTATCTCAGTTCGTGAACTCACTGCTGGTATTGGTCTGGTAGCAACTCGATACCAGCGCATACGGCGTTCACGGCATCTGCGTCATCTCTTCGATTTTCCGGCGCGCGGCGGTTGTAGTGTCGGATTTCGCATTTGGGGCAGCCATTCGGCTGCCAGACCGAGACGACCTCTTTAGCCTGTGCCGAACTGGCGATCGCCGGCATCGCCCAATCCCGGCACAATGTATCCACGCTCGTTGAGGTGGCTGTCAATCGCGGCGAGATGAATCTGCACGTCAGGATGGGCTGTAGTCAAAGCGCGCACGCCTTCTGGCGCGGCAATCAAACCGAGGAACTTGATGCGTTGGGCGCCCCACTGCTTGAGAATATCAACTGCGGCCACCGCCGATCCACCGGTAGCCAGCATCGGATCCACAATGATTGTGAGGTCGATATCCGGCTTGCTCGGTAGCTTGTTGTAATACGTGACTGGCTGCAACGTTTCGTGGTCGCGGTAAAGGCCAAGATGCCAGACGTGTACTGTGGGGAGAATATCAACGATTGCTTCGGCCATGCCCAGACCGGCGCGCAAGATCGGGATGATGCCGATTCGCTCGGCCACTTCGTAGCCGGCACAATTGGCAAGTGGCGTTTCAACCGTCAATGGGGCCAGAGCCAGGTCTTGGGTTGCTTCGTAGAAGAGCAACTGTGCAATCTCGCGCACCAGCTCGCGAAACTTCTTTGGTTCGGTCCATTTACTGCGCAGCAGCGCCAGTTTGTGTTGAACCAGCGGATGCCGGGAAACAAACACCTGTGACGACATGGGCAATTCCTGCGTTAGACACTATCACATGAACGCGCACCGACGCGCAGATCGGCAGAGTGGAGCATCAATCTGGCGCAAACGGCTATCTGCGACCAGGCGCAAATGGGTTCACTCACCCTGATGATGATCGCTCGAGCTTATAACCAACTCCGCGCACTGTCAGGATCAGCTTCGGTTTCGACGGCTCGACCTCGACCTTTTCGCGCAACCGGCGCACACACACATCGACCAGATTGGTTTCACCGATATATTCGTAGCCCCAGACCTCGCGGTACAGCACCTCGCGGGTAAAGACCTGACCGGCATTCGCGGCGAGGAAATAGAGCAATTCAAATTCCATTGGCGTCAGTTTAACTTCGGCGCCACGCACTGACACTTTGTGAGCGATGGCGTCGATTGCCAGATCGCCGACCTGCACAAACGTTGGCGCCGTGCGCGACTTTTGCATGTCAACCCGACGCAAAATCGCCTCGACCCGAGCCACAAACTCAGCGACCTTGAAAGGTTTGGTAATGTATTCATCGGCGCCGCGCCGGAAGCCCTGCACCACGTCATCGGTGCCATCGCGCGCTGTGATGATCACGATTGGCACATCACTCTTGGCGCGAATCCGCTCGCAGGCATCGAAGCCATCAACGAACGGCATCATCACATCGAGGAAGACGAGATCAAACTGACCGCGGTCAAAGGCTTCCAACGCCTCTATACCGTTGGCGACAACCACCGTCTCATATTGCTGGGCAGGAAGCGCAGTTTGAATGAGGCGACCGATGGAAGGATCATCATCGGCGACCAGAATTCGGCGTTTCGGTGGCGGTTGATCGGCAGCTCGTTGTGATGTGCGGTGGAACAGTGACATAGGTTTTGTTCATCCGCGCCTGATGGCGTTCACCTTGAACATTACCGGAGTATATGCCTGACCTGCCGCATTGCTACGCGGCTTGCTAGCAGAGGCTGAAACCTCGCAACCAATCCTTACACCGCCTCATCGAGTCGGCGGCGATACTCGGCTCGCGGCACCAGAATCGGGCGGCCACGACCCTGAATCACTTCTGCATTGACGATACAGCGCCCGATATGTTCTTGCGAAGGGATCTCGAACATCACCTCAAGCAACACCTCTTCGACAATACTGCGCAGAGCGCGAGCGCCGGTGCGAGCGCTCATTGCCCGATCCACGATCGCTTCCAGGCTATCAGGAGTAAATTCCAGCTCACAATGATCGAGCGCAAACAGCTTCTGATATTGCTTGATAATCGCATTGCGCGGCTCAGTCAAGATCCGCAGCATCGCCTCGCGGCTCAATGGTTCGAGCGCCACAATGACCGGTAGACGACCGACAAATTCAGGAATGAAGCCAAAGTGCATCAAATCGTCGGGTGTGATCTGAGCCAGCAATGCGCCCTCTTCATCGACCGGCTTGACCGGATTGCTCCCGAAGCCGAGCAACTGCTTACCGCGCAACCGTTTCGCGATGATGTTAGTGATACCTTCAAACGCGCCGCCGCAGATAAACAGCACATTGGTCGTATCAAACGGGATATATTCCTGCTGCGGATGTTTGCGACCTGGCAACGGTGGCACGTGCGCGACGCCGCCTTCCAGGATCTTAAGCAGCGCCTGCTGCACGCCTTCACCTGACACATCGCGCGTAATTGACGGATTATCCGACTTGCGAGCAATCTTATCGATCTCATCGATATAGATAATGCCTGTCTGGGCGCGTTCGACATCGCCATCGGCAGCCTGGATCAGGCGCAGAAGGATATTTTCGACATCTTCGCCAACGTAGCCAGCTTCGGTCAGTGCTGTGGCGTCGGCGATTGCAAATGGCACATCGAGGATGCGAGCCATCGTCTGCGCCAGCAGGGTCTTGCCACTGCCGGTTGGCCCGATCAGCAGGATGTTGCTCTTGCTAATCTCGACATCATCGATCCGGGCGCCGGCTCGCACCCGCTTGTAATGGTTATACACTGCCACTGATAGCGCCACTTTGGCCCGATCCTGCCCGATCACATACTGATCGAGCTTTTCGCGCAATTTGCGCGGTGTTGGCAGGCGAGCAGGGCCAGTAGACGACGCGCGTCGCGCAGTTGGCGCCTTCTGATCGCTTTCTTCGGCAATGATTGCGCTGCACAGTGCCACACACTCATCGCAAATGAAAACATTGCCAGGACCGGCGATCAGACGTTGCACTTCATCCTGTCCGCGCCCGCAGAATGAGCAGGCATACGGATCACGGCTAGTATTGCGGGTACGAGTCATGGGGAGTTCTCCAGACGAGCGGGCGAGCGCAGGTAGTTGCGCGCGCCCGGGCGTCATTACTTTTTGTTATCCTCACGGATGAGGATCTCGTCAATAATACCGTACTCCTTGGCCTGTTCTGGCGTCATAAACAGGTCGCGATCGAAGTCTTTGGCGATGCGCTCGATCGGTTGGCCGGTATCTTTCGCCAGCAATTCACGCACTACTTGTTGCAATCGCAACAACTCACGCGCCATGATCTCAACGTCAGGCGCATATCCACGCGCGCCACCACCAGCCGGGTGCATGTGGATGGTTGAGTGTGGCAAGCTGTACCGCTTTCCTTTCGCCCCACCGGCCAGGATGGGAGTTGCCATACTACCGGCCATACCGACGCAGACTGTTGCCACATCGGGGCGGATGTGGTGCATCGTGTCGTAAATGCCGAGACCGGCAGTGACCGAGCCTCCCGGACTGTTGATGTAGAGCCAGATATCGCGATCAGGGTCTTCGCTCTCAAGGAAGAGCAACTGAGCGACAATGAGATTGGCAATCTGGTCGTCAATCGGCGTGCCCAGGATCACAATCCGCTCTTTCAGCAATCGTGAATAGATGTCAAAAGCGCGTTCGCCGCGGCTGGTACTCTCAATGACCATTGGAATGAGCAATTCCGGTCGCTGTGAGAGCCATTCCGGGCCTGGCATGCTACGCCAATCATAGCCAGATCGAGTTGACCAGGTCATATCGTTCTCCTCACGCATCATCGCTTGAACGGCTGGATGGTTCATCCGCCGGGGTTGATTCAGTCGTTATTGGCGCCGTAGACGGCGCATCATCTAGCTCGCCGCGCGCAATCTCGGCGAGGCGAGCGCGCAATTTCTTATCAAGGACGACATTTGCTACCGAAGAGCGCAATTGGGTTTGCAGCATCTCGCGGAGCTGCGGTCGGCGCTCTTCCTCGTAACCAGTAAGAATTTGTTCAATCTCAGCCTCGATCTCTTCATCGAGGACTGCCAACCCTTCCCGTTTGATCACCTCGCTCAGAGCAAGGGTCACTTTGGTTTGCTTTTCCGCTTCAGGCAACAACTCCTCAACGGCCTGATCGTGGGTAAGGCCGCGGTACTGCAACACCTGCTCGAGCGTGATGCCATAGCGGGCAAATTGCTGCTCTTGATCGTGCAGCATCGAGTGAGCCAGTTCGCGGATCATCACGTCCGGAATATCGAAGCTGGTTTGCTCGATAAGCTGCTCGAGATAAGAGTTCAGTAACGCCTGCTCGGCGCGACGGCGCTCGGCCTCTTCGAGGTCGGCGCGCACTTTTGCTTTCAGTTCTTCGAGGGTGCCAGCAAAATTCTCGAGCGTCGGCAGCTCTTCCCAGGCCGGCACGATCCGTTTCTGAATGCCTAAAACCTCAACTTTGAACGTGACCCGCTTGCCGCGGATCGACTCTTCGGCGTGGTCAGCGGGCATGATGGCGACAATCTCTTTCTTGTCGCCAACTTTCATCCCGATCAACCCTTCATATAGCTCATCAACCAATCGATTTGGCTCAAGATCGAGATATTCTTCTGAGCCTTCGCTCTCTGTTTCATCATCACCATCAGGTTTGGTTGCCGCTTCGTCCTGAGCGGTTTCCGTTTCAGCAGTCTCAGCGGTAGTGTCCTCTTCATTCTCTACCCTGGTGATGAGCCGGACCTGTACCCGATCACCTTGCTGAGCCGGACGCGGTTCGTCGAGTTCTTGCAGGGTAATGTGCTTTTCGCGCAACTGTTCAAGCTCAAGTTCAACCATTTCGTCGGTGACCGGTGCGACCTGGAACGGCGCGCGAATGCCGCGATAATCAGGGAGTTCAACCGTCGGCGGCACCGGCACATTGACGGTAAAGATGAACGGTTCGAGCGAATCGATTCGTTCGAGGGTGGGCGGGCCAACGACCTCGATCTGTTCTTGCTGAATCGCTTTCTTGTAAGCGTTATTAATCAGGTCTTCAGTCGCCTCTTCGATCAACGCAGCGCGCCCAAAGGTGCGTTCAATAATAAAGCGGGGCGCTTTACCGGGACGAAAGCCGTGAATAGGAAACTTCTGTGACAGACGGCGCGCCGCCTGATCAAGGCCACGCTCGAATTGATCCCGGTCGATTTCAATCTGCAATGAGACGAGACTCTTTGGCAGTTTTGCGGTCGTAACTTTCACGGTGGTATCCTTAACACAAATCGCTTTGCGCCGCAATCGAGGCGCAGAGAGTCAATGAAGGCGCTCATATGTCAGCGCGCCGTATGCTGCATTATAGCATGTCTGCCTGTTGATTGCGAAGGGGTAGGCCAGGGAAAGCGCCAAAACCCGCCAGTCATCGCGCTCTGCGCCGATCGATCGATTGTTGTCGCCGAGCCGCAGGCGTCTGACCGTCGTGGCGGAATGGTGTCAGTCTGATAGCGGCTCTTGTCAGCGCTGGCTCAATCGTCATTTTGCGTAGCCGAGACGACGAGCTACGCGCTGGAGCAGCGCGCGTAACTGACGATAGCCGACCTGACGGGGAGCTTCGTCGAGCGGCACCCAGGATGCTGCCCGGATCCCTTCGGCAAGCGCCGGCACCGGTGGCTCAGGCGTAGCGCTGGCCAGAAAGAAAGTTACCTGCTTGTCACGCCAGCGACCGCGCCGATACACTGGATAGATGACCCGATCGAGGCGTTCGGCAATCTCGCACTTGATACCTGTCTCTTCAGCCACTTCGCGCACTGCTGCCTGTTCGTCACTTTCACCATCGTCAACATGGCCTTTGGGCAGGGTCCAGACGCCCTGCTGATCCTGGATCAATAAAACCAGAAGGCGGCCCGTCTGGTCACGGGCCAGCACTACACAACCGGCAGCGTGAATTGGTGTATCGGTCATAAATCCTCAGAGGCCAAAGAGTCGGCCAATTGCCGCTTCAATTTCCACCCACCATTGCGCCATCGGAGTGGCATTGGCTTGCTGCGAAATCCACTCCAACCGCCCGGTCGCCAGGAGTAGGCCCATTGCGACCATCAACGCGCCACTAAGCAGGCTGGTAGTATGGAAGAAGAATTCGCGCCCAAATAGATTGACGGTGAAGCCACGCCCGCGCAGCAGCTTCCAGGCTCGCGAGCCGGTGCCCAGGCGCTGGAAGAAGGTTGCGATCAGAATGAGCGGTAATCCCAGGCCTAGCGAATAGATGAACGCCAGCACGGCGCCCTGAATGATCGCGACATCGCTGGTGGCGGCCAGGAGAGTCAGCAGCGCGCCCAGAATCGGGCCGACGCACGCCGTCCATCCCAGGGCAAACGTTGCGCCATAAAGATAGGAACCAGCGAAGGTGGCTGCCGGACGTTCTTGCAATTGTGGGCCGGCGAATCCTTTGCCGAACATACCCATGAGACCGAAACCGATAATAATCAGACCGCCCCAAAAGGTGAGCGCGCTGCGGTTGGCGAAGAGCAGGCCGCTGAGCGCAGTGGCGCTCGCGCCGAGCAGCGTCATTGTGGTCGCCAGACCTAAGAAAAACGCGATGCCCATAGCGGCTACGCGCGCCCGCCCGTGGCCGCTAGCCTGAAAAGTGAACGCGAAATAGGCTGGCAGGATGGGCAGAGTACAGGGTGACAAAAAGCTGAGCACACCGGCCAGAAAGGCGGGGAGGGCCAGCACCAGCACGCTGCCGCCGGTCAGAAAACGAGTCTGCTCGCCGGGATCGAGACTCAAAGCGAGCAAGATTAGCAGCGCCAGAATGCCGATCGCGCCGAGCGTGATCAGGCCTCGCTTGCCGAACCGGCCAGGCGAATCGATTGGTTGTGGCGTCATACAGTCCTCTCTTCTAGCGCAGTAGTGGCGCGTAATTGTCGCGCGGCGCGGCGGATGCGCGCCGCTTCTTCATCACTTACCGGAGTTGCTCCCATGAAAAAGAGGGCTGCGCTCAGCGTGTCGTAGCGATAACGTCGGCGCTCCCATTGACCAGATGCATTTCGACAGAGTAATGTTACGCGCCAAAACAGGTCATTTTCGCTATACTCTTCCGATTCGATCCAGACCAGCTCTCCGGCGTGAAAGAGGGTTGCCAGCCGTTGATGACATGCAGTGCGGCTCGTGACGTTGGCGTCGGTCATGGCTCGCTCTCCTGATATAGATGGCGATAGTGGGCACAGAGTATGGTTTTTACAATGACGGCGGGAAACAAATTTACGATCTTCCCGCCGACCGGCGAATCTGATGCCAGCAATCACCACTCTTCATTATACCGGGTTGTCGTAACCGGTGATGTGAACAATCTCACCGATCGCCACAATTTTATGATCGGTTAGCCTACGCTTAACCTGAAGCGCATACCGGCTTAATCCTGCCAGTGTACAGTAGACCAGAAAATATGTTATTTTCGTCTGGAGTAACCGGCATGCGAGTGGCGCTCATTGCTGAAACCTTTTTGCCCGATGTCAACGGCGTAACCACTACGCTTTGTCGCCTGCTCGAATATTTGCAGCATACCGGGCACGAAGCGGTATTGTTTGCGCCACAAGGTGGGCCGGAAAGTTATGCCGGCGCTGAGGTTGTACCGTTGAGTGGGATGCCGCTACCACTGTATCCGGAAGTAAAATTGACGCCGCCGCAACCCGGTTTGACTGCCCGGTTGCGCAGTTTTCGGCCTGATGTGGTGCATCTGGTTGGGCCGGTGGTGTTGGGCGCAATCGTTCCTGGGATAGTGCGCCGTCTCGGTCTACCTTTGATCGCCTCGTATCATACTGACTTCGGCGCGTACAGTCGCCATTACGGTTTTGGTTTTCTGCAACATGGCGTTAATGCCTGGCTACGCTGGATCCACAATCGTTGTCGAATCAACCTGTGCCCCTCGCGCTTTACGCTAAACTTACTACGAGCAGCCGGTTTCCGTCGTCTCCAGATCTGGGGGCGCGGTGTTGATATTGAACGTTTCCATCCTCGCTATCGTAGCGAAGCGTGGCGCGCGGCGATTGGCGCTCGCCCTGACGAGCGAATTGTGCTCTACGTCGGGCGAGTTGCAGCGGAGAAACGAGTCGAATTATTACCGGAAGCGATCCGCGGCCTCCCCGATACCCGGCTGGTGATTGTTGGTGATGGCCCCTTCCGGGCCGAGTTGCAACGGCGTTGCGCTGGTCTGCCGGTGCATTTCACCGGTTATTTGAAAGGTGATATGCTGGCCACGGCTTATGCCAGCGCCGATGCATTTGTCTTTCCCTCCGACACCGATACCTTTGGGCAGGTGATCCAGGAGGCGATGGCTTCAGCTTTGCCAGTCGTAGCGGCGCGCGCAGGCGGCGCGCTCGATCTGGTGCAACCTGGTCAGACCGGTTATCTCTTTACTCCTGGTGTCGCCAGTGATCTCCGCGCTCGCCTGCGCGAATTGCTGGCCGATGATACCCGCCGGGTCGCGCAGGGTTTGGCCGGTCGGGCCGCTGCCGAGCGGCGCTCGTGGCCAAGCGTGATGGCTGAGTTGATGGGGTATTACAACCGGGTGAGGCAGCGGCGTCGGCTGGCCTGGCGGCAGGTCGCCTGATCAAAGTGGCAATGTTCCGCTTACCCCCTTTTTACTGCTGAAGGGTACAATCTTCCCCTGGCGGAACACGGATCGGAGTTCATCGCGATGTAGTTCTCCTCTCACCCGTGGCGTAAGAGCGGGTGAGAGAAGTATCTATCCTACCGTTTAAGCGGTCACCGTGTCAGCTTCCATCATCAAAATATCGATCCGTGACCGCCGCGCCTCGATCCAATGACCTGTCATCAGGCGCTCACAACCGATCAGATCGGCAATGCGCGGGGCGCTCAGGGTGGTGCGCAGACCAATCGTTGCCTCGTCGCTCAGGCTGATAACCAGCTCGGTGTAGAGTGTTTCAAAAGGAAGATGCTCGCGCTGCACTTCCCAGGTCAACACATCGGCGACACGCCCATAAACGATGGGTTCACTGAGAGGGGTTTCTGGGGCAACATTTGGCGGTGGCGCGAAACCGGCTCGAAAAGGAGAAGTCTGTAGCTGAATGACGCTCAGCGCGCAAAGCAGGCGAACGATAACGTTCTGTCCGGCCATTGTCGGGTCGGCGCGATGGTGGCGATCAACCAGCCAGAGTCGGGTGGACGGGGCCGTGTTTGGTCCGGCGGCGAGTGGCGTGACAACAATTTGTGGCAGGTATCGTCGTCCGTCGGCGTGCAACGCGCCAGGGATAAATTGCTCGTAACGGCAGCGTAGGGAGAGTTGATTGAGAGCGTTAAAGCGCATTGCTAACCTCCATTGACTCGTGCATTTGCCGTGTCGCCGAAGCCAGCCGCTGTTCGTTGAGCGCCGCAATGAAATCGCGAGGCCGATCAGGACTGATGATCACGACCGGTGCGTCGTAGCGGGCAATGGCGACCAGACGCTGGCGATTGGTAGCGAAGAGGGTAACCCGGCCATACGGGTCGAGTCGAAATGGGCCCTGGTAGCCGAAGACGCCGGCATTGAATGCAAACCGCAATCCAAAGCGTGGCATATCGGCCAGCGCAGTCGCTGTTGAGACACCACTGATCTGCTCAAACGGGATGCGGATTGCCGGCGCCCAGCGCCGTTCGATCACCAGCCGATCGGGATCAATCCGATACGCCTTAGGCTGAAAGGCGTAGCTCAACAACAAGAACAAGGCTAACGCCGCCGCCAGCCCTAACGGTACCTGCAAGCCGCTCCAGCGCAGGTTGGCAAGGTAGGCGAAGAATTGGGGCAGCACTAACAGGCCACCTACATACGCGAGACCGTATGTTACTTTGCCGGCGTACTCATCGAGTGGAGCCGCGGCAAAGCGGATGGGTGAAGACGGCAAAGACATACTGGCTTTCCTTCACTGAGTCATCGAACAGATCACTTTACCCGGACGGCGGTTGCAGTATTCCAGCATCAGGAGCTAAAACCGGTCGCGCTTGTGACAGCCGGTGTTGCAGATGTATCAGCGCCGGCAGTTTTCTCGGCCTGAACGGCGGTTTGAGTGCTCTGGTATTGGGGTGAAGACCGGTCGTGTACCTACATGCCTGTCAGTGTTACGGGTTTAGTAGCGTCGGCTGTCTTCTCAGTCAGGCAAATAGCACCCTGCTACTTGCGCGCTCAATTCCCCACCGTGTGGATGTTTTTCATGCGTGAAGCTGTTGTCTATCGCAACGCTCACGAAATTTATTATACCGCGTCTCACGCGGCGTTTCAGTCTTTGCATATAAAACATATCATTGCATTTCATTTGATTCAATCGCATAATAGCGCTAGAACTCACTCTGTTACAGCCGGGTTTATGCGCGTATTAATGAACAGGAACTCCCTATGATGAGCGCGACACCGCTGCCGCTCTTGCCGGTATCACCGACCTGGTTCTGTTGGCGCGATCAACAGATTGCTACCTACCACTCCGGCGCCGGTCAACCCGTCCTCTTGATCCATAGCATCAATGCTGCTGCGTCAGTGTTCGAGATGCGTGAGCCATTTCAGCGGCTTAGCCAGCATTTTGCGGTGCATGCCATCGATCTGGTCGGTTATGGCAACTCGAGTCGGCCACCGTGGCGTTATCGAGCCGCGATCTATGTCGATCTGATCGTTGCTGCCATTGAGCGGATTGGCGAACCAATCGCGCTGATTGCCAGCTCACTCGGCGCCGCCTACGCAGTGATGGCTGTGGCGCGCCGGCCAGAGCTGGTAAGACGCCTGGTGTTGGTCTGTCCGACCGGAATCGGTCAGCTCGATCGCGGCCCCGGTCTGGCGGCTTACACCGTCTATCAGATGTTGCGCAGCCCTTTCGGTCAACTCATCTACCGGTTGCTGACCTCGCGCGCCAGTATTCGCTGGTTTCTAACCCAGCAGTCATATGCCGATCCGGCCAATGTTACGCGCGAACGAATTGATGGTTTCTATTACACCTGTCGTCGGCCAGGCGCTTATTACGCGCCGATCTGCTTTCTCAGCGGATTGCTCAACTGCGACATTGCCGCTCCTTTCGCGGCTCTGACGATACCTGTTTTACTGGTGTGGGGCAGTGAATCGACAATCAGCCCGCTGCGTCTGGCCAGTAATTTTGTTCGCGCGCGCCCTGAGACGAAGGTGGTAACAATCAATCGGGCCAGCTTGCTGGTGCAAGATGAACAACCGGAAGCATTTGTTGCGCAGGTGACACCGTTTTTGCGGTCATGATGACCCGGCTTCACATGCGCCGGGACGAAGGTGGCGAGGTGGTAGACGACTTAAAGGTTTCGTGGCGCAGGCGATACCGTTTGGCCGCCGTAATGACGCAGCAGCGCGTCGGCCTCATGCTACAATGATGAGAAATCGGTCGGCGCTCGCCAATACCGGCACACGGGTGATCTGCGCATGAATAACCGTATCTACGTTGCGATTGATGTTGAAACTACCGGCTTGCAGAGCGGCCTCGATGAGATCATCGAAGTTGCGGCGGTCACTTTTCGCGGCAATGAGATTCTCGACCGTTTTGAGCGGCTGGTGCGTCCGCGCCAATCGGTGCCGCTCAAGATAACCCGTCTGACCGGGATCGATCCGGCGGCGCTGGCGCAAGCTCCTTCCTTCAACGAGATTGGCGCTGACCTGGCCCGGTTTATTGGCAACCGCCCAATTGTCGGTCATTCAATTGGTTTCGATCTGGCGATGCTGCGGGCGCAGGGGATGCATTTCAACCAGCCGGTGTATGACACCTTCGAGCTGGCGACCCTGTTGTTGCCGCAGGTCGCAAGTTATAAACTTTCGGCGCTGACGGCTCGTCTCGGTATTCCCCATCCTGACGCGCATCGCGCGCTGCACGATGCTGAAGCGACGGCGCGCCTCTTCATGGCGTTGACTGAACGCATGCTGCACCTCGATCTGGCGACACTGGGTGAGATGGTGCGGTTGATGGGTAAGATCGGTTTGCCGTTGCGCGATCTGTTTGAAGAGGCGCTGCGTCAGAAGGCGCGCAATGCCTTCCTGGAACCGATTGCCGCTCCCGCCGAAACGAATGATGCCCTGGCTCCTGAGCCGTCGCCGCTGCGTCCGACCGGTGATTCCCGCCCACTCGATCTCGATACGATCGCGCAGTTCTTCAGTCCCGATGGGCCGTTTGCCCGCGCTTTTCCCGGCTACGAACCGCGCCCGCCGCAGGTTGAGATGGCCCGCGCTGTCGCTGCCGCTTTCAACCAAAGCAAACCACTGATCGTTGAAGCCGGCACCGGTACCGGCAAGAGCATGGCATATCTGGCCCCAGCTACTATCTTTGCGATCCAGCGCGGTGAGCGGGTGGTCGTTTCGACAAATACCATCAATCTACAAGATCAGCTTTACCACAAGGATATTCCCGATTTACAGCGCATTTTCGCTGCTGCCGGTTTGCCGGGTTTTCGCGCGGCTTTGCTCAAAGGGCGCAGTAATTACCTTTGTCTTAAGCGCTACCACGAGCTACGCCGCAGCGAGAGCCTCACTGCGGAAGAGGTGCGCGCGCTGCTCAAGATTCAGCTCTGGCTACCTACTACCGCCAGCGGTGACCGCGCTGAATTACCGCTGGTTGAGCGTGAACAGGCGGCCTGGAATAAGGTCAGTGTCTCGGTCGAGACGTGCATCGGGGCGCGTTGCCCGCATTTCCGTGAATGCTACTTCTTCCGCGCTCGCCGCGCAGCCGAATCGGCTCATCTCGTCGTGGTTAACCACGCGCTGCTGATTGCCGATCTGGCTGCGGCGTCGCAAGTCTTGCCGCCTTACGATCATCTCATTATCGATGAGGCGCATAACCTTGAGGATGTCGCGACCGATCAGCTCAGTTTCAATCTCGATCAGGCCGGGATGCTCAAGTTTCTCGATGACCTCTTTCAAACCGGCGGCGCGCAGGTGGTGAGCGGTCTGCTGAGTGAATTGCCGGCAGTGCTGACCGAGTTGGGTGGGGGTGGAGCTGCCGGTGAGCGCATTACCGGCGCGATTGAACGCATGCGACCAACCTTGATCCGGGCGCGCACTGCGGTCTATGAATGCTTTAATCTGCTGACGCGCTTTGCGCAGCTTGATGCCGAGTCGGGCCAGTACGATCCCCGAATTCGTCTGACTAAAGGTGTGCGCCAGCGACCGGAATGGCAGCCGATCGAGCAAGCCTGGCAAAATTTGAGCGATATGCTGGCTGCACTTGGTCATGAACTGGCGGTTATCGAAGATCACGCGCGTGAGCTGAACGAGGCGAGCGGTGATCTTGACGATGTGTTGTTGAGGGTGGAAGTGCTACGCCGGTTTGCAACCGATGCGCGGGTGCGTGGCGGCCACGTGATCTTTGGCGACGATGATAGTATTTGCTGGCTGAGCTATGACCGTCAGCGCGATACCCTGACCCTTACTGCCGCGCCGTTGAGTGTGGCTGAGATTTTGCAGAGTCAGCTCTTTGCCCAGAAACAGACCAGCGTTCTTGCTTCGGCGACGCTCAGTATCGCCGGCGAGTTTAGTTTTGTTAAAAGTCGAATCGGGCTAGACGAATGCGGCGAACTGCTGCTTGATTCGCCGTTCGATTATGCCCAGCAGGCGCTGGTATACATTCCCAACGATATTCCCGAACCTAACCAGCGCGGGTATCAGCAGATGATCGAACAGGCAATTGTCGATCTGGCGCTGGCATCGGGCGGCAGGATGCTGGCGCTGTTTACAGCAGCAAATGCGCTGCGCCAGACATATGCCGCCATTCAAGATCAGCTCGAAGATCGCGGGATTGGCGTGATGGCGCAGGGAATTGATGGCTCGCGACGCGCGTTAGTTGATCGGTTGAAAGAGTTTCCCCGCTCGGTCTTGCTCGGCACCAACAGCTTTTGGGAAGGGGTGGATGTGGTTGGTGATGCGCTGTCAGTGCTGGTCATCACCAAGCTGCCGTTTGCCGTGCCGAGTGACCCAATTGTGGCGGCGCGTAGCGAGTTGTTTGCTGACCCGTTCAACGAATACAGCGTGCCGCAGAGTATTCTGCGCTTCAAGCAAGGTTTTGGTCGCCTGATCCGTTCACGCGAAGATCGCGGGATCGTGGTGGTGCTCGACCGGCGGTTGCTGACCAAGAAGTATGGTCAGCGGTTCCTCGACTCGCTGCCGCCGACGCGAGTGCGCACCGGGCCGCTGGCCAATTTACCAGGACTGGTGACGCGGTTTTTGCAGGCAAAGAATGGCAGCGGCTAGGCCGATCACTGGCTATCTGGCCGGCTCGAAGCGATGCCTGAATGTGGCAGAGCGACGCCAAGGTGTGGTAAGAATCACATATGAAGTGATCAGTTCCCCACGCTAGACAGGAGTCGCATGCTACGCTTGATCATCGGAGTCTGTTTGCTCGGCTTAACTGCCTGTGCCTCTGTTGCCAGCAATCCCGTTGATGCGCCGCCTTTACCGGCTACCGCTCCAATCGTGACCCCGACTGCAGCGCCGCCGACCGCAGTGCCAACCGTGATACCGGTAGCGACACCGGTTGTCACTGCTACGACACTGGCACCCCTGCCCTCGCCGACTGCACCGGTGGCTGATGTTGATCCGGCTGCGCTTACCTATGCGCTCGAACGAATCGCCACCGGTTTTACTCGTCCCACGCATATTACCCATGCCGGTGACGGGAGTGGCCGCCTGTTCGTGGTCGAGCAGGCCGGTCGAGTGTGGATTTTGCGTGATGGGCAGCGTCTGGAAACTCCGTTTCTCGATCTGCGCGATCGGGTTGGGTCACGCGGGAACGAGCAGGGGCTGTTGAGTATCGCGTTTCATCCACAATTTGCCGTCAATGGTCGGTTCTTCGTTAACTACACCGATACCGGCGGCGACACGGTCGTTGCCGAATATCGGGTCAGCGCCGATCCTGATCGAGCTGATCCGGGTAGCGCGCGTGAACTGTTGCGGATCGAGCAACCGGCTGCCAATCACAATGGAGGTCTGTTGCTGTTTGGACCTGATGGTTATCTCTACATTGGCACCGGTGATGGCGGTGGCGCTGGCGATCCGCTCGATGCCGGGCAACGGCTCGATACGCTGTTGGGTAAATTGCTGCGGATCGATGTTGATCGCGGTCAGCCGTATGCGATTCCGTCGGACAATCCTTTCAACGGCCAGACCGATGCGTTGCCGGAGATCTGGGCTTATGGCCTGCGCAACCCATGGCGTTTTGCTTTTGATCCGGTTACCGGCAGGCTCTTCATTGCCGACGTGGGGCAAAATGCCTGGGAAGAGGTGAATGTTGCGCCGGTTGACGCGCCCGGTCTCAACTATGGCTGGCGAATTATGGAAGGCGCGCAATGTTACCGACCGGCTGATTGTAAACCGGATGGTCTGGTGTTGCCGGTAGCGGTCTACAATCACAATAGCGCCGGTGGCGGTTGTTCGGTTACGGGTGGTGAGGTCTACCGGGGCACGCGCCAGCCGGCGCTGATCGGGGTCTATTTCTACGCCGACTTCTGCACCGGCAATCTCTGGGCACTGTGGTCTGACGGCAACGAATGGCGCAATACGCTGGTCGCGCGTTTAAGCATTCAGACCACCTCGTTCGGTGTGGATGAAGAGGGTGACATCTACCTGCTGGATCGGGCTGGCGGTGTGTATCGGCTGGTAGCGCAACCATAAAGGAACCGGAGAAACGAATTCTGAGAGGATACCGATTTAGTTCACGACGGCGATAAACCGGCTAAAAACTGACGGATCAACCGGATCAAGACCTCCGGTTGATCGTTTTGGATGCTGTGACCGCTGCGGGCGACAAACTCGAGGCGACAGTTGGGGATGGTGGCTGCCAGCCGTTGCACATCTTCCGGGAGGTTTTGTTCGCCATCGCCGTTGATCAATAGCGTCGGACATCGGATCTGCGGCGCCAGGCCAGGGCAGATGTCGCCATCGGCGGCGGCAATCGCCTGCGCTGCCTGCACCCAACCTGCGATCATCGGTTCAAGTTGTTCTGCTCCGTGCCAGTCGATAATCTCTTGCCGCCAGGCGGCGCGTCCTTTGTTCCAGGCTGACACCGGCAGCCAGGCGCGCGCCGTCTCCACCATTAACTAACTGATCACGCCAGATACTCCCCAGGCCACGACTCCGCGCAAGAGGTTGGGATAACGCGCTGCCAGCACCAGCGCGCTCTCGGCGCCATCACTAAATCCGATTGCGACGACCGGCCCCGGCTGAATGGTGGCGAGCAGTTTGGCCATATCGGCGGCATCTCGCCGGTAAAAATCGAGAGGGAAGGCGCGATTGGGTGGCCGGCTGACGCCACCGCATAGATCAGGCGCGATCACGCGATGATCGTGGCGCAGTTCATCAATCAGTAACTCCATATAGCTGCGCGCTGTGTCGGTAAAGCCGTGGATCAGCAAGACTGGCAGACCGTTACCGGTATCGAGGTAGGCAAGCGTTGCTCGATCAGATAGAGTGACTTTGTGAAGCATAAAAGTATCTATAATGGTGATCGAAGCACCCGCTTCAGGCGCTAATAAAGTTTTTTACCATTGTGAGAGACTCGATGACCATCGCCGATCTGCGCGCCTTCCCGTTGTTTGCCAGCCTCGATGAGGCAACACTGTCCGAAACTGCCCGGCGCGTGAAGATATGTCACTATCGACCTGGTCAGCATATCATACGCGAAGATGAGCCGGCGCAGGCAATCTTTTTTGTGACGCGCGGGCGTGTCCGGCTGGCACGCACTGCGCCAGATGGCCGTGAACAGGTATTGGCAATGGTTAGGGCCGGTGAATATTTCAATGCGGTACCGATCTTTGATGGTGGGCTAAGCCCGGCAACGGCGCGCGCGATGAGTCACGTCACCTGTCTGTTACTGGCCCGCGAAGACTTACTGGCACTCATTCGTAATCATCCCGATCTGGCGTTGGCGGCGCTCTCGGATCTGGCCGGTCAATTGCGCGAACTGGTCACGCTGGTTGAAGATCTGGCCTTTCGTTCGGTGCGAGCGCGATTGGCGCGGTTATTGCTGGCCGAAGCTGCCGAAGGCGCCGCCGAGGTTACGCAGCAAGAACTGGCCGAGCGCACCGGTACCGTGCGTGAAATTGCCGGGCGCGCTTTGCGCCGCATGGCGGAAGAAGGGCTGGTGAAACTGGAGCGAGGACGAGTCATCGTGCTTGATCGGGCGCGGCTGGCGCAAGTGGCTGAAGAATAGTTGAGGCAAACGCAAAGATGTAAAGCTGAGAATGCAGGTTTCAGGCTTGCTCGCTTAAGTCTTTACATCTTTGCGTTTGGACGGTGAAATGAACCCGGATCCTAGTTCGGGAAGATTGCCCTGACCGTATTGAACATATCAGACAGAGAGCCACCAACTGCGCTAATAGCTGCAACACAAACTAGTGCGATAAGAGTAATGATCAATCCATATTCGGCCAGGCCTTGTCCGCGCTCGCGGTATTGTCTTCCCGTTATCAGCAAGATTGCTAATTGGATTGCCATCATCAGCATTTCACCTCCTTTCTGATTGGTATTGATGGTTCTACTGTATCGTATACCCTGGCGGCGCGCAACACGGATCAGGTACTATTACGCTATAGTACCGCTAGACACGATTGCGCTCTGCCGGGCGTGACTCGTGTATTGGCGTATTCGCTCATTTCAAGGAGGCCAGTATGAACATACAATGGCGAGTGCCGTTTGGTGACTTGCAACGGAGCCATCAAGCGTTGCAAGCCGAATTGCTCGCCGCAGCCAGCCGGGTGATCGAGAGTGGCTGGTACATTCTGGGCACGGAGGTTAGCGCCTTCGAGCGCGAATTTGCTGCGCTCTGCGGCGTTGATCACTGTATCGGCGTTGCCAGCGGCGCTGAAGCGCTCTATCTGGCGCTGGTTGCCGCCGGCATCGAATCTGGTGACGAAGTGATTACGGTCGCCAACGCCTGTATGTACGACGTGGCGGCTATTTTGCAGGCCGGGGCACAGCCGGTGCTGGTCGATGTCGATCCGGTGACGCAGAATATAGATCCAGCGGCGCTGGCTGCCGCGATTACGCCACGCACCAGAGCGGTCATTCCGGTGCATCTGTTTGGTCGGCTGGCTGCGATGCCGGCAATTATGGCGATAGCTGAACAACACGGCCTCATCGTCATCGAGGATGCGGCGCAGGCCCACGGCGCCTGGTGTCTGGATAATGCCGGTCAACCACGCATGGCCGGTCAGTGGGGGCACCTGGCAGCGTTCAGTTTCTACCCGAGCAAGAACCTGGGTGCGCTCGGCGATGGGGGGGCAGTCGTGACTAACGACGCTTTTATGGCCGAACGTCTGCGCCGCTTGCGGATGTACGGCTGGGAGCGGAAGTATTACACTACCGAAAGCGGCGGGCGCAACTCACGACTTGATGAGTTACAGGCTGCGCTCTTGCGGGTGAAATTAACTCGCCTCGCCGCTGCCAATGCTGCGCGACGCGAGCGAGCCGGCTGGTATGCCGCTGCGCTGACCGATCTGCCGCTCGGTTTGCCCGCCGACGAACCCGGTCACGTCTACCATCTCTACGTGATCACGCTGCCCGATCGGGCGACGCGCGACCGCCTGCGCGAACACCTGCTTGCCCACGGTATCGGGTGCGATATTCACTACCCCGTCCCAACCCATCTCCAGCCAGCCTACGCCAATCTCGGCTATCGGGCGGGCAGTCTGCCGGTGACCGAAGAGTTGGCCGGACGAATCCTCTCGTTGCCGATGTACCCTGAATTGAGCGCCGATGAGGTGGCGCTTGTCGCTAAAACCATACGAATGGGATTGGTATGATCAACGGGCAAACCTTTGCGGGCGCGCGCGTGCTGATTACTGGCGGGCTGGGTTTTATCGGCTCAAACCTGGCTCGTCGCCTGGTCGAACTTGGCGCACAGGTGACATTAATCGACTCACTGATTCCCGAATACGGTGGCAATCTCTACAATATCGCCGGGATTGAGGAACGAGTGCGTGTCAACATCGCCGATGTGCGTGATGAATACTCGATGAACTATCTGGTGCAAGGGCAGGATTTCCTGTTCAATCTAGCCGGTCAGACCAGTCATCTCGACTCGATGCGCAATCCGTATATCGATCTGGATATCAATTGCCGGGCGCAACTCTCTATTCTCGAGGCTTGCCGCAAGAACAACCCTCGGATTACGATTGTTTACGCTTCCACTCGCCAGATTTACGGCAAACCTGACTATCTGCCGGTTGACGAACGGCATCTGTTGCATCCGGTTGATGTGAACGGTATCAACAAGATGGCTGGCGAGTGGTATCACATCCTCTACAACAACGTCTACGGCATTCGATCCTGCGCCTTGCGCTTGACCAATACCTACGGCCCGCGCATGCGCGTGAAGGATGCGCGCCAGACCTTTCTCGGTATCTGGATCCGACAGGTCATTGAAGGCAAACCGATCCAGGTCTGGGGCGATGGCACCCAAGTGCGCGATTTTACCTACATTGACGATTGTGTGGAAGCGATGTTGTTGGCCGCCGTCCATCCGGCTGCCGCAGGACAAATTTTTAATCTGGGCGGGCTGGAAGTGATCAGCCTGCGCGATCTGGCCGCGCTTACCGTCGAAGTCGCCGGTGGAGGCAGTTTTGAGATCATTCCTTACCCTGCCGACCGCAAGCCGATCGATATTGGCGATTACTACGCCGATGATCGTCGGATCCGCAGCCTGCTAGGCTGGCAACCGCGCATCGATCTGCGTACCGGTTTGGCGCTTACCATTGCCTTCTACCGTCAACACCATAAGCATTACTGGGAGAGTGCGGCTGAGACAGTTTAAAAAATCTCAGTCAGAGATTCATCAGACCTTCACAAATACCGACTACTATGCAAGCTGAAAGGAGAAATCAGTTATGCGCGTGCTAATTACCGGCGGAGCAGGGTTTCTCGGTTCCCATCTGTGCGACCGTTTTCTAGCCGAGGGACACACGGTGATCGCGATGGATAACCTGATCACAGGCAGCACCGATAACATCGCACACCTGGCCGGTCACCCCCGCTTCCTGTTCATTCATCACGATGTGACGAACTATATCTATATCGATGGCCCGATTGACGCCGTGTTGCACTTTGCTTCGCCGGCATCGCCAATTGACTATCTCGAACTACCGATTCAAACGCTCAAAGTCGGCGCGCTGGGCACTCACAAGGCGCTCGGCCTGGCGCGGGCAAAAGGAGCGCGCTTCTTGCTCGCCTCAACCTCGGAAGTCTACGGCGATCCGCAGGTGCATCCGCAGCCGGAAAGCTACTATGGTCACGTCAATCCGGTCGGGCCGCGTGGTGTATACGATGAAGCCAAGCGGTTCGCCGAGGCGATGACGATGGCGTACCATACCTACCACGGCGTCGAGACGCGGATTGTGCGCATTTTCAATACCTACGGCCCGCGCATGCGTCTGCGCGATGGGCGAGTCGTACCGAATTTCATCTCGCAAGCTCTGCGTGGTGAACCGCTGACAATTTACGGTGACGGTAGCCAGACTCGATCGTTCCAATACGTCTCTGATCTCGTAGAGGGCGTCTACCGTCTGCTCTTCAGCGATGAAGTTGAGCCGGTCAATATCGGCAATCCAGGCGAGTTCACGATTGCCGAGTTTGCCCAGATCGTCAACGAAATAACTGGCAATAAAGCCGGCGTTGTCTACCGCGATCTCCGCACGAAAGACGATCCACAGGTGCGCCAGCCTGACATCAGCAAGGCGCGCCGCATTCTCAATTGGGAGCCAAAAGTTACCCTGCGCGAAGGGCTGGAACAGACCATTCCCTGGTTTCGGCAAGAGTTGCAACGACGTGGCGAACTCTAATTTCACGGGAGGCATGATCTGAGTATGAAAGCGGTCATCCTGGCTGGCGGCTACGGCACTCGGATTAGCGAAGAGAGCGCAATCCGCCCTAAACCGATGGTCGAGATAGGCGGTAAGCCGATCCTCTGGCACATCATGAAGATCTATTCGGCTCACGGCATCAACGAGTTCATCATTTGCTGCGGCTACAAAGGCCATATGATTAAGGAGTATTTTGCCAACTACTACCTGCATCATGCCGATGTGACCTTTGATATGCGCGCTAACCAGATGACCGTCCATCAAACTCAGATCGAACCGTGGCAGGTGACGCTGGTCGATACCGGCGAAGCCACGATGACGGGAGGTCGGATCAAGCGCATCCAACCATATATCGGTAACGAGACATTTTGCCTCACCTATGGCGACGGCGTCAGCGATGTCGATATTGGCGCGCTGATCGCCTATCATCGCGAACAAGGCGTCACTGTCACCCTGACCGCCGTTCAGCCGCCAGGTCGTTTTGGCGCCTTTACGCTGGGTGAAGATCAGACCTTAATCGATAGCTTCAAAGAGAAACCGAGCGGTGATGGCGCCTACATCAATGGTGGTTTCTTCGTCGTTGAACCGGCAGCGTTCGATCTCATTGCCGGTGATGAGACTGTGTGGGAGCGTGAACCGCTCGAACAGTTGGCCCGGAGCGGTCAATTAGCCGCTTATCGCCACCACGGTTTCTGGCATCCGATGGATACTCTGCGCGACAAGAACTATCTTGAAGGCTTGTGGCAGAGCGGTAATGCCCCGTGGAAGATCTGGTAAGCGCCGAAGCGACCGGAGCAGGCCGGCGGAAATGCAGCTCGTGACCTGCTTGATGTCAAATGATCTCATTCAGATATACTGCACAGGAGTCCAGGCATGAAAGTTCTCCTCACCGGTAGCGGCGGTTACATCGGCATCGTCACTGCTCCCTACCTGATGGAACGCGGCCATGAGGTGGTAGGAGTCGATACCGGCTACTACGAGAGCGGCTGGCTCTATCACAGCGGTCAGCGCCAACCGCAGTTGATAGTGCAAGATATTCGTCGGTTAACTGCGGAAGACCTGGTCGGCTTTGACGCTATCGTTCATATGGCTGAGCTGTCGAATGATCCGCTCGGTCAACTCAACCGTGATCTGACCTTCCAGATCAACCATCAAGGCAGCGTGCGGCTGGCTCAGGCTGCCAAAGCTGCCGGTGTCACCCGTTTCGTCTATATGTCGTCGTGCTCGGTTTACGGGATCGGTGTTGAAGGTGAAATCAAAACCGAAGAGTCGGCTGTTAACCCGCAGACTGCCTATGCTGAATGCAAGGTGCTCGTCGAACGCGATCTGGCTCAGATGGCCGATGATGACTTCTCACCGGTCTTTCTGCGTAACGCAACTGCCTTCGGGCCATCGCCGCGACAGCGGTTCGATGTGGTCTTAAACAATCTGGCCGGGTTGGCATGGACAACCGGGAAGATTGCGATGACCAGCGATGGCACGCCCTGGCGACCGCTGGTGCATATTCTCGATATTGCGCAAGCTGTAGCGTGCGCATTGGAAGCGCCACGCGATGCCATCCACAACCAGGTTTTCAACGTCGGCGATAGCCGGTACAATTACCGTGTGCGCGAGATTGCTGAGATTGTCGCCGAGGTCTTTCCCGGGTGCGAGTTGACCTTCGGTCGCAACGATGGCGATAATCGGAGCTACCGGGTTGACTTCACCAAAATTGCCACTCGTCTGCCCGGTTTTGCCTGCCGGTATGACGCTGTTGCCGGCGCTCGGCAACTACGCGCTGTGTTTGAACGGATCGGCATGACGCGCGAAATCTTCGAGGCGCCACCCTATACCCGCCTTAAGATGTTGCGCCATCTGATCGCGACCAATCAGCTTGACGCCGAGCTATTCTGGAGGAGTTAGACAATGCGGTTTCTTCCTACTGAGTTGAAAGATGCGTACATCATCGAGCTGGAGCCGCGCGAGGATAATCGAGGTTTCTTTGCGCGGGTCTGGGCCAAAGATGAATTCGCCGAGCACGGCCTGGTTGACCGGGTAGTGCAGATGAATCTTTCGTACAATCGGCTGGCCGGTACCTTGCGCGGAATGCACTTTCAGCACGCTCCTTACGCTGAAACCAAACTGGTGCGCTGTATTCGCGGCGCGATCTACGATGTGATTATCGACCTGCGGCCTGAGTCTCCAACCTACAAGCGGTGGATTGGGGTCAAACTGACTGCGGCCAACCGCCTGGCGCTCTATGTGCCCGAAGGTTTCGCCCACGGTTTCCAGACTCTGGAAGATGAGACTGAGGTGTTTTATCAGGTCTCTCAGTACTACACGCCATCTGCTGAGGGAGGTGTGCGGTTCGATGATCCGGCTTTCGGGATCGAATGGCCGCTACCGGTGACCGAGATGAGCGAGAAAGACAGGCGCTGGCCGTTGTTTAACGGGTAATACTGGAGCCAGTGTTATTAGCGATCAGGGAAGTGATGCGCAGACGCTACCGGAGCGATCTGGCATAGCGGTGTTGCGCGCGATTGTCGCGCGCAACAGTTACCGAACAATAGAATGTGGGTAGTAGTGAATTCTGGTAACGCCTGGCATCCTACGATATACACCTGAGCTAATACCTTCAGCGTATAGTTGCGATCTTCTGTCATTTCACCCATATCGTGTGGGAGGAAAAGGCTTTTCCAGTTGCCTGATCCCTTTTATCTTTTGCGGCCCAATGGAATCCAATCAGCAAGCAACCGGATCGCTACAGGATCGTTCCCGGCAACACAACCAAAGACAATACGTAAAGGCACCGATATGATACTCGTTGATACCGCACTGGTTCGCGCTGAAGCCGAAGGGCGCCCGATTCGGGTTGGCATGGTTGGCGCCGGTTTCATGGCGCGGGGGATCGCGCTCCAGATTATTCGCTACACTCAGGGCATGCGGCTCGTAGCGATTGCCAACCGCACACTTGACCGGGCGATTCAGGCCTACACCGAAGCAGATGTGCCGGTCGAGGCAATTCGCCGCGTTGACTCGACTACGGCGCTCGATGCTGCCCTCACCGCCGGCGCGCCGGCAGTGACCGACGATGCCTTACTCCTCTGCGCTGCCGATGGGATCGATGTCATCCTGGAGGTGACCGGCGCGGTAGAATTTGGCGCGCAGGTGGCATTAGCTGCCATGCGTCATGGCAAACATGTCGTGACAATGAATGCTGAACTTGACGGCACTCTCGGCGCTATCTTGCAGGTGTATGCCCGCCGCCACAGCGTCATCTTCACCCTCTCTGATGGCGATCAGCCTGGCGTGACGATGAACCTCTATCGCTTTGTGCGCGGGTTGGGGGTGAAGCCGGTGCTGTGCGGCAATATTAAGGGCTTGCATGACCCGTACCGTAATCCGACCACCCAGGCTAACTTCGCCCGTCAGTGGGGGCAAAATCCGTATATGGTGACCAGCTTCGCCGATGGCACCAAAATCTCGTTCGAGCAGGCGGTTGTGGCCAATGCTACCGGTATGCGGGTAGCGCGTCGCGGTATGTTCGGGCCAACGGTGCCTTCTGGAACGCCGCTGTCTGACGTTGTGCATCAACTCTATCCGCTGGAAGAACTACTCTCTGGGCCTGGCATCGTTGATTACGTCGTTGGCGCCACGCCAGGGCCGGGAGTGTTTGTGCTCGGCACTCACGATCATCCGCGCATGCAACACTATCTCCATCTGTACAAGCTTGGTCAAGGGCCGCTCTACCTCTTCTATACCCCTTATCACCTCTGCCACTTTGAAGTGCCGAACTCGATTGCGCGGGCAGCTCTGTTTGGCGATACCGTACTGGCAGCGGCTGGCCGACCTGCAGTCGAAGTTATTACTGCTGCTAAGACCGATCTCAAGGCCGGGCAAGTTATCGACGGTCTTGGCGGATACATGACCTACGGACTGGCCGAGAATGCTGATGTCGTCCAGGCTGAACGTCTGCTGCCAATCGGGTTGGCCGAAGGCTGCACCCTGCTCCGCGATATTCCCAAAGACGGGATCATCACTTACGCTGATGTTCGTCTGCCAGCCGGGCGGCTGAGTGATCAGTTGCGTGCCGAGCAAGATGCAATGTTCTGGGGCAGTCAGGCCCATGCCGATTAAGGCCGGGCGCGGTGCCGTACCCCGGTTGCCGCGCCATCAGTCTCGCTATGCCCTGCACGCACTGAGCAGGTCTGCCCATCACCACACTATTTCTGCCGGTCGCCATATCTTTAGTTCTGAATAGTTGAAATTGTTGGCTCGATACATCCACTCGTTCCTCCCGCGCGTAAAGAGAGATGAAGCCGGAAATTGTGCAAGAAGTTTGCAAATAGCTGCCAATTCCGGTGCAAGAGGAACCGTTTATATCAGTAGGGAGGAATGTTCCGTGATTCGCAAGCTGTCGATTGCTCTCACTGCGGCTCTGTTGTTCGCTTTGCTGGTTGTGCCGGCTGCCTTCGCCCAGAGTGGTTCGGCCAAGGTTCGTGTCATTCACGCTTCACCCGACGCGCCGGCGGTTGATGTCTTTGTTAACGGCAATGCCGCTCTGACCAATGTTGGCTTCTTTGCTGCCAGCCCCTACCTCGATCTGCCGGCGGGAACATACCGGGTGCAGGTGGCGCCAACGGGTGCTGGCGCAGGTTCAGCGGTGATCGATGCCAATGTGACAATCGAAGCTGGCCGCGCTTATACGATTGCAGCGGTTGGCCCGGTAGCCAGCATTCGCCCACAGGTGATCGTTGACGATCTGAGTGCGCCTGCGGCTGGCAAGGCAAAGGTGCGTGTCTATCACTTCTCGCCTGATGCGCCGGCGGTTGATGTGAAGCTGGCGAGTGGCGCTACGCTGATTAGCAATCTGGCTTTCCCCGATGCGAGCGGCTATCTTGAGGTTGACGCCGGCACGTATGATCTTCAGGTGACTCCGGCTGGTGGCAGCGCGGTAGTGATCGATCTGCCAGGCACACGCGTGGACGCCGGCCAAATCTACAGCGTCTTTGCTACGAATTTTGTAGCCAGCATCACACCGCAGCTTGCGGTGACCGCGCCGGCGACCACTGCGGCGCCGGCGGCACTGCCAACGACCAGTGGTGAAACATTACCGCTGGCGGCGCTCGCTCTGATGGCGCTGGCGCTGGTTGCGCTCGGTGGAATGGTGATGCGCCGCAGCCTGCGGTAAGCACCGTTGACGTTCGCGGGGTGACTGCAAGGCAGTCACCCCGTTTATTTTGGTTGGTTGCAAGGAAATGCGCGCAAGGGCTGTGGATAGATGTAGTTCTATCGACAGAACCTTAAAGCCCTCCTGGCGGCTTCTAGCCATTAAAACTTCTACACGGTTAGCGCCAGGATCAGCGCGCCGATGCAAAGGGCTACACCTGTCAGTGCGAGGTGGGCGTATCCGAGTATCAGTCCTGTCAATGCCAGACCGCCGCCGCTGATCGCGCCATTGCTGCGTTTCACTGCGCCATGACCTAGATGCCCACAGATGATGGCCGGCACTGCCAGCAACAACGGGACGAAGAAGAGTATCCAGGCGACAATTCCACAGACCAGGCTGGCAATTGCCAGGCGGCTATTCTGCGCCGGCATCACCGGTATCGTCGTCTCTACCGCCGGGGCTGGTTGCCAGGCGACAACGGCTAATGCTTGACCGCAAACAGGACAGAATCGTTCGGTACCAGTAATGATATGCTTGCAGGTAGGGCACTGTTGCACAACAGACCTTCCTTGATGTCAGACAGCAAGATCCAAAGTTACTGTCAGGTTTTTTTGATCCGATACCTTCCTGCGTTGGCTCGTCCGCTCAAGCGTTCGCCAATGCCCGCGCGTGTGCGCCAATGTCAGGAGCTGTAACCAATGCCTCGCCAACCAGAATAGCATCGGCGCCGTAAGCACGCACTTCAGCCACATGTTCGGGCGAGAAGATTCCGCTCTCGCTTACCAGCAGTGGACGTTGCGGCTCAGCAGGCAGGCGTTCGGCAATCGCTTTGGTCGTCGTTCGATCGGTCAAAAACCGGTGCAAATCGCGATTATTGACGCCGATGATCGGCGGTTGCAGGCGTAGCGTTCGTTCCAGTTCAGCAGTGGTATGCACCTCGATCAATGCCTGCATCCCAAGTTCACCGGTAAGCGCAAAGAGTTCGGCCAGAGTCAGATCATCGAGCGCTGCCACGATGAGCAAGATCGCGTCGGCGCCGTAAGCGCGGGCCTCGTATACCTGATACGGGTCGATGATGAAATCTTTGCGCAGCAGTGGCGTTCCGCTTGCTTCTACCTCTGGCAAAGCGCGGATGCCGGCCAGATAGGTCAGACTGCCCTGGAAGAAGCGTTGATCGGTCAGCACCGAGATTGCGGCAGCGCCATTGGCGACATACGCGCGCGCCAGGGCCAGATGATCGAAATTAGCCAGCAAGACACCGCGGCTAGGTGAAGCTTTCTTCACTTCAGCGATCAGCGCAGTTGCCGGCGCTCGGCGCAGCGCCGCCGCAAAATCACGCGCTGGCGGAGCGCGGTGAATCTTGTCCTGGAGTGCCGCAAGCGGAATCTTTGCCTGCTGGCGACGCACTTCGATCCGTTTGTGGGCCAGTATTTGTTCCAGAATGGTTGATTCGCTCATAGATATTCTCTGACGGGGCAGAATGAACAATTGCTATTGTAACGAGGGCTGTGGCAGGTTGCAAGACCGTCAGGGCGAACGTGAACAGTGGAACGTTCGCTGCTCTAACGAATTGTCCTGGCGAGTTTGTGAGCGACAACGTAAACGTTGCGCATCAGTTGCATTCCGTCACGACGCGTTTTATTGACCTCTGGCCGGCGCTTACCGCTCCACCAGCGTGGCAATTGTCACGCCATCGCCGCCATCGCGTCCACCGCTGCTGAATGATGTTACCAGCGGATGCGTAGCCAGTATATCGCGCACAATCTGGCGTAGCGCGCCGGTGCCTTTGCCGTGAATCAGGCGAACCTGGCGGAGACCGGCCAGATAGGCCTCGTTAAGGTAGCGGTCGAGGCGGTCGCTCACTTCGGCAGCGCGCCAACCACGCATATCGAAGCTCATCGACACGTCAGCGACGGCAGGCAATGTGACACTGCGTTCGGGTGGCGTATAACGGCGCTCATCTTCCACTTTTGCTTTGACGCGCTTCAGTTCGGCCAGCTTCACCGTCATCCGAAACCCACCTACCTGCACAGTAGCGGTGTCGTCTTCTTCATCAATCGCCACAATCTCGCCGTTGAGACCGATTGACGTTACCTGTACCGGGTCGCCCACCTGCAACGGACGTTCAGCGGGGGGGGGCGGGGTGGCCGGCGCATGCTTTTGGCGCAAACGTTCGGTCACCTGTTGCGCCTGCTCGGTGGCGGCGGCCAGGCGTTTTTCGGCTTCTTCCAGCCACTGCCGCGAGATGTTCACCGAGCGGTATTCTTCGCGTAACCGGCGCAACTGCTGGCGCGCTTCGCGTAGTTCGGCTTCAATCTCCTGACGGGCAGCGACCAGGGCCGCTTCCCGTTCGGCGGCAAAGGCCTGCTGTTCGGCGGCCAGTCGATTGCGGTACTTTTCAGCGTCGGCGCGCAGCTCTTCGGCTCGTTGCAATGCCGCCGCTGCCGCATCGCGCTCGCGCTGGATCCCAGCCAGCAGGTCTTCGACTTGCGCCTCTTTGCGGTCGATAAACGAACGCGCCTGCTCAATCAATGCCGGATCCAGCCCCAGGCGCGCGGCAATGGCCAGCGCGTTCGAGCGGCCAGGGATGCCGATACTCAAACGGTACGTCGGCGCCAGAGTCTCGACATCAAATTCGACCGAAGCGTTTTGCACACCCGGCGTTGAGTAGGCAAATGCCTTCAGCTCGGCGTAATGGGTGGTGGCTACCGCGAGCACACCTAGTTCTAACAGCCGTCCGATAATTGCCCGCGCCAAAGCCGCGCCCTCAACCGGATCAGTTCCAGCGCCCAGTTCGTCAAACAGCACTAGCGCTGCCGGTCGGCGATAGTCAAAGAGCGCTTGATCATCGGCCACCGGTGGCAGATCTTGCGCCGCCGTCAACGTCTGCAAGACCCGGATAATATTCGCCATATGCGAAGAGAAGGTGCTCAGGCTCTGTTCGATGCTCTGCTCGTCGCCGATGTCGGCGAAAATATACAGAAATACCGGCAGCCGAGAGGGCTGGTCGGCTGGTATCTGCATTCCAGCCTGCGCCATCAGAGCCAGCAGGCCGGTCGTTTTGAGTGCCACCGTCTTGCCGCCGGTATTGGGACCGGTAATTAAGAGGACAGAAAACTCGCCACCCAACCAGATATCAATGGGCACGACCGTCTCGGCTGGCAAGAGTGGGTGGCGGGCGCGTGTCAGGCGCAGTGGCGGTTCAACCGGTGGCGGATCGTCGGGTCGCCAATCGACGATCTCCGGGGCAATACTGCGGGTAGCGATTGCATAGCGGGCCATAGCGAAAGCCAGATCGATTGCAGCCAGCAGGTTGACAGCGCTTGTAATTGCGCTCACCGCCGCCCCCACCTGATCTGATAGCTCGCCCAAAATGCGCTGCACCTCTTCCGCTTCAGCGGATTGCAACTCGCGCCAGCGATTATTCAGTTCGACGATTGCCATCGGCTCGATGTAGAGGGTTGCGCCTGAACCCGACTGGTCATGCACGAGGCCGCGCACTTCACGTCGATGGCTGGCTTTGACCGGGATGACGTAGCGACCATTCCGCACGGTGATGATCGGCTCTTGCAGCGCATCGGCCAGCGCGCTGGAGTGGATCATACTCTGCAATCGCTCTTGCAAGCGATTGAACGCAATGCGTACCTCGTGTCGCAGGCGGGCCAGCGTCGGGCTGGCGCTATCCAGCACCTGTCCATCATCAGCGATGGCTCGCTCAATAGCCTCGATCAGGTGAGGCAGGGCGGGTAGACTGCTTCCTAGCTCAATGAGATGCGGGAAGCGCGCGTCGAGCCGGCCAAGACGCTGGCGCAACAGAACGGCACTTTGCAAGGTTGCTGCGATGTCACGCAGTGTTGTGCCATCAAGGATGCCACCCCGCGCCGCGTGTTGCGCGGCCCGGCGAACGTCACGTGCCCCGCCGATGCTGATCTCCGGCCACTCTTCCAGCAGCAGACGCGACTCGGCGGTAAGGGCCTGGCGCCGGCGCACCTCAGCCAGATCGGTGGCCGGAGTCAGACTTAAAGCCAGTTCACGCGCCGCTGAAAACGCAGTATGACGGGCCAGACGCTCGCGAATGGCGTCGAACTCGAGCGTGTGCAGGGATGATTCCGGGATAGACATACTCGTACCGTTTAAACCAATGGTTGCCTCGCTCAGCCTACCACCAGTGCGCGGGTGTTGTCATCAGCCGGAAGGTTGATCACTGTACCTTAAAAATAATGCGCGCGGCGTCAGGGAGCACCGGGTCTACTAAGTCGTACAGGCCAGGCAAGACAGCATTGGCGAAAAAACGCAACATCAATGAGGTGCCGATCTGGCCGCCGAGCCAGCGCGTTATCGGATACTCGATATTGGCAAAACCACGCACAATAAAGAGATTCCAGAGCAGCACTGCGGCCAATCCAAGCGCCAGACCGCCGATGATAAGGCCGAGCGCAGCGCCGATGATCCGATCAATCATTTCAAAGTGGTGTGGTATTTGCGCGTAGCGGAAGGTGTAGATACCGACAAATGTCAGCACGATGAAACAAAGCAGGTGAATAAGCGCGAAAGCTACATATTGACTGACGAAGCGCTCGCCGCCCAATTCGCGCACGAAGACGTTAGCCAGGCTCTGGTAGTACAGACTGGCCAGGACGGTACTGAGGTAGAACGAGAGGATGATCAGTAGAATCCGCACTGTTCCCTGAAAAAAACCTGCCGCTAGCGCGCCGAAGAAGAGCACAACGAAGAGGAAGTCTATGACGTTCATAATAACCAATCTCCCGGCGCAAACATTCTCAATCTTAAGACAGATCCGTAAGTTACCTGATTATAGCATACTGGTTCTGCTGAAACGTGCATCGTTGGGGTAATGCATGTGTTTTGTAAGGTTGTTGAAACCGGAAGGATCGCTTCTTCGCCTGTCTCGCAACGCAATTCAACCCCGCTAATGTCTGAATGAGGTTTGCATCATGACCAGTACCAGTACTTCTCGTCTTGCCACAGTTGCGTCTGAACGCTCCGCCGCAGATCCGGCCACAATGGCGCCATTGTTACCCTCTGAAGCGCGCCGCGGCATGATCATCTCAATCTGGGAAGGCGCCATCGCCAATGTTCATATCAGTATTACCGGGGCCGTCGGCGGCAGTGTTTTTCTCAGCGGCTTTGCGCTGTTACTTGGCGCAAACAATTTTCAGCTTGGCTTGCTGGCAGCGCTGCCGTTTATCGGTCAGCTCTTTCAGTTTCTCAGCGCCTATCTTGAAGCGCGGTTTGCCAACCGACGCGCGATAGTGCTCTACTCGGCGCTGGTCGGTCGGCTGGTGTGGGCCTTGTTGCTCTGTCTGCCGTTTACCGGTTGGCCATCGGCGTGGCAACTGACCATCTTCTTCATCGCGCTCGGTTTTTCCTACGGTCTTAACGGTATGGCGGGCAATGCCTGGATAAGCTGGATGAGCGATCTGGTGCCGGCCAACCGGCGGGGCAGTTATTTCGGTGTTCGCAATACTGTCGGTGGGATCTCGGCTATGATCAGTGTCTTTGCCGCCGGTCTCGCGCTTGACCATTTTCGCGCCAGAGGCGCTGAAGCGCAAGGTTATGCGCTCATCTTTGGGGTAGCAGCACTGGCCGCATTTGGCGCAGCCTGGTTGATTGCGCGTCAACCAGAACCACCTCTCACCCCTCGTCCCTGGAACGGGATGAGTTCGTTGTTGTTGGATCCGTTACGCAATCCTTCATTTCTGCACTTTACCGTGCTGTCTACCGCCTGGGCACTGGTTACCGGTATCGCGGCGCCTTTTTTCAACGCCTACGGCTTGACCGCGCTTCAGCTTGATTTTTCACTGCTGGCGTTGACCGGTGTTGTAACCAGTGCAGTTGCGCTCTTCTTTTCACCGCTGGTTGGCTGGCTGATGGATCGCTACGGTTACCGTCCGGTGATCACCGCGTGTGTGCTTGGAACCGTACCGTTGCCATTGGGCTGGATCCTCTCTACTCCTGACAATATTGTGCCGCTCTGGTTAACCTCGATCTTTTCTGGCGTCTTCTGGCCGGGTGTCAATCAAGGGTTGGGCAATTTGTTGATGGAGCGGGCGCCGGTCGCTCAACGCGGCGCAGCAGTGGCGATCTACAGCCTGATCACCGGTCTTGGCACGTTGGTCGCATCCCTGGTTGGTGGCGCATTAGGTCAGGCTGCTGCCGGCGTGACGCTGATGGTAGGGCCGGTGGCATTGCAGGGGCTGGCAGTGCTTTTCGCGATGACGATGATAGGCCGTATCGTGATGGTAGGTATGTTCTGGCGTGTGCTGAGAAACCCGGCTTGAGCGGGCATGAAGTGCTGTGAGCGAGACACTGATAGTTAGAGTCGGAAAGATTGACGGCGCTCTGCGCGACAATGCTGAGAGTCTACAGCGCGATGGTAGGCATGGTTTGCCTCGCTGTAGTTATCCTTCAGGTTGCACTGCTGTCAGTTTGCGGCGCACAAAGGGTATCTTTTCCAGCACTTTAACCAGCGCTTCCTTCACCAGTGCCATATCATTGTTGGGCAGCGCGCGCAATACCAGCGCCAGACCAATGTACACAACAGCGCCTAATGGCACGGCCAGGAAGAAAAATGGTGATGTCCGTAGCCACCAGATCGATCCTGCCATACCCAATCCGGCCAGGCCGGACAGCAAACCGGTGCGCCAGTTTTGAGCGCCAAATGTGCCCTTGGGTAAGGCCTTGATAGCCGCGATCAGAATGCCTAGCTCGGTAATCGTGTATGCCAGCGCCCCACCCAGCGCGCCGTTGCCAAAGGCGCGATCAGTCCACGGTACCAGGAAAAAGTCGAGTGGTAGCGTTGCGACCGTCGCCACAATCATAATCGTGTTGAGGATGGCAGTGCGCTCGGCGGCAATCAGCAACTGGCTGAGCACCGTATTCAGGTAGGTACAGATCAGCACCAATCCCAGCACGGCGAGAACAGCGCCGGTTGGGCGAAAGGCATCGCCGTACAGAAGGAGCGTGATCGGTTCGGCTAGCGCCAGCAACCCCAGCCCAATCGGCATGCTGAGCACAACCATAATGTTGAAGATTGGCCGGGCCGCCTGTGAGAGGTAATCTTGCCCGGCAGCAAAGCGGCGCGTGAATGTCGGAAAGATGACAGTGCCAATCGCTACCGGGAAGAACATCAAGGTGCCAAACAGGTTTACGGCAGTGCCATACCAGCCCACAGCTTCGGTTGAGGCGAAGAGGGCGATAAACAACCGGTCGATTTGCTGATAAACCATCAGCGTTAATGCCGTCACCAGATACTGCTTTGAGTCAAGCAGCATACTTCGTGCCGCTGCCAGATCGAAACTCCAGCGCGGTCGATGCTGGCGGAAAAGGAAAAAAGCATCGCCTAAGAGTGCCACCAGGGCAGCCAGCACATTTGCCCAACCGATCCAGATGACATCGAATCCGGCGAAGAGCAGGCTCAGGCTCAACACTGTCAGCGCCAGCTTGCTGACAACCGTAACCAGCGAGACATAATGTACCTGTTCTAGCCCATTCAGCGCCGCAATTAAGCCGCCGCTAAGTGTTGCAAAGAGGGTCATCAGCCCGATAATCCAGATCAGGGCAATTTGCGTTGGATCGGCACTGCCGGCCAGGAGGTCGTAGCCAAAGACGACCAGGCAACTAATCACCCACAAGCCGATCCGAACAATGAGGCTGGTGCCGACCAATACACCGGTGCGGTGCGGTTCACGAGCAATCGCCTTGGTCAGGTGTGTGTCCATACCGAACGTGATCAACACGCCGGCAATCATCCAGATCGACAACGCAATGGACAGTTGACCAATCGCGAGCGGCCCCAGGATGCGTGGCTGAAAGATGGCAACCAGAAAAGCCATTGCCCATGTGAGCAACTGAGCTGCCATCATCGCGCTTGCATTTCGGGCCAGCCGCGCCCCGCTAATGGGTGGCGGCGTTATGGGGTTGGGCGCTCCTTGGGCGCTCACGGCGCTACTCCTCTCTGTGATGGGTCGGTCAGGCGAAATGGCGCAATATAACAACACAATTCGCGGTTAAGTTGATAACTCCAGCCTTTTTGCAAACCTACAAAGGGGTAATACAGTTGATCTAATCCCAGCAATATCTTATCTAGGCGATGCCACTTGATCACACCCGAAGCAATCTGGCGCAATCCCTGGCTAAATAACCATTCACCCAACAATACCAGGCCACCGAGGTCACCGCAGCGCAGGTATTTACCGGCAACCGCGCCGGCGCCAATGCCGTAAGCGCGAAAGCTGCGGCGAACGCCTTGCCAGTTCTGCCAGTGGTGATGATAGGCAATAGCCTGTGGGGTAAAGGCGATCCAGCCACCGCTTTTCAAGACCCGATAGCCTAGATCTCGCTCTTCCCACGATCCTAATGGCGCGCCAGCGCCAATCAGTTCATCAAATCCTCCCATCTGTTCGAAAGCGTTGCGCCGCGCGCCCATGTTATGGCCGTGACCGAAGGCAAGATTAAACCGATTGTGGCGAAAAATACGACGCGAGCCATTGCACGTGCCCAAAACCAATTCATTGACCTTCATCTCTTGTGGCCCCGGGTATACTGCCCCGAAGGCCAGCCAGACCCGCTCGTCGCGCAATTCCGCGACTAACCCGCCGATCCAGCCAGGATCGAGCACACAGTCATCGTTGGTGAACAGAATGTAGGGCGCATGGCCCAGAGCAGCGCCGGCGTTGCGTGTGGCCGATATACCGCGTATCGGTTGCCGCAGATAACAGATCCGTTCGTCTTCTAACGCATGGTGACGAACACACTGTTCAGTGCGATCGTCTTCACTTTGGTCAAGCACCCAGATCGTAAAGTGAGGATACGTGTTCTGGCGGAGACTGCGAATCGTAGCGTCGATAGCAGCGCCGCGTCCATATGTTGAAATCACAACATCGACTGCCGACATATCCATACAGTTGCTGCCCATTTTGTCTGAATAACCAGCTTATGTCAGCAGCGTATCATCCTTTGTTGAAACTATGCTGAAATACGCATAGATTTCATCTAACGAGACAGTCACCTGGCAGCGAATTTTTGGTTGGGCGCGCGGCGCCGCAAGAGCCGATCAACTTCACAAATCAGATCGTCTGAGTCAACCGGCTTGGTCAGAAAAGCGTTGACGCCAACGCCGGCTGCTTTGACCTCGTCTTGCTCTTTGACACTGCCGGTTACCATAATGATTGGCAAGTCGGCATAGCGTTCATGCTCGCGAATTGCGCGAGCCAGTTCAATCCCGTCCATCCGCGGCATCGTAAGATCGGTGACAACAAGAGCGACTTCCGCAGAGTTGAGTCGGCGCAACGCCTGCTCGCCATCAATGGCAGTAACCACTTTATAGCCGTGTTGTTCGAGCACGAACCCCATCAACCGGTTGCTCGGTATATAGTCATCGACGATCATGATCGTGGTCATGTTCAGAGTCTCCTTTAGCTTAAATGCTTGACCAGGTGCCAGCGATTTCCATCAGGAAGCGATGTATAGCTGACTTTATCCATCAAGTGGCGAATGAGAAACAAACCATAGCCGTGGATTTGGGCCTCGCTAAGGTTGGGTTGCGGCACCAGTTCTGGATCGAACGTCTCTCCCGTATCGTGCAATTCGATCTCGATGCGGGGTGGTTGTGGGTAGAGCGTTAAGGTGATATGAATGCGTCCTTCGCCATCGCGCCGATTCCGATAAGCGTGACTGACGATATTTGTGCAGACTTCATGCGCAGCCAACTGCACATTGTATATCAACGTTTCATTGTCTGCTCCTACCTGCCGAAGTAATTCGGCAATAGTTTCACTCAGCAGGTGCAGATAGGAATGGCGGGCCGGTAGATCCAGCCGGATCACTTCGCTGGGTTGCCTGCTCACGGCTCTACTCCTTTGAGCACGATAAGCGTTTGATCATCATCTTGCGGATGGCCCGCGCTGAATCGATCCACTGCATCAAACAAACCATCGGCAATTTCGCGCGCTGAAAGCTTGGACAGTTCATCGACCGCGTTCAATAATCGTTCGATGCCAAATAATTCATCTTGTTCGTTACGGGCATCGCTGAAACCGTCGGTGGCAACGATCAAGAGATCACCTGCTGCCATCGCGAGCGAACGATTTTGAAAGTGATTGGTTGGCAGGATACCGATAGCCGTGTTATCGGCCAGCAATAATTCAGCTCGACCGTTGCGCGGTCGGTAAATGACCGGCGCGTGACCCGCATTGGCATATGTGATAGTCTGTTGCTCGACCTCGTATTGACCGACAAAGACAGTTGCAAAGACGCCGATCCGGGTAAAATCGTTGTAGAGATCTTCATTGGATTGGCGCATCACCAGTGCCGGTGTCGGCGATGGCATAAACTGCGCTTTGCTGTGCAAGGCAGTGCGTGTCATCGACATTAACAGCGCCGCCGAAACGCCTTTCCCACTCACGTCACCGATGGTAAAGATGAATGGATGGTTGGGCAGGTTGATGAAATCGAAAAAGTCGCCGCCAACCTGTAATGCCGGACGCGAATAGGCGAAGATCTCTAAACCGGTCACCTCTGGCAGGACGCGGGGAAGCAGATCGGTTTGCACTCGTCGAGCGAGATCCATTTCGCTGCGTAGACGCGCCTGTTCTACCATCTCCTGGTAGAGTAAGATCCGCTCGATCTGTGCGCTGGCCTGATCGGCGAGCGCTCGCCCAAGTTTCAGCTCAGGAGTGCCGAAACCTTCTGCCCGATCCATGATCCCGATACTGGCTACTACCATCCCCCGCACCCGGACTGGAACCACCAACAGGTTATGCACGCCGGGTGGCCGGCGCAGATCGCCATCATTTTCACTGAGTAAGAGCGGACGATCTTCTGTTTGTAGTTGCCAGAATAGTCGCCAGATCGTCTCGACGTTGAGCCTCGATTCTTCCGATTGCACAACGATCGGATCGCCACCGTTTGTTGACACGTAGGTTGCAAAGCCGGCTCGCCCTCTCAACATACGCTGCGCTTCATGGACAACAGCCGTCAACGTTTCACGCACTGTTACCAGATCGCGCATCGCCTGCGTTAATCGGTAGAGCGCGAGTTGTTGATCCTGACTGGCAACCAGATCGGCGGTCATGCATTGCAACTCGTATTCGAGCTGCAACATGTAACCGATAAGCTCAGCTTCGGCTTTCAGATGTTGTTGCGCTGCTTTGTGCCGAATGCCGCTTAGACGAAGTTCGCCGACGACTTCGTTGTAACAGTAGATGGCTGCGCTGAGATCGGCTGGCAACAGTCGCTGTCCAGCCGGCCAGTAGGCAAGCGCCCGTCCCTGTTCAAAAACTCCAAATGCCTGCGCGCCTTGCGCCAGCCATGCTTCGGCTAATGCCTGAATGCGGTTGTATTGTGAGCTGAGCAACGAAACAAGCATCATTGTGGTCTCAGGCATTCAAAACAGCAAGCGCATGCTCGCTATCAACAAAGATGTTGAACGCTTTATCGAGTCGGGTCAGTTCGAAAATCATTAACACTGGTCGGCGCAAACCGCAGAGCGCAAATTCACCTTTCCCTTGCTGGCAGCGTTTCATCGCCGATACCAGCGTCGCCAACGCGGTTGAGTCGACGAAGGTGGTTTCGGTCAGATCGACTAAAACACGCGCGCCAGGGGTGGCAGTTGCCTGTTCAAGCCAGTGCTGGACGGGAGGCGCGGTATTCGCGTCGAACCGACCTTCAATCGCCAGCACTGCCACATTGCCGACTGTTCGCGGCTTGATTTCCATAGGTATAATCCTCCTTTAACCCAGGCACCTGGTGATACTGCCCCGATCACACCTCGTTATCTTTACCTGGGTGGCGCAAGGTCGGCTTTTACGGCTACGCCGATCTCAGATGTCACTTTCGTTGCCTTCATCCGATGCCACCAGGCCCGCGGTGTGCGCAACAGTATCTTCAGGTCATCTTGCCATGTATGCGTTGCACTATAGTATACATCGGCAACCACAATAGAATCGAGATCACCGGCGGCCTGTACGTACCATAAACCGGTTATGCCGGGTGGAACTTCATAGCGACGTTGCTGCCACGCTTCGTGCAACAGTTCGACTTCGTTGGGCGAGAGTGGTTTAATACCGACCAGGTGTAGATCGCCGTTGATGACATTCAAAAGTTCTGGTAACCGGTGAAATTCGCAGGCTTCGAGCCATGCCCCAAACCAGAGCGGGCGTCCATCGGCATGACGGGTGCGCCAGCGCCAGAGATTCAATGGGCGGAATGTGGTCTGCCCGTTGGCCAGCGTCACGCGCTCGCCAACGCGCGGTAGCCGAACGAGTGGCCGACCGCCGCTGCCGATCGCGGCCAGCAGTCCGGTGAACAAAAAGAGTGGGCTGAGCGCAATGAGGATGAGCAGGGCGCCGATCCGATTCAAAACGCTGGTCAGCCGGTTTGTATTCACCGTTGCTGCCGAGACTCGTCCGATCAGGAACGGATCGACAATTGCGGTTTGTTCACCACTCTCTGGATCGATGATCATGCCTGGGTAAACAATACGCCGATCAACATTGACCAGTTGACCGATGTAGGTATCTGCCCAGACGGTGCTGGCTGTTACGGTAGCTTCGTCATCGATCATGCAGTCGGCGCCGATTACCGTGCCCGGACCAAGCTCAACATCGCGCCCGATCCAGCAGTTGTCGCCAATGTAGAGGGGTGGCGCAATGCGCGCGCTGGGATGGATGGAGTCATTGCGTCCTACCCATACTCCGGGTGCGATCTGGCGACCCCGGATTGAAGGGTATCGCACGGTGGCACGCGGGCCATCGGTGACTGTCGGGTCGGCAGTCCGGTAGGCACTGTACAAAAAGACCTGCTGCGCTTCGTGGTAGCTGGCCAGTGTTGTCAAAGGATTCCAGTAGCCGCTAAAGGTAAAGTTGTGTATCGGTATGTGTTGTTCCAATAAGTGCGGTAACAGATCGGTGACAATCTGGCATCGCTTGCGCAGCGGAATTTGTGCGATCAAGCTCGGTTCAATGAGGTAGGCTCCGGTGAGAGTGACAACATTGCCATCGCTCTTAGCCGGCAACACGGCGCGCAGGGTTCCATCTTCAGCAATAGCAGCCTCCGGGTGGGCGTACTCGCGCGCCGGGTGAGTAATGACCGTGAGTGGCCCGCCATGAGCCTGATGGTGTGCCAGCGCCGTTTCAATTGGCAGGTCGATAATCGCGTTGCCCGGCCATACCAGACAGGTTTCATTTATCAGTGGCCCGGCCCAACGCAAGGCGCCGCCATCACCCCAGGCTTCTTGTAACGTGACATATTCAATATCAACACCCCATCGCTTGCCACTGCCGAAGGCTGCCGTAATGGGGGCGCTCTGTTCGTGTAGCGCGATCAGAATGCGCTTGATACCGGCCCTGGCCAGCAGTTCGACCGCAACTGCCATGACCGGTCGATCAATGATCGGCAACAAGACATCCGGCAAGACATCGGTCAATGGCGGCAAATGACGCTCTTCAGCAGTCGCAATCAGCAACGCAATGGTCATCGAGTTAAGCCCCCTTCAGTTGCAATCGGAGCTGGCTTTGTTGGCGTAGCAGTCGCCACCGATACATCGGGAAAGATCGCCAATACCTGGTCGAGGCGTACCAGTTGGAGGGTGCGCAAGACATCGTGTGCGCAACCGGCCAGACGTAGCGCGCTCCCCTGCTCACGGGCCAACCGGTCGAGTTTTACCAGTGCAGCCATTCCGGCGCTGGCCATAAATGTTGTCTGGCTACAATCGATGACGACCTGTTCACCTCTGGCGAGCGCAGCGCCAGTCTGCTCTAGCAGTGCTGGCGCTGTAGTGGCGTCGAACACTCGCGGCGCCGGGATGATCGTCCAGCCGGAAAGTGTTGGCGCGGGTTGGATTGGCGCTGGTTGTTGTTGACGTTCCATCCATTCGGCAATTGCCGCTAGATCGGAAAATTGCTCAAAAAAGCGATTGAGTTTGAGCAAATCAAGGATCTGCCGCACAGGCTCTTGCACATTGAGCAAGAAGAGGTCGCCTCCCTTTGTGCGGGCGCGTTTGGCCAGTGCGACTAATGCGCCCAGGGCCGAGCTATCGAGAAACCGGGTTGCGCTTAGATCAAGGATCAAAAAAGGGTGTGCTTCCAACAATTGATTGGCTCGAACGGTGAATGGTTCCAGGTTAGCGACTTCGAGCCGTGGCTCAACGGTCAGCACAGGCCATGGCAATGATGCTGCGGGAGGTTCCGGCACAGCGGGAGCTTCCGGCGCAGCCGATGGTGCGGCAGGAGCAGTGGGAATAATGGTGAGCGCTCTTCCCCGCTGCATTGCCCACCATTGTCGGGCAAAGAAGTACCCGAAGTAGATGAAATCGTGAACGTACCGTTTCCACAATCGGCGCGGCTCTTGCGCTAACCGGTATACCCATTCCAGGCCGACTCGCTGCATCCACACCGGCGCCCGTTTGGTAACTCCCACGATCATATCAAATGTGCCACCGACCCCAATCGCAATCGGCACGCGCAATTCATGCGCGTACATTCTGATCCACTTCTCTTGTTTGGGGTTGCCAAACGCCACCAGCAGAATGTCTGGCCGGGCTGCTTTGACGGTTTCAACGATTGAGCGATCCATATCCAGCACCGATCCGGGTGGCGGCGACAACACGCCGGCCACGCGCAAACCGGGATAACGTTCTTGCAGAATAGCCGCAGCTTTGGCGGCGACACCTTCGCGCGCGCCCAGGAAGAAAATTGAATACCCTCGTTGGGCAGCGCGCTCGGCCAGCGCCGGTACCATGTCGGCGCCGGTTACCCGGCCAGGCAGTGGTCCGCCGAGCAGGCGTGAGGCCCAGACGAGCGGCATGCCGTCGGCTGTCGCCATATCGGCTTCTTGCAGGATGCGTCGCAGTTCGGGATCATGCAGCGCATTGACAACGAAATCGGCATTAACAGTGGCAATCTGATGTAGACGACCGGTAGCTCGCCCCACTGCAATAAACTCGTCGCAGCGATCAAGCGCTTCGGCCATCGTCAGGTTGTCAACCGGCACACCGAGAATGACAAGCAGTTTGCGCATGGTTGCTACCCTTAATATGCCCCACGCCCCAACAACACCGCCGGAATCGTGCGCAACAGGATTTCGATGTCTTTCCAGATGCTCTGCTCGGCGATATATTGCAAATCAAGTTCGACCCAGCGCTTGAAGTCGAGATCGCTTCGCCCTGAGACCTGCTGTAATCCGGTAATCCCTGGAATTGCGTGCAGGCGACCCAGTTGCTCGTAGGTATAGCGGGCTACCTCACTCGGCAGGGCCGGACGGGGCCCAACCAGGCTCATCTCACCTTTCAATACGTTAAAGAGTTGGGGCAATTCGTCAATGCTCAGCTTGCGAATCACGCGGCCTACTCGCGTCACTCTTGGATCGTGCTTCATTTTAAAGACAGGACCGTCAGCTTCGTTTTTGGTCTGCAATTCGCGCTGTCGCTGTTCCGCATCAACGTACATCGAACGAAACTTGTAGCAATAGAAATGTTCACCGTCTTTGCCGACGCGCACTTGCTTGAAAATCACCGGTCCCGGCGACTCAAGCTTGATGAGAATTGCCGTGATCAGCATAATCGGCGAAGTCAGCACAATCGCCATTGAGGCGACGGTAACATCTAATACCCGCTTGAGACGAGCGAGCAACTTGGTGCGGATAACCCATAGTGAGAGGGTGAATCGCAGGCGCTGGTTTGCGCGGGTGCGCTGAAAGCGGCGCTCGGCAAAAATTTCCAGCATGCGTCGGCTCTTTTCGTCAAGTGGTGATAATTCTGGTGCGCTCATCATCCTGGTACCTCCTAAAACTCTCTGCGCTTTACTATATACCAGTAAGCGAACAAAAACCTTACAGGTGATTGCTTGCCGGTTAAGAATATGTCACGCCATACGCGCTGACTGTAACAGGCTGAGGCACCGGTTGTCCGGCAGTGGCTACCCGTTTCAGTGTAGAGCAATTGAGAATAAAGCCGGCTATCGTTATTTCCAGACTCCATCTATTGCACGCCCTTACGTGTCCCTTTGTCCAGAGCTTTCTCAAGCTGGCGTTCTGTTATGAAATCGACCTGCTTCTTCTGTCTCTGTATTTGCGGCCAGTGTGGCAACCCTCTCAGGCGCTTGCCTCGATCTCAGTACGTGCAAACTGTCATCCTGACGACCGAAATAATTAAACGAAAGGTTATTTTGGCGATCCTTAGCTACGTCTGTTTGTTGCATCAGCAAGCTGTTTCCGCTCGAAGAGGTTGGCGCTGAAGTATAACCATTGATTTGTCAGATATGTCGCACATCATGTATCGTGCGTGAGACTATCTCGGAGTGTTCAGATTGGCATATACAGTTTGCAGAGGTTTTTTTATGATTTTTTTGAAACGAGTTTTCGCTCTATCAATGGCACTGCTTCTGGCTGCCTGTAATACACCGACTACTGTGCCAGCTCCTACGGTGATACCAACCGTTCAGCCTGTTGTAACCACCGTGGCGACTGCGCCTGGACTTCCACCACATGATGCGAATCGCCCAACCATCGTGATCAATCCAGCGCAGGCCCGTCCTTTCAGCCGGTACCTGCTCGGCACGAATGTGCCAGCATGGTTGAACCCCTATCGCCTGAGCGATGAGACGTTTATCAATCGCACCGCCGAGGCAGGTGTAACCTTGCTACGAATGCCCGGCGGTAGCTGGAGTAATTCGTATGCCTGGGCCGATTGCGAAACTGGTGGCGATGGTTGTTATTGGCCATGGGCTGCCAAACCATCTGATTTCCTGCGTTTTGCCCGCGCAGTCAATGCCGAGATTATCTGGACAGTCTCAATCAACGGTTCAGCCCAGGAAGCAGCAGCGCTGGTTGCCTTCTTTAACGGATCGATTGATGACACCCGCATCATCGGCGTTGATGCTCGCGGGCGCGACTGGCAGACGGTTGGCTATTGGGCGCGGCTGCGCGCCGATCTGGTTAGTCCGGATCCGTTTCCGGTGCGCTATTGGGAGATTGGTAATGAGGTGTACGGCGCAAAGCGCGATGTCGGCCCGAATTGTTCAGAGTGGGGTTGGGAAGATGTCTGGACGTGCGATGCCGATGAATATCTGCGCGGCGCTACCGTCAATGGCATTGCCTATGATGGCTATCTTGCCTTTTACGATGCGATGAAGGCGGTTGATCCAACGATCCAGATTGGCGCCGTTGGGATCGAAAAGCCTGATGAGTGGACAGATTGGGGGCATCGCGTTATTGCCGGCGCCGGCGAGAAGCTCGATTTTTATGTTGTTCACTACTATCCGTTTTTTCAACCGCCAGAAAACCCTGCCGGCGCATTGCTACAACCGCAGCGGAGCTGGGCCACGATTATGTCTGATCTGCGGGCCGCGTTCGAACAACATGTGGGCCGACAAGTGCCGGTGGCGGTCACTGAATACAACCTGGTCTCGTTTCAAGATCTCGATAATGGCCAGTTGATGCGGCGAGCAGTTAATCTGCTCTTCATCGCCGATTCGATTGGCCAGATGGCCACTCATGGTGTTGCCATCGCCAATCAATGGGATCTGGCAAATGGACGCGCAGCCAATGGCACCGATTACGGTTTGCTTGACGCCGATACCTTTGACCCCAACCCATCGTACTACGCTCTGATGCTCTGGAGTCGCTTCGGTGATGAGCTGCTGGAGGTGCAGTCACCGTTCGATCCCGCGCAAACGTTGAGTCTGTATGCAGGCCGTCGGTCTGACGGCACATTGACACTGCTGGCAATTAACAAGACCGCACAACCACTTGAGGCTACATTCGGCTTGCCGGAAGGTTCATGGCAGGTATCGGCAACCATCATCAGCGCGGATGATCTGCTGGCTGAAACGGTTTCGCTGGTTCAGACAGAGTCGCCGGTGCCACTTGAACAACCCTTCACGTTTACTCCTTTCGCTATCACATTACTGACCTTCACCAGCTCATGATCGCACAGGAGGCACTATGGCGCAGCGATGGCTTTATTTGATAACAGTGACTGTTATCGTGCTTGTCAGTTTCAGCGCGGCCCAGCCGGCGCGCGCTGAGATCCTTGATCCCGGAGCAGGCGGTTGCCCCGTCAACACCATCGTTGGCGGCGATAATCTGGTGCAGAACGGTGATTTTGCCCAGGGCGCAGTCGGCTTCACCACTGCCTTAACCAATCGCGGCGCCGGTGTCTATCCTGATGATGCGAATGGTGGTGGATTTTCGATCCAGACCGGGTCGGTGGTGTATCCACCCTTTGAAACCAATCCTTATCTTTACGGTCGTCCATTTCCCGGCGATCCGCAGCGCGATGTTCCGGCTACTGATACATACTTCTATTCCAATCCAAGCGTTGCGAACTATGAAGCTGGCAATGGCCGGGTTATGTTGTGGCAGCAGACGGTAACGGTTGCGCCGAATACGACGTACAACTTCTTTGCCTATTTCGATAATCTGCTCGACCCGGTGAAGAGCGCAAATGGCGCCGCCGATCCGATCATCGAATTGCGCGTCAACAATGTCTCGGTCGGCACAACAGTGGTGCCAAAAACGCCCGATCAGTGGGTGCTAATCCAATTCGCATTTACCACCGGGAGTGGTGTGACCAGTATTACGCTACGGATCGATAGTCTGACAAACAGTTCCTTCGGTGATGATTTTGTCATGACCCAGATCAATCTTAAACAATGTGTCAGTGGTGTGGGTGTGGCAAAATATGCGCTGCCACCTGTTGCTGAAACTCGCGACGGACGGGAAGGTTTTCGGCTTGAATACTGGATAACCTTCCGCAATCTCGGCGCTGACCCGGTCTCTGACTTGCAAGCGGTTGATGATCTGGCAACGGTGTTTGCCGCTGCTGAAGATTGGGAATTGGTTGAACTCAGCGCGTTGACCGAAAGTGGGTTTACTGCGTTAACGGTCAATCCCGCCTTCGATGGGCGAACAAACCTGGAATTACTGGCCTCCGATCAGGTGTTGGATGAGGGTCAGCGCGCGCGGTTGCGCTTGATCATTTGGGTGCGCCCGCCAACAGGACCGACAGTATTCCAAAATATTGTCAATCTGAGCGCGCGCTCGGGTAACGTCACTGTTACCGACGTTTCATTGCCCGGGCTTGATCCAGATCCCAATGGCAATGGCGATCCCAAAGAGCAGTCTGAACGCGGGACGACGGTCACGATCTTTTCACCGCTTAAATACTGGGTGCCGATTGTGTTGCGGTGACCGGAAGATCCTTAATCGAGCTGACGGATCGGCCTGGCCGGCACTCCGCCAACCAGCGTATTGGCCGGCACTGTCCGCGTAACAACGCTGCCGGCAGCTACCACGCTGCCGGCGCCAATCTGCACACCCGGTAATATCAGCGCTCGCGCGCCGATCCATGCCCCGCTCTCGATGGTGACCGGCGCAGTGGTAAGCGGCCCGGCTCGATGCGCTGCCTGGCCCATCTCATGCGACGCAGTAAGGATCATCACTTCATGGCCGATGCCAACGTGATCGGCAATGGTGATGCAATCGTTCAAATCAAAAAAGCAGTCGGTGTTGATGACACAGTTGCGGCCAATGCGCAGGCGCTTGCTGATCGGGCCGTAGCCGTGTAGACGGAGCGGGCCCATAATGATGGTACCGTCGCCAATCGGTAACCCGGCCAACCGCAGTATACGGGGACGCAATCGCGCGGCAACGTAGCGTGGCAGCAGTCCCAACATGCCGTTAATGAGTAACAAGCGCGGTTGCAGAGCGCCTGACTCTTCGGCAATAATGCGGGAAAGTTTGCTGAAGGGTAGTTTTGGCATCACATTGACCTCACTCAATGGCTTATTGACCGGTTCTATTGTGCCAGATCGGTTCGGTTGATGCTATAGGATGGATCTAGTTTGACGAAACTGTTAACCGAAATGAAGGTCGTAGACAAATGGTATGAACGAGGCCTGCTGTGCGTTATGGGTCATTGTGATGCGTCATTGCTGGTTGATGGATCTCTGAACAGTTCGCGAAGTGAATGACGAATTGAAAAGCTTGCATTCACGCTATGGCAGAGTATTTATTGGTATGATGTTGTTGATGGTCGATGTAATCGACCTCCACCTTTTTAGTTATGAGAGGATTTGGCAGTATGGTTCGCCTGATCATTCTGCGGCTGCTTGAAAGCTTTTTCCGTCGCCCTTTCCTCAGTCTGGCGCCATTCGTGCTGGCATTGATCCTGGGTGGCGGTTATATCTTGCTCTTGCCGCCGGAATATCTCTCAAGTGGCAAGATCTACATCGAAAAAGATAGCCTGCTCGCCTCGCTGACTTCATCGAACAGTGACGCTTCGTGGTGGGTAACACCGGCTCAGGCGACAACAAATGAGCTGTACGAGTTGCTGGCGACCAATGCCTTCGTGCGCTCGGCGATCCAGCAGACGAAACTCGAGCCGTTGATGGCTGGCGGCCCGGAAGTGGTGTGGCAGACCTTCACCTTCTTCCGCGAAGAGGTTAGTATTAATCCACTTGGCGACAAACTGGTTGAGATTCGAGCCACGACCGATGATCCGGAGCTTTCGTATCAACTGGTGGTGGCAACGATGGATACCTACCTCAAGTGGAAGATGAACACCGATTTTCAAGAGAGTGTCGCTGCCCAAAGATTTTTTGAAGATCTGATCGCACCCTACCAGTCCGAAGTGGATTCGGCTCGTCAGGCGTTGATCGATTTCCTTAGCGCCAATCCCGAACCGGTGCGTGGCGAGCGTCCCCCTGGTGAGCAGTTCCAGCTTGATCAGTTGCGGGCAGCATTGGCGCGAGCCGAAGAGCGATTGAGCGCCGCTCAAGAGAACGAAGAGAGCGCTCGTCTGGCGCTGGTGAAGAATGAAAGTTTGATCCGCCAGACCTACCAGATCATCGACCAGCCCGAAATCCCGCAAAAAGCCGAGTTTTCGCTCACCGGCTTCGTGAAGAATATGATCATCTTTGTCGCGATTGGTGTTTTTCTTTCGGCCAGCCTGATCGGCGGTGGCGCATTACTCGATCGGAGCCTGCGTTTCCCGGTTGATGTGCAACAGGCCCTTAATCTGCCGTTGCTGGCGATTGTGCCGCTGAGTCAGCAGGTAGTGCCGTCAACGTCACTGGTGGCAGCGACTGTGGAAGTGGATCAACCAACGTTGCAACCACAGGTATGAAAATTGTTGCTTCCCGCAGCCACGCAGCCGGTGTCAAACGGTTGGGTTGCTACCGACCTGACAAAACCGATTATCTACCGTAAGGACGTGTCATGTTTGGATGGCTTAAAAACAAGACTAATACGACGGTTGCTGATCCACCGTTGGTGATCGAAACCGCCGATGGCGCACTGCGTCGCGCTTTTGCCGGTGAGCAGATCGGCCAGTTGCGACGCATGTTGACCGATCTGCTGGTTGGACAGCGTTTGCCCAATCGGATCGGTTTTACCTCAGCTCTGCGCAATGAGGGTGTCACCTGCATTACCCTGGCCAGCGCTGTCACACTGGCGCACGATACCGGCAAGCGGGTGTGCGTTGTCGAACTCAACTGGGTGGCGCCGGGTATGCTGGCTAATCTCAGGCCGCTGGCAACGCCAGAGGTCAAGTCTAAGCGCAAAGCAGCTCAACCGGAAGAGGTGGCGCCGCCATTGCCGGTCTTGCCAGGCGTGGCCGATGTGTTGCGAGGACAGGCGACGCTCGATGAAACGCTGCTGGCGACTAACTATGCCGGTCTGCGGTTATTGCCCGCCGGCGTTGCCGCGCTCGAACAGCGGCCCTTGCTGGCGCGTGGCACCGAGTTACGGAATTTACTTGATCACCTGAACACACACTTTGATTATGTGTTGCTCGATCTTCCGGCAGTGCTCGAAACGAGTGATACCCTGGCCCTGGCTGCGCTGGCAACCGCCTACGCTATGGTTGTCCGTCACGGTGTGACTCCTGTCACAGAGGTGCGACGCGCGCTGAATGACCTGCAACACGTCCCGGTATTGGGCGTGATTCTCAATCAGGCGCACATTGCTACTCCCCGCTGGATTCATCGCCTGATCCCCCAGGAGTAGAATATGAAATTCTTCGTCGGTTTTCTGGTCATCTGTTTGTTCATTGGTGTACTGACGCCACACTGGCGCATGCGCGATGTTGCTCTCATTGCGATTGCTTTAAGTGCGCTGGTCGTAGCCGCGTACTACTTCTTTAACCTGATTTGACCGGCGCGCCGGATATTCCTATGCTCGATCTGTTGGTTCCCCGCTATCCTGACGCCGCTACTGTTGCTCGCCGTAACGAACGGCGCTGGTGGCTGCTCTTCCTGGCAGTGTGCGCGCTGACCGGCGCGGTGATGCTGCTGTTACGTCGCCAGATGGCGCCCGAGTCGGTGTTGTCATTTCTAATCTTCGGCGGCGTGTTGGTGGCTACCGCCATCCAGCCTCGCTTCGGTCTTTACGCCATCCTTGGCTTGACCTTGTTCGGCGATCGCTCGCTCCATCCCTGGTATCCGTTTACCAAAAATCTATCGAGTCCCGAGTCGATCATGTATATGTCCGACTCGTTCTCCTTCAGCCCTCAAGAGCTGACGATCGTCTGGACGCTGGTAGTCTGGTTTGTGCGCGTGGCGGCGGAACGACGCCTGTCACGGATCCACTTTGGCCCTCTCTTCTGGCCGGCGACAATCTTTCTGCTCTTCAACGCTATTGGGCTGGCGTATGGGCTGGCAAATGGTGGCAATCGAGTCATCGCGCTGTGGGAAGTGCGGGCAATCTTCTACCTGCCGCTGATGTTGTTGCTGGCCGGCAATTTGATCGAGACCCGGTCACAGCTCAATACTCTCTTTTGGGTGGCGACGGTGGCCTTGTTTGCTAAAGGTGTGGCCGGTGTATGGTACGTACACGACGTACTGAAATGGGATCTCGCCGGCGTCGAACGCATTGCTGAGCATGCAATGTCGATCCACTTCAATTTCTTCTTTGTGCTCTTAATTGCGGCCTGGCTCTACCGCGATAGCGCTGCCCGGCGCTTCTCGCTGATCTTGATGGCGCCATTTGTGCTCTTTAGCCTGATCGCAAATTTTCGCCGCGCCGGTTTTCTCACGCTGGGGATTGCCATCGGTCTCATCGTCTTGTTGCTCTACCTCGAAAATCGTCGCCTTTTTTTTCTCATCGCCCCGACCAGCGCTGCGGCATTTGTCGCCTACCTGGTTGTCTTCTGGAACAATCAAGGCCCACTCGGCATTCTGGCTCGCGCAGTGCGTTCGGTGATCGGTCAACCGAGCGCTCGCGATGCTGCTTCGAATATTTATCGTGATTTAGAGAATATCAACATCATGTTCACCATTCGCAGCGCGCCGTTAACCGGTATCGGGTTTGGCAATAAGTTTTATATGGTTGTGCCAATGCCCGATATTAGCTTTTTCGAATGGTGGGAATACATCACTCATAACTCCATCATGTGGGTTTGGATGAAGATCGGCGTGATCGGTTTCTTCGCCTTCATTCTGTTGCTGGCATTGACGATGCTCTACGGCGCGCGAATGGTTCGCCTCATGCCGCATGGCCAGTTGCGCGTGTTTGCCCTCACCGCGACGCTCTACATCTTCACCCATTTTGTCTACGCTTACGTTGATATGTCTTGGGAAGGTGGTAGCATGGTCTTTGTCGGCACGATGATGGGCGTGATTAACGCTTTGCCACAGATTGCCGCCGGCGAAGAGCCGTTAGTCTATCGCTGGCGGGTGTTTCAGGCTCAGCGCGACAATCAACCATCGGGATAGCGTATCGCGAGCAACTGCGCTGTTGGCGCTTGCTGGCAGCTCGATCAATCAGCAGTGAGGATAAATTGCAACCTGAGTAACCTCAACGCGCGGTTGATCTTATCTCTCCCGCGCCTTCATACGCTGCGACCCATTCGTCCTGCCGCGCGTTTGAATAGTGAGAGATAGTACTCTCACGCTCGCCCCTTACCGCACATACATTAAGATGAGGATCATATGCGCGCGCAGCTCGTTAGTTTCATCCTCTGCTTGTTTGTGTTGATGACGCTCACCGGCTGTAGCCGCCGTTTGTCGGTTGAAACTGCCGCAGCGGGTGTCCCAACTCCTACCATCGCCCCCTTCTTCCAGGAACGTCCAACGGCGACTCCATTTGTGCCACCGCCAACCCGCGCGCCGTTGCCGGTGCGTCCAACCGCGACTCCAACCACGATTGCCGCCAATGAGGTCAGCAGCCTGCGGGTTGTGCCGGTTTACCGCGATGCGTTGAGCGCAGGTTGGAGCGTAGACAACAGCGCTCTCTTGAACAGTCTGATCTTGACCCAGACCGGCGTGGTGGCTTTGGGGCGGGAAGCTATCGCTGTTACGCCCAGCGAAAGTACCGGCATTCTCTTCTTTACCATAACTCCGAATAGCGGGATCGAATTGCGTCGCGATCAGGTGGCGGCGTTGCGGTTTCGCTTGAGTGGTGGTGACACACCAATTGCAAATGATGCCATGACGGTTGCAGTCGTGGGTAGCAATCGGGTACCGTACTGGCAGCCTGATGACGATTCGGTCACCCTGGAAGGTCGTGTTACGAACAGCACCGAGCCGCTCTTCCCCGAAACTCGACTCTATTTTCTTGGTTTGAATCGGGCAATTGCGCCGGGTGAATGGGCCGAGATCTATGTCTGGCTCGACGATCTGATCTACGAACCAGAATATACCTACGTCACCGGCTTTTATCTCAAAACGAGCAGCGATCTGGTGCCACAATATTACATCGATCAAATCGAGTGGCTGGTGCGAGACCAGCCATAACGTTCTTGACCGGTTGGCCTGCTATCATCTACGACCAGGGGCGCGGTTGCGCGCCGTGCGGATCCAATCGCGCGGTTTGATACCAAGCAGCAGGCGCGCATATAGCCACAGCTTCCAGACCAGATAGAAAGGAGTAAACAGCAACGAGCGATAGACCGACCATGGCGCGCCAACCAGGAAGAGTCCGCTAAGAATGTAAATGATTTGTCCGCCGATGATGAACCCGGCCAGGGCCAGTGTCGCCGGATCGCGCGCGATCAGCGCTGCCAGCGCAACGAGGGCACTGGCGCCGGTTACGACCGAGAAGGGTGGAATCAGTTGCTCGATGGCGGCATCGATGAGCAAGAAACTGCGTCGGCGCCAGCCTTCGCGGAGCAGTTGCGGCACATAGCGACGCACCATCTCGAGGCGACCCCGCTCCCAGCGCTCATTTTGGCTCTGCGCCGAGCGCAGGTTGTCGGGCATCTCGGCCCAGACAATCGCGTCAGGCGCAAACATGGCCCGTTCACCGGCCAGGATGAGCGTCATATGATACTCAATGTCTTCCGTCAGCGAAGCTGTCCAGCGATGGCGACGCAGAATATCGGCTGCGAAGACCATGCCGTTGCCTTTCAAACCGGTCGATCCCCCCAGTACCATCCGACCCAGTGGACGCAAATAGTGCAGTACGATTAGGGCTACGGCGCGAATGCCGGCGCTCCAGGCTCCTTCCGGCTGGCGCACGGCATAGTAGGCCTGGATGACACGCTCACCGCGCGCGAGGCGGGCATCCATGACCCGTAGAAAGTTGGTTGACACCACCGAATCGGCATCGAGAATGACGAAGGCGTCGCCTGGTTCGTTGCGGGCCCAAATCTGCTGCAACAGCCATTCGAGCGCATACCCTTTGCCTCGCAACACCGGATCAAACCGCTCGTGGGCAATGGCCCCGTGAGCAGTTGCAACCGCGGCGGTACGGTCAGTGCAGTTGTCGGCCACCACGTGTATCTGGTAAAGATGACGCGGGTAATCGAGCTGGTTAAGATTAGTCAGGAGATCGGGGAGCAACCGCTCTTCGTTGTGGGCCGGGATCATAATGGTAAAGCGGGTGCCAGGTTGATCGCGCAGCGGAGTGGTTCGGCGCGCAAAGAACGCAGCAATAGTCAGTAGCAGCAGGTAGGCGACGATTAGTGCCAGCGCGCCACCAACGATCCAGCAGACAGTAATGAGCACAAGCCAGGCAAGCGTCATCTGAGTCACTCCTTACTACTGCGCCGGGGCGCGGGCCACGCTTGATTCGGCCAGTGTCTCGCGCAAGATCCCGGTCAGGCGCGCCGCATAATGGTCAAGGTTCATATGCGCGCTGACCAGCCGGCGGCCTGCCTTACCCATGCGCGTCGCGGTTTCTGGTTCGGCCAGCAGTCGCTCAATAGCGGCACGTAATGCCATCGGGTCGCGTGGTGGCACATACAAGCCAGTTTCACCCTCGACTATCACATCGGTTTGACCAGGAGTGCGGGTGCAGATCACGGCCCGTTCCATCGCCATCGCTTCGAGAATGGCAGTGACGCCGGCTTGAAACTCAACCGGTTCGAGTGGCATCACCAGAAACCCGCTATCGCTGTAGAGCTGGCGCAACTCATATTGACTGAACTTCTGCACGCGCACATTGGTTGGGATGACCTGTCCCTGAGTGCTGTCGCGTTGCTTCGACCAGGGACTGGCTGCGGCAACAACGACATCAACAGCAAGGCCGCGAACGGCTTCGAGCAAGGTTGGATAGTCGCGCCGTTCCAAACCGACAGCGCAGATCTGTGGCCGCGAGGCGCGTTGAGGCGGGGCATGGCGTGGGTGAAAGAACTGGTCATCAACCATAAAGGGTGTAAACGGCACCCGCTCTTGTGGTAACTGCCAGCGTTCGGTAATAAAGCGTTGTTGCCATGTCGAATAGACAATGAAGCGGTCGATGTGGCTATGAACACCGAATCGGTCGAGAAAGATCATCTTTTTCGGCACCGAGAGGATGTGCGTAATCATGAGGTGGCGTGGGCGGCGGTTAGGGCTGAAGAACTTGAGCAGCGCTGCCAGCGGCAGACCTACCTGTTCGCCGTCGGTAAAGATTGCCTGGTAATGATGACGACGGGTAAAACAGGCCCAGGCCAGCAGCAGGTTAGGCCCGCCAATGCGCTCGAAGAGACGGCCAACCAGCCCACTGGTGGCGCGCGCGATCCGATAATCGATCAGATCGGCTTCAAAATGACGAGCCAGTTCGAGATAGTCGGCGCGCGGACGGCGACCGGCAGCGATCTCAGCTTCAAGGTTGTCTGGTATTACGCCTGAAACAGTAAGCAAAACTTGATTCACGCGGGAATCCTCTCTTGCATTCGGGCCAGATCGATTTCGCCCTTTATCATGTCCAATAGCCGACCAGCATTGCGGCGCGCATCGTAGGCGCGCGCGACATGGGTGAATGCTCGCTCGCCAAAGCGTAATCGCTCATCAGGCCGTATCACCAGGCGCCGGAGCGCTTCGGTTAGCGCCGCCAGGTCGCCGGGCGGCGTGAGCAATCCCGTTTCGCCATCACGGACAATTTCTGGAATAGCGGCGACGCGAGTCGTAACCGCCGGTAGACCGGCGGCAGCCGCTTCTGATAGCACCATCGGCAGGCAGTCGCCATAGGTGGGCAAGGCAAAGATGTCAGCCTGATGGTATAGCTCCTTGAGGGGTGCGCTGTTTGGCTGCATGCCGCGGTAAACGAACACGCCCGGTTCGTCTGGCGCCTGATCTTTCGTGACCAGATGCAATTCGACGCCAAGTGGTCGCAGGGTACGGAAGGCTTCCAGCAGAAGCAAGCCACCCTTGCGTTCAAGGTTTGCGCCGACAAACAGGATCTTCACCGGCCCGTCATGACGCGCGCGCGGTGTTGGTCGTTGCCACTCATGCACATTGACGCCGGGTGGAATGACGGTAATCTTATCTGCCGGTACGCCATAGCCATCAATCAGACCCTCTTTTGCCCACTGACTCCAGGTGACCAGATGGCGCGCCAGGCGAAAACAACGCCGATTGAGGTGCCACTTGATCCGCTCAAGCCATGGTGGGCCGGGATCGTGCTGGTAATAGGGGCCGAGCTGATCGTATTGCAACGGGGTGGCATCGAGCGACACGATGCCGGGATACCGGCGCAACCAGCCGGCGGCCAGCACGGCGGGTACCTGCGTATGGAAAAAGAGCGCATCGATGGGCGTGTGCCTGACCAAACGGCTCAGCGAGCGGTTGGCGCGCAGACCGGCGCGCACCGTCCAATTACTGTTGTAGACCGGGATGCGTGCCGCCAAACCCTTTGTCTCAAAAGGGATCAATGCCCAATGTGGTCGCACATCGGGATCGCGGCTGATATTCACTTGCAGATTTTTGGCGTGGGTTACGTGGCCGAGGGCCTGCTCGAGCACAAAACCAATGTTGTAGAGAGCTGATTGGTTCATCGGGATTGCCCGCTTTACAATGTGCCTGGCGCGACATCTTGCTTGCTGTCTGCACAGAGTATAGCGAATGGGTATAACCTTCGCGTTAATGAAATATGAATTACGTTTGCAATGTTTTCATACCGCTAGCCCTGCGTCTGCCGTCATTGACCGGTGGCACATGTGGTATACCTGCAGAGAATTGATGTAATCTGTTCGGCGATCCGTCGGTAGTCGAGCGACAGAGTTGGCTCCACTTATTTGGTGTTCAGGTGAAGCGATATCGATCTGCTGTCGTGATTGATGCTTATGCGCCATCGCAAAGGAAGCGGCATGCGTCTCTCTTACCTGTTTGTGTTGCTGGTTGCGATAGGGATAGCGGCCTGCGCTGCTGAGCCGCAACCGTTGCCGGTCACGCCGGTAGCGCCAACTCCAACCGCTGTTGTGTTGAGTGAGGAAATGACGTTGCCTGAAATCGGCATTCGGTTACGCTTGCCGGCGGGGTGGCAGAGTCGGCTTGATGGCAATATCGTCAGGGTTGCACCCGATGAGGCTACCCTGACTGCGAACGTGATTGACGCGCCAATCATCATCATTGACACGGCGCCGCTGGCGCCGTTGATCGCGCAATACGGCGCGGCTGCCGCGAATCCTGAGACGGTCTTCGAGCTGGCAAGTAGCGTCATCCAGCCTGCTGGCTACACGATCATGCCAACGCAACCGATACAGATCGGTACCGCGCGTGGGCTGTCTGCCGGTCTGAGCGGTCCGGCCAGCGCCGGCCAATTGCTGGTGTTGGTCGATGAAACGCGAGTGGTGCGCATCCTGGCGCAGGCAGCATCGGCAAGATGGGAAACTGAACAACCTGTCATTGCCGATATTTTAGCGGCGCTAGAGCTGTTGCCCGCGCCGACCCCGACACCTGCGCCGCTTGATCTGGCGACGCAGCCGCAGATCGTTCGCTCTGGCCCACCCGGCTTTGTCTTGCGGCTTGGCGGACGCAGCGGCGCGGCTAATAGTCGCTTTCTCGCCGCGCGCGGTCTGGCGGCAGCGCCTGACGGCACGCTCTATCTGGCCGAGAGCGGGCGGGGTGTTTGGGTCTTTGCTCCCGATGGCACGCTCCGCGCTACCTTTGGCGCTGATGCTTTGCTCGATGCTTACGACGTGGCGCTAGGCCCTGACGGTGATGTGTATGTCGCCGATTATGGTCGAAATGCTATCGTTTGTTTCAGCGCCGATGGGGTCTTTATCAACCGCTGGGGCGGTCATGGTGATGCGCCAGATCAGTTTGGCCTATCGGCGCCGCAGCGCATCGCTATCGGCCCCGATGGCAGTATCTATGCGATCGACACCCGTCCCGGCGTCGATGGGATGGCTGCCAGCAGTATCGTTCGTTTCCGCGCCGATGGCCAGTTCATTGAGCGCATTGCGCTCCCGACAGATCTGGCTCCTTCCGATCTGGTCGTAGATCGCAGCGGCGCAATCTATCTGGCCGAGAGCTTTTCTGGCGCAATCGTGAAACTGGCCCCCGATGGTAGTGTGCTGGCCCGTCTTGGCGATCCGGCCAATCCCTCCCAATTCGCCGGGCCGGTGCTTGACCTTGATCGCGCCGGGTATCTCTACCTTGCCACCTACGCTGGCGCTATCTTGAAGCTTGCGCCCGACGGCGCCATTGTCGCGCGTGGTGGCGCGCTGGCTACGCCTGGTAGTATCCCCAACCCTGGCGAGATCAGTTTGCCCAATGGGATTGTGGCTGCGCCCGGCGGCGTGGTTTGGGTGAGCGATAATAGCGGCGAGTATAGCGCAGTGTCTGCTTTCCGGTTGCAAGTCGATACTGCTGCTATGGCGACGGCCCTGGCCCTGACCCCGGAGCCGATTGCGCCGGCTGGTGAGATAAAGCAACAGTGGGCTGTTTCGGCTGCTGCCAGCAGCTTTTATGCTCCTGATTACGATCCGGCTGGCGTCATTGGCCCACCAGATGTGCCGACATGTCAGGATAGTCCAAATGCCTGGGCGCCGGCCACACCCGGCAGCCGCGAGACGCTCACCGTGGATTTTGCCGAACCGCTGTTCGCAACCGGTCTGATTATCCATCAAAACTACCAGCCCGGTTATATCGTTCAGGTGGAATTGATCGATGAGCAGGGTACAGTCAGAGTTGTCTATCGGGCCGAACCGGCCCCTGCCACCGAATGCCCGTTCGTCCAGACGATTACCGTTGAGCAGACCCTGACCCGTATCGTCAGTGCCCGGATAACTCTCGACCAGCGCGATGGGAGCTGGAGCGAGATTGATGCGGTGGCATTGATCGGTGTGCCATAAACCATATGGCCAGCAAGAGATGAGGCACATTACCTCATCTCTGCCATGTATCTGATGACATCGGGGGCCTGCGGCAAGCCGTCGCGCTTAAGTGCGCGCAGGCAGGCAGACTGCTCGATCGCTTCAGCGCGCAGTGAACATGTGTGCGATCCTGCTGCCACTGTGGATCTTCGGGCTGCGCAGTGTTCGCCTTCAGGCGATGCGCCTGAACCTCAGGACATAGCGCCGGCTACCGTGCCCATGTCTGCGCGGCGCACAATGATTCGGGTGTTCCTCGAACTGACGCGCCACGTTCCTGCGGGAACATGGCTCGGACGGAGCTGTTCGGCGGCAACAGAGCGGGTTGCCGCATGCGTTGCCTGCGAAGCGGCGAGGCATGAGCCTCTGCGGAACGTCACCGGAGCGATCTGATAACGAGGCGCAAGGAGCGTGTTTAATTCCCGGTCAGGCGCACCGGAACGCCGTGTTCGGCCAGGTATCGCTTGACATCGGCAACCGAATAGTCGCCAAAATGGAAGATCGAAGCGGCCAGTACCGCATCGGCGCCACCCTCAACGATGCCGCGATACATATCGCGCGGGGAACCAACCCCGCCCGATGCGATGACCGGCACCGGCGAGAACGCCGTGATGGCCTGGAGCAGTTCGAGATCATACCCGGTGCGCGCGCCATCGGCGTCCATGCTATTGATGCAGATTTCGCCAGCGCCCAGATCGATCCCGCGCTTGATCCACTCAATGGCATCGAGGCCGGTTGGCCGCGGATTGGCGCCAGTATGGGTAAAAACTTCCCACCGCGGCGGTTCGCCGGGAGCATTGACTCGTTTGGCATCAACCGAGAGCACGATACACTGGCTGCCAAAACGTCGCGCGCCTTCGGCGATCAGATTGGGGTTATACACAGCGGCTGTATTCAGGCTCACCTTGTCGGCGCCGGCCCGCAACATCCGATACATATCTTCGACACTGCGCAACCCGCCGCCGACCGTCAGCGGAATAAACACCTCAGCGGCAGTCCGTTCAACCACTTCAACCATAATGGCCCGTTCGTCACTTGAGGCAGTAATGTCGTAGAAGACCAGTTCATCGGCTCCGGCAGCATTGTAAGCCGCAGCCAGCTCAACCGGATCGCCAGCGTCGCGATGGTTGAGAAACTTCACTCCCTTCACGACCCGACCGGCCTTCACATCAAGACAAGGGATAATTCGTCGAGTTAACATAAGTAATTCCTCAAGAATGCGTACAGCGCCGTGATCTAACAGCCGCTGTTATTCCATCTCCTTGTTGAGGGTCTGCCTGATCTATCTGGCAAGAATGACTATATGCTCTCCGTTCGGCTTGATGGCCCAACGACATAGTCGAGCCATCCTGCCTACTTTGGCCGCACTTGCCCGCGCCGACCACGCTCTTCGGGCGGCGAGCCAGCTTCAGCGGCAGCTTCCCGTTTTGCCTGTGCTTCGTCGATCAGAAACTGCGTGGCGCGAACACTCCACAATGCCAGCAGTGAGACGGTGAAGAGCAAAAAAGGTACGATCAATACCACACTACTGACCAGCAACGTGAAACCCATCAGCAGCATCGTGACCAGGGTATAGACTGGCCGACTGACGATCAAAATCAGCGCATTGCGGCCAATTTGGCGCAGTGAAGGCCGATCAAGCAGCACCATCAGTGGAAAGGCATATATGATCAGCGCCGACCAGAGCATAAACAGATAGAGGAAGAAGCCGATCAGGATACCGCCCAGAATACCGGGAACATTGATGTAGAAAGCCAGATTCCACAGGATCAACGCCAGGCCTGCCATCCAGACCCCATACAACCTCCAGGCCGGCACAGCGTAAGCCCGCATCCCGACGAAAAAGTCGATAAGTTTGCTGGCCCGTCCTTCGCTTATCCGCTTGCTCAGCGCATACAGACCGGCGAAGGCCGGCGCTGCCGGCACAACGCCGAGCAATGCTGCTGCGGCTGCTGGCAATGCCGCATTACTTACCATTGCGACATATGCAATGCTGAAGAGCGGCACACTCATCGCTGCCCAAATCAGATTTGCCAGGGTGAGCAACAGAAATTCGTCAAATAGATCGCGCAGTGCGCTCCACAACACGCGGAAGGGAGCGGTCAACGCCGATGGGTTAAGGGAACGACTCTGGTTCATCACGTCTGTCAGTTTCTAATTGTCTGCCGGCTGATCGCGTTGCCTTGACCTGCGCCTATGGCGCATCCTCAGCCCACAATACCACTACTCGTTGCTCGTCAAGCGCAATAATGCCGTGATCGAACGGCGCTTCGCTGAGTGAGCGCCAGCCGACAACTTCTTCGCCATGAATATTGTAGATGGCAAAATCTCCGCTCACCGCGCCGTTCGTAAAGTAACGTGCCCGCGTCCCGAGTAACCCCAACACCCGTCCGGCTAGTTCGGTAGCCTGCGTTGTGGGAACAATTTCATCAGGGTAAGCCAGATCGTGAGCGATGATATGGGTTACAATCTTCAGCGCGATCCGGCGTGGCACCTCAATCCAGCGCTCACCAAGCGGTTGAAAATCAAGCTCGCGCGCCGCCGCATCGAGCGCCTCGAAGGGCGTTTGCGGCGGTCGCGTCAGGCGGAATGCGGCGCCAGTGAGTGGATAACTTTGCGCGCGCGCCGTTTCGATTGCCACCCAGAGACCCTCAATCGTCGGATCGGTATCCAAAATGATCAGCGGTTGGGACATAACGCCTCGCGGTCACGCTCTTCATTATGACTCCATCATAACAAATTTAGCTGCTTATGTCGCAATGCTCGATAAAGGATAAAGATTGAATCTGTAACGCTCAATGCAGCGTTTCATGCGGTCAGTGGTATGATGAGTAGCAGAGAAGTGACTGCATGCCGCCGGTTGTTCTGGCGCGCAGAGAAGGAGAACCTGCTGCATGAACGAAACCACCACTGCTACGATTGATCAGTTGTGTGCCAATGCGATCCGTGCCCTGGCCATTGATGCCGTCCAGCAAGCCAACAGCGGCCATCCGGGCATGCCACTCGGTATGGCCGATGCGGCGTATGTGCTCTGGACGCGCTTTCTCAAGCATAATCCCGCCGATCCGCACTGGCCCAATCGCGATCGGTTTGTGCTATCAGCCGGTCACGGTTCGATGTTGCTCTATGCGCTGTTGCATCTCTCTGGTTATGATTTGTCCCTCGACGACTTGAAGCAGTTTCGGCAGTGGGGCAGTCGCACGCCCGGCCATCCCGAATATCACGACACGCCGGGTGTTGAGATGACGACCGGGCCGCTGGGGCAGGGAATCGCTACCGCAGTGGGCATGGCCATCGCCGAACGCTGGCTGGCAACAAAGTTCAACCGAGTTGGCTTCCCCATCGTTGATCACTATACGTATGTGATTGCCAGCGATGGTGACCTCATGGAAGGTATCTCGCACGAAGCGGCCAGTCTGGCCGGTCACTTGCGGCTGGGTAAGTTGATCGTGCTGTACGACAGCAACGATATTTCGCTGGTTGGGCCAACGAAACTGGCCTGGAGCGAGCGCGTGGCCGAGCGATTTACCGCTTACGGCTGGCAGGTATTGTACGCTGACGGCCATAACATGGCGGCGGTGGCGTTGGCCCTGGCCGAAGCCATTGCCGATGACCAGCGACCGTCGCTGATCATCACTCGCACCGTGATCGGGTATGGTAGTCCGCGGGCCGGCAGTCACAAAGCTCATGGCGAACCGCTTGGCGTCGAAGGAGTCAGACTGACGAAAGCGGCGCTGGGCTGGCCGCAGGAGCCGGCTTTTTACGTGCCGCCTGAAGTGTATGACCATATGCAACTGGCCGTAGAAGTGGGTGCCGTTCGTCAGCGTGAATGGGAGGCAATGCTCCAGCGCTATCGCGCATCGTACCCTGACTTGGCCGCAGAGTGGGATGTGCTGCAAGCGGGCGGGTTACCATCAGGTTGGGAAGCCGCGTTACCGGTCTTCGCCCCCGATCCGAAGGCAAAGGGTACCCGGATTGCCTCTGGGGCGGTGTTGCAGGCGCTCGCGCCGGTTTTGCCCGGCTTGCTTGGCGGCTCGGCAGATCTCCATACCTCCGATTTTACCTATCTCGAAGGCTTAGGCTCGATCAGTGGCGATAACTTCAGCGCGCGCAATCTCCATTTCGGGGTGCGCGAGCATGCCATGGGCGCAATCCTTAACGGTATGGCGTTGCACGGTGGCATCATTCCCTACGGCGGGACCTTCCTCGTATTCAGCGACTACATGCGCCCGGCGATTCGGTTGGCGGCGCTGATGCGGTTGCGGGTCATCTACGTCTTTACGCACGATAGTATCGGAGTCGGCGAAGATGGTCCTACCCACCAGCCGGTTGAACATCTCGTAGCCTTGCGCGCTATTCCCAATCTGCTGGTCGCGCGACCGGGTGATGCCAATGAGGTGGCAATGGCCTGGCGACTGGCTCTTCAGCGCGTCGATGGGCCAACCGCCATCATTCTTTCCCGCCAGAATGTGCCAACGCTTGATCGGGCGCAGCTTGGCGCCGCTGATGGTGTGTTGCGCGGTGGCTATGTGTTGCGGGCTGCCAATCCAGCACAGGCGATCATCATCGCTACCGGCTCAGAAGTGGCGCTGGCGCTGGCAGCAGCCGAGCAGTTGGCGACTGAAGGAATCGGTGTGCAAGTCGTCAGTATGCCATGCCGCGAACTCTTCGATCAACAAGATACCGCTTACCGCGAGCGAGTGCTGCCGGCATCTATCAAAGCGCGCGTGGCCGTTGAAGCCGGTCGTTCGCTCGGCTGGGAGCGTTATGTCGGTTGTGATGGCGCAATCATCGGGGTTGATCGTTTTGGCGCTTCTGCTCCCTTCCAGCGTATTTACGCTGAACTGGGTCTGACAGTGGAACGTATTGTAGCCACGGTAAAAGAGCAGCTTGCGCGCCACAGTTAGTCGATTTCTCGGCCAGCATGACGCCCCCTCACGCGACGGGTGTGGTCTTGTCACCACACCCGTTTAACTTTTCGTCACCTTTTTGGCTCACACTTATTCATTGCCTTCACATTCTCCGCCTCTATCTTGATTACTGAGCCGTTGTTGCCATCCATCACCTCTGCTCAAGCGTGTCTCTACAAGTTTTTTTCGCCTGACAAGGGGTCTCTATGCAACTATGGCGCTTCTTTGTTGCCATGCTAACGATCACCTGGATGTTTGCCGGTATACCAACCATCGTTGCGGCGCGATCACTGATGTCACCCGAAATGGCGGCAGGCATTGCCCTCAATAGTGTGATTGGCGAGAGTGATGAACGCATTGGTGACGCTGCGCCGGCGCTCGATGCATTTGAGCCAGATGTGGCATACAATCCGGTGACGAATCAGTATCTCGTAGTCTACGTTCGTCCGCGAGCTGGTGGTGGCACAAACGAATTTGAGATTTACGGGCAGTTTGTCGATGCGGCTACCGGCGAACTCGTCGCGCCAACTGCTGCCGATGCTGAATTGGCCGGCACAGCTTTTCGTATCAGTCGCAACGGCAATGATCTCGCCAGCGATCCATTTGATGCCTATAGCCCGGCAGTGAGCTACAGCGCGCGCGATAACGTCTTCCTGGTTGCATGGACGGCTGACAATACCAATCCGCTCATCGACTGCAATAATCCCGGTGCCGGTCGCGCCGGTTATCGCGCTGGCGGCGCATATGAAATCTACGTGCAGGTGGTCGCCGCCGACGGTGAACTCTTGATTCGTGATGAGTGTGGCAATCCCAGCGATGATCGCATCTCGGAAATCAATGTGCTGTTCTACCGCAACAACTTTGAGAACCGGAACCCGGATTGGGATGCCTTATCACCGGCTGTTGCCTATAACAGTCAGAATGGCGAGTTCTTGATCTGCTGGTCTGATGACCGGGCGAATGGCTTTCTCTCTCAGAGTTTTGCCGAGCAAGGCGGCGAATTTGAGATCCGCTGTCAACGTTTTTCACTTGACCCCCATCCAAACCGCCGCTTCATCGGTCAAATCGGTGCGAACGATTTTCTTATCAGTCGAGCGGGATTCAATACCGGCGCTGCAGGGTACGTTCGGCCCGATTATGATGCAGTGACACCCGCTATTGCGTATAACAGCGTCGATAATCAATGGTTTGTGGTCTGGTCGGCTGACAATAACGCTAGCGGTGTCGAAGACGGCGAGTTTGAGATCTATGGGCAGGTCCTGGCTGCCGATGGGGTTCAGGCTCACCTTCTGCCTGACATTGGCGCGAACTATCGTGATGATCATCGCATTTCTCAGGTTGGTGAGACAAATGCCTGCGCGAATGCCAGTTGTGATGCCTATCGGCCAGCCGTGGCCTACAATCCTGATCGCAATCAGTATCTGGTTGCGTGGTTTGGCGATGAAACCAACGGCTTCGAAGAAGTGTATGTCAGCCTCCGTCAGGCGACCGGTTTTGGTACCAGTGTCAGCGGACAACGAGTAAGTTTTAGTTCTAACGGCGTCGATAATCGGTTTAAAGGCCTCGATGTCGATGTGGCTTACGATGCTTTCAATCGTGAGTGGCTGGTCGTTTGGCGGGGCGATCCAACCGTAAACGATCGCTTCGAGATTTTCGGTCAACGCTTCAACGCAGATACCGATGGCAGTGTGCCGCTGGCTCAAATTGGTGGTGGCAACTTTCTGATCGGCAGCACACCGGCGCTTGGTCCCGCCGCCTTTCAAGCGAATTCCAGTGGCCTGGCTCGCCCATTGCCGGGAGGCGAGGCTGAAACCGCTGGTTCCACCACCCTCAATCCGGTCAACTGGCACCGGGTTGCGCCGCGGGTGATCGCCACCGAAACCGGGCGGTTTATGACCGTCTGGGCCGGCTATCTCAACGGTGTTGCTGCTGATCGCCAGTTTGAGGTCTTTGGGCGCCGTCTCAGCTTCGTTCCGCCAACCGTGCAGTTGATAACGCGGAGTGATGGCGCTACCGAGACGCCCCTCAACGATGGCGCTCTGTTGAACGAGCCGATAAGTGAGCTGCGAATCACCTTTGCCGAACGTCTGCGCAACGGCGCTGTTGCGACGGGTTACCGTCTGTATGCCGGCACTGTTGCAACGTGCAGCAGCCCTGATCCTGATTTGATCGGCACAGTAAGTGTTACTGATGCGACAACTACGATTATTCCCGTCACCCAACCTTTGCCTGACGGTCAATACATGCTACTTGCCTGCGCTACGCTGACCAGCGTGGGTGGAATTGCGCTGGGCAGCGATGTGGCTGTCTCTTTCACAATTGATACAACGCCTCCTGCTCTTGATCTCCCTGACAGCATTACTGCTGAAGCAACCGGGCCGGCTGGGGCGGTAGTGACCTACAGCGCCACCGCCGTTGACGCGGTGAGTGGAAGCGTGGCAGTGACGTG
>OGCI01000260.1_pt1 | contig 67290 bp, 69 predicted proteins | sample 1570021 | NCBI WGS metagenome assembly OGCI01 (sample SAMN06264664, study PRJEB24512) | hot springs metagenome | isolation source: Hot spring water | place: South Africa: Tshipise | collected 2015-06-21
CCGGATCTGCACGGGACGCCGCCGTCCTTCAGCATCGGCTTCCCCTGCTCCTTCGCTTCATGACCATCGATCGAGAACCCGTCGTCGCCCTTTTTCCAGATGGGGAGTCCCCACTCCTCAAAGTGATGGACCGAGTCGTCGACGTGTCTGCCGAGATCGTAGACGAGATCTTCCCTGATGATGCCCATGAGGTCGTTGCGGACGTACTTTACGTAATCGGCAACCTTGTTTTCACCGACGTAGGTATTGATAGCGGAAAGACCCATTGCAACCGCACCGCTCCTGTCCGTCGCTGCCTTGTCGACCATGACGACCGTGAGCTTCTTCGGGTTCGCCCAGCGACATGCCTCAAAGGCTGCACCGCACCCGGCCATGCCGCCACCCATAATGAGCAGGTCGCACTCAACTTCCTGTACTGCCGGTTTCTGACAGTATGAAAATGTGCAGGTTTCTTTTTCCATGTCTGTTCACCTCCTTGGTTATTCAGTTCTCGCTGGGCCTGTAAAGAAGCCCGGCTCTTTGATCTTCGAAAAATCAGGCTCCGGCTTGCCCGCGTAAGGGTCGACAGAACCTTCAACGGTCGTTCTGATCGGGAATTTGAATCTCTTCGTCAAACCGTTCCGGAATTTGATCGTCCACATTATCGAGTCAGTTCCCCGAAGAGGGATCGTCTGGGATCCGAGCGGAACGAAGTCTGAATACCCTCTCACCTCGATCGCCTGCTGCGGGCAAATCTTTACACAGTTATAGCATTCCCAGCACTGCTCAGGTTCCTGGTTGTATGCTTTCATCTTCTCCCTGTCGAGCGCCATGAGGTCGTGCGGGCAGATGTACTGACAAGCTGTCTTGTCCTGAGCTTTGCAACCGTCACACTTTTCGGTAATCACAAAACTTGGCATGTAACGACACCTCCTTTTAGTTTAAGATCGAGTACATTCAGCTGAAAACCAAACGATAGCGCGTCCTTCCACCTCCTTTCCGTCGCTATTTCTCCACGGATTTCAGAAATTCATCCACGACGTCTACAGATTTATTCTCGATGACGAGATCGAAGATTTGATCCTTGATCTGGCGAGGAAGATTCTCTATGCTCCGGGTCGTCGCGGCATCGAACTTCGCCGTGGGGAAAATCTTGAGAATTTTGTCCCTCTGCTCGGCTGTCGCCGGCACGGCGATCACCTTCAACCCTGCGAGAACCTCTTTGCACATATCAGCGAGCCCTGCTGCCTGAATCTTTGCGAGTCTCTCCTCGTTGATCCATATGTTGATCGGAAATTTTTCTTCTGCCATGAGCGATCCCTCCTCGTAATTATTTCGTTCACATTATTGCAACGGTTCAATCGTGAATACCGGCTGTCTTCTCTTCAGGTAATCTTCCGTCACGAACGCATTGCCAAACCCGTACTTCTCCGCACACTCCATAATCATGTCGAAAACCTCAGGCCTGAAGATCCGCCGAGGTGGTTTCACCCCGTCTTGGATAATGCTTCTAATGAGCGTTCCGCTGAACGATGCCTTCTTGTCTTTGTGCCCGCAGAGACCCGAGTAGGTGACCTCGTCGCACACCGGGCAGAACCACCAGTCGAGGTTGAAGATGGGCTTTATCCTCAGGGAACCTTCTGGGAGCTTGCTGAAAATCCGGTGGGCGTCGTACGGGTCATAGTACGTGCCGACACCGGCGTGATCGCGCCCGAACATGTGATGGGTGCACCCGAGGTTAGTCCTCAAGCATGCATGGAATATTGCTTCTTTCGGCCCAGCATAGCGCATATCCCAGAGGGTGCATGTGGTTAAAAAGATATCCTCCCTGAAATACCCGTATTTCCCCTGAGCGTCCTGGCAGAGGATGATTGCTTCATCGATATAGTCGCCGGGTCTCTTTTCACCGATCATTGCATTCACCAGAATGCCACCACGCGGTTTATCCACCATCATCGACCCATAGGCTCCTAAGTATGCGCCTTTCATCAACCATTCATGGCCGGTATGCGGGACGTTTCTTGTCTGGTGATTAATGATCATCTCCCAGCCTTTTTCCTTAAATTTCTCCCTCATCTGTTTTGGGGTGAGCCAGTATTTCGTAAACGGTTCATTTATTTTCGGAGGATTCAGGAGGGTGATTTTTCCACCCAAAAACTTATCCTTGTACTGATACGTCCTCTTGACACCGGGATGCTTATCCTCCGTCGTCCCGTACACTTTCATCGCAACTTCTTTCACGTCCAGGGTGAAGATGTCCGTGATATCGAAGATAGCGAAAGGATTCCCCGTGTACGTGAGGAGCACCTCGTCGTACTGCTTGATGCCGGATTTCTCGAGTTCCTCGCTCGAAATATCGAAGACGATAGGAATGCTCCACACCGTCTTCCCATCCGCGAGGGTCATGTTGTTGCACACGGCTTCCACGTCAGCCTTCGTCATGAACCCTTCGAGCGGGCTAAAGAACCCATACGCAATGTCGATGATTTCCGTGGCCATCTGCAACCGCACGTCCAGCGTCTTCACCTTCGCTGCCTGCATCTCTGCGACTCTCTTGAGCGCGGCGTCCTTCGACATCACCCGCTCGACGATTTCTTTGCCGCCATGACCGATCATTTCCATGGTACGTCCTCCTTATTGAGTTAAATTTGCTCTCGACTACTTTCCTTCCAAGATGGCACAGATCTTAGCGAATATTTCTTCGATGCTCCCCGTGCCGGAGACGGACTTCAACAGACCTTTGCCCTTGTAATACCCCATCAGCGGTTCCGTCTGAGCTGTATACACCTCCAGTCTCTTCTTGATGGTCTCCTCTTTATCGTCGTCTCTCTGGAACAACTCCCCGCCGCATTTATCACACACCGCATCCTTATTGGGCGGGCTGAAATACACGTTGTACATCTGCCCGCACGACTTGCACGTCCTCCTTCCCGTAAGCCTCTTCATCAAGTCGTCGAACGGCACATCGACGCTGACGGCGCCCGTCAGCGGCATGTTCAGCGATTCGAGCATTTTGTCGAGCGCTTCGGCTTGCGCAGTGTTCCTCGGGAAGCCATCGAGGATATACCCTTTCTTGCAGTCGTCCTGTTTCAGCCTCTCTTCGACCATGCCGAGCACGACCATGTCGGGAACCAACTCCCCCTTGTCCATATAAGACTTTGCTTCCTTGCCGAGGGCCGTTCCCGCCGACACCGCGGCTCGCAGCAAATCCCCCGTCGAAATCTGAGGGATACCGTACTTTTCGATGAGCTTCTTCGCCTGAGTTCCTTTCCCCGCACCAGGCGCGCCAAGCAAGACAATTCTCATAATTCCTTACCCCCGTTCAGTTATTTGCGCGACTCAGCCTCTAAACAATACGCTACTGTGCCGTGTGTATCCGGGAATAGTGCAAAAAGAGAATAACTGTGTTATTTGTTAAAAATAATACTGCGTGGCAGAGCTTTTACTTAGAAAACGGACGTATAAAATATATTATCCGGCGCTATTTTAGTCAAATTCATATTTCTGATAGATCAATAAAAAATCCTTATCATTTGTGCGAGTGCCGTCATTTCCGCATCGCCCGGTTATCTTTCAGATGAACGAGAGGCGGCCGCCGCCAGGCGTTTCGCCAGAAACTGCTTGAACGCTTCGAGCGCTTTCCCCCTGTGGCTGATCGTATCCTTCTCGTCACGCGTCATTTCGGCAAACGTCCGCGCGTACCCATCGGGGTAAAAAATGGGGTCGTACCCGAACCCGAGGGAACCCCTCGGTTCTCTCCCGATAGTCCCGTCGACGGTGCCATGGAAGACATGCACCCCCTCGTTCGGTACGGAAAAAGCGATGCAGCAGACGAAGCGTGCTTTCCTCCGCTCTTCTTCGCGTAACAGGGAAAGTAATTTTTCGATATTTTTCCGATCGTTTGCCGGTTCTCCCGCGAAGCGCGCGGAATGTATCCCGGGGGCACCACCGAGTGCCGCCACCTCGAGCCCCGAGTCGTCGGCAAGGGCTGGTTTCCCGCTACACTGGGACGCTGAGACCGCTTTCTTAATGGCGTTTTCCTCGAAGGTCATCCCATCCTCCACGACCTCGGGGCATCCGGGGAAGTCATCGAGGGTAAAAATGGTGACGGGGAGCCCGACGGTAATTCTCCGAATCTCCTCCGCTTTCTTTTTGTTCCTCGTGGCAAGGACAATGTCCATGGGCTCCTCTTTACGATAACTTCCGTTCGACAGTATTCCAGAAGGCGCACTTATAATGCAAGACCGCGCGCCCCTCATCGGCTGGGGACCGCGCGCCCGCGGAAAGGTGTCAGCGGGAAGCCTTGAAAAAAGGGCAATCCTTCTGTTAAGCTTTCGAAATGTCTGAGGAGCTTAAGAGGGCTGGACTGCTTGTCCGAGCTGTCGCTAAGATCCTCGATTTCATCATCGTTCTTGCCCTGGGAGAGATTGTGCCCAAGGCAGGGTTTTACGCAGGCTTGGCCTATCTTCTTATCGGCGACGGTCTTTTCGATGGGAAGAGCCTCGGGAAAAAACTCGTCGGTCTGAAGGTCGTATCGGCGGTATCCCAGAAACCCTGTACGATCAGGGATTCAATACTGAGGAATGGCCTTTTCGGCGTCGGCTACGCCTTAACAAGGGTTTTCTGGATAGGGTGGATCGTCATCGTGATCGTATCGGTCTTCGAATTCATTATTATGCTCGGCAGCAGAGACCATATGCGCCTCGGCGATGAGATCGCGCGCACCCTTGTTCTCGACAATTCTCAGTCGGCATAGAGGGGGGAAATGTTCTTCCACAAGATACTCGGTTTATTTTCCAATGACCTCGCAATAGATCTGGGCACGGCGAATACCCTCGTCTTCGTGAAGGGGAAGGGAATCGTCTGCAATGAGCCCTCCGTCGTCGTCCTGCGGAAAGACGACAAGAAACCTGTCGCGGTAGGCGCCGAGGCGAAGAGGATGCTCGGCAAAACGCCTGCGAATATCATTGCCATTCGTCCCATGAAGGATGGCGTGATCGCCGACTTCGACGCCACGGGAGAGATGCTGAAATATTTTATTACGAAGGTCCATAACCGGAGAAGCTTCGTCTCTCCGAGAGTCATCATCGGTGTTCCTTCGGGCATCACGCAGGTGGAACAACGGGCCGTCAAAGACGCGGCACAGGTTTCGGGGGCCCGGGAGGTGTACCTGATCGGAGAACCGATGGCGGCGGCGATCGGTGTCGGACTCCCCGTGGGCGAACCCTCCGGGAACATGATCGTCGACATCGGGGGCGGGACAACGGATGTCGCGGTTATCTCTCTCGACGGCGTCGTTTACAGCAAAGCGGTGCGCGTGGGCGGCGACAAAATGGACGAAGCGATCATGGCGTTCATCAAGCGGAGGTACAATCTGATGATCGGCGACATGACCTCGGAACAGATCAAAATCAACCTCGGATCCGTTTTCAAAACCGAAGGCAGCGAGCCCCGCACGATGGAAATAAAGGGGAGGGACCTCATATCGGGCATCCCAAAGACGCTCACCATCAATGAGGACGAGATCAGAGAAGCGCTCACCGAACCGGTAAACGTCATCCTCGACACGATCAAGGTGATCCTTGAAAACACGCCGCCTGAATTGGCATCCGATATCGTGGACAGGGGAATTATCCTCGCCGGCGGAGGCGCTCTCCTGAAAGGGCTCGATCTCCTCATTCGCCAGGAAACCGGCCTTCCCGTCTATGTCGCTGAAGACCCTTTGACCGCTGTCGTTCGTGGTGTCGGAAAGATGCTCGATGAAATCGACCTCCTGAGAAGAGTCGCCATCAGTCTCTGATGCACAGAAAAAGGCTTTTGCTTTTTCTGTTTATCCTGTTCGCGTTCGGACTCATGACATACCAGGCAAACCGCCAACCGATCCTCCCGTTCCAATTTCTCGCAGAGCCCCTCCACATCCTATTCAATCTCAAGGAATCGGCCTGGGAATTCGTCACTTCCCCGTTCAGGAGGATGCTCATTAGAGAAGAGGAGAACCGACGGCTCATGGACGAGATCATGAAGATGCGGGAGGAACGACAGGTCTGGGAGGAGACGCGGCGCGAAAACGAGAAGCTCCGCGCACTCCTCGCCCTGAAGGAGCGGGAACGGCATTACGTCACCTCTGCTCGCGTGATCGCGAGAGGCACCGATCAGTGGTCGCACACGCTCGTTCTCGACAAAGGTTCCGCAGACGGGATCAAGAAAGACATGGTCGCTGTCACTGAACAGGGACTCGTCGGGAAGATCGCCGACGTCCGCGAGTCGTACGCATCCCTCTTGCTCGTCACCGATATCAGTTTCTCGGCGGCAGCTCGCTTGCAGGACGGCCGGACGGAAGGGATTCTCTCCGGAACGGGGTCGAAGATGTGCCAGCTGAAGTATATTCCTTATGACGAGGATGTCAAACCGGGAGGGATCGTCATCACCTCAGGCCTCGATTCTCTTTTCCCCGCCGGTATCCCATTAGGTCACGTAGCGAAAGTGAGCAGAAAGGAGAGCGGACTCTTTCAGTATATCGAAGTCGTACCTTCCGTCGACAATACTAAAATCGAAGTCGTCGCGATCATTGGGGGAGCGTGAGATATCTCTTGTGGGCAGTTCTCGGCTTCCTCTCTCTCGGTATCCAGGGGAGCATATCCTTCTTCACTGTTGCGCCTAACCTTACAGTGATTCTGGCGTGTTACGCAGGGATACATGGAGGAGAACACAAGGGGCTCTTCTATGGCTCTCTCGTCGGCATGATCGAAGACAGCCTCTCCGGCGCGCTTCTGGGCCCCGGTCTCCTGAGCAAAGGCCTCGCAGGCTATCTGGCGGCCGTGCTCTCTGGTAAACTCCTTGTCTGGACCCCGTTCGCCGGTGTGGTAACGCTCGCAGCACTGACGATATTCGACGGGTTCGCCGTGTACCTGACGAGGTGTCTCTTCCACGCGAAGCCGTCGGGCATCGTGGCTGCGGCAGTTGCCATCATGACGCAGGCCCTCTTGAACCTTCCGTTCGGCATCATTCTGAAGAAAAAAACGAAGACCTGAGCGGTACGGCACCCATGAAAGCACAGGCAGAAAAAGAAAAAATCTCCCTCATCGGCTATATCATCGTCGCGATCTTCTTCCTCCTCATCATGAGACTCTGGCAGTTGCAAATTCTGCAGGGAAACGAATACCGAAAGATTTCGGAATCCAATAGACTCAGAATCGTTCGGATACCCGCGCCGCGTGGGATTATCTTCGATAGGAATCACGTGCCGCTCGTGAAAAATTCCGCGTATTTCTTCGCGTCCGTTATCCCGGGGGAATTCGATCACGGGAAGCTGCCCGTACTCGCAAAGCTATTAAAAATGCCTGCAGAAGAACTGCTCGCCCGCTTGTCCGCCTCGCAGGCGACGCCTTTCGTACCGGCCAAACTGAAGCAGGGTCTGTCGCTCAAGGAAATTGCCTATATCGAGGCCCGGAAATCCGATATCCCGGGGTTGATGATTGAAGCCGAGGTGAGCAGGGAATACCCATACGGCGAACTCGGCGCTCATCTCCTGGGGTACCTCGGAAAGCCGAGCCCGTCGCAACTCAAAGAACCTTCCTTCAAGAATATCCCCCCCGATATGTTCGTCGGGCAATGGGGAATCGAGAAGCTCTACGACGCATCGCTCCGGGGCACGCCCGGGCAGAAGATCATCGAGGTCAACGCCCTCGGGAGACAATTGCGCCTGTTACAGGAGAGACCGCCGGTGAAAGGCGACGACCTCGTCATCAGTATCGACATCGACCTTCAGCGGGAGGCGGAAAGAGCGTTCGGCGACCGGGCCGGTGCATTGGTCGCCATAAAGCCGACGACCGGTGAAATACTGGGGATGGTCAGCAAGCCATCGTTCGATCCGAACCTCTTCACGAGGGGGATGAGCCGAGAGCAATGGCTGTCTATCGCAGCGAACAAAAAGAATCCGATGCTCAACAGGGCGCTCCAGAGCCAGTATCCGCCCGGATCGACCTTCAAGATCGTCACCGCTCTCGCCGGCCTTGAAACAGGCGCGATCACGCCGGACATGAAAGTCGACTGCCGCGGGGGCATTCTGCTCGGTAACCGCCGCTTCGGATGCTGGCGAAAGGAAGGTCACGGAATCCTTTCCCTTCACAGAGCGATCGTCGAATCGTGCGATGTCTACTTTTATGAAGTAGGAAGGCGCGTCGGCATCGACCGCATCGCCCAGTACGCGGCCGCTCTCGGTCTCGGTCAAAAGACAGGGATCGAACTCGGGAGAGAGCGGCAGGGAGTAGTCCCGAGCACAGCGTGGAAAAAAGAGACGAGCGGTATGCCCTGGTTCCCGGGTGAAACACTCAACGCTGCGATCGGTCAGGGATACGTAGCAGCAACCCCTCTGCAGCTCGCGTCCATGATGAGCGCCGTTGCAAATGGCGGTCTGAGGTACAAACCATCGTTCGTCGTGCACTCAGAACCCGCCATTGCGGGTCGGCTCACCGCAAACCCGTATAATCTCGAGATCATCAGGAAAGGTCTCTTCGGTGTCGTGAACGAGCGTTCCGGCACGGGGTGGGCCGCGAAATCGTATCTCACAACGGTAAGCGGGAAAACCGGCACGGCGCAGGTCGTCGCCCTGGGAAGAGGGGCGGGCGCCCTCCACGAGCGTTTCCAAGACCATGCGTGGTTCGTGGCCTTCGCGCCGCATGAACATCCTGAAATCGCTCTCGCCGTTCTGGTCGAGCACGGAGGGCACGGGGGAGCCGCTGCGGCGCCGATCGCCAAGACCGCGATAGAGGCGTACCTGCGCCCGAAACCCGCTCCAGACACCGCTGATCACTGAACCGAAAGGCGCAAAGAGAGGGAGAGATCCATCGTGGCGCAGATAATCGAGAGCAGCGGCGCGGCTGTTAGGTTATTATAGTACTGATGGGAATTCTCCAATGCATAGGGAACACCCCGCTCGCCTCTATCGAACTGAACCCGAATCCGAGAGTCCGACTGTTCGCGAAACTCGAGGGCAACAACCCCGGGGGATCGATTAAAGACCGCATCGCGCTCTCGATGATCGAAACTGCCGAGAGAGAGAAGAAACTGACGCGTGACAAGATCATCCTCGAGGCAACTTCAGGGAACACCGGGATCGGGCTCGCGATGGTGGCATCGGCGAAAAAATACCGCGTCAAGCTCACGATGCCGGCGTGCGTGAGCATCGAGAGGCGGCGGATCCTCGAGGCCTTCGGCGCGGAATTAATCCTGAGTCCGCCCGAAGAAGGCACGGATGGCGCCATAAAATTGGCCCACCGAATTCTCGCCGAGGATCCCGATCGGTACTTCATGCCGAACCAATTCGATAACGAAGCGAATGTCCTTGCTCACTATGAGACGACGGGGCGCGAGATCATCGAGCAGACCAATGGCAGTGTCACGCACTTCGTCGCCGGAATGGGGACGACCGGCACGCTCATGGGGGTGAGCAAAAGACTCAAGGAATACGACAAGAATATAAAAATAATCGGGGTCGAGCCTGTCGCGCACCACCGGATCCAGGGCCTGAAGAATATGTCGGAATCGATCCGGCCAAAAATATTCGACGAGTCGAGACTCGACGAACGATACCTCGTCAATGACGACGAAGCATTCGACACGACGCGGATGCTCGCGATCAAAGAAGGCATTTTTGCCGGCATGTCAAGCGGTGCCGCCATGCACATCGCCCTGCGGATATCCAGCGAGATCAAAGACGGTGTGATTGTGGTCATCCTCCCGGACCGGGGAGACCGTTACCTGTCCACATCGCTCTTCACGTCGGTCTGCGCGAAGTGCCCGCCCTGAATGATCAGCGTCGACCGGAGGGCACTGAGAAACTTCGACTGGCTGTCCCTCGCCGTGGCGCTCGCCATCAGCGTCATCGGCATCATGACGATCTACAGCGCGACACGGCCCCTGTCCGCTGAACCTCACCCGACGTTCTACCTCAGACAGATTATCTGGCTTTCGCTCGGTGTCTTTGCACTATTGGCAACCGCCTGGATCGATTACCTGTGGATCGACCGGTCGGCGCGCGTTCTCTACGCTATCGGTGTCGCACTCCTCATTCTCGTTTTTTTCCTGGGGAGAACCGGCATGGGTGCCCAGCGGTGGCTGAGCATCGGCCCCATCTCGTTCCAACCATCCGAATTATTCAAGATCGCCTACATCATCATGCTCGCGCACTACCTCAGCACGCTCAGAAGTCCGCTCGACGCGCGTTCCCTGCTGAAGGCGTTCTTTCTCCTGACGTTCCTGCCGTTTCTCCTGCTCGTTAAACAGCCCGATCTGGGAACCGGTCTGATCATCGTCATGATGTTCCTCGCGCTGACCGCGGCACGGGGGATGGAGAAGCGGGTCGCCGTACTCCTCCTCGTCCTGAGCCTGATATCGCTCCCGTTCCTCGGCAACGTGTTCTGGGAGGGACTGAAGGACTATCAAAAGAGCAGGCTCGTGGCATTTATCGAGCCTGAAACGGATCCGACCGGTATCGGTTATCAGCTCAATCAGTCGAAAATTACCGTCGGATCAGGTAAAGTTCTCGGCAAGGGATACCTGCACGGCACGCAGGGACCCTTCCGATTTCTCCCGGAAAAGCATACCGACTTTGTCTTTGCCGTCTTCGCGGAGGAGTGGGGGTTTCTCGGGAGCGTATTCCTGCTGACGCTCTACATGGTATTGATCCTGCGCGGTCTCGATACCGCGCTCAAGGCCAAAGATGATTTCGGACGGCTCCTCGCCCTCGGCATCACGTTCATGTTCATGATGTACCTCTCCATCAACATCGGCATGACTATGGGCCTGATGCCCGTCGTCGGAATTCCCCTGCCTTTCATGAGTTACGGCGGCACCGCCCTCCTCACCAATCTCTTGTGCGTCGGCATCCTCATCAGCATCAGGATGCACCGTTTCGAGCTCTTTCATTGATTCGCTTTCTTTTGGTATACTGTTCATTTATAATTAAAAAATATTTAAAAAGACTGCCCGCGGCCGACTGTAGACTGCTCAGTGTCTGTCCTGTCTCGAAGGCGGCGTAGCTCAGTTGGTCAGAGCATGCGGCTCATATCCGCAGTGTCCGGGGTTCAAATCCCTGCGCCGCCACCAGCATCATTACCAGGAAAAATTATGCGCCTGTATCGGGCGACGAGTGGTTCCGTGGGCAGCGATACCGTAAAAAGGAAGAGGCAAATACACCCGGTATCGGATCGCTCTCATTTTCGACATTTTCGTGAGGGGCATCGAGATGACGCGAAAGAATCACGGGCGGATGCCGTCCGTTATTTTTTCTTGTAGGTTATCGAAATCTTATAGGAAATATTTGCGTGATCAGCGGCGGGTGGGGTAACGCTTCCGGCACAGCGCAGCTTTCCTTCGGCCAATTTCTTACGATGCTTGATCATCTGAATAATCACCGGCGTGAGATCAAAGCCGCCGTCGAGGCACTCTTTTCTCATGCAATCCATATTGAAATAGGCGTGGCGCGACGGCCAGAAATGGATCGTTCGGGACATCAGAACCGGGTTCGCCGCATTCTGGTAGTATGTCATCTGCACGATGATGTCCGAAACATCGGGGAAGCGCTCGGAGATCAAACCGGCTTCGAGCTTGAGCTGCCTGTTCCTTTCGATTCTCTCAACGTAATTTTGTTTGTGTGCCATCGCATCCTTGCTGTTAAGGGAGCCCCTCCGGATGAAGGGGCTCCCTCGCATATCAACGTTTGACGACGTTAATTGCCTTTAACCCTTTCGGACCCTGCTAGCTGTCGAAGCTGACGAAGTCACCTTCCGCGAGGGACTTGAATCCGCTTCCCTGAATGGAAGTGTGGTGGACGAAGATATCGGTACCGTCGTCCCTCGTGATGAAACCGAATCCTTTGGAATCGTTAAACCACTTGACTTTTCCCTGAGCCATTGCTGTACCCTCCTTACGTTTAGATTAAAATCGCAGAAAGAGCAAGAAAAAAAGGCCACAAAGCTAAAAGTCTTTGTGACCTTCTTCGTACAAAAACTTCTGGACTTCGACTATAGCATGGCATACGCCGACAGATAAGTCAATGTCCTGCCATCGGGTAATGCAAGATTTTCTGCCGATGTAATCCGGAGAGGTGCCCCGCCGTTCGTCGGATGTGTGCGAGCGACGATTCTCCAGATGAACTATTTAGATCTTGTCGAGCGCCTGTTTGAGGTCGGCAATGAGGTCTTTCACGTCTTCGAGGCCGAGGGCGATGCGGACGAGGTTATCGACCATGCCGATAGCGTGCCGGTATTCCTCCGGATAATCGAAGAAGGACATCACCGACATCTGGGTCACGAGGCTTTCGCTCCCACCGAGGCTCGGCGTTATCAGGAAGAGATCGAGGGAATCGATGAATTTTCTCGTCTCTTTGTCGCCGCCTTTGACGAGAAACGTGATCACACTACCAAATCCCTTCATCTGTTCCGCCGCTATCCGATGGTCGGGATGCGACTCGAGCCCGGGATACCAGACCTTCTCGACTTTCGGATGCGCTTCCAGCATGCGCGCGACCTCCAACCCCGCGCGGTTGTGGTGCTCCATACGGAGGGCAAAGGTCTTCAAGCCTCGTTCAAGGAGGAAACAGGTGAAAGGCCCCGGCGTAGCACCGATCATTCGCTGCATTCGATAGAGTTCGTTGAGCAGGTCATGCTTCCCGAGGGAAACACCGGCGAGCAGGTCATTGTGCCCGCCGAGGTATTTCGTCGCGGAATGAATCACGATATCAACGCCCATTTCGAGGGGCCTCATGTTGTACGGCGTCGCCAGCGTGGCATCGATGATCGTCATGATACCGTGCTGCTTCGCCACTTTGACCACCGCAGGGATATCGAGGACCCGCAGGTAGGGATTCGTCGGAGACTCCGTGAAAATAATGTTCGTATTCGGCTTGACAGCATTCGCGATCGCCTCGGCACTCGGATCGACGAGCGATACGTCGATGCCGAATTCTGCGAGCGTCCTCGTCGCGAAATCCCGCGTCTGGCGATAACAGTCGTTCGTGAAGATGATGTGCCCGTCTCGCCGCATATACGCGAGCAGCGTGAGGATGATCGCGCTCATACCCGTCGCGAAGAGGAGCGCACGCTCAGCGCCTTCGATCGCGGCGAGCTTCCGCTCGCACACCTCCTGGGTCGGGTTGCCGTACCGGCCATACTCGTGACCGCGAAAAACGCGGCCTTCGCTCTTCGCCTTCATGAATTCGTACACTTCCGAGGTCGTGTCGAAATAGTAATTCGACGTCTGCACGATCGGCGTGGAGACCGAATAGTACGCCTTCGGAGTCTTTCCCGATCCATGGATAGCGAGCGTCGCGGTGCCCAACTTCTTGGATCTGGTTGTCTTCTTCAGCGCCGCTTTCCTCCTTTTCTGGAGCGCGAACTTGAGCGCCTCTCTCACGGCATCGACACTAGGAGGCAGCTCGATGGGCTTATTGGCGAAGTGGCAGGGGAAATCGAGGGTCCCCTCATGGTATCGCACTTTGAAATCGGTAAACTTAAGCCCGTGCGCAGTCGATATGACGACGACGCGCTCGGACTTGTCTATCTTATTTGCCGAAAGCAGCTTGATAAGGACAGCGAGCGCCACCCCGGTATGGGGACAATTGAACATGCCCGTCTTGTCGCCGAGTGCCGCGGCGTCCGCCAGCTCCTGTTCGGTCGCCTGCTCAACGATTCCGTTGAACTGCCTGAGGGTCCGGATGGCCTTCTCGACGCTCACGGGGTTGCCGATCTGAATCGCGCTCGCGAGCGTTTTCCGCGCTTCGATCGGCTCGAACGTCTCGAAATTTTTGAGGTACGAGCGGTACAGGGGATTCGCCCGCTCCGCCTGAGCGACGACGATCCTCGGAAGCTTGTTGATGAGCCCGAGGTCACGCATCATGAGGAGACCGTTGCCCAGAGCGGAGACGTTCCCAAGATTCCCGCCGGGGATGATGATGACATCCGGCGTTTCCCAGTCGAACTGCTGGATGATTTCGATACCCACCGTCTTTTGGCCTTCGATCCGGAGAGAGTTCATCGAATTCGCGAGGTATATCGTCTCGTCCTCCGTGATCTCCTTTACGATCTTCATGCACCCGTCGAAATCCGTATCTATCGAGAGGACGAGCGCACCATTGGAAATAGGCTGAATGAGCTGCGCCGTTGAAATCTTCCCTTTCGGCAGGAGGACGATGGACTGAATGCCCGCAGCAGCACAGTAAACGGCAAGGGCGGCTGACGTATCGCCGGTCGAGGCACAGATTACCGCCTTAATGGGGGCGCCATCGCTGATCAGCTGTTTTACCTGCGAGACGAGAACGGTCATCCCAAGGTCCTTGAAGGACCCGCTGTGCGAATTCCCGCAGAGTTTGATCCACAGATCGTCGAGCCCGAGCATCGCCCCGAAGCGCTCCGCCCAGAAGAGATTGGTTCCACCCTCGTACAGCGAAACGATATTTTCATTGTCGATATGCGGCAGGACCCATTCTTTCTTTCCCCATACGCCCGAACCGTACGGCCATTCCGTCGTCTTGTAGCGGTCGTCAAAGAGTTTCATCCATGCCTTCGCATCTCGCTCGGCAAGGGCCTTGATGTCATGCTGGACCTCGAGGAGCGAACCGCAGTTCTTACACTGGTAGACGATCGAATTGATCGGATACGTCGTCCGACATTGCGGATTGATGCACTGAAACCAGGACTGGTATGACATTGTAGTAACGGTGGTCACCGACACTCAAATTGTGAAGACTATTATATCAAATTGTCCGTGATCGATTCTCGAAAGGCTTTAAACCGCTCTATCACCGATTATTCGCACATGCAATGACAGAAATTAGGCTTCGCGCTCGTTCTCCGCCCGCCGACAGAGATCGGATGGCCTCAGAAGGAACGGGTTCGTTCTACTTCGGTGATGAAGTTGGCGCAGACTCGCCGTCACACCACAGCCGCGCATTCTGGAACATCTTCAGCCAGGGAGATGCCCTCAGGCCCCGTTTCCAGTTTTCGGGCATATAGGCCCACTGCCACTTCAGAAATGTCCGTTCCGGGTGCGGCATCATGGCGAGATGCCGTCCGTCCGGCGAGCAAAGAGCAGTGATCCCATCCGGCGAACCGTTCGGATTAAACGGATAGGTCTCGGTCACCTGGCTATCGTCATCGACGAAACGGATCGGGGCAAGGCTTTTCATGAGGACCTCCCGCTTTATGCTTTCGTCCGGAAAGATGAGCCTCCCCTCCCCATGTGCGACCCAAACCCCGAGGACCGAGCCTGCCATTCCCCTCAACATGATCGAGGGGCTCTCGAGAATCCTGACCGTCGAAAATCTCGATTCGAATCTTCCCGAGCGGTTCTGAACAAAGCGTGGCTGGACGCGATCCGGTATCCCCTTCCAAGGGATCCATCCGAGGAGCGCCATGAGCTGACAACCGTTGCAGACACCCAAGCTGAAGGTATCGGGCCTGGCGTAAAATCGCTCGAATTGTTCGAACAGCGTTTCATTGAACCGGATGACGCCCGCCCACCCTTTTGCAGAATCGAGGACGTCGGCGTAACTGAATCCACCGACAAATGCGATCCCCCTGAAATCATCGAGACGAACACGTCCCGCGAGCACGTCGGTCATCGTGACGTCCCACACGTCGAACCCGGCGAGGTGAAAGGCCGACGCCATCTCGCGGTCTCCGTTGCTGCCTTCTTCGCGAAGGATGGCGACGCTCGGGATCCCGCGCGCGGCTGTCCCCTCGTATATTCGGGGGGAACCCCCAACCTCTTTTTCTGGCTCGAAGGAGAGGAAAAACTGCGGGCCTTTCCGCCGAAAATTCGCTTCTCTCTCTTCTTCCACACACTCGACATCCGCCTGGAGCCTCTCGAGTCGATAGCTCGTCTCTTCCCAGAGCGCCCGCAGTTGCTCCATGTCTTCCTGTAAAACCGTTTCGCCGTCAACCTGAATCAGGATCTCCCTCTTCGCCGTGGTTTTTCCGATAAGCTGGAAAGGCACATCGTTCTCCCGCAACACGTGCGCAATGTACTCTTCGTTTTGCGGGAGGTATTCGAGAACGAGACCGAGTTCCTCGGCGAAGAGCATCGGAAATGCACCCTTCGGTATCCCGCGTCTCATGCCTTCACATGGGGAAGAACCCGCACGCCCTCCGCTTTTCTCCTTTGACGCCCGGGATGACATGTTCACCTCGATGCCGCAGTTGCCGGCGAATGCCATCTCAAGGAGTGTGACGATCAGACCCCCGTCGCTCCTGTCGTGGCCCGCAAGGATGAGATCTTCATCGATGAAACGCTGGATGACTCGAAATGACCTTTTGAGGAGCGCGGGATCATCGACGTCGGGCACGTCGTTTCCGATCTGTCGATAAACATGCGCGAGCGCCGACCCGCCGAGTCGGAAACGCCCGCCACCCAGGTCGATAACGATGAGCTTGCTCTCGCCCGGTTTCTTCAGATCGGGCGAAACGGTCTTCGTCACATCCGGACAGCTCACGTACGCGGACACGACGAGCGTACCCGGAGCCTTCACGATCTCTGTCTGGCCCTGGACATCCACTCGCGCTGCCATCGAGAGGCTGTCTTTTCCTCCGTCCACTGCGATGCCAAGTTCGAGGAGAATGTCCCGCAGCGCCACAGCAGCATCGTAGAGCCTCGCGCCCTCCCCGGGCAACTTCGCGGCCCACATCCAGTTCGCTGAACATTTGATATCCTCGAACGCGCTCACCTTCGCCCAGACGATATTCGTGAGAGCCTCGCCCACGGAGAGCCGCGCCATCGTTCCTGCATCGATCAATCCCTTGATCGGCTGCTCGCCGATCGAGAGCGCGGCGCCCGTCACCCCAAAATGACTCTGGCTCACGACTGCGACGTTAGAGAGTGTCAACTGCAGGGGACCGACACACTGCTGCTGCGCGACCAGCCCCGTGACCGACCGGTCGACCTTATTCGTGAGGAACCGCTTGGAACAGACGGAAAGCAAGCGGAGCACCCTCCGAAGGGCCTCCGCGACCGTGAGGTGCTCCGGCAATTCCAAAGGCGCCAGCACAGGCGGCACACGCTCGAGGTGGAATGTTTTTCGCGGCATGACGCCGAGGATCTTCGAGAGCTCGAGATTGACCGGCGTCGTGCCGTCCGCCGCATCGTGAATGACGATGTAGCCGTCGCCGGTAATCTCTCCGATCACGGCAAACGGCACTTTCTCCCGCTCGCACAACGCCCGAAATGCGTCGATACTCTCCGGCCTCAAGAGGAGGGCATCCTGCTCCTGGTACTCAGCCCCCCATATTTCGAGGACAGAAAGGGTCCGGTCTCCGAGCTGGATATTCCTGATCTCGATGCGCGCACCCGCGGGATAGATGATCTCTTTCACAACGTTACAGTTCCCGCCGGCTCCCTGGTCGTGTATGCTCACAATCGGGTTCTCATCGCCAAGTTCCACGCACGCCCTGATCACGCGGTTCACCTTTTGCTCCATCTCGGCGTCTCCCCGCTGCACGGCGCTGAAATCCAGTTCCGCGACGTTCTCCCCGAGAATCATGCTGGACGCGGCACCGCCTCCCATGCCGATCCTGTAAGCGGGGCCGCCGATCTTCACGACGCACATTCCTTTTTCCGGCTCCCCCTTGCGAACGTGTCTGCTGTCGATCTGGCCGATACCCCCGGTGAACATTATCGGCTTCACCCACTCCCGCCGCTCGCCGTTCGGTAATCGGAGCCCGAACGAGCGGGTAAACCCCTGGACGACCGGTTCACCGAATTTGTTTCCGTAATCCGAAGCCCCGTTACTCGCCTCGATCTCGATCTGGAGAGGCGTCGCGAGATTCGATGGATACAGAAAAGACGGCTCTTCCCACGGCATAGTATATCCTGGGATAGCGAGATTTCCGACACAGTATGCGGCAGTCCCCGCGATCACGAGACTCCCCCTTCCGGTTGCATGAACATCCCGAATCCTCCCCCCCGTCCCCGTTTCCGCGCCCGGGAACGGTGCGACGCCTGTCGGGAAATTGTGCGTCTCCGCGGTGAAAATGATGTGGTACGTGACATCGGTCAAGCGAAACCGGCTGGCCGAACCGGGAAAATCCGGAACTATAGTTCTGATCGGATACCCGAGAATGCCGCTCGAATTATCCTTGAAGGCGATCACGCTATTCGCTGGATTCGCTCTGAGGGGGTGCACGATGACATCCATCAGGGAGTGCGGCACTTCCTTCCCATCGATGATGAGTCGCCCCTTGAAAAACCAGTGCCGTGAGTGCTCGCTGTTGGATTGACCGAGATCGAAACATTCGACGTTTGTCGGATTTCTGCCGATCTCGTTGACGAAGAGGTTGTAGTAGTAGTCGATATCCCAGTCGTCGAGCCCGAGCCCCATCTCGCGGTTGATCTTTCTGAGCGCTTCCGGTCCTTGCTCGATGAGCGGAACGACGAACACAGGCTCGGGCGTGACGCCCGTCTCGAACGTAGCGAGCGTCTCCGGATAGAGATACTCCGTCATGCGGTCGTGAATGGCGGAAAGGAAGGGTGCGAGGATTCCGGAGTCCAAGGGTTCGAACGAAAGACGGTCTTTCGCTCCGCCACTCGAACCCCTGGCATCGTGGAAGCGTTTTTCGAGAATCAGTTCGTATCTCCTCGATCGCTCTATCCGGGTGATCTTCTTCAGTCCGCAGGCATGGCATATCGCAACGGCGTTCGTCGACCATGCTGTCGTGAAGTTGAGCCGAGGACCGACCTCGACAATGAGCGAAACGACACCGTTCCCTTCCTGGTCGCGATCGCTCCAGGCAAGAGCGGGGCGTTCCGTGTCTGCTTCTGCGGTAGGTCCCTTCGGCTCGGAACGAAACCCGGAACGTCCCCGTGAACCATGGTTCGACTCGTTCGGCACCATACTCTCGAAGCGCTCTTTCAGGAAACTCTTCTTCGAAAAATTCTCCGGCTCGAACGTTTCGGCGAGAAGCCACGTGAGGATGCGCGTTTCTTCATCGGACAGAGGAGCAACCGTCTCTATGTTGAAACAGTATTCCGTCGCGATATCGATCACGTCGGAGCCGATACTCTGCCGCGCCGTTGCGAGGAGTGCCTGCTTTTTGCCGGGCGGAAGGGCTGGAGTGCGGAAAAAATGGAGAAGATTCATCGAAACTATTGTAGCAGAAAAGGACGCTCCCGGCAGTCTATCGCGGCTTGGCGAATACTCTGCCAAAGATGTAATCGATATTCTTCAGATAGTACCCGAGATCGAAGATCTTCTCTATCTCCCGCGGCGTGAGATACTTTTTGATATCCGCGTCGCGCGCGAGTAACGTCTTGAATTTAGACCCTGTCTTCCAACTCGTCATGGCGTTCCTCTGGACGATCTCGTACGCGTGATCCCGCTCGAGTCCTTTGTCGATGAGCGCAAGCATGACGCGCTGGGAGTTGAAAAGCCCGTAGCTCCGCTCCATGTTTTCCTTCATCCTCTTCGGATAGACGTGAAGTCTGTCGAGGATGTTTCTCATCCTGTTGAGCATGAAGTTCGTCAAGATCGAACTGTCCGGTATGATGACCCGCTCGACGGAAGAGTGGGAAATGTCGCGCTCGTGCCACAGGGCGATATTCTCGAGGGCGGCGAGGGCATTGGCGCGAACGATACGTGCCAGCCCGCACAAGTTCTCGCATCCGATCGGGTTTCTCTTGTGGGGCATCGCGGAAGACCCCTTCTGACCGGCGAAGAAAGGCTCCTCCGCTTCGAGTACTTCCGTTCTCTGGAGGTGTCTGATTTCGAGCGATATCTTTTCGACCGAGGCCGCGACCATCGCGAGGGCAAGAAGGTATTCGGCGTGTCTGTCTCTCTGTACCACCTGCGTGGCAACCGGCTCGGGTTTGAGACCGAGTTTCTTGCACACTTTCTCTTCGACCGCGGGCGGAACGTTCGAAAACGTGCCGACCGCTCCGGAGAGCTTTCCGACGCTGACCACCGATCGCGCTCTTTTCACGCGCGCGAGGTTTCTCTGCATATCCGCGTACCAGAGGGCGAACTTGAGCCCGAACGTCATAGGCTCCGCATGGACGCCGTGGCTCCGGCCGATCATGAGCGTCTCCTTGTGCCGCTTCGCCTGCTTCTCGAGGACCTCCATCAGCGCGACGATGTCCCCGATGATGATATCGAGCGATTCCCGCATGAGCAGTGCGAGCGCCGTATCGAGGATGTCCGAAGACGTCAACCCTTTGTGAATAAATCTCGACTCGGGACCGAGGCTCTGCGCAACGGACGTAAGAAATGCGATCACGTCGTGTTTCACGACCTTTTCGATTTCGTCGATAGCGGCACTATTGAATGACGCTTTTTTCCTGATGTTCCTGAGAGCCTCTCGGGGGATCTCCCCGAGTTCCGCCCAGGCCTCGCACGCCGCAATCTCAACGCGCAGCCACGTGCGGTACTTATTTTCGAGATCCCACAATCTCCCCATTTCTGGGAGCGTATAACGTGCTATCATGGTCTATCCTCCGGGATGCGTATTGTGGCGCCGTTCGCTCATCATTCTACCACCCGACAACCTTGCAAAAAAAGATATTTCTGTGGTAACCTTCACTTCCTGGAGAGTGCCAGCATCGCCTCCTGTGGCGTGCGCGGGTGCTCTTACGAATTCGTAGAGAAAAATCCCACCGAAAAAAGGGATTTTGACAGGAGGAACGAGCGATGGTCGCTGCAATGAAAGAATTGCTGGAAGCAGGGGTTCACTTCGGGCACCAGGTGAAGCGGTGGCATCCGAAGATGAAGAAGTACATCTTCGGTGAGAGAAACGGCATCTACATCATTGACCTCCAAAAAACGGTCAAAGGACTCGAAGAGGCGTATCAATTCGTGAAGAACGTATCGATGGCGGGAGCCCCCGTCGTCTTCGTTGGAACGAAGAAGCAGGCACAGGACGCCATAAAAGAAGAGGCGGAACGTGCGGGGGCTTTCTATGTCAACCAGCGCTGGCTCGGCGGCATGCTGACGAACTTTTCCACGATAAAAAAGAGCATCGAGAAATTGAAGAAGATCGAGACGATGAAGGAGAACGGCACGTACGACCTCCTGCCGAAAAAAGAGGTCGCTGCCCTTGAAAAAGAGCGCACGAAATTGGAGAGAAATCTGTCGGGCATCAAAGGCATGCAGACATTCCCGGGCGCGATCTTCATCGTTGATCCCAGGAAAGAGAGGATCGCGGTCGCCGAAGCGAGAAAACTGTCGGTGCCAATCGTTGCGATCGTGGACACGAACTGCGATCCTGACGAAATCGATTACGTGATCCCCGGCAACGACGATGCCATCAGGGCGATCAAACTCATCACCTCGAAGATTGCCGACGCGATTATCGAAGGGAAAGAATCGGCAGCCAAAGTCGCGGCCGAAGAAGCTGCGCCCCAAGTTGCGGTCGAAGAAACGCTCGTGCCGCAGCAGGAAGCAGGGGTGACAGAATGACGACGATTTCGGCGGAAGCGGTCAAGAACTTGAGGGAGAAAACCGGCGCGGGCATGATGGAGTGCAAAAAGGCGCTCGTGGAGAGCAACGGGGACTTCGAAAAAGCGATCGATCTCCTGAGGCAAAAAGGGTTGGCGTCCGCGTTGAAGAAGGCGGGCAGACAGGCGTCGGAAGGCGCAATCGACGCGTACATCCATATGGGTAAAATCGGCTGCATGGTCGAGGTGAACTGCGAGACGGACTTCGTGGCCCGGACGGATGACTTCAAAGAACTCGTGAAAGATATCGCGATGCACATTGCGGCCGCGAATCCGATCTACCTTTCGCGCGCCGATGTCCCGGCGGAAGTGCTCGAGCGAGAGAAGGATATTTACCGTGCGCAGGTGTCGGGCAAGCCGCCTCAGATCGTCCAAAAAATCGTCGAGGGGAAACTTGAGAAATTCTATGCGGACACCTGTCTCCTCGACCAGATCTTCATCAAAGATCCCGATCAAAAGAAGAAAATACAGGATCTCGTGAACGAAAAGATCGCGAAGCTCGGAGAAAATATCGTTGTCCGGAGATTCGCCCGGTTTCAGCTCGGAGAAATAACGGCAGGAAAAGCATCTTGAAATATAATCGAATTCTCCTCAAAATCAGCGGGGAGGCCATGATGGGCGACCAGTCGTACGGCGTGGACCCCGCCACGGTTGATTTCATTGCGAAGGAGATCAAGGATGCGGTGTCCATGGGCGTGGAAGTCGCCATTGTCATTGGCGGCGGGAACATCTTCCGGGGCGTCGAAGCGAGCGTCAAAGGGATCGAGCGGGCTTCAGCGGATTACATGGGCATGCTCGCGACCGTCATCAACGCGCTTGCCCTCCAGAATTACCTCGAAAAATACGGCATACCGACGCGCGTTCAGTCGGCTATCGAAATGAAGGAGCTCGCGGAACCGTACATCAGGAGGAAAGCGATCCGCCATCTCGAAAAAGGGCGGGCGGTTATTTTTGCAGCGGGAACCGGCAATCCATACTTCACGACGGATACCGCCGCGTCGTTGCGAGCCATGGAGATAAATGCGGACGTCATCCTCAAGGCGACAAAGGTCGACGGCGTCTACTCATCCGATCCCGTGAAGGATCCCAAGGCGAGAAAGTACGATACGGTCACCTACATCGACGTGCTGAAGAAAGGCCTCAGCATCATGGACTCGACGGCCATATCTCTCTGTATGGACAACAATCTTCCCATTGTGGTATTTAATCTGAGGGGTAAGGGGAACATCAGGAAAATCATTGAAGGGAAAAAGGTCGGCACCCTCGTCGTGAAAGACCATGGAACAAGAGTTAAAAGCAAAGACCACTGAGCGGATGTCGCGCACCATCGAGGTGCTGAAAAAAGAGCTCGCTTCGATCAGGACCGGCAGGGCGTCTCTGGCCCTCCTCGACGGAATTATGGTGAATTACTACGACACGCCGACGCCTCTCCAGCAGCTCGCGAGCCTCAGCGTACCGGAGAGCCGCCAGATCGCCATTCAGCCGTGGGATCCTAAGGTTATTCCGGACATCGAAAAGGCCATACTGAAGTCGGATCTCGGTCTCACGCCGATGAACGACGGAAGACTCATTCGGATCAATATCCCTCCGCTCACGGAGGAACGGCGCAAGCAACTCGTGAAGACCGTGCGGAAAAAGGCCGAGGATTCCAGGGTATCGATACGAAACATCCGCCGTGACGCGATCGAAGAGTTGCGGAAATTGGAGAAAGAGAAGCACGTCAGCGAAGACATCGTGAAAAAATCGCAGGACGAGATACAGAAGTTGACCGATTCGTTTATCGCAAAAGTCGACGAAGTGCTCCAGAACAAAGAAAAGGAGATCATGGAAGTCTAAATGGTCAACGTCAATTTTGTTCTGAAGGTCGTTGACGCAACGACGGCGGATATCCAAAAAGCACTGCAGGCCGCGGGCATAAAGGTAAGGAGCATTGTCGAGATCTTTCGAGAAGAGGCGGGGGAACCGATAGAAGAGAAGGAACCAAAATAATGGCGAGAGAAAAGACCAAAAAGAAAAAGGCGGAACGTGCGACGGAGAAGAGAACGGCGAAAGCTGCGCGCACGAAACCGCCAGAGAAAAAATCCCGCGCGGCGGAGAAGAAGACCCCCTCCGCGCCAAAGTCGTCGAAGAGACAAACGAAGAAAGAGGTTGGTGGGACGAAAAAAACCAACCGGCAAAGCAAAATCGAGCCGGTAACGGCTCGACAGGGCATCGCCCGCAAGACACCGGCCAAAACGCCAAAAAAGAAAACATCGCCTGCAGTGGCCGCGAAAACGTCGGAGGAAGCGAGAAAGGTTGCGTTGCGCAAATTGCTCGTTCAAAAGCGTGAAGAGATCGTGAGAGAAGTGAAGAGCGAGATCTCGAAATACATCAAGGGAGAAACCCGCCAGCTCGTCGATACGGCGCTCGACGACGGCGACTGGTCGGTGGTCGACCTTTCGGAAGACATCAGCTTCAAGCACATGAGCACCCACCGTGAAACCCTCGTCAAAATCGACGAGGCCCTCAGAAAGCTGAACGAGGGAACGTACGGTATCTGCGAAGATTGCGGAGAAGAGATCAGCGAACAGCGTCTCAAGATCCTGCCCTTCGCTATCTATTGTACGGACTGTCAGGAGCGGTGGGAGCAGCTCGAGGAACTCGAAAAGCGCGAGGGTCTCATCGGCTGAAAAGTGCCGATCCCGGCTTTTTCTCCTAACACCGAAGCACGGTCAAAAAAGTCAGGCGCCCTGCCCCCGCAGCGCTTCCCTTTGTTTTTAGAGGCTAAATTATTTCTGCTCAGGTACGATGTTGAAACCGGGGCGACCGGGGCCGCCTTTACCTCTCATCTCCTCACGAAACTCCTTCATCTCGGATCTGTGCTTCATCCTGCACGCCCTGAGAGCGTCCACATTTTTTGCCGCGTGCACACATGCCTTTTCTTCCTGAAGGCTCTTTATGCGGGCCTCGATCCTCTGGAGATGATCAGCTCTCATTTGTTCGAACTGAGGCGCCGTTCCCATTCCAGGCGACACGTTCTCGTCCGCCGAGAAAACCGGACCTGCGAAAGCCATCGTACATGCCGTCACCCATAAAACCAAAGACTTTTTCATGCGTCCTCCTTTTTTAACATAGCCGCGGCGTTGCGCCGAACTTCGAAAAGCACACAAAAATGCGCTTCCACAGTTTAGATATCGTCTCAGACGTTTCTGGTCCGCCGAGGCGGAAGCAAACGTAGTTTCCGATACCCAGGGAACCGGATCTCGCCTTTCCCATCGCTGGCGAAAGCATTCTTTCGATGCATGGTATCGCTCAGGCATCCGACCATGTCAGCTCTCTCGAATTCTCCACAGACACAGATACAAGGTACCACGCAAACATGAATGAATGTCGAAGAAAAAATGAAGATGTCGTGAATGAACGTCCGTGGAGAAACGATACTGGTCGACTCAACTATCTTTTTTTACGCTCTCTCTTATCATTTCAAGCACGGCGGGGACGAGAGAATCTCTGTTGGCGGTGTTCAGCTCGACGATAACGATATCGCTCCTCTGTTTGATATCCGAGATGATTCCCCCGCCTTTCATCGCGATCGTTGCGACGAGAACTTTGTCAGAGCTGAGGATGGATTTCACGATCGCCCGAAATAACACGGAGAAACATTCCATCTTGCCGATCTCGTCGATAATAACGACCGGACATGCCGAACCGGGGAGAGAAAGAGATCTGAGGAATGCGTCGAACCCTTCTACATCGACGCCGTATTTGGAGACCCTGCACGGACTCCTGAAATCGACATGCGCGAGAATCCCGCGGCTCCCGTCGAGACCCTCGAGGGCGAACCCTTTCCGCAAGCCCGATTCCCTAATCTCCACGGTATAGAAACCGCAGGGACGAAGGTCCGTCAACCGATCGACGAGTTTCCTGATAAATGTTGTCTTCCCGACCCCAGGCTGCCCGGTGAGGAGAATGTGTTGCTTTATATTCATATGCTATTGTGTGGCATCCTGCGCGGCAGGCCAAAAAATACATCGCGCAATCTGACAGGAACCGTTTGCCTCGGTTTCGATAAATCCCGGAGGACGCCATCATGAAGAGAAAATACCTGCACCAATGATGCTGCCATATTTCAAAGGTCGGTCTTGAATGAAGTCCGAGCCGGCCACGACAATTAATCCCCTCTGCCTTGGTTCTTAAGATGCTTGTCATAAAGTTTTTTCGCCCGTACCTGTACCTTTTCCCAGAAGGAACCATCCTCCTTCAAGACTGACCGCAGCGACTTCCCTGTATATGTTTTCATGAAGCGGAAGACATCATTTCTCGTTAAATTGATATCGAGACAGGAGAAATAAAGGCCGGCCAAGTCTTTGATTATCCAGCGCTGGGGTGTACGTTTTCTAAGTTGCACCCGATGAAGATCGATGAGATATAGCCGGGGACCTTCATCTGCCTCTTTTTCGAGACTGTTGATGTCGAGCAAGAAATGGCATAAATAGAAGTCCCTATGGTTAACGCCGTGCATATGAAGGCGACGCGCGATAGTAGCGACTCTCTTGATCAGAGCCCATTTGAGACGAGTAGCAGGGGGACGGAGCTTCCAGTCTTTACAGAAATCCTCAAGACTGATTGTGTTTTGGAGTTCTTCCGTGATGATATAAGATTCAAGCCAGGCGGGTGGCAGACCTCGTTTGCCGTAACCAGCTGCTTTCACGGTATCTATACCGAGTTCCTCCAGCCGCCTGATGGCACAGAGTTCATTTTGTGCACTCAAGACAGGCCAACGCAGGCTCAGAACGTTTTTGAGAATTTCCTTCCATCCCGCCCTGCGGTGGATCTTCAAAAAATATCCTCTCCCGTTTCTCTTGATATAAAGAGTTCTTCGGTTTTTGTGCTCACGAAATAGAATTCCATCCGCATTTAATATGCTATCGAACGAGGCTACGTTTGCACCAAAAGCCTTGAGCCTTTTATTTGACTCCGCCATTTTGATTGCCTCTCGCCGCAAGAGTTTCTATAATATCGGCGGCTTTCTCCGCTCTGCTGAAAAAGTCATTGCTTTTCACGTAATCTATGCCATTTCGTCTCCACGTTTCGCGTTCAGGCGAAGTGAGCATGTGCAGGAGAAGCCTGTCAAAAATCTTCTGGTCATAGGGCGAGGGGATTAAGAGACCTGCCCTCGCTTTTTCCACGTGAAACGCATACCCGCAGATATCCGTTACCAGGATAGGCAGTCCTGCGGCCATGGCCTCGATTAGCACTGTTCCAGCCGTTTCGGACCGGGCGGGATGGACAAGCAGGTCTGATGCGTTCATAAACCTTGCAACATCGCTACGGCCACCCAAAAAAAATAAGCTGCCGGAGATATTCAATCGTCTTGCCATCTTTTTGAACGGCCCTGGGTCGCCGTCACCGATGACAACAAGCTTCGTCCGGTTCTTGTAACTGCCGGGCAGCCCACCCAAGGCACGCAGAGCACGGTCAAGCCCCTTGGTTCTGAAGCTCGAGGCAACCATAAGCAGCAGGAAGACATCATCATCCAGTCCCATCTCGCTGCGCGTGTTACTTCTTAATTGTCCGCCGCCATCAATGATGAGCCTGTCAAAGGATATCCCGGGAGGCAGGTAGTGAAACCTCTCATCAGCCGTCCCATAATATTTAAGATATTTAGCTTTTTCCCATTCAGAAATGAGCAGGATGTGAGTTTTCGCTGAATGATGAAAGACGGCCTTTTCCAGCGCTTTGTAGGTGCGATACCTGTTTCCCATGCGGCACAAGAAATTTTTTTCTTCTCTTACTCGGGCTTGATAACACGGGTCGGCAGCGAAATAGACGTCTAAGCCGTGCATTTTATTGAAGCCGATAACGAGATCGTACTGCTCTTTTGTCAAGTGCTCGCTGATTTTCCGGGAAAAATTCAGGCAACGCCGGTGATTGCTCCACCCCTTTACCGGAATCAAAGAAACCTTAAATCCCTGAGGGACTTCCCCTTCCCATGACATGGTGAAAACAGATATCGAGTGCCCCCGCTGCTGGCACGCTCTTGCGATATCGATAAAATCCCGCTGCAGCCCCCCGAAAGGGAAAAATTTGAAAAGACAAAAAGCCAGTCTCAATAAATCCTCTTTATCAGAAAGTCGCCGGCACTTTCCTAATCGCGATTTCTAAAGTCTTCACCGAAATAAGCGGAGAAGTATCCAGCTGTCGAAACGTTTTTTCTACGTCGGTGGCTGAATCCGATTCACTGCGCGAGGATTTGGGGATGCGCCATGTGGATCGCTGCTCACGGAGCCCCACCATATTCTCTCCTGAGTCCTCTGGTGTAATTTGAAAAACAAGTATTCTATTATATCTTGAGTTTACTGAGAACAACACGGCAAAAACAAATCGGGAGGCTTAGCGGGAGGAAGCGTACGCAATCATCTGCAGTAAGTCAGTGAAGGTTATATTGTGAAGACAATTAAATTACACTACTCATCGAGCAAGGAAAATTGGGGCGACCGAATTTCGCCTGTCATCTGCAAAATGGTATCGGGATGCGAAGTCGTCCATGCGAAGGTGACTGATTGCGATATGATCGCCGTTGGCTCTATTCTTTCCAGGGTTAAAGAACATATTTTCGCAAAAAGAATACATGTCTGGGGAAGCGGATTTATTCAACCCGTTAGAAAACACAAAACACGACACTACATCCATGCGCTCAGAGGTAAAAAATCTGCCGATATTCTTATCAACGTCGACGTCAAGGTATTCGGCGATCCGGGGTTGCTCTGTGATCGCCTTATCCCCGGCCACGAGAGCGTAGCTAAACGCTACGAAGTCGGCATCGTGCCGCATTATTCACAACGCAATCACCCGGAGGTTTTAACTTTTTTGAAAAAACATCCCGAGGCATTTTTTATTGACATTTTTTCGAAACCGCTTGAATTTCTTCATAAACTTAGTCATTGTCAGTTCATTATTTCATCAAGCCTGCACGGGCTGGTTGCTGCAGACTCGTTAGGCATTCCTAATTGTCGATTCAGGGTCGTCAATAAAGACGACATTGTCGGCGGAGACTTTAAGTTTGAAGATTATTACTCGATATACGACGTTGACCTGCCGCCGACCATTACCCTGACTGAATTTTCCCCCTTGCTAAAGGACGATATTATGCGTTCGTATTCGAGGCCGAATTTGCCTGCTATCAAGGAGTCGTTGATCGCCGCCTTTCCATTCCCGCGCTGTGCCGGTTGAGCGACAATCCTTCTTCAGTCCAAAACGATCCCGATCTGGCGCTGTGACAATGTCCTCCGCATGGGCGACTGTTTCAATCGGACAGCAGTGATTTCAAGCGTAATCTTTTTTTTTCAAAATGATAGAAAAAAACCATCCCAACCTGACCCCCAATATGAATTTCAGTACTTTCAGGAGTCTGGAGCGAGGATAAAACTTGTAATCATAAGCAAATTTGAAATATCTATTGGTTTTATATCTCAGTTCCAATGCCGTGAGCTTTTTGTCTATATTCCTTCTGCCAGCCCAGAAACCCGACGGCGTCATAATGTGTACCGACATGACTTCATTGATATAAAACAGATTGCCGCTCGCTATATAGAGAAGATACATATGGGTATCCAATACCATATGCGGCGGCACATCGGTTAAGTCTAATCTATTGCGATAGACCCTTGATGACGGATGCACCCTAAAATTGTCTTTAACGGAATACTTTTCTTTTACAGGGTACTTGGATGAGTCAATGAAAAGCCATTCTCGATTTTTCGTAACATCTTTGACTAAGGTATTGTGCCCGCACATGGTGCAGTCTGGATGTCGTTCCATGGCGAGCACTTGTTTTTGCAATTTATTTTCATCACACCAGTAATCATCTCCCTCGAGAAAGGCAAAATATTTGGATTTGATTTTCAACAGGCCGCTCTTGAGATTACGTGTCACCCCGAGGTTTACCTCATTCAGAAATAATTCAATTTTGTCCGGATATCTTTCCTTGTATGCTCTGCATATTTCTGCCGTTCTGTCTGTCGAACAGTCTTCGAATACATAAATATCAAAATCAAACGTTGTCTTTTGTTCCAGTATGGAATCGAAGGCTTTCGCTATCGTTTTTTCGTGATTGTAAGTCAGAAGTACAACGGTCAACAAATTATCTTTTGTCATTAAGCCTGCTTTATAGCCTCGACGACGCTGGAATCCGCGCGTCTTTCAACGTTAAGCAGCTCCGCATGCTGACTCTGTCCCACTTTACATTCATAAATATTGCCTTCAGAAAATCCGGCCTCACTAAGCCGCCTCCTGAGCTCTGCTACGCTGTACATATATTGGTGCATACCGTTTTCCCTGATGCATTTATTGAGCATATAGCACCCGGACGGATAACTGTGCGCATTGATCAGCTTCACCCATTCCATTTCACGCCAGTAGTCTTTAATATAACTGTCTATGATTTTGTCAATGTCGGGGAATGCTGTTCTGATTACCCCGCCCGGCTTAAGAATTCTGTGCGCCTCTTTGAGGAAAAATAAGCCTTTGTCGTACGATAAATGTTCTATGAAATGTTCACTGAAGATAAAATCGACGGACCGGTTCGGGAACGGAAGCCCTTTGTTTATGTCAATCCGAAAATCTTTCCGAACTTTGCGACTGATGTCAATATTTATCCAGCCCTCTTTGTAATTTCTGCCGCACGCAATGTGCAGCTTGACCGGCTTCCCTGCGCTACACAGCTGATCCAAACGACTCCTGATTCTCTTTTTGGAGAGGAAGGAAAACATCTTAGCTATTTCTTATGCGTTTTATTATTTCACATATCTGGGCAGCGCCGGCCGTTCCGAGGCCGCCGAATAAAGGCAGGCAAAGAACTTCCCTCTTTACTCTGTTCGCGACGGGGAGATTCTCCTCGCTCGAACTCGGCAACGATTTATAAGGCTCGTACTCGGAGCAGAGCGGATAAAAATATTTTCTTGAGAATACGTTGTATTCCTTCAATTTTTGATAAACAGCATCTCTGGATAATCCGAATGTGTCTTCATGTATGCGTATCACAAAATATCCCATTGAGTCAGTTACTCCTTCGGGCACATGCACAATTCTGATGCCGCTGACCGTCTGTAACTGTTCTACATATGTGGACCTTATTGCGATGCGCTTCCGTTTCTCTTCTTCGAATATCTCAAGATTCAGAAGACCGATACATGCCTGAAGTTCATTCATTTTGCCGTTGATACCAATATCAACGACCTCGTCCTCGTTTTTTATGCCGAAATTCCGCAGAAAATATAGTTTCTCCCTGTATTCGGAATTGTCGTACGTCAGGCAACCGCCTTCCACTGTATGAAAAAGTTTTGTGGCATGGAAACTGAACATGCTCATATCTCCGCACGTCCCTATACCTGCGCCGTTGATTTCCGTCGTGAAACAATGCGCCGCATCGTAAACGACTTTCAAATTGTGACGCTTTGCGATCATTTCAATTTTCTCTGTGTCACACGGAATCCCGTAGACGTGGACACCGAGGATAGCGGATGTCTGACTATTGACGTGCCTTTCTATCATATCGGCGTCAATAGTCATGCTTTCGGCGCTGATATCGCAAAAGACTGGCTTTAAATGGTTCCACGTAATGCAATGGGGAGTGGCTGGAAAAGTAAACGGGGTCGTTATAACTTCGCTTCCCGGGGGCAAATCAAGTACTTTCAAAGCCGTCAACAAGGCAATCGTGCCATTGTTAAATATCGACACGTTTTTTACTTTCAGGACACTTTCCAGCCTTTTTTCGAGCTCGGCATGCATATTGCCATGATTTGTCAGCCATTTCGACGCCCATATCGCCCTAAGCATATCATTGAACTTGCCCAAATCAGGCAGTATCGGAGAAGTGACGTATACCGGTTTCTCAAATTTTAACTCACTATGCATTCAGCATCTCTCTCAGAAATTTCTTTTCAAGCGCAATAATACGTTTCTTTCTTTCTTTGATTTTTTTTGCTGGAATACCAGCATAGATACTCCATTCTTCAGTCGACCTGTTAACCAAACTCAACGCTCCTATCGCAGAGCCTTCACGTATCGTCACCCCTGGCAGAACAACAGTGCCCGGGCCGACGATAACATGCTTTTCCAAGACGACCCTCGCCTCGACCAAATTCTTGTATTGATCGGGTATCATTGGACTGGTCATCGACGCGCCGCTGAAATCATCACTGACGGCAAATATTTCTATTTTCCTGGAAAGATTTACATAATCTTCAAGGACTATTCCCTTCTTCCCCCCGCACAATGATGTATAAGCCGCGATATGAATATAGTTGCCTATCCGAAGTTTTCCGCTCAATATGCAAAAGTCATCTATCCTGACATTCGAGCCGATTTCAATCTTCTCCGGATTATAAATACTCGCCTTGCGGCTAATAAGCACATTCCTGCCAAGTTTTCTAAAGCCGATCTCTCTTAATTCTCCGTACTCGCGAAAGCTATTGATCATTCTATTAATGCCGTGGCTTTCTCGGATTTCTGCAATCTTCAGCCTTCACCCAACAGCGGAGTATAGCCCCGGGCAGGTCATTCTCTCCCAAGCGACTCGCCAATGCAACCAAGGAGACATCGAGAAGAACGCCGTATCTGCACTTTCTCGGTTAATCAACATCATAATCTCGTCCGCCCACTTGACGCTTTCGAGACAATCCCGAATGTTATCCTCTTCGTTAAATGTGATAACCGTGACGGATAGTTTCTCGCGCTCCACGCATCCTCCGGATCTCTTCGAATCAACCGAACGGTGACATCAGCTCATGTGAGCACATGGTAAAGTTCCTTATAGGTCGCGCTCCGGGAGAGGAGCTCCGCATGCGTTCCGCTGTCCTCGATCTTTCCCCTCTCAATAATAAGAATCCTGTCCGCGTGTTCGATCGTCGAAAGCCTGTGCGCGATCACGATCGTCGTCCTCCCCTCCATGAGGGTGTCGAGTGCTTTCTGGACGATGGATTCCGAGACGGAATCGAGCGACGATGTCGCCTCATCGAGGATCAGGATGGGAGGGTTTTTCAGAATAGCGCGAGCGATCGCGATCCGCTGGCGCTGTCCGCCCGATAATTTTAAGCCTCTGTCACCGATGACGGTGTCATACCGATCGGGCAACTGACGAATGAATTCGTCAGCGTATGCCATCTGCGCTGCCTCGATGATGTCCTGCTCGGACGCGGCGGGATTGCCGAAAGCGATATTCTCCCTCACCGTGTCATTGAAGAGGATGATATCTTGACTCACGATCCCTATCTGATCTCTGAGAGATCGAACGTCGATATCTTTAATGTCGATACCATCGATCGTCACCGTGCCACTCGACGGCACGTAGAATTTCGGTATCAAGTCCACGAGCGTCGACTTCCCCACGCCGCTGCGTCCGACGATAGCCACGACCTCCCCGGCGTGAATCTCGAAATTTACTTCGGTGAGAACCGGGACATTGCTGCCAGGGAAGATGAAGGAAACATTTTCGAACCGTATCGATTCCCTAAAACGATCTATCTTGACAGAGCCCCTCTCTTCCTCCTCCGAAGTCAGCACGGTCTGGATCCTTTCGAGATGAGCGCGCGACTCTTGCATACCGCTGTACGCTTCGCCGATCCTTTTCACGGGAGAGACCATCATATAGATAGCCACGAGCACGGACGCAAAAACGCCCGCGGTAATCGTGCCATTGACGACCTGCCTTCCTCCGTACCAGAGCACGAGAGCGATCCCGAGACCGATCCCGACGTCGATTGCTAATTTCGTAAACTCCCTCAAACGAACGACCCGCATGAACTCACGATAGTATCGCTGGTTGTCCTCACGGAACTTTTCCTCCATCGCCTCTTCTTGATTGAATACCTTAATGACCCGGGCGCCAAAAATCGTCTCCCCGATTCTCTGCGTGAGGAAAGACAGTTTCTTCTGCGTTTCTTTTCTTTTTTTCTTGATCCCTTTCCCGAATTTCCTCGTACTGTAGGCGATGAAGGGGAGGAGCGCCAAACTCATGAGCGCCAAATCCCACTTCCTGTAAAGAGCGACTCCAAGGAGAAAGACGACGGTCGGCACTTCGACGATAAACTTCCGCAGGAAATCCGAAATCATCGCGTTGAGGATATCGACGTCGTTCATCACTTTCGAGAGAAGCACCCCTGACGATTCTCTCCCGAAGTACCCCACCGGCAGGCGCAAAATATGGTGATAGAGCGTGTTCCTCGTTTCCCGGACGAGTTTCAATCCAGCGGAACTCAAAAGATACGCTTGGAAAAAACTGAGAAGTCCCTTCGTCGAAAAGAGGAGCACGATCAGAAAAGGGAGAAAGACAAAATATTCGTACCGTTTGCCTACGAGGACATCATCCAGTGCCGGTTTAACGGCCCATGCGATCAGACCGGTAAGGGCCGAGACGAGAACGCCGAGAACAATGCCGCCCAAGAGCCTTGGCCAGTACGGTTTCGTGAGTTTAATGACGTTTATCGCCGTTCGCATGATCGCTCATAGTATAAACAATGCGCTCGACCAAATGAATGGCCGAAGAGAGCACACGGGCAGCTCGGCATCCCCGGAGAGACAAACCGGGAGAATCTTTGGCTGATCTCACGTGGCGGAGGTGTTACGAAGAGGATCAAAGGCCGCTGACAATCTGCGCGGTGACCGAGCCAATTGCGACCTTCGTCTGCATCTTGACCGGAACGCGTCTATCATCGTCGGTCAGCCAGATCAAGATGTCACCCTTGCGGGAGAATATCCCTTCCGACTGCATCAGTGGCCTTACGAGGACGGTATTGACGGGACCAGCGGGGAGGCTGATCCGCTCTTTTTTCAGAACCTGCACTTCGACATTCCAGACTTTTTTGCTGTCGAAAATGGTCAGGAATGTTGGGTGCCCGACAGCGAGGGGAAGGGATCGAAGGCGGTAAAACCCTGAAAGCGGGTCGAACACCGGCGGGTTGATCTCGAATTCCTTTCTTTCATTTTTAAGGTAGTCGACATAGATAGCCGTCGTGTTATCGTGCGCAAACGTCACTTCTTTGTCCCGCCTGTGTCTCCCTTCCCTGATTTTTATTCGGTACCGCAGCGGCTGAAACCCCGTCCCCCCGGACGTCCTGGAGAGCGTGCATTCCACGCGGTTGTCCACCCTATAGAAAACGGACACCCACGGGGCGGAGACAGCGGTCGAGAAAATCTTTACGTGATCGCCGTCGTTCATCACTTCGAGGGTAGCCGAGCCAGCCTTGATCCCCGTCCACGTCAGATCGTAGATCAACTTCTCCGGGACCGCAACGGATGGCGGAAAAAAGGTGGAACCGGAAGTCACCCCGGAAAGGATCACGAGAAGCAACGCAAACGATATCAGGTCACACAAGGGACGCCGGCCCGCAAAAATCACAACGCCGATCAACCATCGGATTCGCTTATTGAGCACGTCGATAGACATGAGCCCTTACTGATCCTATGGTATATTAATCCATGCTCGTCATTCCCGCAATAGATTTGAAAAACGGTTCGTGCGTCAGACTCCTCCAGGGGAAAAAGGACGCGGTGACCGTATACTCCAAAGATCCTGCGGCGACGGCAAAGCGATGGGAGTCGCACGGCGCAAAGCTCCTCCACGTCGTCGATCTCGACGGAGCCTTCTCGGGACGTCAAAAAAACCTTGATGCCGTGGTGCGAATCCGTAAATCGGTCAGGATACCGATTCAGGTCGGTGGCGGGATACGGAATATCGGCAATCTGCTCAACCTTTTTTCCGCGGGGATCGACAGAGTCATCATCGGCACCGCAGCCATAGAGGACCCTGAGTTCCTCGTACAGGCATGCAAACAATATCCGGGCCGCATCCTCATCGGCATCGATGCCCGAGACGGGCTCGTCGCAATCCGCGGATGGGAAGAGGTGACGCCGATCCACGCATACGACTTAGCACAACGCCTCGAAATGGTCGGCATAGCCGGCATCATCTATACGGATATCAAGCGGGACGGCATGTTGACCGGCCCCAATGTAGAGGCTATCCGCGATATGGTCGATCACGTCACGATCCCCGTCATTGCGTCCGGCGGTATCGCGACCATGGAGGACGTCAAAAAGCTCACGGGGATAAAGGGCCTCTGGGGAATGATAACGGGGAAAGCGATCTACTCCGGCACCCTGGATCTCAAGGAAGCGATCGCGTACGCGGAGAACTATCGCTCATGACGGCATATCCGTTTCCCGTGACCGCAGTCGCCCGTGTGCGCGGCCGCGGACCGTGTCGCGCATTCGCAGAGGACGATGCTCGCTAAACGGATCATCCCCTGCCTCGACGTCAAAGACGGTCGCGTCGTGAAGGGTGTCAGCTTCTTGAATCTTCGCGACGCGGGAGATCCCGTCGCCAACGCGAAATTCTACGACGACCAGGGAGCTGACGAGCTCGTATTTCTCGATATTACGGCCTCTCACGAGAAAAGGAAGATTATTCTGGACGTCGTCATGAAAACGGCGGAGGACGTCTTCATGCCGCTCACGGTGGGTGGCGGGATCAAAAATCTCGAAGACATAAGAGACCTCCTGAACGCAGGTTGCGACAAGGTATCCATCAATACCACCGCGGTGCAAGATCCGTACTTTGTCAGTGCCGCAGCCAAGCGTTTCGGCAGCCAGTGCGTTGTCGTCGCCATCGACGCAAAGCGAATCGTCGGTCGTCAGAAGTCAGAAGTCAAGAGCCAGGGGATACCGGAAGATATCTCTCTGACGCCTGAATCGATGTGGAACATCTACACGCACGGAGGGAGAGTACCGATCGCGATCGACGCGGTGAAGTGGGCGAAAAAAGTCGAGGAACTGGGTGCAGGGGAGATTATGCTCACCAGCATGGACATGGATGGCACGAAGAACGGCTATGACATCGAACTGACCCGCGCGATATCGGAGGCGGTCAGGATACCGGTCATCGCCTCCGGCGGTGCCGGCACGCTCGCTCACCTCTACGAAGCGTTCGTTCACGGGAAAGCAGACGCCGCCCTCGCTGCATCCATATTCCACTACAGAGAATACACGATACAAGAGGCCAAGCAGTATCTCAAAGACAGGGGGGTCCCGGTCAGACTGTGATACTCTTGCGACCCGTTACGCGCCCAATCCGCATGGCGCGAACGGTATCGTCATCAGCGGCGGCGGAATTGATTGTCGCCGTCCTGCCACCGATCGTTGCTTTCACTTCGACCGATCGCGATGAACGTTCGTCCGAATACCTCGCGCAGAGCGCAGCGGCGACCTGGAGCGCTTCGTGCGTGGCATCGCCCACGACGAGGGTTATGGGGCTGCCGGATCCCTCCACCCTTAAGAGATAGTCGCTTCTTTCCGCTAACATCTCGATGAGTGCGTTTTCCGATCTGTCCCGGCCCACGATAATCTTGCAGCGGGGTGAATGGCGGAAATGTCTGCCGACCCTCAAGAGATCGATGTCCCTCACCGTTGGATGCGGAGTGTGCGCGAGGAGGTCTCTGAGGCGGAATGCGTAATTCGGTTCGGTGAGGAGGCATCCCCCCGCAGGAGTGGGATACGTGTCTAACCCGAACTCCCTCGCGAGCGCGATCTGTGGCTTCCTGGACTTGCCGCTGAATGAATAGAGCAGTTCCCTCCGAACCATTCCCACTCGCTCGGCACGTGTCTCCCTCAGGAGCCGCGCGCTCAGAGGCCTGAGAACGAGGTCGCTGACACCGGCCTCTTTGTCGATATGGTAGAGCATGTCTTTTCTCTGGCTCATCGGGCGTTGGCCGAGAACTTCTCCCGTCACCAAGAAGTGCGCTCCCGTTTCATCCATTATCCGCTTTGCCTCCCTGAGCATGAGGATCCGACAATCAACGCAGGGGTTCATATTTTTTCCGTACCCGTGCTTTGGGTTCTTGACGATCTCCAACATTTCATTCTGTAGATGTCGCGTGACGAGAGTAAAGCCCCACTTTTGGCAGATGTCGCGGAAATCTCCTCGCGGGAATGAGCTTTCACCCGGCGTAGGATCGAACGGCGTGGTACACGTGAGCGCGGTCACGTCGACTCCCTGACGGCGGATCGCGATAACAGCCAGCGTGCTGTCGAGACCGCCCGAAAAGAGAGCGACGGCTTTAAATGGTGTGGATTTTTCCATAGCGTTCAGACGATAGCCCTGGGCAGATTACGTCCGATGAGATTTCAGGGATCTGCGCAACTGCTCCGGCGTCACCACCGCCGTTCCCACTTCACCGACGACGATGCCCGCCGCGTGATTCGCGATGACCGCAGCCTCTTCCATCTCCGCACCAGCCGCATGGGCAAGGGTGAACGCGGCGATGACGGTATCGCCCGCGCCGGTGACGTCATACACCTTTTTGGCCACGGTCGGAATGTGAACCACTGTGTCCTTGCGAAACAGGCTCATGCCGTGTTCCCCCCTCGTCAGCAAAACCGCGTCGCACGAAATTTTTCTCAAGAGGACTCTGCCCGCCTTCTCGAGAGATGTTGCGTCCTTGATCTCGATGCCGGACGCCGAAGACGCCTCGTGAATATTCGGGGTAACGAGAGAAACGTTTCGGTAACAATGGAAGTGGCCCACTTTCGGATCGACCGATACGAAGATTTTTCCCCGTCTCGCTTTTTTCACGATCGCTTTCATGAGATCGGCGGAAATGACCCCTTTCTTATAATCGGAGATGATCGCCGCGTCGTGATCCGATATGGCTTCAGCGATGAAATGAAGGATGCCGGCGAACGTTTTCCCGTCGACTCGCGATCGTTCTTCGCGGTCGAACCGGACAATCTGCTGATTGTGGGCGATCACGCGGGTCTTGACGGTCGTCGCCCGCGTCTCTTGAAACACCCCTTCACAGTGGATGCCCTTGTCCTCCATCAACTTCCTTATGATATCGCCACCTCTGTCTCTGCCGGTGACACCGACGATCGTCGCCCGACCGCCGAGGGAGACGATATTGTGCGCAACGTTCGCGGCACCGCCGAGGAGAAAGTTCTCCTGCACCACTTCGACAACAGGCACGGGGGCTTCCGGCGAAATCCGCTCCACTTTGCCCCAGATATACCGGTCGAGAATCAAATCTCCGATGACGAGAATCTTCTTCTTTTTAAATTGGCGCAAAACGTTGTTATGGGCCATGATTATTTTGTCAATTTGACGCTATACAGCGTTTCTTGTCATTGTCCCGTTCGAACAGGCAATCGAGAGAATATTCAAAAAAATATGGATTTCCCGATCACGTCGGGGAATGACAACCTGCGGGAACCATACTCCTTTAACCAACACTAACAAAAGTTTACCAGGAAGAAGCCCCGAATGACAATGAAAAGGGCGGTTCATGTGAACCGCCCTTTTAAGAACTTCCTCTTGCTAAGCCCGCTTAGAACGTGAACAGAAGCCCGTGAACGAGCTGAGTAACCGCTTTGTCGTCTCCGTAAACATCTTTATAGAAGTCACCGGCTTTGAAATACCCGGCCTCCACGAAATAAGAGAGGTTCTTCGTGATTTTGTACGAAGCCTTCATGTCCACTTCCCAGCCGAGGTCCTTATCGACATCGACGTCCTGTCCCAGGAGTTGCTCCCATCCACCGACTTTTGTCGCCTTGAGCAGGAATCCGTCGACGGAAAGGCTGACATCCGGCATCGGCGTCACATCGATACCGAGGTTGTAATAGGTCGTGTTCGCGATACCGGTATTCGTCGTGTTGCCCCCGGGTTTCGTGGTAAGCACGGCATTTACTGCCGCTGTCCTGACGGTGCGCTCATAAATCTGCGTATAGTGGACCAGCCTTGCCGTCGGCCCGTAATCAGGACCCTGGAGCGTCTGGAATTCTTTGCAGTCTTCGTCTTCGATGTCATCGTCGCCACTGCCGTACGCGAAGGAAGCCCTGATATTGATCGGATCGATCATGTACCCGAGTTTCGCATAGACTGCCCAGCCTTTTGCTTTTAAATCAAACTCCCCGTCTTCAGACACGATACCTTCGGCCTTGCCGAACTGGAAATCGGCTTCGGCTGCGTAGCTCAATCCCGCGATCATGCCTTTCGCGTGGATACCGACATTATGGAAATTCAGTTGATCAACGTTGGGAGCAGGCGTTGTAATGATGTTCCCTTCTCCATCAACTGTCCATACAGACGGGCAGTTCCCATCGCTGTGCGCCCAAACCCAGTTGATCCCGACCATGTTGTCCTTGTCCCACTGGTACGTGGCAAGCGCGACGTATCCATCGAGATCGTCGGTGTGGCTATTCAACTCACCTTCATCCAATTTGACGGTGCCGATAGCAATATGCGCTTCCTTCACGGGATCCACCCAGAGGAGGATGGCATCGTCTCCGAATCTCTCGTTATTGAGGAACTGCTTCTCCCCGAGGCTTATCGGCATATGGCCGATTTTGATCCCCGCCGGCACGCCCATCAGACCAGTCCCGACATACTGAATCCACGCCTGCCTGATGAGAATGTCAGCATTCGGTTTCGAATCGTACCCTCTGCCGCTGTCACCCCAATACCACAAGCCGCTATTAGCGCTTCCGCCACTTGCCGTCTCGAGTTCGACCATGCCGCGAAGGCTGTCGGAAATTTTCGCGTCGACCATGAGGTTGACATTGGTCGAGTAAAATGCTTGTGATGTCGATTTTCCAGGAACGACACCAAACTTGGGAATCTCATCCTCCCCCTCGGGTACGACGATATTATCGAAATACCAACCCCTGACGAGAATCTTACCGCCGAGCGTAATCTCCGGTTTGTCTTCAGCAAATGCGGAAAGGGCAAGGCCCATCACCAGTAAAATACCCAACGCCACTGCCAGATACTTCTTCACGTGTTAACCCTCCTTCTCATATTTTTGCGCAGCGGGTATACCCCCGTTGCTCTCCGTCGCTCATAGCGACCTCGTCACCCTTCATTCTGTTCTTACCATACCCGTTATCACCTCCCTTTGCAAAGAGGCTCTGGCCTTCTATGAAGACCTCCTTCATTGTCTCTACGTTATGCGCGGCCTCTGGAAAACTGCGTTTTTATAGCATGTTCCGCGCGACCTTGTCAAGAAAAACGTCACACCGAAACCCCTCAATTCTCCAAACGCCTCATCACTGTAAGCAAGAAAGAGACCAGTGTGCCAGAAAATAGCGTTTCAGGGAAAGAGCTTAAAAACACGGGGAAAACGTGGGGTCAGTCAATCCGATCTTTGTTCCGATTTCCGCCCGCAGGATCTTTCGCAGCGCCCCGTTGTATCCTTTTTACCACATGCCTGTAGTGCGGCGTAGTCAGAAAACCGCGTCCACCAGGAACCCTGTGATAGAATGGTTCATGAACGATCTCATCAAAATATCCCTCATCTTCGCGCTCGTCCTCGTTCTGCTCAGGAAAAAAGTGAACGTCGGCATCGCGATGGCAGTCGCTGCGGGCTCCCTCTTCATCCTTTACCAGATGCCCCCGACGATGATCATCCAGACATTCCGAAGCACGCTCCTCAGCAGCGTCACTATCAAGCTCATCCTCGCGCTCTCGTTCATCCGTATGTTCGAATTGATCCTGCGCGAACAGAATGTCCTGTCGGAAATGATGGCCGCTGTCCGTGCCCTCCTGAAAAACAGAAAGTTGATCACGATCTCGATGCCTCTGCTGATCGGACTGATCCCTTCGGTTGGAGGAGCGTATTTCTCTGCGCCCATGGTCGCGGAAGCGACCGATGACACACCCATGAGTCGCGAAGAGAAAGGTTTCGTGAACTATTGGTTCCGGCACCCCTGGGAGTACATTCTCCCTCTCTATCCGGGGATACTCCTTGCGGCAGCAATCTCGGGGATACACCTCCACCACCTCATTTCAACGAACCTCTCCTACGCGATCGCCCTTGTGGCAACCGGTTTCATCTTTGGCCTGAGGGACCTCAAAGGCCGCGTGAGCGCAGGTCGCCACCTTTCCAGGAAGGGATTGTGGAGCTTCGCTCCGATTACGGCGGTGGTCGTACTCGTGCTCGTCTTCCATCTCGAACTGCACTATGCGCTCATTCTGCCCGTCGTCTTCCTCCTTTTCCTCTATCGGTACGGCGTGAAATCACTGATCTCCGCCTTCAAACACGGGTTCGCTGTCGATGTGATCATTCTCATCCTCGGCGTGATGCTCTTCAAAGAAGCGATGGAGCATTCGGGAGCAGTACAAAACCTGAGCGCCTTCTTGCTCGATCGGGGGATCCCCGTGTCACCCGTTCTCTTCCTGCTCCCTTTCATGTCGGGCCTGATCACGGGCATCACGATCGGCTTTGTCGGCAGTACGTTCCCGCTCATTGTCCACATGGTAGGAGACGCATCGATCGGAGCGATATCCTTCGCCTTCGCGGCAGGATTCTTGGGCGTGCTTCTCTCCCCGGTTCATATCTGCCTCGTGTTAACAAAGGAATACTTTAAAGCAGACTTTTGGGGCATGTATAAATTGATCGTGCCCGCCGGCGGGATTATTTTTGCCGTCGCAGTTTTTCAGTATCTGCTCCTGCATTAGCCCGCGTGACGGAAAAATGCATCTCGGCAGCGCGGATCCCGTGGGAAAGATTATTTTCGAGTAATCTCTCCGCTCTTTGCCCGTCCGCTGCTGCGGGCATCCACGCGACTGCAGGATGGTTTCTCGCGGCAGAAAAGGCGTGGGAAAAAGAGAACTAACCCTTGACCACCCCCATCGGTCTGAGTCGTGCTACCTTCCTCGAAATCCCAGCATTATGAACGACATCGACAACGTGGGATACGTCTTTGTACGCCTCGGACATCTCTTCGGCAAGGGTTTCTCTCCCCGCTGATCGCACAATAATCCCCCTGTCTTCCATCTCTCTCCAGATTGCGCGGCCCTTCGCCTTCCTGATCGCCTGATGCCTGGACAGGACCCTCCCCGCGCCGTGACACGTGGAGCCAAAGGTCTCCTTCATAGCTTTTTCGGTGCCCAGGAGAACGAATGAAGCCCGGCCCATATCCCCGGGGATCAGCACCGGCTGGCCGAGGGGTTTGTAAATATCGGGTAGCTCGGGATGCCCGGGCGGGAAAGCGCGAGTCGCACCTTTCCGATGAACGATGAGCTTCGTCTTCCTCCCGTTCACCACGTGTTCCTCTATCTTCGCAATGTTGTGTGCGACATCATAGACGAGTTGCATGCCGAGTTGGGCCGGTGACATCCGGAAGATGCTGCCGAATACCTCCCGAACCCAGTGCATGATACACTGGCGATTCGCCCAGGCATAGTTCGCCGCCGCCTGCATCGCGGCAAGGTAGTTTTCGGCTTCGGGGCTGCCGAAGGGTGCGCACGCGAGTTCCCTGTCGGGAAGTTCGATTTTATACCTGCTGACGGCTTTCTCCATGACTTCGAGGAAGTCGGTACACACCTGGTGCCCGAACCCCCTCGAACCGGTATGAATCATGACCGTGATCTGATGCTCGAAAAGGCCGAGAGCATTTGCCGCGCTTTCATCGTATACCTCGTCCACAAACTGTATTTCGAGAAAATGGTTGCCGGATCCGAGCGTGCCCTGTTGGGCCCTGCCCCGTTCATACGCCTTCGCACTGATAAGAGAAGGATCCGCTCCATCCAGGCATCCGCCCGATTCGGTTCTCTCCAGATCTTCCGCGTGTCCGAACCCCTGTTCGACCGCCCAACGGGCGCCTTTGATCAGTAGTTTTTTCTCGTTACCGGCATCGAGGCGTATCCTGCCTTTGGATCCGACACCGGACGGGATATTCGTCTGGAGGGCTGCGACAAGGTCTTTGATCACCGGTGCGACGTCACCCTTCGTGAGGTTGCTCTTGAGCAGCCGAACCCCGCAATTGATGTCGTACCCTACTCCTCCGGGAGATATGATGCCCTCCCGCACGTCGAACGCAGCGACGCCGCCAATCGCAAAGCCGTATCCGGTGTGAATGTCGGGCATCGCGAGGGACGACTGCACGATCCCCGGCAGCATTGCCACATTCGCCACCTGGTCGATCGATTGCGGCTCGAGATCCTGCTCGAGTACCTCATCGACGTAAATGACGCCCCTGACCTTCATGCCCGGCTTATAATCAAGCGGCACTTCTATCCTCGAGGGATCAATCCTCTTCACGTTCTCTACTGCCATTGCGACCTCCTGTTACCCCCTCTGCGGGTAATGACGCGGGAGTTGCAGAGGGATTGTTTTCTCCTCACGGTCCTTACTTTAATTAGTCTACCTTTTTCTCGAAATCCGGTGTAGCTTTCGCAAAGACGAATCGTGGAAGGTACGCTGCGCGCGTGAATGAGTGAGGGAGCGAACAGATGAAGAACCCGGGTCAAATGTCGAAAATGACGACGGCTTCCCAATGCTGGCCTTCCCTCCTTATGCTCAGCCGATGGTAGGTCGCCGCCTTAATGAGCAGCTTCCCCTCGTGACGGATGGGATCGAAGGTCTCGCCGAACACCGACGCCTCGAGCAGAAAATCTCCCTCGCTCGCCGTTCCCGCCCCACCAGAAGAAACAGCGAGGGGAGACACGAACCGGGTAATCTCGATCCGCTTCCCGATAAATCCGTACGCATCGAAGTGGAAAATCAACTCGTTCAGCCATGAAACGAGGAGTCCTTCCAGACTGCCGCTCTTCACGGAAACCGTGACTTCCCGGTCTTCGAGTATCCCCTCGGCGCTCGCAACGAGGCTGTACATCCCCAGCGCAGCGTGGACGAACAACTCCCTCTCGTCTCCGCCATAAACTTTTAGGCCAACGTCGCCCGCGATGTCGAGGACCTCGAATCTTTCCATAGACGCGTGGAACGACCACCGCCGCGTGGTTCTTGATCGTTACTTCTTTTGCCCCGCTTGCTGACTCTCCTCCGCAGGGGCTTTGGCTTCCCCTCCTTTATCAGATGAGCCTGCCGTTTCGTCCTTTTTCTGCTCGGCAGACAGTTTCGAGACCGCCTCCCTGTTGATTTCCACTTTATAGGTCTTCTTCAGGTTCTCTATATAGGAATCGAAAAACTCCCTCTGCTTTTCCGCGGAAAGCCGCTGGTAGAGCATCTTCTTAATCTTCTCGAACTCGACGGGTTTCCCCTTCTTCTTGTCCGTGACTTTTATGATGTGATAACCGAATTTCGTCTTGACAGGTTCGCTGCTGATTTCTCCGACTTTCAGCTTCATCGCCGCACTCTCGAATTCGGGAACCATTTGACCGGGTGAAAAATAGCCGAGATCGCCGCCATTGGCCGCCGAACCGGGATCGATCGAGCTCTTTTTCGCGATCGAAGCGAAGTTTTCGCCCTTCTTCAGCCGCTCCAGTACTTTCTTGGCTTCTCCCTCGGTTTTCACGAGAATGTGGCTCGCTTTGATTTGGCTCACGGAGGAGAGTTCGTCCTTGTGCGCTTCATAGTACTTCTGAACATCTTGTTCGGTCACCTTCGACTTCGCTTCTATTTCTTTCTCCAAAAGCTGCCCGATGAGCGTCAGTTTCCTGAATTCCTCGAGCTTCCTCACAAATTCCGGGTCTTTATCGAGACCCCTTTTCGTCGCCTCCTGGTACAAGAGCTCCTTCTTGATGAGTTCATCGAGGAACTTTTCCTTGCCACCCGGCCCTTCAAAGAGCTTCTGGGCGAAATCCGGAAGGTTCTTCAAGTCCCGTTCAAGGTCAGCCTCCGTAATTTTGGTTGCGCCCACTTTTGCGAGAGAGGGCCCCTTCGTCTCCTCCTTCTTCGCGCATGCGCCGGCGAGCGAGACGACCAGAATAAAAATCATGAGCTTCTTCATCGAATCCTCCTCAGATCAAATTTCCCTTTTTATAGCACAAGACGCCCTCTTTTTGACACATCATTGTATTTGTGATAGATTACGAGAACCTTCAGGTGCTTCATGGAACGACGGAGATCGCGCCGATTATACGAGCATGCCACGCGGCTCATTCCCGGGGGTGTCAACAGCCCTGTGCGGGCGTTCCGCGCCGTTGGAGGCAATCCGCTTTTCATCGAGCGGGGGCGGGGATCGAAGATCTACGACGTCGACGGAAATGCGTACATCGACTACGTGCTCTCCTGGGGTCCTCTCATCCTTGGCCACGCCCACCCGCAGGTGGTCAGCGCGCTGAAAAAGGCCGCGGAGAAAGGAACGAGTTATGGCGCGCCGACGGCCCTTGAAGTAGAGCTCGCACGGCTCGTCCTCAAGGCGTATCCTTCCATGGACAAGGTCCGCTTCGTCAATTCGGGGACCGAAGCGACCATGAGCGCTATCCGTGTTGCACGGGGGTTCACCGGCCGCGATAGGATCATCAAATTCGAAGGCTGCTACCATGGTCACGCCGATGGCCTCTTAGTGAAGGCGGGATCAGGCGCCGCCACCTTCGGTGTGCCGGACAGTCCGGGCGTTCCGAAGTCGTACGCGCGGAACACGATAACGCTCCCCTTTAATGATATCGAGGCTTTGAAGAGAACCGTCACGAGCGAGTGGAAATCGCTCGCGTGTGTGATCGTCGAGCCGGTCGTGGGAAACATTGGGTGCGTCCTGCCGAGACCGCGTTTCCTCGAAACATTGAGAAGGTTGACGGCCGAGTACGGCATCGTGCTCATTTTCGACGAAGTGATGACGGGGTTCAGGGTCGCTTTTGGCGGCGCGCAGGCGGTCTACGGCATAAAACCGGATATGACGTGTCTTGGCAAAATAATCGGAGGCGGCTTGCCAGTCGGCGCGTATGGTGGGCGAAAGGAAATCATGTCCGTCGTCTCCCCCGAGGGTCCCGTGTATCAAGCGGGGACTCTCTCGGGAAACCCGCTCGCGATGACCGCGGGGATAACGACGTTGAGGATACTTTCGAAATCCGGCATCTATGAGAAGCTCGAACAGCGGGCAGCCCGACTGGAAAAAGGCCTCGTCGACGCAGCCCGGGGAGCACAGGTAAAGACGCGCTTCTACCGCGCAGGAACAATGTTCTGCTGCTACTTTACCGATACCGAGGTGTACGATTATCGAACCGCCAAAACTGCGGACACGGAGAGATTCGCGCGCTTCTTCAATGCCATGCTCGATCGCGGCGTTTACCTCGCGCCGTCCCAGTTCGAAGCGGGGTTCCTCTCCCTCGCCCATTCGGAGAAGGACATCGAAAAGACCATCGCGTCTGCGTACGATTCGCTCCGCGCGATTCAATAGAAAATCGGCCTGTCTTATGCCAGACAAATCGTTTCTCAGAAATCTCCTCGAAGCGAGCACCATCGGTCTGAATCTCGTGCTCGCGACATTCATCGGCCTCGCCATGGGATACGGGCTCGATTACGCAATGGAAAAATGGTTCGGCTGGCATACGAAACCCTGGCTAACGATCATATTCCTTTTCCTCGGCATCATTGCGGGGTTCAGGGAACTCCTCCGAACCGCGAAGAAGGCGACGAATGAATCTCAGAAGAATTTATAGGCAGGGCTTCATCGTACTCACTCTGCTTGCGGCCGCAGCCGCCCCGCTCGATTGGAAGAAGCTCCCCGTGAGTATCTTCGTCGGCGGCGCGCTCGGTCTCGCGAATCTGAAGGGTCTCGCGTGGGGTCTCCGCGACTTCGCGGTCGCCAGGCCGACGGGGAGGGTGATCTTCTGGAGCATGGTGCGGTTCTTCATCCTCGGCACGATTTTGTTCATTCTTGCACTGTTGAAGGTGATCAATTTCATCGGCATCCTGATCGGCTTCACGGTCGTCTTCGCGCTTATCTTGAAAGAAGGGCTGCACACGGCGCGGTCGTACGCACAAAATGATTTGGGCGACGAACCGCGACAACCGACGGATCTGTCGGATACGAAACGATAAGCGGTTTCTCGCTCAGGAAAGGAAGGGTTTGGAGAATACCGAGAGGAGGAAGACAGGAATGGACACGCAGGATTTACTGAGAAAAGCGCAGATACTCTTCGCCGAGGGAAAGGATAAAGAGAGCATCGAGGCGTTCACGGAAGCGCTCGAGGCGGGCGCGGATCCATACCTCTCTCACCTGAGCAGGGGTGTCGGTTACGTGAAAACGAACGATATCGACAAGGCGTTAAGCGACTTCAACGAAGCGATTGCCGCGAACAGCCAAAGTGCGAGGGCGTACTTTTTCCGGGGAATCGTCTATATGATGAAGAGCGAGTTCGAAAACGCAGTCGCTGACTTCACGAGCGCCCTGCGACACAAGAGCGACTATGGCATGGCGAAGTTCTGCCGTGCCGTGTCGAACGCCCGAATAGGGAAATTCGAGGAATCCTCGGAAGACATGCGGTCGGTTCTCCCGCAGATGGAAACGAATCTCCAGAGCTTTGCGGACACCTACGGCATTGTCCGGACCGAAATGTGGAAAGTCATGGCGCAGATCTCGGGAGATGCGAGAACCTCGGCATTCTCGCTGAGCGAAAACGAACTCGACACGTTAAAGAAGTGGCTTGACGAGGAGTAGCAACGCCCGCTGCGCTACTAGGAGAGCCAGTGTAACTGCTTGAGCAGCCGGAGCCGGCAGGGGTGCTTGAGCTTGCGCATCGCTTTCACCTCGATCTGCCGGACCCGCTCTCTCGTAATCGAGAGGTGCTTCCCTATCTCGTCGAGGGTGTGATCTCTGTCGACGCCGATACCGAATCGCATCCGTATCACGAGTTCTTCTCTCGGATTGAGCGCCGTCTTCAGAATTTTGAGCAAGGCATCCACCGTCTTGTTCCGTTCGGTGCCCTCGCACGGCGAATAACTGTTGTCGCCGACAAAATCTTCGAGCGTCGCCTCGTCATCGCCCACAGGGGTCTGCAGGGTGATCGGGTCCTGGACGGCTTTCAGAATGCCTTCGACCTTCCTGACCGGCATGCCCACTTTGCGGGCAATTTCCTCCATTTCCGGCTCCCTGCCCAATTGCTGGGTCAACGCTCTCGCCGCGTTGCTTATCTTGTTGTTCAATTCCATTAGGTGGACGGGGATACGGATCGTCTTCGTCTGTTCGACGAGGGCTCGGGTAATCGCCTGCTTGATCCACCACGTCGCGTACGTGCTGAACTTGAACCCCATCGTGTAGTCGAATCGGTCGATCGCCTTGATCAGCCCGATATTCCCTTCCTGGATAAGGTCGAGGAGGGAAAGACCCCGCCCGATGTAGTGCTTCGCGATGTTGATCACCAGCCGTAGATTGTGGATGATGAGTTCATTCTTCGCTCTCGACACCACCTCCCGCGCAAGCGCAACCTGCTCGTACTTCTTTTTCAGATCGTCTATGCCCACCCCGACTTCTGACTCGATCCTCTTCCGTTTCTCCTCCAATTCCCGATGAGACACGCTGCGCATCCTCGTCCTGCGCGGGCTACGCTTCTTTCTCCCTTTCCCGTCAGCGAACCGGGCGTCCTCCGGATCGAATATCCGCGCTTCGATGTCGGCCACCTCCTCCATCAAATGATCGAGCCGTTCGAGGCTTCTTCTGAGGGCCTGATCCGCGATATCGTTATCGACGCTGTCATCGTCTTCGGACACCTCAGATTCGATCGTATCGAGGACTCTCTTATAGAGAGGGAGGACCGTCACCGTCTTTTGAATGATCTCTTTCCCCGCTTCTATCCTCAACGCAAGCCCCATTTCCTCGTCTCTCGTGAGGATCGAGATATCCCCCATGGACTGGAAGTACGCCTTAATCAGGTCGTCTGATTTGTCGTGTGTTCCCTTTTCTTCCCGAAGGTCCTCATCGATCAGACCATCCTCAGCGCCAGTTGCCTGAACCCCTACTTCCTGAAGAAGGCTCGTCACATCCTCTTCTCTTTCGCTGAGAGAAGCGGTTTGGTCGACCGTACACCCTTTCTCGTCGCGGAGAGCACATCCTCGAGCGTTTTTCACGGTTGGCCCGTCTTGAAAGATATCCCAATCCATCATCGCATGGCTCTCGGCGCGGTCTTGCCCCTACCGGCAAAGCACCCCTTTTTTATTTCTTGGATTTCTGAACCCTGTGATTGACCTGCGACATGAGCGAAGACGCTTCGTACCCGATTTCATCCAGAACGTTCGACGAATGTTTTCGGGCCGAATCTTTCTGCTTCGCTTTGCTGCTCAAATGCAATCCCTTGAGTCGATTCACCATGCCTTTGACGATCACCGTTCGATCTCCTTCCGAACCCGCGTTTCACTATGCCATGTCAAGACTAAGCAATTGATATGCCATTTTCCTGAGATAAGAGATGCGCGCCGAACGGCTCTGACCGGCAGAGCTATTCCCTGAAGAGATCCGTACTGAGGTAACGTTCCCCCGTGCTCGGGAGAATGACAACGATGACTTTGCCAGCGTTTTCCGGACGCCTCGCAACGGTGAGAGCCGCCCAGGCCGCCGCACCCGATGAAATACCGCACAGAATCCCTTCGATCTTAGCGAGAGATCTCGCTGTCTCGAAAGCGTCTTCGTCCCGTACGGTGATGATCTCATCGATGAGAGACGCGTCGAGTACCGCCGGAACAAATCCCGCACCGATGCCCTGGATCCGGTGGGAACCCGGTTTTCCGCCGGAGAGGATGGGCGATCCCGCCGGTTCGACCGCGATCGCCCGAAGAGAAGCTTTCCTTTTTTTGAGAACGTGGGCGGTACCGGTGATCGTCCCCCCTGTGCCGACGCCTGACACAAGAATATCGATCGCTCCGGCCGTGTCCCTCCAGATTTCCTCCGCGGTCGTTCGTCGGTGTGCGTCGGGGTTTGCCGGATTGCTGAACTGATCAGGCATGAAAGCGTCCGGAATGCTCGCAAGGAGTTCTTTCGCCTTTTGTATGGCGCCCCTCATGCCGTCGGGGCCGGGCGTCAGGACGAGTTCGGCCCCGAGGTGCCGCAAAAGTTTTCGGCGCTCGAGGCTCATCGTTTCAGGCATGGTGAGCACAACCCGATAGCCCCGCACCGCGCCGACAAAAGCGAGGGCAATCCCCGTGTTCCCGCTCGTCGGCTCGATGATCGTCGCCCCTCTCCGCAGGAGTCCCGCCTCTTCCGCCGCGCGTATCATCGCCAATCCAATGCGATCTTTAACGCTGCCGAGGGGATTTTTCGATTCCAGTTTGCCGAGGACCGTCGCCCGGAGGCCGTGCGCGAAGCGGTCCAGCCTCACCAAAGGCGTATTGCCGATGGTTTCGGTGATGTCGCGCGCGACGTTCGGCAGCGCCACGTTCACGGCTTAAAAATGAGTTCGGGTTTCTTGAGGAAGACTTTCGTATCGGGCGGCACCGACTCGGTTATCCACACGTTCCCGCCGATGACGGACCGCGCGCCAATCACCGCCTCTCCGCCCAATATCGTTACCCCTGCGTAGATAATGACGTCGTCCTCGATCGTGGGGTGTCGCTTTTTGCTCCGGAGCTTTTCGACCGCGTCCTTCGGAAGGGAAAGGGCGCCCAGTGTGACGCCCTGATAGATTCTGACCCGATTTCCGATATCCGTCGTTTCACCGATGACGACACCGGTTCCGTGATCGATAAAAAAGCTCTCTCCGATGCGCGCGCCGGGGTGAATGTCAATTCCCGTCAAACTATGGGCGTATTCCGTCATGATTCTCGGAATTAATGAGACGCCCTGCACGTGGAGTTCGTGCGCTATTCTATAGACGGTAATGGCGAACAGCCCAGGATAACTAAAAATGATCTCGTCGTAACCCTTCGCCGCAGGATCCCCTTCGTAAGCCGCACGAATATCCTTCGCGAGCAATGCGCGGAGGCGGGGGAGTTCACGCAGAAAGCGGATCGCGATCTCCTGACCGCGTTCTTCGCAGTCGTCGCACTCCATGCGATGGCGACGGCATTCGTGCCGGATCGCGAGAGCGATCTGTTCCGAAAGAGATTCGAAGAGTTGCGTGACTTCCTGGCCGAAGTAGTAGCCGAGATTCATCGCGTCGATCCGGGTACGGGAAAAATAGCCGGGATAGAGTATTCGGCACGTACGATGGATGATGTCGATAATCGCCTCTTTGGAGGGGAGCGGCTCGATGTCGACGTGATCGAAGCATTCGCCCGTCTTACACGACTCGACCAATTTCTCCACGATGTCCGGTATCTTTTCCCGAAAGCGCTTGGTATCCTCTTTTCTCACGCCGCACTGCTCGTGGCCCCTTTCTACCATGACCCGTTCACCTCCGTGGAACGTCCTCCCGGCCACCCGCGAAAATGCTCGCCGAGCGTTTGTCCGTTATTGTAGCGTATCCTTCGGAAGGCGGCAAGGTGAAGCCCGTTACGGCCTCCGCGCTACCCTTTTCGGCAGAGAAAAGATATAATGTCTCGGTTTCGATGGGAAACGTCGGGCGCATGTTCATTCTGAACGGTTTCCGGGGGACACCGGTTGACATCGATTTCCATAACGGCGACCTGCTCGCGGTGCTCAACCTCCTCGCGGATACCGCACGGTATGATGGATTCGCCGTTATCGTGGACAGCGATATCCGGGGAAAGATACAGATCAAAATGCACGAACCGTGGAATATCATCCTCGTCGAAATATTAGCGGGTGTCAATTTTATCACGACCGTCGTGAATCACAGTATCATCATTTCGTATAACTTGACGCTGAGCTGCGAGCTCAACTGATCGCGTTTGCGGGAGAAAAAAGTTTCACCGTTTTTTCACACTCTCTTCATCATTTCTTCATAAACGCGGGATAGAGTATAATACGTACGGTGCAACGTAACATAGATGTTCTTTATGCTATTTCAATTGGTGCACCAACCCTCCTGGCAGCCATATTCCCCCCTCTGGCTGCCTTACCTCTCCACCTGGGAAGGTCAAGCCTGTGTTGCGCGATCAAGACGGTTTACCACATGCCGAGTGAGCGTGCGAGGCACGCTGCCACCTCACAGAAAACCGAATAAATGGAGGCACTCTTTCAGGAAGAGGATAGCAAATCCCATGAGGATGAGCCCTGTCGTTCTGATCAGTACACGGTAGGCTCTCCCCTGGAGAAATTGCCGCGATATGCCGACGAGCACAGCGAGAAGCATCTTCGATCCGATCAGGAGGAGATAGAACCCGATCACGAATGAGACCGCGACATCTAATCCCCGCTCATGCGCTTTCATGAGGATCGGAGACCCGATCGTCAGCCAGAAAAGGTAGGGATGAGGGCTCAGAAGATTGGTCATCACTCCCCGGCGGAGAGCCTTCCCTTTCGCGTCCTGAATGGAGAGGCTGACCGCTTTCAGCGACATGTTCTTGTAGGCGAGATGCCCGATAAACAAACTGCCCGCGAGGGATATGCCCCCGAGGAAGAGATTCGAATGCGTGACGCACGAGAGGACCGACAGGGAGAGGAAGATAATCGGCACATCGGTGACGGCGGGTGCCGCAGAGACCATAAGCCCCGCCTTCCTTCCGTGGAGCAATGTCTCTGATAGAACGAGAGCGACGAGCGGCCCCGGAGAGACGCCTGCAGCGAGTCCGAGCAGCACGCCGGAAGCAAAAAACTGGATTGAATCTGTCACGTCCTTCTCCTTGACACCTCAAAAGTCAAAAGTGTAAAGTTATCCTCGGAGGGCAGTTAGCTCAGTCGGTAGAGCAGAGGCCTGAAAAGCCTCGTGTCCGCAGTTCGATTCTGCGACTGCCCACCACTCTTCCATCGTTTCCCTCGGCATGCTGTTCCATGACGGCATCGGTTTGGGAATAGGTGCGTCGCCGCCGTGGGGAGCGATCACGCGTATTCGCGCAAATCGCGTTTGCCTTTTCGCTCCTCTGTCGATCGAGCGTCACCCGCGCAAAGCAGCGTGCGGTCTCATCCCGAAGCAGCGCTTTTTTCCTTGACAAAGAATTCCCTTTTCGCTAAAAATCATCTGGCATGAGCAGGCGTATCGCATATATACTGCAGGTGCTCATTTTTATCCTCGCGACACCCGTTTTTGCTTCCGATGACAACCCCCCCCTCCAGGACGTGCACCCCGTCATTTCGGCGCTCCCGGACGAACAGCCGAAAAACGGTGTTGCCCTGATTGAAGATTACCATAAAAATGAGGTCGCAGCGGACGCGGTGAGCAAACAAATTGCCCTCTTTACGGAAAAGATCAGGGAAAAATTCGCCCTTTGGCTCGGCAGATCCGGCAAATATATCGATCTCATGAGCGGCATCCTCAAAGAGCAGAACATTCCGGAAGAAATGGTCTTCCTCTCCCTCATCGAAAGCGGATTCAACGCACATGCCTACTCGCCTGCGAAAGCCGTTGGGTACTGGCAATTTATCGCGTCGACGGCGAAACGCTACGGGCTCGAGATCAACTGGTGGCGTGACGAAAGGAGAGATCCCATAAAGTCGACGATCGCTGCGGCGAGTTACCTCAAAGATCTCTACGAGATGTTCGGCTCGTGGAATCTGGCCATGGCCGCGTACAACGCGGGCGAGGGGAGAATCATGAAAGCCATCAACCGAACGAAAACCGACGATTTCTGGTCATTGTTAACGACGAACCAGCTCAAGAGAGAAACGAAGGAGTACGTCCCGAAGTTCATCGCCGCGAGTTTGATCGCTTCCAGCCCCGAACACTATGGGTTCGACGACGTGGAATTCCACGCGCCACTCGCGTATGAAACGGTGGTCGTGCAGTCGCCCGTCGACCTCGATGTCGCCGCGGCCTGCGCTGAGGTATCCATCGAGGTTATCCGTGAGCTGAACCCCGAGCTGAAAAGGTGGTGCACGCCGCCCGACACCCGTGAATATCCTCTCAGAATCCCCGTCGGGAAAAGAGACGTCTTTTTGGAAAACCTGTCGCGAATTCCCCCGGAAGACCGTTTCACCGTTGACGTCTATACCGTGCGGAAGGGAGATACGTTCAAGCGCATCTCGAAAAAGACAGGCGTCCCCGTCGATGTGATCCTCGATCTGAACGACATGGAAACGATCATGCCCCTCTCTGCGGGCAAGAAAATTTACCTTCCTCCGAAGGGGAAATACAGGATTGACAAAGGGGATCAGGCGTTCATCAAGAAGGCCTCTTTGAAGCAGAAAAAACGCGGATCAGCGGCACCAACCAACAAATCGAAGAGGTCTTCGGTGAAGACATCCCATACGCAGAAGAAGACCCATCCGACACCCGGGAAAAGAATTTAGCCTGCCTTTTTTGCCGAGAGTTTGAGCTCCGCCTCATCCCTGTACGGCGAGGAAGGGAACTTCGCCACGAGTTCTTCGTATTTCTTTCGCGCCTCCTCGGCATTCCCCTCTTTCTCGAGGAGCCTGCCGTACTCGATGAGCGCGAAGTCCTTGAAAACGTCCGTCTTCAATCGGGACATCGCCTCGAGCGCCTTCTTCGCTTCGCCGGGATCCCCCTTCTTCATGGCGATCGCTGCCATCTTGCGGTACGCGAGCGGAAGGAATTCTTCATCGCCCGAATAACGACGGGCAAATTCTTTCAGCGTCTTCATCGCTTCATCGTACTCACCGAGTTCAAAATGGCAGGCTGCGATGTAGTAGAGCGAGAAAGGCGATTTTTTTGTCGCGTACGCTTTCGAGAAAATACCCAGGGCATTTCTGTACCGAGATGCTTTGTCCTCCTGCGCCTGGGACGCTCTGCTGTGGTAAACGTTGTATCCCTGGACTTCGAGCCTTGTCGCCTCGAGGCCCCTGTTATAAGAGTAGAAGAGAAAACCCGCCAGGGCGAGAACGACCACGAGGATGGCGGCCCCAACCGCGAGAACGGTTCTCCTGCGCTTCGACAAGGTCCCTTTCAGGTCCGAGAGCTTCTCCTGTACTTCCTGCTCCGGCGTCTCGGTTTTTTTCGGTACCTTTTTCTTGATGGCTTTCGGCATCAGTTCCTCCCGAGAAATTTCTCCACAAGGGCTTGTGCGTGATCGAATACCGATTCGACGCGGTTCGCGTCGATTCCCGCCGCGAGGAGTATCGACCTCGCCATTTCCTTCGTGATCAGATCCGACGGGCTATGAGCGTCCGTGTTGACGCAGAGCGGTATGCCGAATCGCACCGCCTCCCGCGCCACATGACCATTGGACAGGCAATGCCCTTTCCGGGCGGTTATTTCCAACGTCACCCCCCTCTCCTTCGCGAAGAGCAAATCTTCCTCGGAAATGAGGCCGGGGTGAGCGAGGATATCCGCATTCGCGTCAATGGCGGCTCGATTGGTTCCCGAAGCGACCGGTTCGACGATCGTCTCCCCGTGCACGACGACGACCTTTGCCCCAAGATGCCTCGCCTCCTTCACCAGGTCCGGAATCAACCGGGGCGGCACATGCGTTATTTCGGCCCCCGGGACAATGCGGATCGGCATAAGCGTTTTCATCTGTTCGATCGCCTTCACGATGCGGGGCACGACAAAATCGATATTGGAACCGTCGACGTGATCCGTTATCGCGATCGCGGAATAGCCGACAGCGATCGCCCTCCTGATCAACTCGGAGGGCACCAGTTCACCGTCGCTGAAAATGCTATGCGTATGGAGATCGATCACGATTCTAAAACTGTTATTTTATCAGAACAATGCCCTTTTTGCACGCCCCGCACGCTCAGGGCTCTCCTGCTCTCGCGAGCGTGAGGACGATGACCTCTCTGGCACCTGACCGAACGAGCGTTTTCGCGCACTCTCTCACCGTCGCACCGGTCGTCATCACGTCGTCTACGAGCAACAGCTGCTGGCCACGGATATCGTCGTGCACCCCGAATGCGCCTCTCAGATTCGTCCTCCGTTCCGTCGCCGAGAGTCCGACCTGAGGGAGTGTCTCCCTTTTCTTATGGAGACTATCCATGCGCAATGGAATGCCGAGTTCTCTTGCGATAACTCGCGCGATGAGGAGCGACTGATTGAACCCTCTCTTGATCAGGCTCGCTCTCGTGAGGGGCACGGGAACGATCCCGTCCGCCCGGGGAATGTCGAGGGCGAGCATCATCGTGCCGAGCGGCACAGAGAGTCGTTTCCTCCCGTGGAACTTCAAGTGATGGATCGCCTCTGCGAGAACCCCGTCGTAGAGCCCGAACGAAAGCACCTTCGAAAAATGGGGCGGATCTTGTACGCATGACCGGCAGGCCCGCGCGTGCTCGGACGAAAGCGGCAGAGCGCATATGCTGCACGAAGGTCCTGTGTACATACCGATCCCTTCCCAACAGACGCTGCAGAACGGCGCATATCTCCATCGGTCTGACGCATTCGAACAGACGGGACATCGCGATGGGTAGAGAATATTGAGCAGAGAGGTGATTATATCGTGTCCGAATCGATCGCTCTTCCGCATCGTCCGCACCGCGCGCCGAGGGATCGCTTCTCGCGCGGCACCCTGTTTTTGATGCCGCAGGATGCGCACACCACGACCTCGTGCGTCGAAAACGGACGAGCGCCAGGCCCTTCCTCTCCCCCGCTCAATCCTAGATCGCGAAGCGATGCGCCCAGAAAGCGCATGAACGTGTCATCTGTTTCCGTCAACTCTACCCCCATCCCGTTCTTCCCCGGCAAGAGAGGATTCTTGATCGTTCTCCTCACCACTCCTTTGCGCGAAGACAGACGATTATCGGGGGTGACGAGTTGTATGTCAATCAGTGTGCCGGGAGCGAACCCGCGGTTCGTCCTTATGAAAAGGCCACTCGCAGAAAGGTTGCTGACGATTCCTTTCAATTGGTGTGCGCCGGCGCTAAACGTGACCTCCAACCGCCGGGTGAAACGGGGATGTCTCCGGTATGCCCTCGTGCGAGCCATTAGAATTGTTCTTTGAGAACGATGATCTCATCCCGCCTTTGGCCCGTCGATATGAGGTGCACTTTAACTCCGAGGATCCTTTCGAGCGCCCTCACGTATCGACGCGCTGCCTTCGGCAATTCGCCATAGTGCGTGACCCCGACGGTCGTCGTCTTCCATCCTTCCAGTTCCTCGTACACAGGCTCGCATTCGGCAAAGATGTTCATTTGCTTCGGAAATTCTTCGTACGTTTTCCCCTCGTGCCGGTAAGCAACACACACCCGGAGCGAGTCGAGCTCGTCGAGGATATCGAGTTTTGTCAGCGCGATTCCCGAAATGCCGTTGATCCGCGCCGCGTGCCTGAGTATCACGGCATCGAGCCATCCGCATCGCCGCGGTCTGCCGGTCGTCGCTCCGTACTCGCCGCCTCTCTCCCTCAAATGCTCGCCCAACGCGTCCCTGATCTCCGTCGGAAAAGGCCCGCCGCCGACCCGGGTCGTGTATGCCTTTACGACACCGAGCACGCGGGTAATTTTTGTCGGACCCACGCCGAGTCCCGTGCACGCACCGCCGGCGATCGCGTTCGACGACGTCACGAACGGATACGTGCCGTGGTCGATATCGAGCAACGTCCCCTGAGCGCCCTCAAAAAGTACATTGCCCTTCGCCGCGATCGTTCGGTTCACGATAATGTCGGTGTCGCTGACATGGGGAGCCAGTCTCTTCGCATACCCCGTGTACTCCTCAAAAATAGCTTCTGCGTCGAATCTCTCGGCTCTGTAGAGATGCTCGAGGAGAAAATTGACGTGGGAGAGGTGCGACTCCAATTTTTCGCGAAATACCGATGGGTGGAGGAGATCCGCCATGCGGATACCTGCCCGCCCGACTTTATCGCAGTACGCGGGACCGATGCCTCGCCCCGTCGTGCCGATACTCTTGTTCCCTCTGCGTCTCTCGCTCTCCCTGTCCAGCGCCATGTGATACGGCATAATCACGTGCGCATTCTTGCTGATCACCAGGTTCTCGCCGACCTCGATTCCCCTCGCCCTGAGCTCGTCGATCTCTTTAATGAGCGCTGCGGGGTCGATAACGACACCGTTGCCGATGAGGCAGGTCTTGCCTTTGTAAAGGATACCCGACGGAATAAGGTGGAGGACGAATTTTTCATTATGAATGACGACGGTATGGCCCGCATTGGGTCCTCCCTGATATCGTGCGACAAGGTCAGCCTTTTCGGAGAGATAGTCGACGATCTTCCCTTTTCCCTCGTCCCCCCACTGCAAACCCACGACGACGATAGTCGGCATAGCGATCCCCCGTTTACAGATTGATCTGTTTGACCGAAAGAATGTTCGGCAGTTTCTTGATTTCTTCGATGACGGACGATGACGCGTGGGAGTCGATGCTGACCACAGAGATCGCCATGCCGCCTCGACTCTCCCTCCCAAAATGCATGCGCGCGATATTGATATTATTCTTTCCGAGGAGGGTACCGATATTGCCGATGACGCCCGGCCTGTCATTGTTGTACAAAAAGAGGAGTTCCCCTTCAGGGACAATTTCCACCTTGAAGGCATCCACGTAAACGATGCGCGGGTCCCTCCTGCTGAAGAGGGTCCCCGCAAAATAGCGCTCCTTGTCCCGTGCCCTCACTCGGAGCGCGATCAAACTCTGGTAATCGCTCTCATCCGTGCTCTTCGTTTCCCTCACCTCGATCCCGCGCTCTTTCGCGATGACCAGCGCATTCACGAAATTGACCGTTTCGAGCAGGATCGGGTTGAGAAACCCTTTTATCGCTGCCATCGTGACGGGAGCCGCATTGATTCTCGCCGCGTCCCCCTGATACTCGATGGTTATTTCCGAGGCACCCCCTTCGAACATCTGGGAAGCAAAGTTTCCGAGTCTCTCGGCAAGATTGATATAGGGCTGGAGCCGTACCACCTGGTCCGCGGGTATGGAGGGGAAATTGACCGCGTGGCGGATCGTCCCGTGAATGAGGTAATCGACGATCTGCTCCGCGACGGCGATAGCGACGTTTTCCTGCGCTTCCTTCGTCGAAGCGCCGAGGTGGGGCGTGCAGATGACGTTGTCGAGCGTGAGGAGAGGGTTATCTTCCGGGGGTTCTTTTTCGAACACGTCGAGTGCCGCTCCGGCCACCTTCCCCGAGACGAGCGCGTCGTAGAGGTCTCTTTCGTTGATGATCCCACCACGCGCACAATTGATGATCCTCACACCATCCTTCATGATGCCGAGCGTCTCCCTATTGATGAGGTACTTCGTCTCCGCAGTCAACGGCGTGTGGAGCGTAATAACGTCGGACCGCTTGAAAAGTTCCTTCAGGTCGACCTTCTCGACGCCCATCGTCTTCGCTTTTTCTTCATTCAAAAAGGGATCGTAGGCGATCACGTGCATCCCGAATGCCTGCATCCTCTTCGCGACCTGGCTCCCGATGTTCCCGATGCCGATCACGCCGAGAGTTTTGTTGAAAAGCTCGACCCCCATGAACTTCTTCTTTTCCCATTTGCCGGCCTTCATCGAGGCGTTCGCCTGCGGAATCAGTCGCGCGAGCGACATGATATGGGCAATGGTGTGTTCCGCCGTCGTGATGGTATTTCCGCCCGGCGTATTCATCACGACGATTCCTTTCTTGGTCGCCGCTGCCCTATCGACGTTATCGAGACCCGAGCCCGCACGACCGATAACTTTCAGGTTCTCGGCGGCGTCGATGATCTCCGCGGTCACTTTCGTCGCGGATCGTATGACCAGTCCGTGGTAGTCACCGATGCACGATTTCAACTCGTCCGACTTCAACCCGACTTTCACGTCGACCGCGAGTCCCGCGTTTTTCAGTATTTCGACGCACTTTTCCGAAATGTTGTCGCTGATCAGAACTTTCATCGGTCCCCCTATTCCATCAATAATTCCTGAGCGACGGCAACGCCCGTACCAAGTTTTACCGGGTAGCCCATCCCCTTGAGGACCATCTCGATTCCCGCTATCGCTGTGATGATATCGAACCGATCGGCATACCCGAGGTGCGCGATACGGAAAATCTTCCCCTTTGCCCGATCCTGGCCGCCTGCGGCCGTTATGCCGTATTTCTCGCGGAGATTCTTGTAGACCGCCTGACCGTCTATGCCGGGCGGCGTCATGATCGCGGTCACCGCGTTCGATGGGGATTCCTTCGGATAGAGCTCGAGACCGATCGCCTGAACCGCTTTTCTCGTCGCGTTGGCGAGCTTTTCGTGCCGTTTGAAAACGTTCTCCAAACCCTCCGTTTTCAGCATCTGCAGGCCGGCATTCAACCCGATGATGAGCGTGACGGGCGACGTGAAATTCGTCTGATTCTTCGCGAGGTTTTCACGCTCTTTTCGGAGATTGAAATAGAACTTCGGCATCCGGGAGGTCTCCGCCCTCTGCCACGCCTTTTCGCTCACGCTGACGAAAGCGATTCCCGGAGGCAGCATCACCCCTTTCTGCGAGCCTCCCACCATGATATCGATTCCCCACTCGTCGGTCCTCAGGTCATGTGCGACGAGCGCGCTGATCGCATCGACAATGAAGAGCGTATCGTCGTAGTTCCTGACGATCGACGCCAAGGTCTGAATGTCGTGGTAGACTCCCGTCGACGTTTCGGACGCTTGAACGAACACCCCCTTTATCGAGCGGTTCTTCCTCAACCTGTCCTCGACCTCTTCCGGCCGTACGGCATATCCCCACTCCACGGTAATCTCGTCGACCCTGAGCCCGTACGCCTGACAGATCTTCGTCCACCGTTCCCCGAATTTTCCCCCGTTGACGACGAGAACCTTGTCGCCCTGATTGAAAAAGTTGTTCACCGCGCTCACCATACCGCCCGTGCCGGTCGATGTGAGGATGAGCACGTCGTTCTTCGTCTGGTAGAGCCATTGGAGCCCCTTCTTCGCCGAGTCGAGGACCGGTAGAAAGTCGGGAGACCGGTGATGGATGATCGGCGCCGCCATCGACAAGAGAATTTCCGACGGCACCGGCGTCGGTCCGGGAGCCAAGAGATATCGTTTCATCATCAAATATCCTCCTTCACAGACATCGAATGCGCTACTGCATGGACACCAGCAAGGCTTTCGACGTTAGCATACTGCGTACTTTCGGGTCAAGGATGGTCACTTTACAATGCGTTAATACGCCTATTATAATGGTTTATGGTAAAAAGGAAAATCTTCGTCGGCATTGCGGTTCTCCTCGTCGGATTCCTCCTCGGTGGAATCACGTTCCACACGATCGGAAAATTCACGAGCCAGGAACGGAGCGCCCCGTCTCACGTCACCCCGACCGTTCCGCGCCAGATCATCGAAACGAGCAAGGCTTTTTCCGATATCGTGCGGTCTGTTTCGCCGTCGGTCGTGAATATTTCGACGACAAAGGTTGTTCGAAAAGAGACAGGCCCATTTTTTGACGATCCGTTTTTCGATTTCTTCGCTCCGTTTCACGATTTCGGCGCGCCGAGGAAGTGGAAGGAGCGGAGTCTCGGCTCGGGAGTGATCGTCTCGCCGGACGGATATATCGTGACGAACAACCACGTCGTCGAGAAAGCGGATGAAATAAAGGTGACCCTCTTCGATAAGAGAGTTTTGAAGGGGCGCATCGTCGGTGCGGATCCGAAGACGGACGTCGCCATTCTGCGCATCGAAGCGAACAACCTCCCCGTCCTCCCGTGGGGCGATTCGGATAAATTGCAGGTGGGCGAATTCGTCCTCGCGATCGGAAGCCCGTACGGACTGAACAATACCGTGACCATGGGGATTATCAGCGCCGTCGGGAGGGCCAACGTCGGGATCGCTGACTACGAGGATTTCATCCAGACCGACGCTGCGATCAATCCCGGGAACTCCGGCGGGCCCCTCGTTAACATCACCGGGGAACTCATCGGCATCAATACGGCTATCTTCTCCCGGACGGGAGGGTACCAGGGCATCGGGTTCGCCGTTCCGAGCAATATGGTGCGTTCGGTCATGGAACAGCTCATCCAGAAAGGGAAAGTAACGCGGGGATGGATCGGCGTTACGATACAGGAGCTGACGCCGGAACTCGCCCAGCAGTTCGGCCTCAAGAAGACGAAAGGGGCCCTCGTGAGCGACGTGATGAAGGACAGCCCCGCTGCGAAGGCGGGCATACAGCGCGGAGATGTCATCATCGAATTTAACGGCAAAGAGGTGAAAGACGTGAGCAGTCTCCGCAACCTCGTCGCGCAGAGCAAGGCCGGCAGCGATATCACCCTGAAATTACTCCGCGCGGGGAAAGAACTGACGGTTCAGGTGAATATCGTGGAGATGCCGAGGGAAGTTGCCGAGGTCTCGCAGGAAGTGCTGCCCGGCGAGACACAGCCGCGGGTCTTGACGGGTCTCGCGGTCATGGACCTCACGAGGGAGATCGTGCGACAGCTCGGTTTTACGAGCGAGGAGAAAGGGGTCGTCGTCGTGAGGGTGGAGCCGGGAAGCCCGGCCGACGAGGCCGAAATCAGGAAAGGGGATATCATCAAGGAAGTCAATAAACAGCAGATCGACAGCGTCGCGACGTACAACAGGGTGCTCGCGGGCGTGAAGAGGGACGACTCCGTGCTCCTCTTCGTCAACCGGGCCGGAAAGAAGTTTTACGTCATCATGAAAGTGTGAGAAAGGAGTGAACACAGTGTTCTACATTTCCCGAATCATTATATTATTGCTCTTTGTTTTTTCAGGGTATATTATCGGTCTTAAATACAAAGCGGAACTTTTCGGCGCGCTCGCCGGTTTTTTCCTCGGCATGCTTGCGGTCACGGCCGAGATGAGGTTCAAGAAATTCGAGCTCGGGGCGATCATTTCCGGGTTGTTCGGCATTTCCTGCGGCCTCCTCTTCGCATACCTGGTGATGCTCCCCCTGCAGATGTTCCTCGGTGATGAGATAAAGACGATCGCGGTGACGCTCATGATCGTCTTCGGGTATGGCGGCCTGCTCATCGGCTTGAGCAGGGGGAAAAATCTCACGCTCTCCCGCGTTGTGAGGATGGTGCGCGGACAAGGGCTCGAAGAAAACCCAAAAATTCTCGATACGAGTGCCATCATCGACGGCCGCATTGCAGATATTTGTGAAACCGGATTCCTCGAAGGGAGTTTCATCGTGCCGCAATTCATCCTCCAGGAATTGCAGCATATCGCGGATTCTCCCGATCCCCTGAAGCGGGCTCGGGGCAGGAGAGGCCTCGATGTCCTGCACAGGATTCAGCAGCTTTCCACGATCAACGTCCGCATCATTGAGGAAGACTTCCCGAAAATCAGGGAGGTCGATGCGAAGCTCGTCGCGGTGGCAAAGGCGTATAACGCGAAAATCATCACGAACGATTTCAACCTGAATAAAGTGGCCGAACTTCAGGGTGTTCCGGTTCTGAACATCAATGAACTCGCGAATTCACTGAAGCCGGTGGTCCTCCCGGGCGAGACGATGAAGGTCTTCGTCTTGAAGGAAGGGAAAGAATACAACCAGGGAATCGGCTACCTCGACGACGGAACGATGGTGGTCATCGAGAATGCCCGGCGGCTGATCGGCAAAAATGCGGAAGTGACCGTCACGAGCGTCCTCCAGACGACAGCGGGCAGAATGATCTTCTCCAAGGTCAGGGAGGATCATGAACGAGAAGACTTGAAAGTTGCCACGCGATAGATCGACTCAGTGACACTTTTTCAGGGACCGCAATATCGTTGCACGTCTCACGCGAGGCCATGAGAACGAAGAAAAAAGTCTTCATGGCCTCCTTTCATTCGTGCGGGACGTCCGGCAGATGAGCGAGTACGGAACCCCTCACATTACAGCCATTGTCGCGGCAGCGGGGGTCGGGAGTCGATTCGGTCCAGAAAGAGATAAATCCTTCCTCGAACTGAACGGGAAACCCCTCGTTCTCTGGTCGGTGGAGACATTGCATGCGATGCCCGAGATTTCCGAGATCATCCCCGTCCTCAGGAGAGAGGATCGCGATCGCGGACAGAGGTTATTCGAGCAGCACGGCATTACGAAAATTCGAAGGATTGCCGTAGGAGGTCCCGAACGCCAGGACTCCGTTTATAACGGCCTCCTCCTCATCGCGGATGGTCGCGATCAGATCGTGCTCATCCATGACGCTGCGAGGCCTCTCGCCGAGAGAGAGATGATTCGACGCATGATCGCCGAACTGCTGAGAGAAAAACCATCGTGCGACGGCGTGATCCCCGCAGTGCCGGTCAAAGACACAATAAAGGAAGTCAAGCGAGACACCATAGTGAGGACCCTCGATCGCGATGCGCTCCGGGCCGTTCAAACGCCGCAGATCTTCTGGTTCGATAAAATCCTTCGGGTATACGAGCGGGCTCTCGAACAAAAAGAGTTCGCAACCGACGACGCCGCGCTGCTCGAACGTTACGGCGGGAAAATAAAGGTGACGACGGGATCGTACCGGAACATCAAAATCACGACCCCCGAAGACCTCACCATCGCTGAAGCGTTGGTGCGGGAGAATCCGCAACGTTGAAAAATAAGGCACATTTCCCTTCAGGTCGAAACACAGATGATGAGCGAGGGTACTTTACCCTCTCGTCGCGCAATGCATACATGAATCAGCGGAGGTCATAGCGTGCGTATCGGCATAGGGTACGACTCTCACAGGCTCGTCGCGGGAAGAAGATTGATCCTCGGCGGCGTCGAGATCCCATTCGACAAAGGGCTCATCGGCCACTCTGACGCCGACGTCCTCTGCCACGCCATCATCGACGCGATCCTCGGTGCGCTCGGCCTCGGCGACATCGGGAAACAGTTCCCGGATACCGACCCGCAGTGGAAAGACGCCTCGAGCGTTCGACTGCTCGGGCATGTCGTGGAACTCATGCGTTCGAGCGGATATGAGGCGCTATGGATCGACGGCATCGTCATTGCGGAGAAACCCCGCCTCGCCCCTCATATCGAGGACATGAAGCGGTCACTGTCGCGATCCGGCATCCCATCCGCCGTCATTAACATCAAAGCGAAAACAAACGAAGGGATGGGCTTCGTGGGGAAAGGAGAAGGGATAGCGGCATACGCGGTGTGCCTTTTGAGAAAAATCGAGTAGTGCTTGGTACTCGCTCCCTTTAACCGAATTTAACCCGGATTGTTTATTAACCCAGTTTATTCGTACAGTATGGGCTTTCAGAGCATGTGCAGTGTCAGCGCTCACTCTATTCGCTCCGCGGGTCTCCGCCGATCTCCGAGGAACAGAGTGTTCTTTACCTGACGGCGCCGAACACTCTGTAAAACCGCGCTGATACCGTATCTGCTCTGCTCGATGAGAAAGAATACGAATAATGTAGGATAGAGCCTCAGCGCCGAGTCCGCCTGTTTGACTTGCCCGTCTTCGTAAGTCTTTGCCATGTGAGAGAGAAAACGGTTTCTCTGGCTGCTATTTAGGGGGGAGGAATCGGACAAATCGAGGAAGGCATAGCAGTCGCCCACCCACTTCACGTAGTAGGGTACATAACCCGGCTTGACCGCCCCTTCGGAAAGGAGATAGTCCCTGAAAGTTTTAGGACCTGTATTAAAATCAAGTTGTACTGGTGAAAGCCGGTATTTAGCGACGTAAGCGTTTTAGGTCACGTCCTATTTCTCCTGTAAAAAGGAGAAATAGGACGTGACCTGACGAACGCGCTCCGAAGTGATTGCTAAAGGCTGATTCCAGCCATAATCCGCACATTGTAGAGAATAGCCTGTAGGCTTGGCGAAAGGAAACATGACCGGCCTGAATACTTGTCCTTGTTTCGAATTCAAACGAGCACATTAAGGCGACACAGTCGAGCATTTCAGCATGAGGCTCGTGCTCATGGTATTGACAATAGCAATATCCATTGCGGAAACTAGAGTATGAAAATTAGTGAATTCGAGTGGGATGATGTTAATATCGAACACCTGGCAAGACATCGCATATCACCTGATGAAATCGAGGATGTTGCTTTTGATGACGATCCCTGGGTGAAGAGTGGTCGCGGAGCAACCCGATATATGCTGGGGTATACTATCGGCGGAAGGTATCTTTTTGTGGTTTATATTCTCAAGGGCAAAGGGAAGGCAAGGGTTATAACTGCAATGGATATGGATGAAAAAACGCGGAGACTATATAAAAGGAGAGGCAAATAATGAAGAGGCTGCCGACTTTTGAGACACCGGAAGAAGAGATAAGATTTTGGGAGAAGCATTCGATATCTGAATATTGGGGAGAACTTGAGGATAGTACCGATACTTTCGAAAGACCGCGCCTCACTCCTGTGACTTTGAAATTCGACCCGCTCGTACTGAAAAAACTCAAGATGCTGGCTCGGAAAAGAGGAGTTTCATATAATGCTTATATACGCCTTTTACTTGCCAAAGGCGTCGAAAAAGAAATACACAACGCGGTAAAGTCGTAGGACTGCTTTCGATAAACGCTCTTTATATTCGGACATTTTATGCAAAACTTCCGCAGGCTCTTCTTGCCGCCTGGAGATTCGAGTGCCCCAATAGTTCCTGCATCATCCTGATATCGTAGCCGTTTTCGAGGAGATGCGTCGCGAAGCTGTGCCTGAGCGTCCTCAATGGCATGAGAAAAATCTGAAGGTCTTTTCCACCCACGAATGCACGGAAAGCCCGAAGCCACGAAAGATAGGTTTTTTCCGTGCTAAAGGATAAGTGTTTGAGCCGAATGATTTTCCGCATGTTTTCCTCAATAGAAATCCATCCGGTGTTCGAATCAGGTTCCTCGGCGGAAGGTCTCCTCAAATGCCGCGATAGAAAGTAATGATAGAGCCTCAGCGCCGCGTCCGCCTGTTTGACTTGCCCGTCTTCGTAAGTCTTTGCCATGTGAGAGAGAAAACGGTTTCTCTGGCTGCTATTTAGGGGGGAGGAATCGGACAAATCGAGGAAGGCATAGCAGTCGCCCACCCACTTCACGTAGTAGGGTACATAACCCGGCTTGACCGCCCCTTCGGAAAGGAGATAGTCCCTGAAAGTTTTAAGCATATGAATTAATGAGTGACTCTATAGCTAAATGAATAGTTGTATTATACAGCATTGCACAAATCATAACGCAGGATTATTAAAACATTTGATAATATCACTTGCTTGACTTCCCCCCATCAGCTCGCTATAATGCTTGCAGACAGAGAAGATGCAGAAAAATAAATGTTATCTGTAATAAGATAAATCGGATAAATAGAAAGGAGGATAGAAAATGTTTACAAACAGAAATAGGCTATCTGTATTTTTTTCATTATTAGCTGGGGTTTTGATGTCTG
>OGCI01000263.1_pt1 | contig 66746 bp, 65 predicted proteins | sample 1570021 | NCBI WGS metagenome assembly OGCI01 (sample SAMN06264664, study PRJEB24512) | hot springs metagenome | isolation source: Hot spring water | place: South Africa: Tshipise | collected 2015-06-21
GGGCGATGCCCGCCGCGCCATTCAGGCCGAACATCAACGCAATCTCCTGGTCTGGCTCGAAGACCAGTTCCGGTCGGACATCACTGCTGAGCAGCTCTATGCCCGCCTACCAGCATAGTCACAAAGTGCAAAGATAGTGTTGAGTGAACGAGTTGCTGCATTTCAAGGGAAAGATCAGGCGAGGATGCGCAGTCCCATCACCTCCTCTCCAAGATGTGTCTCAGCCAATGGATTACCGCGGGGCGGCCGGAGCCGCCTCCGCTGCATTGAACGCAAAGCAAGCGGTTTGAGCCACTTGAGACGACATGCAATCCCTCATGGCGGGGAACGACGTAAGCCGATACGAACGTTGCTGCTATACACCTGGCGTCCGGAAGATGACCTGCACGCCGGGGCCGGTTGCGGATTAGTATCGCGCAATTCAAGGCGCTTGTCAACAAATTGACCCGATGTGAGCCGGACTTCACTATCGCGTTGCAATTTGCACGCATGGGCGCAAACAACCAACTTGCCAGACGCCCGGGGGGCATCTGGCAAGTTGAAGCGCCTGGCGCGTCGCAATATGATGGCGGCGGGAGCTATTTTCCCAACTGCTTGTAGGCGAATGCCTGCGCGTATTCCACCGCGGCCCACCGCTCCTCGACGCTCAGGCGGTCCTGCCAGGGCGGCATGATCCCTTTGCCGGCCGTCACCGCCTGGTAGAACTCGGTGAGCGGCCTGGTGAGGACATACTCGGCATTGGTGAGCGGCGCGGCCTGCGGGATCAGGCCCTTGCCGTCCGGCCCGTGGCAGCTGACGCAGTTGGCCTCGAAAACGGTCTTGCCTTTGGCCAGGGCAGAGTCCGGCACGGCAAAGCTCCAGAGATAAAGCGTCACGTCCCACCGCTCTTGATCGGACAGATCTTTCTCGAAGCCGGGCATCTGCTCTTTGCCCTTGGTCACCACCCGATAGAATTCAGCCGGAATCGCCGCACGCACGTAATCTACGTCGGTGAAGTTGCGCGCGCCCGCCACCTGGGCTTTGCCGTCCACCCCGTGACAGCTGACGCATTTGGTCCGATAGATGGCCTCGCCCGCGGCCGCCGACGGCGCACTGGCCGGAAACGTGATCCCGACCGCCGCGGGCCGCGGGGTCGGCGTCACGGCCGGCGGCAGGGTGGCCGGTGGCAGGGTTGGGATGCCGGTCGGCGCGACCGGCAACGGCTGCGGCGTGGTACAGGCCGCCAGCGCCAGCAGGATAAACATGGCCAGGGCAGATAACGCACATGTTCGCTTCATAGGGCATCTCCGTTCCGGGCTATTTGCTCAGGGTGCGCACGTAGTTCACGACGTCCCAGCGTTCGCGCACGCTCAGGTTTTCGCGCAGGGGCGGCATGATGCCGAAGCCTTGCGCGATCGTCAGGTAGAGCGCGCCGTCGGTCTGCTGGCCGATGCGCGGCTCGGTCAGGTTGGCCGGCGGCTTGGCATCCGCCTTCCAGAAGCGGACGACGCTGCCATCTCCTTTGCCCGTGGCGCCGTGACACACCGCGCAATGATAGCCGTACAGCTGCTTGCCGCGCGCCAGCGAGACAGCATCGGCCGGCACCGGATTGGTCGGCAGCTCGCCGGCATGAGGCAGGCCGGGCGACTCGAAGCTCACGGCATCGGCCGGCGCCCATTTGCGCGGCCCTTCCTGTTCTCCTACCGACGCCTGGATCTCCATGTTGCTCCGCCAGTTGATCTTGATGACATCGTAGAGGAAGATCAACGGCACGGTGAAGGCCACGCCGATGGCGAGAAAGGTCAAGATGATGCGACGAAACACGCCAGGAGGTGGGATCATAGCGGCCTCCGCTCCGGCTCATACACTTTTTCGGCCCCGCGCTCGATCATCACCCGTTTGACATCGGCCTCGATGCGCAGGTCGCAATCGCACAGCAGCGCGATGCGGCTGTGATTGATCAACGGATCGTAGTATTGCGGCCGGGTGGATGGGAAACCACATTTCCAGATCAGCGTCAGGAAAGTGCCCAGCATCAGGCCCAGCATGGTCAACTCGTACCATAGCACGATCGAGGCAGGGATGGTGGGGATCGGCCGGCCGCCGACACGGATCGGGTAGAGGAGCAGGGTGCCCCAGGTCAGGAACAGGGCGATGCCGAAGCCGGCCAGCGCGCCGAAGACGGTGAACCAGGGGAACTCGTGCAGCTTGGGCCGGCCCAGCATCTTCGCGGTGTAGGGCACACCCTGGATGATGTTCATGTCTTCTTCGCGCAGGCCCAGGACCCGCAACGCCTCCAGCGTTTCGGCAGTGGCATTCACGTCGGTGAACAGGCCCATGATGGCGATCTTTTTGGGCATAGGTGCCTCCTCTCGTCTCCTACTCCAGTTCGGCGACCGAGGTCACCACGGTGCGGCCGATGCGACGTCGCGTGTGGCTGAGCTGGCCCTCCAGCACCTCCCACACCGGAATCAGCGGGATGAATTTGGAGGCCAGCGTGTAGAGCAGGATGAACAGCGCCAGCGTGCCGAACGCGATGGAGACTTCCGGCCACTCCGGGTTGTAGTTGCCCCAGTCGAACGGCATGTTGTTGATATGCAGGAAGCCGGGGATGATGATGTAACGCTCCAGGTACATGCCGATGTTAATGCCTACCGTGATCAGGAACAGGGCAATCGGCGAGCGGCGGATGCGTTTATTCCAGAGCGTCAAACACGGGATGGCGATGTTGAACAGCAACATGGCGTACCATAGCGGCGCTACCGGGCCGCGCGCCTGGAAGAGCAGCAGCTGATGGCCCACCCAGTCGCCGCCGTACCATTCCACCAGGTAGTCGTTGAAGAAGAAGTAGGTCCAGGCCAGGGAGAAGATCAGCACCAGTTTGGCGAGCGCGTCGAAGTGCTCGGGCCGCAGGAAATACTCCAGATGCATCGTCCGGCGCACCACCAGGAGCACGGTGATGACGGCCGACACGCCGGAGAAGATGGCGCCGACGACGAAGTAGGGCCCGAAGATGCTGCTGTGCCAGCCGATGTGCATGCTCATGGCGAAGTCCCACGAGACGATGGTGTGCACGGAGAACATCACCGGGATGATGGCGAAGGCAAAGATCTTGATCGCCATGTGCAGGTAGTGCCACTCGTATTCCACCCCGCGCCAGCCCAGCGAAAGCCATTTGTAGAGTGTATGGCGCCAGCCGGTGGTGTGATCGCGCGCCATGGCCAGATCGGGGATCATCGGCAAGTAGACATAAAGGGTGCTTCCGATCAGGTAGGTCGTGATCGCGAACAGGTCCCACGCCAGCGGCGACTGAAAGTTCGTCCACAGCTGGCGCTGATTGGGCATCGGGATCATGTAGTAGACCGTCCACACGCGGCCCAGGTGGATGAACGGGAACATGCCGGCACAGATCAACGAGAAGGAGGTCATCAGCTCCGCGGCGCGGGTGATGGGCCGGCGATATTCCGCGTTGAAGACCCGCAGGATGGCCGACACAAACGTGCCGCTGTGACTGATGCCGATCCAGAAGACCATCGTGGCAATGAAGACGCCCCAGAAGACCGGCCGACGGATGCCGGCCAGGCCCATGCCCCAGCGGATCATGTAGGCCCAGGCGCCGACGAAGCAGACCAGGACGATCGCGCTCAGCAGGGCCACGACCAGCCACCAGCCGGAGCCGGCCTTCAGCATCGGCCGCAGCATGATCCGGTTCATGTCCTCCTGGGGGAGAGGATCGAGCAGCAGGCGTTCCTGGGGGTTGTCCTCGTGCGGCCAACCGAATTTGCGCGGGAGCTCAGCTAACATGCGATTCGCCTCCCTTCAAGTAGATCACGGCCGGTTCCGTGCCCAAGTCTTCGAGCAGCGCGAAGGCGCGCTTGCTTTTGACGAATTCGTGGATGCGGCTGTGCTCGTCGGCCAGGTTCCCCAAGACGATCGCGTCGGTCGGGCAGACCTGCGCGCAGGCCGGGACCACGTCGCCATCGCGCAGCGGCCGGCCCTCCAGCGCGGCCCGATCAGCACCGGCATGAATGCGCTGGATGCAGAACGTGCATTTCTCCATCACGCCCCGGTAGCGCACGGTGACGTCCGGGTTGAGCTGCTCGTTCAGCGGTTCGGGGAAATAGGGGTCGAACCAGTTGAAGACGCGTGCCAGATAGGGACAGTTGTTGCCGCAGTAGCGCGTGCCCACACAGCGGTTGTACACCTGCACGTTGATGTTCTCGGCGTCGCTGTGCATGCTGGCGAAGACCGGGCAGACCGGCTCGCAGGGCGCGTGCTGGCATTGCTGGCATAGCACCGGGATGTAGCGCGCCCGCAGATCGGGATATTCTCCCTGCCAGTAGCGCTCGATGCGCAGCCAGTGCTGCGCCCGGCCCATGTTGATCTGCTCCGGTCCCACCGTGGGGACGTTGTTCTCGGCGTGGCAGGCGATCACGCACGCCTGACAAGCCGTACATTTGTCCAGGTCTATGACCATCGTCCAGCGATTGCCTTGTTTCGCTTCAGCCATGCGTTTTCACTCCTTCGTCAGCCCGGGAACTTGCCGGCCTGATTGGCGAAATCTACGCCGACGTTGTTTTCGATGCGCGGCAGGGTCTGCTGGCGGCCTGTTTTTTCGATGCGCACGCGCGTGGCGGCCCACGCCAGGTCGCCGGCATCGGTGACAGCCGGGGCCAGGATGCCGAGCACATTGGCCCCGCGGCGGTTAGCGTAGCGACCATAGTTCGAGTGGCCCTGGCCCAGTGGGATGGCGATCACATCGGGCCGGATGCCGGGATGGGTGTAGACGATCACTTCGATCTGGCCGTGTGGCGAGATCACCTTCACCACTTCGTCGCGCGCCAGGCCCAGCTCTTTCGCCGTCTCCGGATTGATCTCGACCCAGGTGCCCCACGACGCGGTTGTGATCGGGTCTGGCCCTTCTTGCAGCCAGGGCTGATCCGCGCCACGGCCATCGCCGAGCAGCGTCGAAGGGTAGGGGTAGAGCACGAACGGATACTGCGCCGGATCGCCCTCCAGCTTTGGCCGCGGCACCATGACGCCGGCCGGCGCGGCGACCTGCCTGGCCTGGGTTCTGGCCTCATCCTGAGGCCACCAGCCGCCGTACTGCCGGAAGCCGGCCCAGACGGCTGCCGCCGTCTTGGTGCTGTAGCTGGCGTCTTTGCCGACCAGTTTGGCCATCTGCTCCTGCATGAAGGCGACCGTGTTGGGCCAGGGCAGCGCTTTGCGCGTCGCGTCGCTCACCCGTTGGGCCAAATCGAGGAAGACATCGCTCGTCTGCCGCGTGTCGTAGAGCGGCGTCACGACTGGCTGCTGGCTGCTGATGCACGGCCGAGCGCCGGCCGGCGTCACAACCTGATAGCCCCATGATTCCAGGTAGGTGTTGTTCGGCAGCACCAGGTCGGCATACACGGCGGTTTCGTCCACGATGTAGCTGAAGGAGACGACGAACGGCACGCGCGCCATGGCCTCGGCGAACTTTGTGGCCACCGGCAGGTCGTAGATGGGATTGCCGGCCACAAACAGGACGTCTATCGCGCCGCTGCTCATGCGGTCAATGAGCGCTTTGACGTCGGCGAAACTGCTGGGCAGCGCGCTGGCGAACGCCGGATCGGGCGGGGCCGGGGTCAGCAGGATGGGGCTCTCTGGCCCGGCGGCCTGGCCCATGAGGGCATTGAGGGTCATCACCGCGGTCATGGCGGGTGCGGCGTTGGTGTGGCCGGCCAGGCCGCCGCCCGGCAATGCCAGCGGCCGAGGGAAGCGGGCGAAGGCGCGGGCGAGCTCTTCCAGCTTTTCGACTGCCACGCCGCTGGCTGCGGCGATGCCCCGCACATCTACCGCCCTGAAGAGGGCAGCGGCCGGGCTGTCTTTTGCCCGCGCCAGGCCCAGCTCGCGGATGATCCCGCCCAGCGCCAGCGCCACCAGGCCCTCGGTGCCGGGCGCCACGGGTACCCATTTGTCCGCGACCGCAGCCGTGGCCGACAGCCGCGGTTCGAACTGGACGAAATAACCGCGCGTGCCCAGTGGTCGGCTGCGCATCTGGCCGTAGGCCCGGCCGTAGGCGACCGGCGAAATCCAGGTCTCGTTGAAGTTGGCGCCGAACGAATAGAGGATGTCGGCCTGGCCGATGTCGAACAGGGGCAGGTTGGGCGTGCTGCTGCCCAGCAGCGCGGCGGTCGCGCTTGCCAGCGTACGCCGGCCATCCATGGCGGCGAGCGTGTCGTAGAGCACGGGCGGCTGCCCGCCGATGGCCTGCAAGAAGGACGTGACGATGGTTGCCAGCGCGTCGGGGATCAGGTTGCCGTAGAAGGCCACGCCGCCCGGCTGCGCGGCCTTCACCCGATCCGCCAGGAGGCTCAGCGCGGCATCCCAGTACAACGGCCTGTAGTTCTTCGCACCGCGCTGGTCTTGCCGGACAGCATTGCGCAGGCGGTCCGGGTTGTAGAGGACCTGCAGGCCGGCCTGGCCGCGGGCGCATGTCTTGCCGCGATTCAGCGGATGCAGCGGATTCCCCTCGATCTTGAGCGCGCGGCCGTTGCTCACGCGCACCAGGATGCCGCAGCCGGCCGGACATTGGCCGCATGTGCTGGCATACATTACTTTCTGGCCGGGCAACGCCTCTTCCGGCGGCACGACATATGGTTCCAGATGAGTCGGCTCCTGCAGGTTGATCGTGCAGCCGCTGACGGCCATGGCCGTGCCGGTCAGACCGCTCAGGGCAATAAATTGGCGGCGAGATATGCGTTCGCTCATCCCCATAACCTTTCTTCGTTTGGCGTTAAACGTTCCAACGTTCAACGTTCAACGTTCCAACGTCCTAATAATGACACGTCTCGCAGCTGATCAGCTTGGTGACTTTCTCCGGCGCCTGTTTGCGGTGGCAGTTCAGGCAGAAGCCCATGTTGAGGTTGTACGGCTGGGCATAGCCCATCTTCGCCACATCGCCGTGACAGCTCTCGCAGGCGACGCCGGCCGCAACATGGGGCCGATGATTGAACTGGACGAAGTCGGGCTGTTCGAAGACCCGCACCCAGCGGATCGGCTGCCTGGACTCCCACTGGCTGATGAGTTTGTTGACATCTGCCTGATCTTTGGGGTCTTTGGGCGTGACCGAGGCATGGCAGCCCATGCATTTGTTCAGCGAAGGCAGGCCGGCGACGGCCGACGTCTGCACGCCCGGATGGCAGAAGATGCATTGCACGCCCGCTGCCACGTGCTTGCTGTGCTCGAACGGCAGCGGTTGCGCCGGTGCGGCCAAAACCCCCGGCAGCAACACGGCGCCGCCGATGGCCAGCGCCACGATCAGCATGAGCGCAGCCGCGATCAGCGGCAGCAGCCGATGCCGTCTGAGTTTGCGGAGGAGAGAATCGGTCATGTAGACGCTCCAGTCGTTGGTAGTGAACCCCAGATGGTAACGAGTCGGTGTGTCAGCTTTGTGTGACCGCGCGCGGCTTTGCCCGCAGGAACCACAGTCCGCCGAGGATGACCAGGGCTGCCACGAACGGCAGCGCCAGCACCAGCAGCGTCGAAGTGGTGCGTGGAGGCAACACCCGCTGCGTGAAGCGCAGTTCGGCAGCGCCCTGTCCGGCGCTGACCCGGATCACGCCCTCGTACTGGCCGGGCTGCGTTATCGTCATGTGAGCCGCGTAGTCAATCGGATTGCCGGCGTCGGCGTGAGTGGCCATCGCCTCCAGCCGCGCGCCCGTGCCGGGCAGGGCCAGGACGATCTGCACCTCGGCGTCTTTCACCTTCTCGTCGTTCCTGATATCGCTGACGCGCACGACGATGGTCAGCGGCCCGGTTTGCGCGGGCTCGGGCGCCGAGGTGACGAACAGGCGATAGGGGCCGACTGCCTCATCGCCGGCGATCACGCGCGTGCCGCCGCCCGGTCCCAGGTTCTCGGCCCGCGCCAGCGCTGGCGCCAGCGTGATGAGCGCGGCCAGAACCGGTACCAACAGCACGGCAGGGATCTTCTTCACGCCCATTTCACCCGCTCAGCCCCTGAAACGTCCCGCGCATCTCCATCGGTTGCACCAGAATCGCCAGGCCGACGATCAGCAATGCCAGGATTAAGATGAGCCACGGCGCGGCCACGCGCACCGTGCGCCACGCGAGATCCGGCGTCGTCTCGCCGGCCAGTCGCCGGTGGGCGATCTGCATTGCGGCCACCAGCGACCCGAACGCGCCGGCGTACAGGCAGAGCGCTTCGATCGGAAAGAGCCATTCGCCGGGCGTCAAAGGCCCTAGCCCCCACTCTACGGCCCCCTGATAGAGGCCGACGTCTGCAGCGAACGATTGCACCACCGGCACGAGCGTCAGGCCGCCGGTGAGGAAATGAAAGCTGTAGTGCGCCAGCCACATGCCGAATCCCAGCGGCACCAGCGCATAGATGAAACGGCCGATCACCGCGGTCAACGGTTCGACGGGCGCCGGCAGGCTACGGCGAGTAGCCCAGCCTGCCGCAGCCAGCAGCAGCCCCGGCAGGACCACCAGGCCGATGCCGAAGATGAGCGCCAGATCCACGGTCGGCGCCGGGCCGCCCAGCCAACGGCCGATCTGTTCGCGCAGCGCATAGACCGGCCCGATCATGGCGAACGCGTTGATGAAGCTGCTGAAAATCAACACGGCCACCAGCAGCGTCAGGTCGAAGCGCCGGCTGAAGCGACCGATTCCGGAACGAAACGGATCGGTCCACAATTCGGCGGTCGGCGTGCGGCCAATGAGACCGATGTTGTCATAGGGGCAGGCATGGATGCAATCCAGACAGAACGTGCAGTCCATGTTGCCGACTTTGGCCGGTTGAAACAGCGCCAGCTCACAGCCCTGCGGGCCGCGAATGCAGTCTTTTGTGCGGCAAGCCGCGCAGCGCGCGGCGGCACGGACTTTGATCTCCAGCGGCGAGATCAGCGAGCCGAAGAAGTTAAATTGCCCCACCGGGCAGACGTGTTTGCAGAAGGCTGCACCGCGAAAGGTGGCATCCACTGCAAACGCGACTGCGAAATAGGCCACAACGATCCAGGCCGTCCACCACGGGCTGGCCCACAGGCTGAATCGCTCGTATACGAAGAAGAAAAGCACGAGCAACACCACGGCCGGCCATTTGTTGCGCACGATCCTGGGGACCGGCCTGCCGTCGCGCCACAGGCGTCGGCGCAGCCACCGCGCGATCCGCCGTGGCAACATGAACGGACAGGCCATGCAGAACAGATTGCCCGCCACCAGCAGGGCCAACACCACCAGCCCGCGATAATGGAGCCAGACGCTCACCGTGGCCAGGTTCTTCGGCGCCAGCTGCGGCCCGACCAGGCCGTCGAAGACGATCAGCGCGGCCGCCAGGAGGAAGGGCACCTGCAGGGCCGTCCGCGCATGGCGCCATTTCAGAAAGCGCCCCAGGATGGGCCAACGCAGCAGGTCGAGCGTGTGAACAGGCCGGCTACCGGACATGGACGGTGATCGGGAGACGCCTGGCGATCACACGGCCGTCGGCCAGGGTTGCTTTGATGTCAACGTACCAGTCGCCGCCCATGGTCCAGCGGATCGCCACCGTGTACTGGCCATCGGCCGCAGCCGTGATGACGCCGAAGGAGGGCTTCATCCCGGCATGATTCATGTTGCCTTCCACCTGCAGCCGGGCATCGGAGACCGGCCGGCCATCGGGATCGTGCAGGGTCACGATGAGCTGGCCATCGCCGACGACCGGCGGCGACGGTTGCGCGGCCATCGTCAGCGAGAAGCCATCTTGGGGCGCGCCGGTCGGTTGCATGCGGCCGCAGCCGGCCATGAGAAACACGAGCAACACGACGATCCAGCGCCTCGGCGGCAATCGCCGACGGCTATGGCCTCGGCCTCTGCCACATCTCGCGGCCCTGTGCAGCAATGGAACCATGTCGCCGCCTCGCATCGTCGGCCAATGGGTTCATCAGCGAATCAACGAGATCCAGATGAGCGGGATCACCAACACCAGCGGCCCGAAGAAGATAAATGCATACCAGCGGCTATCATAGCGCAGATGCATGAAGAACAGGATGACCAGGAGCGCCTTCAGGGCCGACAGGATGATCAGGATGGGAACTCGAATGTCGCTGGTGATGTACGCGACGCCCACCTCGATGAGGGTCAGGATCGCCAGCCCGGCGAACACCAGCAGGTACGTGCGGCTGCCCGGATAGTGATGGGGCTGCAACGCTTCTTTGTTCGGATCGACGCGTTTCATAACTCGCTCCCGCGCTCGTTCAGACGGCCGTCATACGAGGTAGATCAGCACGAACAGGATGATCCAGACCACGTCCACGAAGTGCCAGTAGAGGCCGAAGATCTCCACGCGCATGAAGTTTTGCGCGGAGAATTTGCCCTGGCTCGTCCAGATGATGGTCAGCACGCACCAGATCAGGCCGATGAAGACGTGGAAGCCGTGGAGTCCGGTCACGGCGAAAAAGCCGGCGCCGAAGAGGCTGTTCCAGGGAGTCAGCTCGCCCGAACCGATCAGCACGTTGTATTCGTAGATCTGCACGCTCAGGAACGTGCCGCCGAAGAGGAGCGTGAGCAACAGGAAGTTGCGCAGCCGTTTCTGATCGCCCTGTTCGATGGCGGCCACAGAGAGGGCCACGGTCAGGCTGCTGCAGATCAGGACGAAGGTGTTGACCGCAGTGACCGGGATATTCAAGACGTGGTGGGCGTCGGCCGGGCTGCGGCCGCGCATGTCGAGAAAGCCGGCGATCATGGCCGAGAACAGCATGACTTCGGTGGCCAGGAAGAGCCACATGCCGAGCTTGGCCGAGTCGAGGCCGGTGGCGCTGGGCGCCGACTGCTGCATGGTGAGGTGTGGTGTGGTGTCGCTCATGTTGTCGCCTGAGTCGCCCTTCTATGTTCTCTGATTCTCGTTATTCGCCGCCGGCCATACCCGGCGCCGGCGCAGCGACGCCCGTCGTCCCCGGTAGCGGCCGTTCGCCATAGCCGTAGGGGTCGCCCTCCACGACCGGCGGCGTCGGGAAGTTGTGCACCGGCGGCGGCGACGAGACCGTCCATTCCAGTCCGAACGCGCGCCAGGGATTTGGCCCGGCCACCTTGCCCGCTACCAGGCTGCGCAGCGCGTTGTACAGGAACGGCAGGACGGCAATGGCCATCAAGAAAGCGCCGATGCTCGACAGCAGGTTCAGGGCCCACAGTTCGGGCGGGTAGGTGTAGACGCGCCGCGGCATCCCCTGCAGTCCCGCCAGATGCTGCGGGAAGAAGGTCAGGTTGAAGCCCATGAACGTCAGCCAGAAATGGAGCCGGCCGAGCCGTTCGTCCAGCATGCGGCCCGTGATCTTGGGGAACCAGAGATAAAGCCCGGCGAAGATCGACATGACCGAGCCGCCGAAGAGCACGTAGTGCAGGTGCGCGACGACGAAGTAGGTGTCCTGCACGTGGATGTCAATGGGCACCGATGCCAGGAAGATGCCGCTCAGGCCGCCGATGACGAACATCGAGATGAAGGCCAGGCCGAACATCATGGAAGTCGTGAAGCGCAGCTTGCCGGCCCAGATCGTCGCCAGCCAGGAGAAGATCTTGACGCCGGTCGGCACCGCGATGATCATCGAGGTGACCATGAACGGCACGCGCAGGAATGGGTCCATGCCGCTGGTGAACATGTGGTGCGCCCAGACGAGGAAGCCGAAGACGGCGATCGCCATGCTGGAGAAGGCGATCAGCTTGTAGCCGAAGATCGGCTTGCGCGCGAAGATGGGGAGCACCTCGGAGATGATGCCGAAGCCGGGCAGGATCATGATGTAGACGGCCGGATGCGAGTAGAACCAGAAGAGGTTCTGCCACAGCAGCGGGTTGCCGCCGCCGGCCGGTGTGAAGAACTGAGCCCCCAGCCAGCGCTGCAGGATCAACATCAGCAGCGCGCCGGAGAGCACCGGTGTGCCGAGCAAGATGATGATCGAGGTGGCGGCGACGGCCCAGGCCAGCAACGGCATCTGCGTCAGCCCCATGCCGGGCGCGCGCAGGTTGAAGATCGTCACCAGGAAGTTGATGGCGCCGAAGATCGAGGAAAAGCCGATGAATTGCAGCGCCAGCGCCCACAACGTCTGGCCAATCGGCGTCGTCACGCTCAGGGGCGGATAAGCGGTCCAGCCGCTTTCAGCGCCGCCCACTGCGAAGCTGACCAACATCAACAGGCCGCCGGGCACGAGCAGCCAGAAAGAGACGGCGTTCAGCCGCGGGAAAGCCATGTCGTTGGCGCCGATCATCAGCGGCACGACATAGTTCGCCGCGCCCACGAAGGCCGGGATGATCCACAGGAAGATCATGACCGTGCCGTGCAGCGTCAGAGTTACGTTATAGCTGCTGCCGGTGAGCAATTGGGCATCCGGGGTCGCCAACTGCGCGCGAATCAGCCCGGCCAGCGCGCCGCCGAAGAGGAAGAAGACGAACGCCAGCACCAGGTACTGGATGCCGATCACTTTGTGGTCGGTGTTGAAAATCAGGTAATCGCTGAACTTGCGTCCGCCGTGACGCACCAGCCCGGTGCCTACGACTGTATCTGCTGTCATATCACCCCCGAGAAATCGGCAAATGGGCAAATGGGCAAATGATGTTTTGTGTTTGACGTTTGACGGCTGTTATTTCTGCTCCAACAGGTATTGAACCAGTGCCTCGAGATCGGCCTGCGACATGCGCTGAGCGTAGTCGCCGGGCATGACGGGCGGATAGTTGGGCGTGATGAAGTCCATGGGTCGGATGATGGCCGTACGGATATACTCCTCGGCCGACTGGCCGGGCACGATGTCGGCGGCCCGGCTGCCGATTCCGTCGAGGGCAGGCCCCACCACACCGACTGCTGCGGCATCGGCCAGCTTGTGGCAGGCGTTGCAGCCATACTGATTGTAGAGCTGGCGTCCCAGTGTCTTCGGATCGGGGGGCATGGCGGCCGCGCGCTGCTTCGCGCCGAGCTGCGCCTGGACCCAGATCTGGAATGTCGGCTCTGCTTCGACCACCACCTGCGACCGCATGACGGCGTGGCCGGCGCCGCACAGCTCAGCGCACACGATGGGATAAACCCCCGGCGCCGTGGCCGTGATGTTGACCGTGGTGATCTTGCCGCCCACCGCGTCTTTTTTGATGCGCATCTGCGGCACCCAAAACGCATGGTTCACGTCGGCCGAGGTGATCTTGAGCAGTACCTGGCGACCCAGCGGGATGTGCAGTTCTGCGGTCTTCAGATCATAGTCAGGGTAGTAGAATTCCCACGCGTACTGGCGGCCTGTCACTTCGACCACCATCTGGTCGGGGTGCGGCCGCTCAATGTCGGCCAACACCCGATAGCTGAGGACCGAGAGGATCACGACGATGAGCGCAGGGACTGCGGTCCAGAAGACTTCGAGTTTCGTGTTGCCGCGCAGCGGCACGCCGTCCTCTTCGTCTTCCGGCGCGCGGGCGAAACGCACGATCGAGAAGAGCAGAAATCCCTGCACGATGATGAAGATGGCGGTGGCGATGCCCACGAAAAGGCTGAAGAGTGTGTCAATTTGTGCGCCCTGGCTGGAGGTGGCGTTGCTGAGGAAAGGATTGGCTGCGCCCATGACGCTGCCGGCCACAACGGCCGTCACGCCGATGATGATCGCCGCCATCTTGCCGGTGTTGTCGAAAACGGGAACGTTTGATCCGGCCGGCCGATGATTGGTTGGATGAGACATGGGCGTACAGGCTCCCGCAGTGATTGTGAAAAAACTATAAAAGCACATGCGCTTGTGTGCTGTAATTCACTTTCCGATCCGTATGCAGGCGGGGACGTTGTATACTTTACCCCGGTTAGCGCAGGTTGTCAAGTCATGCTCGTGTTGCTGAAATTGCACGATATCTTCACAAAGATTATGCATTTGAGATGGCCTTCCCTGCGCGAACGTGCGCCTGAAAAAAGAAAGCATAGCCCCCGAGCAAGATCAGCGCGAAGGCAGCCCATTGGATCGCGTAAAACAGATGCGCGCCCTCGTCGAGCCGGATGTCGGGATCGGGCCGTGGTAGCCAGCGCGGTGCGCTGCCAGGAGGCGTCGCTTCTTCGAGATAGACCGGCAACAAAGGATAGGGAATTTGTTCCTGGATGCGCGGCAGGTCTACCCGGAACCAGGCATCGAGCCGCGACCGATCGGGACCCAGGGGCGGATCGGCCGGCGAGAGGCGGCTGCTTCGCACCTGGCTGACACGCAGGATGCCCTGCACTTCCACTTCGCCGATCGCGTTGTGGAACGTTGAGCGCTGGGCAGGGTCGGCCAGCTCGAAGGGGATCCAGCCGCGGTCTACCAGCACGGCCGCGTCGGAACCGCTGATGCGCAGCGGCACGAGCAGGTGAACGCCCGGCACCTCGCCGTAGGTGCGATTCCGCAGCACGATCTCCTGGTCGTAGTCGTAGATGCCGCGCGCGATCGCTCGACGCAGATTGACCGCTTCAGGATCGAGCGTTTTGCCGTCCAGGTGCAACGGGGGTTGTTCCAGCCGCGCCAGGATCTCGGCGTTGGCTGCGCGGCGCTGCTCCAGCCGGCCAAGCTGCCAGACGCAGAGCGTCAGCATGGCCGCGGCCGCCAGCGCCACCAGCAGGGTGGCCCCCAGCCAGCGTCCCCGCCACGGCGAGGGCGCGCAGCCGGCCGCGCGCCTTTGCTTCTGGGGATGACTCGCGCCGTGTATCATGTTTCGACCCGACATCGCCCGGCTGTCAGACATCTCAATGGAGCAGGATGCCGGCCGGCGCCGGATCGGGGCGCAAGATCAGCCGACGCCGGGCAAAGGCCATGACCCAAACCATGATCGCCGCGCCGACGAGGCCGGGCGCCCAGGCGCCTGCGGTGCCCAACAAAAAGCCGCCCGCAACCGGCGAAATCACGCGCGAGAAGCTTTCCAGCGAGCCGGCGATGCCCAGCGTGCCGCCGATCTCCTGCGGCGGCACCGCGCGCGTGATGGCGCTGTTGATGACGACGTTCAGCACCCCTGTGGAGAAGGCCAGCGGGATCATGACAATCATCAGCACGGGCACGCTCGGCGTGAATGCCCATGCCAGCAACGAGGCGGCCTGGATCAGGGTATTCCAGAAGATGAGACGATACTCGCTGAAGCGCCTGGTCAACTGGCCGATCAATCCGCCCTGCACGATCACCGCCAACAGGCCAACATAGGCAAGCAGGTAGGCGGTGGCCTGCGCGGTCAGCTGCAGCCGATCCCTGGCCCACAGCGTGAACATGGTCTGGAAGAGCGCAGAGGCAAGCGCATAGAAGAATCGGATGTGGAGCAGCGGCCCCACGCGCGGTTTCATCAGCGCCTCAGACATGGCCGTCAGGCTGATCAGGCTGTGGCGCTGACCCACGAGCGCGGCCCGTCGTTCCGGGGTCAGCGATTCGGGGAGCAGCATGAACACGCCGATCAGGTTGAGCGCGGCCAGGCCGGCCGCGGCGAAAGCCGGGACCGCGAAGCCGAGGTTGCTCAGCGCGCCGCCGATGGCCGGGCCGAGGATGAAGCCGAGCCCGAACGCGGCGCCGATCAGGCCCAATCCCTTTGCCCGGTTCTGGGCATCGGTGACGTCGGCGATGTACGCCTGCGCCACGGTGATGTTGCCGCCCGTCAATCCGGCAGACAGCCGCGAGAGGAACATCACGCCGAGGATGGTGGCGTTTTCCAGCGCCCGCAATTGTTCGGCAGTGATGTCGGCCAGCGGCAATCGTGCCAGCGTCCGGCCGAACGGATCGGCAACGGCCAGCAACAAGAAGCTGAAGGCCGTGCCCCCAATGCTGAGGATCAGCACAGGCCGTCGGCCGTAGCGGTCGGAGAGGCGGCCCAGCAGCGGCGCGCCGACCAATTGGGCGAACGCGTACGAAGCCACCAGCAGCCCGACGACGAACTGGCTGGCGCCGTATTCGCCAGCATAATAGGGCAGCAACGGCAAGATCAGGCCGAAGCCGAGCAGATCCACAAAAACCACGGCGAAGATCGTCGCCAGACGATTCCTTTGCACTTTCCGATCTTTCTCCTGTGTCACAGGCTCGCGTCAATGACCTGATGTTAATACTATTTGTATGATTCGTCAAAACTATATCTATAAAATTTATCGCCCGGAACGCCCCATCTCAATCGCGCGCGGCGGGCGGCGCAGACGGCGCGCGCAGTCGGTCGGTCCCCAGCAACAGGATCATCCCGAAGACGATCAGCGTGTTGGTCAACAGGAAGAAGATGGCCTCCTCGACCGGCAGGATGCCAGCGAGCAGCAGGCCGGTGGTCTGGTCGGGAGCGATACTCCACGTGCCGGCCCGGATGGCGACCACATCGGCAGCCGACAGGTAGACCGCCGGCGGGAGCAGTGCCAGGGCGACCAGCCGGCGCTGTCGCCACAGCACCTGCGCGCCGACCGCCAGCTGCACCAGGACCGGCGGCAGCAGCCAGCCCACCTCCAGCGCCAGGTAGTTGCCCGGCCGCCAGCCCAGCAGGGCAGGCAGGATGCTCGCCAGCCAGAGCAGTGCCGCGACGCCGACGGCAGGGAGGTTGTTTTTGGGGATCAGGGGTGCGGAGCTGGGGGCGAGGGGCTGAGGGCCGGAGGCCGGGGATTGGGCATAGGTGATTCCCAACACGCGCTCTCGCCGCGCCAGCCACAACACCCACAACCCCGTCAGCAGCGTCTGCACCACGAAGAATGTGTACTCCTCGATGGGCACCCAGCCGAGCGTGATGCCGGTGACCAGCGCCGGGTCATAGCTCCAGACGCCGGTCGCCACCAGGTAATTGTCCCACGGCGTCGTCCAGATCACCGCGGCCGCGACGTGTGCCAGCAGGATCCAGCCGGCCGGCAGCCGGTCGAGGCCGTGGCGCATCCGCCGCCCCCGCCACAGATCCCACGCGGTCAGCGCGGCTAGGATCAGCAGGGGGATGCCGATAAAGCGCAACAAAAAGCCGAAGTAAGTCATGGTCGGCCCATCATCTTTCACGCCTGCCCGGGCTGAAGCAGCTTGCGGGCCCGGATCCGGCGCGCGATCCACTGTCCGCCGGCGATGAGCCCAGCGATGGCCAGGGCCGACACATACTCGATGACGGGGATGCGGATGATCTCATTAGTGGCGGCCAGACCCCGGCCGCTGTACACCAGCACCACCAGGCCCACATACAACGCCACAATCGCCCAGCGTGCCGCTCGTGGCAGGCCCAGTCCCCACATCTGCGTGACCACGAAGATGCCGGCAAAGCCGAAGAAGAACATAGGCCACAGGTTGTTTCCCTGCAGCACTGCGACGATCGTGCCGTGTGCCAGGACCATCAGCTCCAGCATCACGGTCCAGAATTTGTTGACGTGCACGCGGGTATAGACCAGGCTGCCCTGCAGGAGCAAGAAGAACATGTACAGGAAGCCGATCAGATGGCCCCAGGTGCTCTCCATCGGGTGATACCAGAAGGTATAGATCGCGGCCCAGGCGAACACATAGCCGTGATACTTGCGCACGAAGCCGGAGGCCTCGCGCGAGATCGGTGCCCGCTTGCCGAAGAACATGCCGCGGCGCTGGTTCTCCATGACCAGGATCAGCACCAGCATGATGATGACCGACACCTGCGAGCTCCAGATGGAGACATCTTCGGCCAGCGCGCCGTACCAGACATGGGTCTGGACGAAGTGCAGCAGGATGAAGAGGGCATTGACGGCCAGCGCGACCATGTTGAGCGGCCGCAGGCCTGGCGCGTACCCCTTCAGGCGCGTCTGTGCGTAGTAGATGAGGCCCCAGGCAGCCAGCTGGTGCAGGAGATAAAGGCCCCACGCGGTGACGCGCGCGGCGGTCGTGGTCTCCATCAGCCGCCAGTAGTACCAGTCCGGCCCGAAGTCGGGCCATTTGGGAATTGCTTGCAGCCGCGCGCCGGCCAGCGCGATGAGGCCGGTGAACAGGAAGCTGAAAAGGATGCCGCCCCAGAGGGCGATCAGGTCGGCCCGCCGTGGCGCGGGAGCCGAAGCGACTTTGACTGCCGAACTCATATTTTCCCTCCCACCGATATGGAGAATACGGTTGCACCGGCGGATCGACGTGCCAGCGCTGACGCCCATACGGCCATGAATGGTTGTGCTACACCCCTTCGCTCGCCGCGTCCAATGCCGCCACCTCGGCCGCGCTCAGCCGCCAGCCCAGCGCGCCGGCGCTCTCGGCTACATGGCGGGCGTTTTTCGCGCCCGGGATCGGCACGGCGCCCTTGCAGATCAGCCAGTTCAGCGCCACCTGGCCCGGCGTCTTGCCGCGGCGCTCGCCGATCTCGCGCAGCCGGCCGATCACCGGCGCGATGCGCGCCAGGTACTCCCGGCTGTAGCGTCGGCCGCGCAGCGCCGGCGGCGGGTTGTCCGGGCTGTATTTGCCGCTCAGCATTCCCTGCTCCAACGGGCTGTACGCGATCAAGGTCACGCCGAGCTCCCGACAGGCGTCCAGCAGGCCCGTGCGTTCGGGGCCACGGTGCAGCAGGCTGTAGTGCACCTGGTTGGAGGCGAGGGGGATGCCGCGCCTGGCCAGCGCCGCGTGCGCACGGCGCATCTGCGCCACGTTGTAGTTGGATACCCCCACCGCGCGCGTCAGGCCGGCTTCCACCGCATCGGCCAGCGCGTCCATCCAGTTCTCGATGGAGACCGGCGGAAATGGCCAGTGAATCTGGTACAGATCCACCTGTTCGAGCCCCAGGCGCTCCAGGCTCTTGCGCAGGGCCTGGCGCAAGCTGCCTTTGCTCAGCCGCCACGGCAACGGCATGAATTTGGTCGCAATGATCGGCCGCGTTCGACTCTCGGCCATGAAGCGTCCCAAGAACTGCTCCGACCGGCCCTGGCCGTAAACCTCGGCCGTGTCGAAAAAGGCAACCCCTGCGGCAATGCTGGCGTCGAACGCCGTCCGCAAGTCGCCCTCCCCGTAGCCTTTGCCGAAGCCCCACATCAGCCGATCGCCCCACTGCCACGTGCCGATGCCCAGGGGCGGGATGCGAACCCCGGTTTGCCCCAGGCCGATCTGTTCTCCAGGATGCAAAGTAGAGTGATTGTCCATCGTTTGTTCCCTTTTCTTCACCATAGCGGCAACGACCGTCGCCGTCGTCGCAAGGTTTCCATCAAACGTCTTGCCCGCATATATCTCGATCTGTATGAAAAGCTCAAGGCCCGCCAGGGCGAGGAGGGCCAGGGGATGGCCGAATACGGCCTCATCCTGGTGCTCATCGCCGTGGCGCTGATCGGCGCGTTCGTCGCCCTGAGCGGCGGCATCTCGGCCGTCCTCGAGCGCATCAATTGCGTGTTGTCGGGCGGCAGCTTCAAGTGTTGATGTGACGCCGGCGCGCCGGCCGCTTTTCTCCGGAATATTCCTCCTCAGGCAGGCGCGACCACGGCCACGCGTCGGCCCGCGGTCGCCAGAATAGCGCGCGCCACGCGCATGCCGCCCAGCGCGGTCGCCAGCACCGACTGGCCGGGGAAGATCGAATCGCCCACCAGCCACAGGTGTGGGCCGAAGCGGGGACCGCGTGCCTGAAACAGGGAGGTCTGCGGGAAGCCGCCTACCCAGCCGCGGCTGCGGTGGGTGAAGCGCTGAAATGTGACGGGCGTGCCCGGCAGGAGGAGCTTGAGCGCTCCGCGCAGTCCCGGCAGCGCGATCTCGGCGGCCGTCAGCGTCCGATCGGTGTACTCCGCTTTGCGCGCCTCATAGGCCGGCCGATCGCTTGCGAAGAGCGTCCACCATGACCCCAGCCGCGTGTGCGTGCTGATGGTCAGCGCGCGGCAGCCGGTCGGCGCGCGCAGCACATCTCCCGGCAGGCTGAGCGAAAGAAAGACGCTGTTGCCTTCGCCCAGCGGTTCGCGCACGAGCACCTGGTGATGGAGCGGCGCGCCGGCCGCGATGATCCCCTCGTCCACGCCGGCATAAACCACGAACGCGCCCCAGGCATCGGCCGGTAGCGGCGATGTCCGGCTTGTAATGGCGGCTTCAGCCGTCCTCCCGGCATCTATCAGTGCCGTAGCATCCCACGGCGGCAGGTTGAAGATCACCGCATCGGCCTCGAAGCCGGCGTCTTTGTTCGTTTCCACAACCATCGGTTGCCCATCTCTCACGCACACGCGCGTCGCGCGTTGGCGGAAGAGCACCTCCCCGCCGTGGCGTCGCACTGCGGTGACGAGCGCTTCGGCCAGCTTGCCGATGCCGCCGCGCACGTGCACCACCCCGCGCCGTGGCATGTCGAGCGCGGCCGCAGCGTACAGCGCGTTCGCCCGGTCGGCCGTGACCTGCGCCGAGATGAGCAGCTGGCCATCTACATAACGGCGCAGCTGTGCGGACAGCCCGACTAGGCGCGCCGCGGCGGGCCGGACCGCATCCAACGCGATGCCGGGCAGCCGCCAGGGGTCGCGGCCGGCGATGTCCAGGCCTGTGGCGGCCAGCCGTTGCAGGTCGGCCAGGCCCTGGGGCGGCCAGGGGATGCCATCCAGCGCGGCGCGCCACAGCAGGTCGGCGGTGCGCTCCTGCCAGCGCCAAAAGGTTTCCCCGGCGTCGCCGAACGCGGCGCGGCGTTCCGCCTGCCACCGTTCGGGATCGGTCCAACGGGTCACGACCGCGCCGTCGGGCAGGTGGACGGCCATGGCGGTCTCGGCCGGTTCGACCGGCCAGGCGATGCCCAACAGCTCGCCCAGACGGGTCATGCCGCCGTTTGCGTCAAACCCGGCCGCCAACGTCGCGCCAGCATCGAAGCGATACCCCTGATGAAAGAAAGTCCCTGCGCATCCGCCCGGGTAGATGTGCGCCTCCAGCACGGTTACATCGAGTCCGGCCTTCGCCAGCAGCGCCGCCGTCGTCAGCCCGCCGATCCCCCCGCCGATGACGATGATGCGATTCACTGCGCCTCTCCTGCTCTCATCTCTCGGACTTCCCGTTTTCGTAAGCTTGTGGTAGAATCACCATACATGAGTATCGAAACGACTGGAGAAGACCATGACTCTTGTCCTGCCCGCGACGCAGCTCCGTGATCGCCTGAGCGCAATCCTCGATGAGGTTGCGACCGGCCGCCAAACGGTGTTAATCACGCGACGCGGCCATGCGCAGGCCGTACTGCTGAGCGCGTCGGAGTACGAAGCTTTAACCAGACAACGCAGCCAGGAGCAAGGATCCAGCTTCTACACAATCTCGCAGGCCTCGCTGGCTCGCATCTGGGAACACCCGGACGAAGACGTCTACACCTGGGATGACGGAGAGCCGGTATGATCGGACACCCCTGGCAGCCCCGGCGCGGGGAAGTCGTCCTGGTCAGTTTTCCCTTCGTTGATGCGAGCGGGACAGCTCAAGCCAAACCGCGCCCTGCGGTGATTATCTCCAGCCTTCTGGTACACGAGACAACCGCTGACGTGCTGATTGCGGCCATCTCTTCACGGCCTGCCTCTCAGCCACTGCCCACCGACTACCAGATCGTGGCAGAGAGCCGCGAGGCATTGCTTGCCGGCGTTAAGACGACCTGCTGGGTCAAGACCTCCAACCTGGCTGCGGTTCCCAAAGCCGCCGTCGCGCGCCGTTTGGGTTCGCTATCTCCTGAAGGGCTGCGCCAGGTCGAGCAACGCCTGCGCATGGCATTGGATCTTCACTGATTTCTAGCCCCCAATCCCTACTCCTTGCCCCCCAACAACCGTCGCGTCTTCCACCCCCGATACGCGAACAGCAGCGGCATCCCTGCCCACATCAGCAGTCCGATCGGCCCCCAGAACGGATGGCGCTTGAGCGCGGCCTCCACCTCATCCACCACGTCTGTCTCGTTCTCTGTTATGCGCACGAAGCGGTGGCGGTGTGTCCAGCGGGCGAACGGGCCGGCCATCTGGCGGTCGGTGAAGCCCTCCGGCGAGACCTCTGCGATCTGCGCCACCCAGCGCAGCGGGATCGGCCCGGCCCACAGGGTGAAGTCCATCGTGTCCCCCTCGCCCAGGCGTTCCGGCGCCCGGTGCATCCGCACGATCAGCGGCGGCGGGGTGATCGCGGCCATGCTGGCCGAGCGGCTGTGGAAATCAGCCACGGCCGTCGCCGACGCCCGCACACGGAAACGGTGCCTGTAGCGCATCCGTTGACCTGCCTTTCCTCATGATTTGTTTTGCCTGGCACGTGATGCCGCAGTCGGCACCCCGGCCCCTGCGGGTTGAAAGTCGCCACGTGCCAGGCACTCTCCAAGATGCCTGGCACGTGAGTGCGGCGATTTTCAGGAAGCACCGGCTGGAGGGACATTTTCAGGACAAATCACCGCGCCAGCAGATCACGCAGGGCCGATTCGGCGTCGGGAAAACGGAAGCGGAAGCCCAGGTCGAGCAATCTCTGGGGCAGCGCACGTTGGCCTTCCAGCACGATGGCTGCGACCTCGCCCAGCGCCAGGCGCAGTGCGAACGCGGGCACGGGCAGCCACGAAGGCCGGCCCAGCACACGGCCGATGATGTGGCCGAACCGGGCATTGGTCAGCGGCTCGGGCGCGCAGAGATTGAACGGCCCGGCCGCGGTCGGATGCTCCAGCAGGAAGCGAATGGCAGCCACCTCGTCGGCCGGGTGAATCCACGAGAGCCACTGGCGGCCGTCGCCGATCGGGCCGCCGAGGAACAGACGATAGGGCAGCAACAGCCGGGCCAGCGCGCCCTCATGGGGGCTGAGCACGACGCCGGTGCGGATGCTGACATGGCGCACGCCGAGCGCGACCACATCGGCCGTTGACGCTTCCCACGCGACCGTCAGCTCGGCCAGGAAATCGGCGCCGGGCGCAGTCGCCTCGGTCACGACCTCGTCCCCGCGGTGGCCATAGTGGCCGATGCCCGATGCCTGGATGACAACGCGCGGCTTGACCTGCGCCGCGGTCACGGCCTGCACGACCGCGCGGCCGGCCGCCAGCCGGCTTTCACGGATCCGTTGCTTGCGTTCGGCTGTCCAGCGCGCCGGCAGGAAGCCGCTGCCGGCCAAATTCTCGCCGGCCAGATTGACGATGGCGAGCGCGCCGTCGGCGAGGGCACCCCATCCCTCGGCTGTGCGACCATCCCAACGGACGGCCTGTGCCCCGGTCGGCAGGCGTTCCGCCCGGTCGGGGTTGCGGCTGAGGACGATCACCGCATAGCCGGCCGCGGTCAGCGCTGCAGCCAGCGCCCGCCCGATCTGTCCTGTGCCGCCGGTGATGATGACGCGCATGGGAAACCTCCGTGATGTGTCAAGCATGATGCGTGATATTTCCGCCCGCCTGTGTCACCCTGTCATTCACCGTCGCGAACGCCACGTCGCGAGCGCCACCAGATGCCCGGCAGCCGACGGAGTTTGCCGAAGGTGCCGACGTGTGCCCGGCGGTTGAATACATCATAATCGTGCGTTGCGATATCGTCCAGGATGGCGCGATACAGTTCGGCCGCGGCCGCGATGGCGAAACGGCCGCTGCGATCGAGCAGCGCGATGCCGGGCATTGCTTCGGCATAAAGCCGTTGGGTACGCGCGATCTGGAAGCGCATGAACGCGCGCCAGCGCGCGTCTATCCGGCCGGCCGCGATGTCGGCCTCGGTCAGTCCGTGCGCGGCCAGTTCATCCTGCGGCAGATAGAGCCGGCCCGATTGCCAGTCCTCGCCGACATCGCGCAGGATGTTGGTCAGTTGCAGGGCGATCCCCAGTTTCACCGCGTAGGGAATCGCCTGGGGGCCGGCGAAACCGATGATGTGCATCGCCATCAGGCCGACGGTTGAGGCGACGCCGTAGCAGTAGGCGGCCAGTTCGCCGAAGCTGGCGTAGCGTCGCACGGTTACGTCGCGCGCGACGCCGGCGATGAGTTGCTCCGCGTAGCGGGTGGGGATGCGGTAGACCGTGCGGGTGTGCGCCCAGGCCAGGGCGATCGGATCGTCGCCGAGGGGTGCGGCCAGCGTGGCCTGTCGCCATGCTTCGAGCCGGGCCAGGCCATCCCCTCCGCCGCGATCAATCAGGTCGTCGCTCGTCCGACAGAACGCATACAGGGCGCGCGCGGCGCGACGTTTTTCCGGCGGCAGCAAGCCAGAAGCCAGGAAGAAGGTGCGGCTGTGCTCGCGCGTGACCTGCTCGCAATGCATGTAGGCCGCCTCGAGGATGGCCCCATCAGGGACGACGACATGGCCCGGCTGTGCGGCAAGCCTCTCGGCGAGCCCTTCGTGCGCCCAGGCGAGCAGTTGATGTTCCCAAGCCAAAGTGGCAGCGTTCATCCCATCCCCTCCAGCACGGGCCGGCGCACGGCCGCAGTGGGCTGGCGTCGGACGACAGGTTGTTCGTGCAAGATGCGTTCGACCGCCAGCCTGGCAGAGATCAGCACGATCGGCAGGCCCGTGCCGGGGTGTGTGCTGGCGCCGGTGAAATAGAGATTGCGATAACGGCTGTGGCGATTGTGGGGCCGCAGGTAGCCGACCTGCCAGAAGTTATGGCTCAGTCCGAAGGCCGCGCCTTTGGCCAGGTTGTACCGGTGCTGCCAGTCCGGCGCGGCGTAGCTGATCTCGAACTTCAGATGCTGCGCCAGGTCGGTCACCCCGATGGCGGCCAGGCGCTGCAGCGTTGCTTGCCGGGCGCGCGCTTTGAGCGCTTCCCAGTCCTGTGCTGCTGTTTCGTCCAGATGGCCGACGGGCACGAGCACCATTAGGGTGTCCTGGCCGGCCGGTGCCGCGGTCGGATCGGTGCGCGCCGGCGCATGGACGTAGACGCTCGGTTCGTCGGGCAGCGTGTGGTCATTGAAGATGCGCGCGAAGCTGGCCCGGTAGTCGCCGGCCAGAAAGATGTTGTGATGCCCCAGCTGGGGATAGGTGCGATCCACGCCCCAGTAAAAGGTGATCGCCGATGAGGTGTATTTCATGCGCCGCAGCCGCTCGGCCGGCGCGCGATCCGGCAGGAGCTGATCGTACACATAGGGCAAGTCGGCGTTGGCGATGATCACATCTGCGGCCAGGCGTCGGCCGTCGGCCAGGCGCACGCCAGTCGCTCGCTCGCCGGCCGTCTCGATCCGGGCGACGGCTGCATCGTAGATGAACTCGACGCCCAGCGCCTGCCCGATCTGCACCAGCGACTCGACCACCCGGTAGAGCCCGCCGCTCGGGAACCAAACGCCGTCGGCCAGCTCGGTGTACTGAAGCAGGGAGAAAGTTGCCGGCGCGTCGTACGGGCTGAGGCCCAGATACATGTTCTGGAAGGTGAACGCCGCTTTCAGATGGGGATGGGTGAAGTAGTCGCCGATGTTATCGTAGTGTTTGCGCAGCGCTTTGAGCTGGAGGATAAGCGGGATGTTCGTCGGGCTGAAGTAATCGAGCGCGCGGGTGAAGTTGCGGTTGACGAATTTTGCCAGCGCCGTCCGATAATGGCGATTGCCTTCGGCCAGATAACGCAGCAAACCCGCGAAGCTGCCGGGCTGGATGGCCTCGAGCTGGGCCTGCATGTGCAGCAGGTCGGCGGTCATGGTCAGGGCCGCGCCGTCTGCGAAGCGCACAGTGTAGGTGGGATCAATTCGGTGCAGGTCGAGGTGATCGCTCATGCGCTCGCCCAGCGCGGCGTAGGTTTCCGCGAAGACTTCCGGCATGAGGAGAAGGGTCGGACCGACATCGAACCGATGACCATCCTGCAAGATTTGATCGCACCGGCCGCCGGGCCGGCTGTTTTTCTCTACCACGGTGACGCGATAGCCCATGCGCGCCAGTCTGGTCGCCGCCGCGATGCCGCCAACCCCTGCCCCGATCACAAGCGCTGAGCCCATGCTGCCCCTCCTCCACAATTTACACATTCGATGAAAGGACTATATCACATCGTCTATGATTTGTCAAGTGTTTGTTGATAGTTTTTATAATCATCTCGTCATGCCTGATATCTCGCCTGTCAGTCCGAAATGCTCGACTATATTTTATTGTCAGTGTCTTTCTTTGTAAAGAAGGCGCGATCCCATTGTGGCGCGGCTGTTTCGATCCGTGCTGAAAAGCGCCCTGCGGGCCGGGCGTCTTGCCGCATATCTGGCCCGGGGCAATTTTCACTCGCTGTGACGCCGGCTGTGGGCGAGGGGAGACCGCCCTGACCGGCGATGGATGGTGTTTTCGGAAACGTTCATCCGGTCTTGACCAAATGCGCAACCGGCCCTAAAATATCATCTGCTGGCCTGTCGAGTTCCCACCAGCCATTGATCCTGTCCGGCGCGGGCGCGCCCGCCTCTTCTGCGGCCGGCAAGATGATAGCCCCGAGGAGGAGCTTCCGATGTCAGAGGAGGCCCTGGACATTGTCCTGGCCTATCACCGAGTCACCAAACATGCCCTCAATCGTTTCGCCGATGGCCCCGGCTACCTGGACTGGGCAACGCAGCCCAATCCGTTTCGGCGGTATGCGGGGGCCCGACTGATCCCGTTGCTGTTGCGACCGCCAGACGAGGCCGCGACCTCGGTCACGAGCGCCGGCGTCGCCGCACCGCTCGATCTGGCCGGCATCTCGCAGCTCTTCTTCGACAGCCTGGCGCTCTCAGCCTGGAAGGAGTATGGCGGCAGCCGTTGGGCGCTGCGCGTCAATCCATCCAGCGGCAACTTGCATCCCACCGAGGGCTATTTGATCTGCGGGGCTGTGCCCGGCCTGTGCGACGCGCCGATCGTGGCGCACTACGCGCCGAAAGAACATGGCCTGGAGGTGCGCGCCGATGTGCCGAGCGCATTGTGGCAGGCGCTGGCTGCGTGCCTGCCGCCAGATTCGTTTCTGGTCGGCCTCTCCACGATTTACTGGCGCGAGGCGTGGAAGTATGGGCAGCGGGCCTATCGCTATTGTCAGCACGATGTGGGCCATGCGCTGGCCGCCATCGGCATCGCGGCGGCCGGGCTGGGTTGGCAGGCGCGCCTGCTCGACGGCCTGAGCACCGAGCAGGCCACCGATCTGCTCGGCCTGGCTGGCCAGGACGGCCCCGAGGCGGAACACGCCGATTGTCTCGTGCTCGTCTCCGTGCGCGCTACGGCCGATCTGCCTCACAGCTTGCCGGAGACGGTGACGGAAGCGTTTCGCAGCCTGGCCTGGCGCGGCACACCGAACGCCCTCAGCCCGCGGCATGTGTCGTGGGAATGGGTGGATGCGGCGACTGCAGCCACGCGTAAGCCGGCCAGCCGGCCCGCGCCGCGCAATGATTACGGCACACATGGCATGTCTATGGCTGCCGACGCGGCGCCGGCGCTGCCTTCACCTTCTCTGCGCCGCCTCATCCACCGCCGGCGCAGCGCCGTTGCCATGGACGGCCAGACCCATCTCGAGCAAGCGGTTTTTTACCGGATGATGGGTCGTACGCTGCCCGAGCAGAATCCGGCCTGCTTCGGCGTGTTGCCCTGGCGACCCCACGTCAGCTTGGCGGTGTTCGTCCATCGGGTCATCGGTCTGGAGCCGGGGCTCTATCTCCTGGCGCGCGAGCGAACGCACCTGGCTGGCCTGCGAGCGGCGCTCAAGCCAGCGTTCACCTGGACGATCCCGCCAGGCTGTCCTGCCGGCCTGCTGTTCTACCACCTTCAAACGGGCGATATGCGCCGGATCGCGCAGCGCATCTCGTGCGACCAGGAGATCGCGGCCGACGGCTGCTTCAGCCTGGGCATGGTGGCCGAATTCGAGGAGCCTTTGACCGAAACAGGCGCGTGGTTCTATCCGCGGCTGTTCTGGGAGTGCGGCCTGATCGGCCAGGTCCTCTATCTCGAGGCCGAGGCAGCCGGACTGCGTGGCACGGGCATCGGCTGTTTCTTCGACGATACGATGCATGGCTTGTTGGGGCTGTGGGACCGGCGGTTCCAGAGTCTCTATCATTTCACGGTGGGCGCCGCAGTGGAGGATGCGCGGTTGATCACGCTGCCGGCCTATCACCACCTGCAAAACCCCCGATCCGCGCGCGATGAGGAGTCCTATGCCTGAGACGCAACAGGTCATCTACTCGATGGTGCGTGTCGGTCGCGTCTACCCGCCGAACAGGCAGGTTCTGCGCGATATCTCGCTCGGCTTTTTTTACGGCGCCAAGATCGGCGTATTGGGCCTGAATGGTTCCGGGAAAAGCACTCTGCTGCGCATCATGGCCGGCGTGGATCAAGATTACCTGGGCGAAACGATGCTGTCCAAAGGCTACACCCGTGGCCTGCTGGAGCAAGAGCCCCGGCTCGATCCGACCAAAACCGTGCGCCAGGTGGTCGAAGAAGCAGTCCAGCCCATCGTGGATTTGCTCCGCCGCTACGATGAGGTCAGCAATCGTTTCAGCGAGCCGGACGCGGATTTCGACCGGCTGATCGAGGAGCAGGGCCGGCTGCAGGAGGAGCTGGACAAGCACGATGCCTGGAATCTGGACAATCGCCTGGAGCAGGCCATGGACGCGCTGCGCTGCCCGCCGGGCGACACGCCAGTGGCCGTGCTCTCCGGCGGCGAGCGGCGTCGTGTGGCGCTCTGTCGGCTGCTGCTGACCCAGCCGGACATCCTGCTGTTGGACGAGCCGACCAATCACCTCGATGCCGAATCAGTCGCCTGGCTGGAGCGCCATTTGCGCGACTACCCGGGCACCGTCATCGCGGTTACCCATGACCGCTATTTCCTGGACAATGTGGCCGAGTGGATCCTGGAGCTGGATCGCGGTTACGGCATCCCGTGGCGAGGCAATTACTCTTCGTGGCTGGAGCAAAAACAGGAGCGCCTGCGCCGTGAAGAGAAGGCCGACATCCGTCGCTTGCGCACCCTGGAGCGCGAGCTGGAGTGGATTCGCATGTCTCCGCGCGCGCGACAGGCGAAGGGTCGCGCGCGCGTGACGGCCTACGAAAAGCTGTTGAGCCAGGAGACCGAACAGCGCCGCGAGGAGATGCAGATCTACATTCCGCCCGGTCCGCGGCTGGGCGATGTGGTGATCGAGTTCGCCGGCGTGTCCAAAGCCTATGACGACCGGCTGCTCTTCGAAGATCTCAGCTTTCAGGTGCCGGCCGGTGCTATCGTCGGCGTGATCGGCCCGAACGGCGCAGGCAAAACCACGCTGCTGCGCCTGATCACCGGCGAGGAGAGGCCGACCGCGGGCCGGATCACCGTCGGCCAGACGGTGGTGCTCGGCTATGTGGATCAGAGCCGGGACGCGCTTGACCCGAACAAGACGGTGTGGGAGGAGATTTCCGGCGGCGAGGAGAGCCTGACCCTGGGCACGCGGCGCGTCAACAGCCGGGCCTATGTGGCCGGGTTCAATTTCCTCGGCAGCGACCAGCAGAAGCGAGTGGGCGATCTCTCCGGCGGCGAGCGCAATCGGGTCCACCTGGCCAAGGTGCTTAAAAAGGGTGCCAATGTGCTGCTGCTCGACGAGCCGACCAACGACCTGGACGTGAACACCCTGCGCGCGCTGGAAGAAGCGCTGGATGACTTCGCGGGCAGTGCGCTCATCGTCAGCCATGATCGCTGGTTCCTCGACCGCATCTGCACCCACATTCTGGCGTTCGAGGAAGACGGCAGCGTGCACTGGTTCGTCGGCAATTGTTCGGACTACGAGGCAGATCGGCGCAAGCGCCTGGGCGTTGCTGCAGAGACTCCGCATCGGCTGGTGCACCGGCGCCTGACACGTTGATTCCCTGCGCCGCCACCCTGGCGACAGGATGAGGGCGTAGGGGGCAGCGCCTCTGTGCCTGCCCCTACGTTGTTCGGGCCAGCCACCAGGGGATGAAGGCCAGCTCGGCGATCACCAGCAGCGCCAGGGCCATCAAGAACACGACCAGCAGGCCGGTGATGCCGAGACGGGCCAGGGCAGCCGGATCGGCGAGCGCATTGCTGTGCAGCGAGAGCAGGCCGATGAGGGCGACCGCTGTGTTCCAGGCGCTGTGCAGGCCAAATGCCAGCATCCCCAGGCCCGCGCCGGCCAGTCTGCGGCGCTCGATCAGCGCCATCTGCCAGCCCAGGCCGGCCAGCCCGGCTGCCAGGCAGTGCATGGCAGCCGCCGCGCTGCGCAAGAGCATCAGGCCGGCCCACATCTCGCTCATGCGGAGTGCCACCGCGCCGTTCAGGACCCCTTCCACAATGGCAAAACCGGCGCCGGCCGTTACACCGATCAGGAAGCCGCTCAGACGATCGGGTCGGCCGCCGACTGCGATGACCCATGGCGTCGCCAGGGCCTTGAGCAGCTCCTCAACCAGCGGGCCGATCACGCCGAGCAGGCCCAGCACCCCCAGGGCGAAGAGCGGCGCCGCGATGATGTCTCTGACTTGCGTCAGGTCGAGAAGCTGGTCGGCTGCGCGCAGCTCGAGCGCCAGCGCCCACAGCTGCTCGGCCAGCGCCGGATCGAACAGCAGAATGCCGAGCGCCAAAAGCAGCACCGCGACGAGGGCGATAAGCAGCTCGATCAGCGCGGCCAGGCTGGCGCTGCCCAGGCCGCCCCAGGCCAGGCTGCCGAGCGCGCGATGCCAGGTCACAGCGCGGGCAGGCTGACCGGCCGCGTTGAACGCCAGCGACAGGCAGACGAAAGCAGGCAATATCGCCGCGGCCAGCTGAAATACGGGCCGCGCCAGGTCGGCCGGGCCGGCAAACGCCACGGCCTGTCCGATCATCAGCACGCCGACCAGGGCCACCAGCCAGCTCCACCATTTCCCCGGTCGCATGGCCGGACTGGGCATGCCGCGCCACGCGCGGTAGCCGGCCCACGCCAGCGGTAATCCCAATCCTATGCCGATGACGGCGAGGCCGAGCGCAATGCTCACCACCGGCCAGACCGCGGACCGTTCCACATTTCTCTCCCACAGGCTGAGCCCTGTGAACAGCGCCGCCAGCAGCGGTCCGGCCGCTGCAGCGGCCAGCCCACCGGTAAACGATAAAGCCAGGATGAGATCGCGCATCTGTCACCTCACATCATGTACAGGCCAACACGGCGTCGGCGCTTTGATTATAAAACGAGTTTGCCGGCGGTGGAAATCACCCTGAGCCGCCGGCGTCTGGTCGCTGTCACGGCAGGGGGCATGGTGTGCAGCGCAGGCCAAAAGTGCATTTGATGCATCAGATGCATCAAATGCGCATGGTGCAATATGATGCATATCATACATCGAAATCATCTATCATGTTACATTGGGAGCAATCACAGGAGTGCAGCATGGCAGACCTTTTGACGACGCATGATGTTCAGGCGCTGCTCCACGTGGATCGCACGACTATCTACCGGATGGTGGAGAGCGGGCAGTTGCCGGCGATTCGGGTAGGCAAGCAGTGGCGGTTCGCGCGTGCTGAGATCGAACAGTGGTTGGAGCGCGCCCGTCAGGCCGGCCGGCCAGTGTTGTCTGCGGCCGGTGTGGCTCCGGCGAAGGTCGAGCCGTTCCCTTCCGCCTGCATCCAGCTGATTCAGGACGCCTTTGCCGACCTGTTGGGGGTGATGATGGTTGTCACCGACATGCACGGCCAGCCGGTCACGCAGTTCAGCAATCCCTGCGGCTTCTATCAGGCGCTGACGCGCGATCCGGAGGCGGTTGGCCACTGCATTCGGAGCTGGCAGCAAATGGCGGCTGACCCCGCCATCGAGCCGCGCTTCTTCCCCAGCGAGATGGGCTTGCTCTGCGCGCGCGGGTTGATTCGCGTGGGGGCCGAGCTGAAGGGCATGGTGGTGATCGGCGGCATTGCGCCGGAGATCTGGCCGCCGGCCGCTGCCCAGCTCGCGCGCCTGGCCGAACAGTTCGACGTGAGCCTGGCCACTGTCATGGCACATGTGGATGAGGTCTACTACCTGGACAAAGCAGCACAAGAACGGGCGCTGCGCTTCGTGCAGCGCATCGCCGATATCTTTTCGCACATCGTCAACGATCGGAGCGCCTTGTGCGGCCGGCTACAGGCCATCGCATCGCTGACAATGTTGTCTTGAAAAAGGAGAAACGCACAGTATGAAAAAGCTACTCGTTCTCGGCGCCGGGACGGCCGGCACTATGGTGGTCAATCGGCTCAACCGGCTGCTCGATCAAGATGAATGGAAGATCACGGTCGTAGATCAGCACGAGACGCACTATTATCAGCCCGGTTTCTTGTTCATCCCGTTCGGCATGTACAGCAAGAACGATGTGATCAAGCCGAAGCGCGATTTCATCCCGGCCAATGTGGAGATGATCGTCTCGACGGTCGAGATCATCGAACCGGAGCACAATCGGGTACGGATTGCCAAGGGCAACCGCTATCTGAATTACGATTTCCTGGTGATCGCCACCGGCGCGCACACGCGGCCCGATCAGACACCCGGTCTGATGGAACACGAGTGGCGGAAATCCATCCACGACTTTTACACCATCGAAGGCGCGGTCGAACTGGCCCGTTATCTGCGCACCTGGAAAGGTGGCCGGATGGTCGTCAACGTGGTGGATAACCCGATCAAGTGTCCGGTTGCGCCGCTGGAATTCCTGATGTTGGCCGACTGGTACTTCCACGAGCAGGGCATTCGCGATCGGGTCGAGCTGATCTATGCCACGCCGCTGCCCGGCGCGTTCACCAAGCCGATCGCGTCCAAATACCTCGGCTCGATCCTGGAGGAGAAGGGGATCAAAGTCGTGCCGGATTTCCTGGTCGAACATGTGGAGCCGGACGCGAAGAAGCTGGTGCACTACGATGAATCCGAGCTCGAGTACGACCTGCTGGTCACGGTGCCGTTGAACATGGGCGATGAGGTGATCGGCCGTTCGGGCCTGGGCGACGAGCTCAACTTCGTGCCGGTGGATCCGCACACCTTCCTTTCGCCCAAATATCCGAACATTTTCGTGCTAGGTGATGCGGCGGCCGTGCCCACTTCGAAGGCGGGGTCGGTGGCCCATTTCGCGGTGGATTGCTTCAGCGAGAACTTCCTGCGCTACATAGACGGGCTGGAGATGCAGCCAACCTTTGACGGCCATGCGAACTGCTTCATCGAATCGGGTTTCGGCAAGGGGCTGCTGATTGACTTCAACTACGATGTGGAGCCGTTGCCCGGTCGCTATCCTCTGCCGGGGGTCGGGCCCTTCAAGTTGCTGCAGGAATCCGAGATGAACCATTGGGGCAAGATGATGTTCCGCTGGATGTACTGGAACATCCTGCTCAAAGGCCAGGAATTGCCGTTGCCCGCCCGCATGAGCATGGCCGGCAAGTGGCGCTAGGAGGCGCGCGATGGATCAGACACTGGCCGAACTCAACCAGAAGATAGACCAGCTGACGGCCCAGGTCAGCTACCTGGCCGAACAGGCACAGATCGCCGAGCGCCAGCGCCAGGAGCGCGCCGAGTTGATGCGCGACGTGATGCCGATCATCAACGATGCCTTTAGGCTGACGACGGAGCAACTCGAGGAGGTGCAGGAATATGTGGATCTGGGTGATCTGCTGCGCCTGTTCAAGCGTCTGCTGCGCAATGGTCGCAACCTGGAGGCGATGCTCGATCAGCTCGAAAGCCTGATGGATCTGCTCCAGACCATCGGCCCGCTGAGCGATCAGATCTTCTGTCGGGCAGTGGATACGCTGGCCGAGGCAGAACGCAAGGGTTATTTTGCCTTTGCGCGCGGCGGCTTGAAGATCGCCGATAACATCGTCACTTCGTTCACCGAGGAGGATGTCCTGGCGCTGGGCGACAATATCGTCCTGATCCTCAATGTGATCAAGGCGATGACCCAGCCACAGATCATGAGCTTCGTGCAGAACACCGTTGCCGCGGCCGAGGAGGAAGTCGCCAGGCCGGTGGACACCTCATTGCTGGCCCTGCTGCGTCAGATGAACGATCCGGCCGTCCGCCGCGGCCTCGCCCTCACCCTGCGCGTGCTGCGGGTGATCGGGAATCAGGGAAACAAGTAGACAAGGAGACAGGTAGACAAGGAGACAAGTAGGCAAGGCCCTTGTCCACTTGTTTCCTTGTCTACTTGTTTCCTTGTCTACCTGTCTACCCATCTACTTCACATTTACCAGGAGAGTCACTCATGGCAACTCGTGTCATTGCGGGGAAGACCGTACAGGTCAACGAAGAAGGTTTTCTGACGAACCCGGCCGAATGGACCAAAGAGATCGCCGTGGAGATCGCCAAAGAAGAGGGGATCGCCGAGCTGACCCCGGCGCACTGGAAGGTGATCGAGTACTGTCGCGCCACCGCGGCGAGCCTCGGCGGCAAATCGCCCACCCTGCGCCAGATCACCACCGGCGCCGGCGTTTCGACCAAAGAACTCTTTGCGCTCTTCCCAAAGGGGCCGGCCAAAAAAGTCGCACACATCGCCGGCCTAGGCAAGCCAGAAGGGTGTGTGTGAGGGAAGGAAACGAGGAGACAAGGAAACAAGGAAACAAGTAGACAGGGAAACAAGGAAACAAGGGACTTGTCTACCTGTCTACCTGTCTACCCGTCTACTCAAAAAAGGAGGATTCCCGTGGCTGATGAACCTCGCAAGATTGCATTTATTTGCTCCAAAGGCGACCTGGACATGGCGTACCCGGCCCTGGTGATGGGTTGGGCCGCGCTGGGCAACGGCATTGATGTCACCATCTTCTTTACTTTCTGGGGTCTGGACATCATCAACAAGCATCGGCAGGACAAGCTGGAGCTGGCGCCGGTGGCCAACACCAGTATGAAGATGAAGATGATGGGCCTGCCGACCGGCAACCTTGGCATCCCCAACCTCCTGGGCATCCTGCCGGGCATGACCGCTTTCACGACCTGGTTCATGAAGAAGAAGATCGCCGAGGTGGGCGCGCCGCCGGTAGGTGAGTACCTCCAAATGCTGGTGGATGGCGGTGCCAAGCTTTATGCGTGCAAGATGTCGGTGGACATGATGGGGCTGACGAAAGAGGATTTCGTGGACGGTGTGCTTGACATCGTCACCGCCTCCGATTTCATGGACATGACCGAAGGCGCGCAGATCATCTTCATTTGATCTGCTCAGCGCGGCGCCCGGCCCTCTTCGAAGTCGGGCGCCGCGCCTCGCGACGAATACATGCACTCGGCCACCAATCGCGCCGGTTACCGGCCGGCGAAGATTGCGTGTATCATTATTGTTTGCCAAGCCAGGCGCGAATCAGTTCTGCGTCAAGTCCGGACATCGTCAAACCTCATGAATCATGGCTCAAGGCGCTGATATCATTGTATCACATATTATCTGCCCGAGCCCCCAGATGTCAGATTTTTGACCGGAACACGCTTCACTCCGGCCGGCGCGGCCGATACTGAAGCGCCTCAGCCACGTGCGCCGGCTGGATGCGTTCGCTCCCCGCCAGGTCGGCGATGGTGCGCGCCAGTTTCAGGAGGCGATGAAAGCCGCGCGCGCTGAACTGCATCTGGCGCATCGCCGCGGCCAGCAGCTGGCGAGCCGTCTCGTCAATCTGACAATAATCGCGCACCTGGGTGGGCCCCATGTCCGCGTTGCAGGTCAACCGGGTGCTGGCGAAACGTCGCGTCTGCCGCTCGCGCGCCGCCTCCACGCGCGCCCGGATTGTGGCCGACGGCTCTCCGCGACGCTCGTCCGAGAGTTTCTGGAACGGCACGCGCGGCACTTCGATGTGGATGTCAATGCGGTCCAGCAGCGGCCCGGAGAGTCGTTTCTGGTAGCGGCTGATCAGGGTCATGCTGCACGTGCATTCGCGCTCGCTGTCGCCGTAATAGCCGCATGGACACGGATTCATCGCACCCACCAGCATGAAGTTGGCCGGGAAGGTCAGGCTGCCCTGCGCCCGGCTGATCGTCACGATTTTGTCCTCCAGTGGCTGGCGCAACACCTCTAGCGTGTGCTGGCCGAACTCCGGCAGTTCATCCAGGAAGAGCACCCCGCGGTGCGCCAGACTGATCTCCCCCGGCCGCGGCCAGTGCCCGCCACCCACCAGGCCCGCATGGGAAATGGTGTGGTGTGGCGCCCGGAACGGCCGCTGGCGGATCAGCGGCGTGTCGGAGGGCAACATGTCGGCCACCGAGTAGATGCGGGTGACGTCAAGCGCCTCGGCCAGCGTCATGCGCGGCAGGATCGAAGGGAGCGAGCGCGCCAGCAGCGTCTTGCCGGCGCCCGGCGGCCCGCTCATCAGTACGTTGTGGCCGCCCGCGGCCGCCACTTCCAATGCCCGCTTGACGTGCTCCTGTCCCTTGATGTCCTGAAAATCGCAGGCGTAGGTCGGCGGATCGGCGTCCAGATCGAGCGTCGCACGATAAGGCGTGATGGGGTGATAGTCTCGAAAGTGCGCGGCCAGCCGGCCCAGGCTCTCCACCGGATACACGTCAATGCCCTGCACCAGAGCGGCTTCGGGCGCATCGGTCTGGGGCACGAAGACGGCTTTGTAGCCCAGCTCGTGGGCCAGGTGCGCCATCGGCAGGATGCCGTTCACGTGCCGCACCGAGCCATCGAGCGACAGCTCGCCCAGGAAGAGGGCGCCATCGAGATCGGCTGGGATCTGCTCTGCCAGCACCAGCAGGGCCACGGCGATCGGCAGGTCGTAGGCGGGGCCCTCTTTGCGCAGGTCGGCCGGCGCCAGGTTCACCGTCAGCCGGCCGCGCGGATAGCTGAGGCCGGAATTGACGATGGCCGCCCGCACCCGCTCGGTGGACTCCTTGACCGCGGTATCGGGCAGGCCGACCAGCGTCACTTGCGGCAGGGCGCGCGGGTTGAGGTCGGCCTCTACCTCCACCACCGCACCTTCCAGGCCGATCAACGCGCAACTGTGGACTTTGGCAAGCATGATGTCGTCTCCTACCGGCGAGGCGTCCGGATCGCCAGGCAAAACCGTCAATCCAGGCATGAATCTCGCGGCGCTCGCCGCAAAACATGGACACACGATTGCGGCCGGGGGAGAAGCAGAGCGCCGGGCCTTCTGCGCGGCACAGTGTACCACATTCGCTGTAGCGCGCCAAACAAAACCCGAAGCGTCTATTGGCCGTGACGTCGCGTTTTTGACAGACTTGGGCATCTGTGTTACAAAAGGTCCCAGAATCGCATAGCTATGGATACAGGTACGCTAGCCGCCCGGAAGCGTGGCGTGCAATGGGGGAAGACCGGTGAGAGTCCGGCGCTGTCCCGCAACTGTAACCCCGGTTTGATCGGGGAAGCCAGATCACCCGCCTGTATCCTCGTTCCGTGACACCCTCGCGGAAAGGGGTGGGTTATGGAAGCCGCTTCGCGGTGCATAACGCCCCCGTCCACAGGACGGGGTTTTTATTTCCAGAGCCCGACCACGCGTGGTCGGGCTTTTTTTGTTCTTCCTCTCGGAGATGCAACCCATGACTGAGATAGACGGTCAGGCCGGCGGACATCGGGCCCCCAAGAAAGGATTGGTGATCGTCAACACCGGGAACGGCAAGGGCAAGACCACGGCCGCGCTGGGCATCGTGCTGCGCGCCTGGGGCCGGGGGATGCGCGTCTGCGTGATCCAGTTCCTCAAGAACGAACATGCCCGCTACGGCGAGATTCGCGCCGCCGAGAAGCTGGGGATCGAGTGGCTGAGCACCGGCGACGGCTGGACATGGACGAGCAAAGACCCGGCCGCAACCCGCAGTCGCGCGCTGGCAGCCTGGGCGACCGCGCAGGCGAAGATCGCCGGCGGCAACTACAATATCGTCGTGCTCGATGAGTTCACCTATCTGCTCCATTACGGCTGGCTGGACACCGCCGAGGTGCTCGCCTGGCTGGCCGAACACAAACCGGCCATGCTGCACGTGATCATCACCGGCCGCTACGCGCCGCCCGCCCTGATCGAATTCGCCGACCTGGTGACGGAGATGCACGAGGTGAAACACCCCTTCTCACAGCAGGGCATCCGGGCGCAGGCCGGCATCGAATTCTGAGCGGTTCGGAGCACAACATGGGACGCCAGATCTTCCTCGCCGTGGGCCACGGCAGCCGCTGGCCCGACGCGATCGCCGAGGCGCACAGCTTCATCGCCGCGCTGTCGAAGCGCGTCGGTCAGGCGATTGCGCTCTGTTTCCTGGAGCTGGCCGACCCGGACCTGGCCACCGGGCTGACTCAGGCGGCCCGGCAGGCCGACGTCGGCGGCAGTGTGGTCGTGCTGCCGCTCTTTCTGGGCGGCGCCGGGCATCAAAAGAACGACGTCGCGGCCGCGCTCCGGTGGGCCAGAGCGCAGTTCCCCGAGGTCGTTTTTCACATGGGCGCGCCGCTGGCCCCGCACGCCAACCTGCTCCGCTTGCTGGCGCAGCGCGTCGAGGAGGCGCTGGCCGCAGCGGGAAATGCTGCGCCGCCGCAGAAGACCGTCGTGCTGGTGGTGGGCCGGGGCAGCAGCGATCCGGCCGGCAACAGCGAGGTGGCACGGCTGGCTTACCTGCTTTTCGAAAGCAACCGCTTTCATGCGGTCGAATACGCCTTTCAGGCCGTCGGCCGGCCGACGGTGGCCGAAGGGATCCGCCGCTGCCATGCCCTGGCCGCGCAGCAGGTGGTGGTGGCCCCCTACCTCCTCTTCACGGGGGAGGTGGCGCATGACATCCACCGGACGGCCGCCGCCGCGGGCCATGAGCTCGGATTGCAGATCGTCCACGCGACGCACCTGGGCATGCATCCGCTTCTGCTGGAAGCGGCGAGCCAGCGGCTGGCCGAGGCAGCGGCCGGCGCAGCCGCGATGAACTGCGACCTGTGCCAGTACCGTTTCGCGCTGCCCGGCCGCGAGCACAATGTGGGCCTGACCCAGACAACCCATCACCTGCACGGTGGCGCGGTCCACGCACATCATCACCACGAAGATGACCATGACCATTAGTCCGTCTGCTCCTGGCCGTGTCTACTTCATCGGCGCCGGGCCGGGCGATCCCGAACTGTTGACCCTGAAGGCGCAGCGGTTGATCGCGCAGGCCGACGTGATCCTCTATGCCGGATCGCTGGTGAACCCGGAGGTGCTGCGCCACGCCGCCCCCGCCGCCGAGATCCACGACACGGCAGGGATGAAGCTGGCCGAGCAGGTGGCCGTGATGTCGGCGGCGGCGCGCGCCGGCAAAACAGTGGCCCGGCTGCACACCGGCGACCCCACCATCTTCGGCGCCATCGCCGAGCAGATGCGCGAACTGGCGCGCTGCGGTGTGGCCTGCACCATCGTGCCCGGCGTCACCTCGGCCACGGCCGCAGCCGCGGCGCTGGGCATCGAGTACACCCTGCCCGGGGGAACGCAAACCCTGATCCTGACTCGCCTGGCCGGCAAAACCCCGGTTCCGGACGCCGAGGCGCTGTCGGCGCTGGCCGTGCATCGCACCAGCATGGCGATTTTCCTCAGCACCGGCATGATGGCCGAGGTAGCGGACGCGCTATCGGCTGCGGGCTACGCGGCCGACACTCCGGTGGCCGTTGTGTTTCGCGCCACCTGGCCCGACGAACAGATCATCCGCGGCACGCTGGCCGACATCGCCGACCGTCTGCGTCAGGCCGAGATCACCCATCAGGGGCTGATCGTCGTCAGCCCGGCGCTGCACGCCGCGCAGCAGTCGGCCGCAGCGGCTTCGCATCTCTACGGCGCAGGGCAGGAAACGCCCCGCCGCGCGGCCACCACGGCGATCGTCACCCTGACCCGCCGCGGCACCGAGACGGGCCGCAGACTTCACGCCGCGCTGCCCGACACGATCCTCTACAGCCCGCAGCGCTTTTTGACAGCCCAAGACCTGGCCACTCCCGGCGTGACGCCCTACGCCATCGCTGTGCGCCAGGTATTGCAGGACGCTTTTCGGAGCCATGCCGCGCTGGTGTGCGTGATGGCCTCCGGCATCGTGGTGCGGGAGCTGGCGCCGCTGCTGCGCAGCAAACACAGCGACCCGGCCGTCGTGGTCGTGGACGAAGCCGGGCAGTACGCGGTCAGCCTGTTGAGCGGGCATCTGGGCGGCGCGAATGCGCTGGCGCGCCGCGTGGCCGCCGCGCTGGGCGGGACGCCCGTGCTGACCACGGCCAGCGACGTGCAGGGGATGCCCGCGCTCGATCTCCTGGGCGCCGAGTGGGGCTGGCGCATCGAGCGCGCCGATCAGTTGACCGCTGCCAGCGCCGCGCTGGTAAACGGCGAGCCGGTCGGCGTCTGGCAAGAGGCGGGCGAGACGGCCTGGTGGCCCGATCCGGCGCCAGATCATCTGCGGCGCTATCCATCCCTGGCCGGCCTGGTTGCAGCCGTGCCGGCCGCCGCGCTGCTCATCACGCCGCGCCTGCTGCCCGAGGCGGTCTTGCAAACATTCCCCGCTGCCGTGGTCTACCGCCCGCGCTGCCTGGCAGTCGGGGTGGGCTGCAATCGGGGCACGCCGGCCGACGAGATTGCCGCCGCGATCGCGGCGACCCTGGCCGACGCGGGGCTTTCACCGAATGCCGTGCGTTGCGTGGCCACCGTCGAGGACAAACGGGATGAGCCGGGGCTGGTCGCCGCCTGTGCCGCGCGCCACTGGACGCTGGAACTGCTGCCGCGACAGCGGCTGGCCGCCGTGCCCGGCCTGCCCAACCCATCGCCGGCCGCGCTGACGGCCCTGGGCATCCCCGGTGTGGCCGAGCCCGCCGCGCTGGTCGCGGCCGGCGCGACGAAGCTGTTGGTCGAAAAGCGCCGCTTCCCCAACGTTACCGTGGCGGTGGCGCAGATGGCGCAGGAGACAGTCTGATGAGCGGATCCATCGCAGTCGTGGGCATCGGTCCGGGCGCAGCCGAACACATCACGCCGGCGGCCGTGGCAGCCATCGAGCGCGCCGACGTGATCCTGGGCTATCGCACCTACTTGGAGCTGATCGCGTCCCTGGCCCCGGCCACGCCGCGCGAGGGGACCGGCATGCGACAGGAGGTGGAACGCGCACAGCGCGCGGTGGATCTGGCGCTGGCCGGCCGTCACGTGGCCGTGATCTCCGGCGGTGACGCCGGCATCTACGGCATGGCCGGCTTGGTCTACGAGGTGCTGGCCGGGCGCCGGATTCATCACCTGGCCGTCGAAATCATTCCGGGCATGTCGGCGCTGAACGCTGCGGCCGCACTGCTGGGCGCGCCCCTGATGAGCGACTTCGCCGTGATCAGCCTGAGCGACCATCTGATCCCGGCCGAGGTGATCCTGCGGCGGATCGCGGCGGCCGCGCAGGCCGATTTCGTCATCTGCTTCTTCAATCCGCAGGGACGGTCGCGTGTGGCGCCGTGGCAGGCGGCATGCGCCCTGCTGACAGCACATCGGCCGCCGGAGACGCCGGTCGGCATCGTGCGCGCGGCAACGCGGCCCGAGCAATCGGTGCAGATCACCACGCTGGCTGAGCTGTCCCGGGCAGACGTAGACATGCTGTCGCTGGTGATCGTCGGCAACAGCCACACGATCCTCAGCGATGGCAAGATGATCACCCGCCGGGGCTACGAAAGCAAATATGATCTGACGCATCGGGCAGGGAGAGTATGAAGAAGATCGTTGTGGCAGCGGTGAACTTTCGCCCGCGCTTTGCCGCGCTGGACGAAAACCTCGATCGCATCGAGGCGTGGGTGGCCGATCTGGCGGCGCGCGGGGTCAGGCTGATCTGCTTCCCCGAGCTGGCCATCAGCGGCTACGACCGCACCCCCGCGATCCGCGACCTGGCCCAGCTCGTCCCCGGCCCGGCGACCCGGCGCCTGGTGGCCATGGCGCAGCGCTGGGGGGTGGATGTGCTGGCCGGCCTGCCCGAGCATGATGGGGGCGGCGGCTTTTACATCACCCAGGTGCTGGCGGCGGCCGACGGCACGGTGGGCGCCTATCGCAAGACCCATCTGAACGCGCCGGAACGGAGAGTTTTTCGCCCCGGCGAGGGCCTGGGCGTCTTCCGTCGGGATGGCTGGGCGCTCGGTGTGCAGCTTTGCTACGACGCCCATTTCCCCCAGCTCAGCACGTTGCAGGCGCTGGCCGGCGCAGACCTGCTCTGTGTGGCCTCGGCCTCCCCGCGCGATGAGCCGGAAGCCAAGGCTGAACGGATGCTGCGTTATCTGGCCGCCCGCGCCTACGACAACACCTGCTACCTGCTGTCGTGCAGCCTGGTGGGCGAAGGCGCGCAGGGCCAGCGCTTCGGAGGCGTGGCCCTGGCGCTTTCCCCCAAAGGCGAACTGCTGGCGTCGGCGATCGGTTGGGAGGAGGGCAGCGTGCTGGCGACCGTTGATCTGGACGCTCTGCGCCGGATTCGCGCCACCATCATGGGCTATTTCCTGCCTCATCGCCGCGACGACCTTTACCGCCGGTTCGCCCCGCCATCGGCGGCCGATATCGCCCGGCCGTGGGAGGAACACGATGTTGCCGCATGAGATCGAACGGGAGAGCTTTCGCATCATTCGGGCCGAATTGGGCCCGCACCATTTCACCGAGGCCGAGCTGGCCATCGTCGTGCGAGTGATCCACGCGACCGGCGATTTCGAGTATGCGCAGCTCGTCCGCTTTCATCCGCAGGCCATCGCGCGCGGCCTGGCCGCCATCCGAGGGGGCGTCCCCGTGGTCGCCGATGTGGAGATGGTGCGTGTTAGCATCGCGTCGGATCTGCTGGCCTCGTTCGGCGGCCGGGTCGTATGCGACATTCGGGCGCCGGAGGTGTATGCGCTGGCGCAGGCCGAGGGCGTGACTCGTTCCACAGCGGCGATGCGGCGCAACGCGGCTTCCATCCACGGCGGCATCGTCGCCATCGGCAACGCGCCGACCGCGCTGCTGGAGGTGCTGCGGTTGGTGCGCGAGGAGGGGATACGGCCCGCGTTGGTGGTGGGCGTGCCGGTGGGCTTCGTCAACGCGGCGGAGTCGAAGAGCAGCCTGGTCGCGCTGGCCGACGGGGGCGCAGCCTGGGACATCCCCTACATCACGACGCTCGGCCGCAAGGGCGGCTCATCGGTGGCCGCGGCGATCCTCAATGCCCTGTTGCGGCTGGCGACCGAGGCACACCCTGCGAGCAGTGTATGAGTGACGGCGAAGGAATGGGCAATCGGCCTCAGCAGCGGGCCAACACAGGCCGGGCATGGCGCAGGAGTGACCTGCGCCACGGCTACACGACCAGCGCCTGCGCGGCCGCGGCTGCCGCAGCTGCCACACAGGCGCTGCTCACCGGCCATCCTTTGACCCACGTGACCATTGACCTGCCGGCCGAGGCAGGGGTCACTTTCGCGTTGAGCCGTTGCGAACTGGATGTGCCTGCCGGTGGCCAGGTCACCTGCGGCGTCGTCAAGGACGCGGGTGATGACCCCGACGTGACCCACGGCGCAGAGATCGTGGCGACGGTGCGCTGGGGAGAGGCGGCCGGCGTCCACCTGACAGGCGGTCCGGGGGTCGGCGTGGTGACCCGGCCAGGGCTGCCCGTGCCGGTCGGCCAGCCTGCCATCAATCCCGGCGCGGCGCGCATCATCCGGCGCGCGGTCGAGGCCGCAGCCGGGGCCGCGACCGGCCAACCGCGCGACGACCGCGGTCTGGTGGTGACCATCAGCGTGCCGGACGGCGAGGCGCTGGCCCGGAAGACGCTCAATCCCACCCTGGGCATCGTCGGCGGCATCTCGATCCTGGGCACGGACGGCATCGTGCGTCCCTACTCGCAGGGGGCCTATCGGGCCAGCATCCGGACGCAGATGAAAGTGGCGCGCGAAAACGACCTGGAAACCATCGTGCTGACGACAGGCGTGCGCAGCGAGGAGTATGCGCGCCAACATATCCCTGCACTGCCCGCGCTGGCATGCGTGCAGGTGGGCGATCACATGGATTACGCGTTGCGCCAGGCCCGGCAGCTGAAGTTTGCGCGGATCATCATCTCCGGCATGGTCGGCAAGCTCTCCAAGCTGGCGCAGGGCCGCATGCAGACACATGTCAGCGAGGGGAGCGTGGACCTGGCATTTCTGGCGCAGCTGGCCGATGCGTTGGGCGCCGACGCGGGGACGGTTCGGGCGGTCGCGGCCGCGAACACGGCGCACCACGTCCAGGTCATCCTGAAACGCGTGGGCATCGCCGGCCTGGAGGGGTGCCTGGCCGAGCTGGCCGCGGCCCACGCCGCCGCGTTCATCGCCGGCAGCGCGGAAATCACGATCCTGGTGTGGAGCATGGGCGGGGAACTGCTGGCAACGGCCGGCGCGCCGGCCGTCGGGCCCACGGCGCAGGAGGCAGCATGAGCAAGATCCTGGTGGCGGGCGTGCCGGCCGACGGCCGCACGGCGCTCAGCCCTGCGCTGCAAGAACGCATCGCCGCGGCCGATCTGCTGTGCGGCGCGGCGCGACTGCTGGCCGAATGGCCCGATTGTCGGGGCGAAAAGGTAGTGATCGGTGCCAACATCGCCCAGGTGATCATGCGGCTGGCCGGCCGGGGCGACGCGCAAGCGGTGGTGTTGGGCACGGGCGACCCGGGCCTGTTCGGCATCGCGGGCACGCTGGCGCGACATTTTCCTGCCGCAGAGCTGGAAGTCGTGCCGGCCGTGAGCTCGGTGCAGCTGGCATTCGCGCGCATCGCCGTGCCGTGGGATGATGCCATCATCGTCAGCGCGCACGGCCGGCCGTTGGCCGAGGCGTTGGGCTGGGCCAGGCGCGCGGCCAAACTCGTTGTTCTCACCGATGACACGAACACGCCGGCTGCCATCGCGGCCGCGTTGCTGCAACGCGGCGCGGCGGATTGCCGCGCGGTGGTGGCCGAGCGCCTGGGGTTCGCAGACGAGCGCATCACGGACACGCGGCTGGCGGCCCTGATCGGCCGTTCCTTCGCCGCGCCAAACCTCCTGTTGCTGCTGCGTGACGCCGACTGGCGACCGGAGCCGGCCTGCCTCTCGCGGCCCGACGATGCCTACGCGCATCGCCGCGGCCTGATCACCAAACGCGACGTGCGCACGCTGAGCCTGGCCCGGCTGGCGCTGTCGGCTACCGATATCGCCTGGGACATCGGCGCGGGCAGCGGCGCCATGAGCATCGAGATGGCCGAACAGGCCTGGCGCGGCCACGTCTACGCGGTGGAGCGCGATCTCGAGTGTGCCGGCTTCGTGCGCGAGAACTGCGCGCGCTACAGCGCCGACAACGTCACGCTCGTCGAGGGCCATGCGCCGGAAGCGCTGGCCGGACTGCCTGCGGCCGACGCGGTTTTCATCGGCGGCACAGGCGGCGCGCTGGCGCCGATCCTGGCACATGTGACCGCAGCGGGCCGGCCCGCCTGTCGGCTGGTGCTGAACCTGGCGACCATCGAGCATTTGGCCCAGGCACAGGCGACATTGCGCGACCTGGGCTGGTCGTGCGCGACCGTGCAGGTCAACCTGGCCCATGCGGAGCCCATCGCTGGCCTGACGCGGCTGGCGCCAGCCAACCCCGTGTTCATCGTGTCGGCAACGCGGCGTCAACGAGGTGCGACATGACAACCCGATCATCTGTCTCGGGCAAGCTCTACGGCGTGGGGGTGGGGCCGGGCGACCCGGAACTGCTGACGCTGAAGGCGCTGCGCGTCATCCGTTCGGCCGATGTGCTTGCCGTCCCCATCGCCCGACCCGGCGAACAGGGCTACGCGTTCGAGCTGGCGGCCCCCTATCTGCGGTCGGGCCAGCGCGTGGAGCGGTTGCTCTTTCCCATGGCCGGCGACCTGGCGACGCGGCGCAGCCATCGCCGGGCCGCCGCCGAAGCCGTGCTGCGGCATGTGCGTGGGGGCAGCGTGGTGGCCTTTCTGACCGAAGGGGACCCGACGATCCACAGCACCTTCCTCTATGTGCTGGGCGAGATGCCGGCCGACACCCCGGTCGAGATCGTGCCGGGCGTCAGCGCCGTCACCGCGGCCGCGGCGCAGGCGGGCCTCCCTCTCGTGAACGGCGACCAGCGACTGGCGGTATTGCCGGCGGCCTTCGAGGAGGATGAAGCCCGCTGGCAGAGCGTGCGGGCGATCCTGTCCACTTTCGACACGGTGGTCTTTCTCAAGGCGCACCGGATGCTCCCGCGGCTGCTCCCGCTGCTCGATGAACTGGGATTGACAGAGCAGGCGGTCTGGGTTGAGCGCGCCACCCATGCGACCGGCCGCGTGGTGCGCGATGTCCGTTCGCTCTGCTCGCCGGATAACGTCGGCGGCTTGCACTATCTCTCGCTGCTGATTGTGCGCCGGCCAGCCACGGAGAGGCCCGATGCGGATTGACATCCCGCGCTTCATGATCGCAGCACCGGCCAGCGGCAGCGGCAAGACGACCATCGCCGTGGGCCTGATGGCCGCGCTGGCGGCCACGGAGGCGGTGCAGGGGTTCAAGGTCGGGCCGGACTACATTGACCCGATGTATCACACCGCCGCGACCGGCCGGCCGTCGCGCAACCTGGACACCTGGATGGCGCCGCCGGAAGCCGTCCTGGCTGCCTGTGCCAGGGCCCTGCGCGGGACCGAAATCGCTGTGATCGAAGGGGTGATGGGCCTGTTCGACGGCTTCGACGGCAAATCCGAGGCCGGCAGCAGCGCCGAGGTCGCCAGGCTGCTGGCCGCGCCGGTGATCCTGGTGCTGGACGTGAGCAAGATGGCGCGCAGCGCGGCCGCGATCGCGCTGGGATGTCGGCTGTTTGATCCCGCGCTGAACATCGCCGGCGTTATTTGCAATCGGGTCGCCGGCCCGGCCCACGCCGAGATGGTGAAGGATGCTCTGGCCGCGGTCGGCCTGCCCGTGCTGGGCTGCATCCCGAAGTCGGCAGCGCTGGCGGTGCCCGAACGACACCTGGGCCTGCACACGGCGGTCGAACGACAGGCCGAGGTCGAGACGTTTCTGCGGGCTGCCGCCGCGCTCATGGCCGCCGAGGTAGACCTGGCTCGGCTGCGGGAGATTGCCCGCAGCGCGCCGACGCTGGAAATTCCACCTGACCCCTTCACCTCCCCTCTCCTCGCAGGAGAGGGGCCGGGGGTGAGGTCGTTGTCCACCGTGGCGCAGGAGGCTCCCGTTCGCATCGCAGTGGCGCGAGACGAGGCGTTCTGCTTCTACTATCAGGACAACCTGGATTTGCTCTCCCTCGCCGGCGCAGAGGTCGTGTTTTTCAGCCCGCTGCGGGACCCGGCCCTGCCGGCCGGCGTCAGCGGCATCTATCTGGGCGGCGGCTATCCGGAGCTGTACGCCGCGCAACTGGCGGCCAACCGGCCGTTGCGCCGGACGATTCGCGTCGCTGCTGCGGCCGGCATGCCCATTTACGCGGAGTGCGGCGGGCTGATGTATCTGACGGAGGGGATCGTGGACGGCTCCGGCGCGGTTCACCCGATGGTCGGCCTGGTGCCTGGCCGGTCGCGGCTGGCCGGCCGCCTGACCATGGGCTATCGCATCGTGACTGCGACGCAGGATTCGTTGCTGCTGCGGGCCGGCGAGCAAGTGCGCGGCCACGAGTTCCACTATTCGGAGTGGATAGACCGGCCTGCCGACGTGCCGTGGGCTTACCACATGGCCCCACGGCAGGGGAATGTGGCCCAGCCCGAAGGATATGCGCGAGACGGGCTGCTGGCCTCCTATGTTCATTTGCACTTCGGCGGCCGGCCGCAACTGGCGAATCGTTTTGTGGCCGCCTGCCGTCGCTGGCAGGCAGGTCAGGGCAATCTCTGAATTTAGCTTGAGGAGGTCCACATGCTACGAAAGGTTGTCGGTTTGCGTGCGTTTTGGCTGGCAGGCGCTTTGCTCCTGATCGGCAGTCGCGTCGCCTGGGCCGGCGCGTCTTCTGCGCCGCAGGCGATGCACATCATGGAGGGGTTCCTGCCCCCGTTCTGGGCCGCGCTCTGGTTCGCGGTGGCCATCCCGTTCTGGGTGCTCGGCTTCGCACGCATCCGCCGGCTGGTGGCCGCGAAACCGGAGATCCGGCTCCTGTTGGGCCTGGCCGGCGCGTTCACCTTTGTGCTGAGCGCGCTGAAAATCCCCAGCGTCACCGGCTCCAGTAGCCACCCGACGGGAACCGGGCTGGGCGCCATTTTGTTCGGGCCGCTGGAGATGGCCATCTTGGGGACGATCGCGCTGCTGTTTCAGGCGCTCCTGCTGGCGCACGGCGGCCTCACCACGCTGGGCGCCAATGCTGTCTCCATGGCGATCGTCGGCCCTCTGGTCGCGTTCGGCATCTGGCGCAGCCTGCAGGGACGCCTGCCCCAGGGCTGGGTGGTCTTCCTGGCCGCGGCCCTGGCCGATCTGGTCACTTACGTCGTCACTTCGATCCAACTGGCACTGGCGTATCCCGACGCGGTCAGCGGTTTTCTGGCCGCGTTCGCCAAATTCGGCGCCATTTTCGCAGTCACGCAGATCCCGCTGGCGATCAGCGAGGGTATCCTGACCGTGTTGATCTTCCAGGCTTTGCGCAGCTCCGCACCGGACGAGCTGCGATCGCTGGGTTTGCAGGGGGCTTGACATGACCACGACGACATCCACCGCGTCCAATCGTTGGATCACCGTGCTGCTCGTCGCCGCCGTGATCGTGCTGGCGGTTGTGCCGCTCGTTCTCCATCGTGAATCGGAGTTCGGCGGCGCCGACGCCGCGGCCGAGGAGGCCATCACCGAAATTGCGCCGGATTATGCCCCATGGTTCAGCCCGATCTGGGAGCCGCCGGGCGGCGAGACGGAGAGCTTGCTTTTCGCGCTCCAGGCGGCAATCGGCGCCGGCTTCATCGGCTATTTCTTCGGCCTGAAACGCGGGCAGCGCACCCGCAGCAAATAGCATGGACTGGATTGACCGCTACGCGTACAGCAACCGCCTGCGCTTCATCCACCCTGGCCAGAAAGCAGGACTGGCGCTGCTCGCCATCATCCTGTGCCTGGCGCTGAATCGGCCCGCGGTCGGCGTGCTGACCACAGGCTGGATGCTGATGTTGGGCGTGATCTGGGCGCGAGTGCCGTTGCGGGTCCTCGGCGCTGCTGTGCTGGTAGAGGGCTTCTTGCTGGCTTGGGCAGTTGTCGGCGTAGCGGTCAGTGTGCAGCCGGGGAGCGGCGGCTGGCCGCTGTCGTTTGCGATCACGTCGCAGTCATGCGCGACTGCGTTCAACCTGCTGACGCGTGCCCTGGGCTGTACGAGCGCGATGGCGTTCCTGGCGTTCACGACCCCTGTAGTTGACTTGCTCGACCTGGGCCGCATGCTGGGGATGCCGCCGCTCTTGCTCGATCTGGCGCTGCTGATCTACCGCTTCACTTTTGCGTTGCTGGAAAGCCTGGAGCACATGGTGACCGCCCAGCAGGTCCGCCTGGGCTACGCCGATTTCCGCCACGGCATGAACAGCGCGGCGCTGGTGGCATCGCGGCTGTTCATCGAGACGTATCAGCGCACTCGACGCCTGCAGGTCGCGTTGGAAGGCCGCGGCTATGCGGGCGACCTGCGCGTGCTGCCGGGCGAATACCGGCGGAGCTGGTCGGTGTGGCTCCTGGCGGCCGCTTTGGCGTCCAGCCTCCTGGCGGCGTGGGGGTGGGTGTGACACCGATCCTGGCATTGCGCGATGTCACCTATTGCTATCCGGGCAACGCAACAGCGGCGCTGAATGGGGTCAATCTGGAATTTGCAGCCGGTCAGCGCGTGGCCTTGATCGGTCGCAATGGCTCGGGCAAGTCCACGCTGATCTTGCACTGCAACGGCATTCTGCGGCCACAGGAGGGATCGGTTTGGCTGGCAGGCGAACGCGTCGCTTACGACCGTCGCAGCCTGCTGCGCCTGCGTCAGCAGGTGGGCGTCGTGCTGCAAAACCCGGACGAGCAGCTCTTTTCTGCCAGCGTGCGGCAGGACATCAGCTTCGGGCCGCTGAACCTGGGCCTGGACGAGGCGAGCGCCCGTGAGCGGGTGGCCGAAGCGGCCGAGCTGTGCGACGTGACGCATCTGCTCGATCGGCCCACGCACGCCCTCAGCGGCGGCGAGAAGGCACGCGTGGCGCTGGCCGGCATCCTGGCCATGCGGCCGCAGGTGCTGGTGGTGGACGAAATCACCGGCGGGCTGGATCCCTGGATGCAGATCCAGGTCTTCGCGATCTTCGACCGGCTGCGACAGCAGGGCAAGACGGTGGTGCTTGCCACCCACGACCTGACCATCGCTCGGACATGGGCTGATATCGTCGTCGTCATGCAGGCCGGCCGCGTGCTGGCAGTCACACCGCCTGCGCGCCTGTTCGGAGATCGGGATTTGTTGGCCGCGACCGGTGTGAGCGAGGCGCTCATCCGGAGACGGGATGCCGATGATCGCAAATGAACACGGGTAACTGCAAGGTGTACACCAGGGACATCCTCATACCGCTGTTGGCCTATCTTCTCGATGGCTTCCTCGGCGACCCGCCCAACCGCTGGCATCCGGTAGCCTGGCAGGGCCAGTTTCTGGCGCGCGTCGAACACGCTGCGCCGCGGGGGGACACCGTTCGCTTCGTCTGGGGCATGGAGACGCTGGCGGCCGGAATGGGCTTGAGCGCGGCCGTCGCGTGGGGCGCAATGCGGCTGGCCCGAGCTCTGCCGTGGCCACTGCGCCTGCTGTTCGAGGCCGGGCTGCTCAAGCTGGCGCTGGCGGCCCACGGCCTCGATCGGGCTGCCGGCCAGGTAGAAGCCGCGCTGCGCCGCGACGACGTGCCGGAGGCACGGCGTCTGCTGAGCTGGCACCTGGTGAGCCGCGACACGGCCGACCTGAGCGCTGAAGAGGTCGCGGGCGCGGCTGTGGAGTCGGTGGCCGAGAACCTGACCGATGCTTTCGTCGCGCCGCTGGCCGCGTATGCCCTGGTCGGGCTGCCGGGCGTCTGGGCCTATCGTTTCTGCCAGACCGCCGATAGCATGTGGGGCTACCATGATTCGCAGCACGAATGGCTGGGCAAACCAGCCGCGCGGCTCGACGACGCGCTCAACTGGCTGCCGGCCCGGCTCGCTGCCGGCCTGTTGACGGCCGCGACATGGCTGGTCGCCGGCCCGGCGGCGGCCGCCAACGCCTGGCGCACGCGACGCAGGGAGGCGCGTCGCACCGCCAGCCCCAACGCGGGCCAGACGATGGCAACCATGGCCGGCGCGCTGGGCGTCACGCTGACCAAACGCGGACACTATGCCCTGAACGGCGGAGATGCGGCCATCACCCCCGATGTGCTGGCCCGTGGCCGGCGCATCGTGCGCCTGGCGGCCGGCCTGGCTGTGGCGATGGCAACGCTGGCGGCGGTGATCGTTGCCGCGTCAGATCGAGGTAGAACATGAACCAGATGTGGCATCAAGCTACGACCCAAACCGGAGAGCGGCCAGACCGCCCTCTCGCATCATGCTCCTCCATGTCGAGCGTTTCCGTGGCCTCCGTGCCCTTCGTATCGCGCCCCTCCGTGGCCTCCGCGCCCTCCGTGTCGCGCGTTTCCGTGGCCTCCGTGCCCTCCGTGTCGAGCCCCTCCGTGGCCTCCGCGCCCTCCGTGTCGCGCGTTTCCGTGGCCTCCGTGCCTTCCGTGTCGTGCCCCTCCGTGTCGCGCGTTTCCGTGGCCTCCGTGCCCTCCGTGTCGTGCCCCTCCGTGTCGAGCGCCGGCGAACCCCACGGCGGCCCGGACGAGGCCGAGCTGGCCGCCCTCGGCCTGTGGCCAGAGGATGTGCTGGATTTCAGTGCCAGCACCAACCCGTTCGGCCCGCCGCCCGGCGTGCGCGAGGCGCTGGCCGTGTGCGACATCACCCGCTATCCCGACCGCCGCGCGACCCGCCTGCGCGCGGCGTTGGCCGCGCACGAGAGCGTATCGGCTGATTGCGTGCTCGTCGGCGCTGGCGGGGCCGGGCTGATCTGGGCACTGGCGCAGGCGTGGCTGCGGCCCGGCGACACTGCGTTCGTCGTCGGTCCCACCTTCGGCGAATATGTGGCTGCTTCCCGCTTGATGCGGGCAACGGTGGTAGAGTGGCGGGGTTTCTGGCCTGTGGAAGTAGAGCGGCATCAGGCCGCCGCAAGCCAAAGGGAGGTGGCCCGGGCCATCGCTGCTGCGCGGCCGCGACTGATCTGGCTGTGCAACCCGAACAACCCGACCGGCGCGTATCTGGCGGCTGAGGAGGTCACCGCACTATTGCCGGCGGCGCCTGACGCGCTGTGGGTGCTCGATGAGGCGTATCGGCCCTTCGTCGTCGATCCGTGGCCCAGCACCCCGCTGATCGAGCACGGGAATGTCGTCCTGCTGCGCTCGCTGACCAAAGATTGCGCGCTGCCGGGGATCCGCCTGGGCTACCTGCTGGGGCCGGCCGATGTGATCGCCCGCGTCGCGACCGCGCAACCACCATGGAGCGTGAGCGCGCCGGCCATCGCCACAGGCCTCGCCGCGCTGCACAACTACGCCGCAGTGCGTGAGTCTCTGGCCGCGCTCCGCGCCGAGACCGCCTGGCTGCGCGCCGCGCTGCTCGACCGTGGCTGGCTCGTCCCGCCCTCGGCAACCAATTTCCTGCTGATCAGAGTGGGAGACGCTGCTGCAGTGCGCCGTTGCCTGCTGATCGAACATCACATCCAGGTGCGCAACTGCGCGTCGTTCGGCCTGCCCGATTTCATTCGCATCGGCGTGCGGACGCGCAGGGACAACGAACGGCTGTTGGCTGCGCTGGAGGACTTCACTCTCGACCCCTCTCCTGCCAGGTGAGGGGAGCTGTGTGCGTCTTCCTCACAGGCAGGGCGGGGATTGGAGCACAGGTGACGAGGATACTATGACCGCCAAAACGTTGATGATCCAGGGCACGGCCTCCTCCGTGGGCAAAAGCCTGCTGGTAGCCGGCCTGTGCCGGCTCTACGCCCGTCGTGGGCTGGCTGTTGCGCCGTTCAAGGCGCAGAACATGAGCAACAACGCCGGCGTCACGCCCGAAGGCGGCGAGATCGGCCGCGCCCAGGTGACACAGGCCGAGGCGTGTGGCATCCCGCCCCACGTGGACATGAACCCGGTGCTGCTCAAACCGGAGGCCGACAGCCGGTCCCAGGTCGTGGTGCTGGGCAAAAAGCGGGACACCCTGCCCGCCCGCGAATATTATCGCCGCAAAACCGAGCTGTGGGAGGTGATCACCGCGGCGCTGGCACGGCTGCGGGCGCGCGCCGATCTGGTGATCATCGAGGGCGCGGGCAGCCCGGCCGAGCTCAATCTCAAACGAGGCGACATCGTCAACATGGCCGTGGCCCGGCACGTCCAGGCGCCCGTACTGCTCGTTGGCGACATTGACAAGGGCGGCATCTTCGCCCAACTGCTCGGCACCCTTTGGCTGCTGGAGCCGGCGGAGCGAGCGCTGGTGCGCGGGCTGATTGTCAACAAATTCCGCGGCGACCCCGGCCTCTTCACCGACGGCGTGCGCATCCTGGAGGAACGCGGGGGCGTGCCCGTGCTCGGCGTCGTCCCCTGGCTGCGCGACCATGGCCTCCCGGAAGAGGACGGCGCCGGGCTTTCGGATTGCGGCGACACGTCGCCGCTTTTCGTCACGCCGTGCGCCACCGGGCTTTCGGATTGCGGCGACACGGCGCCGCTTTTCGTCGCGCCGCGCGCCACCGGGCTTTCGGATTGCGGCGACACGTCGCCGCTTTTCGTCGCGCCGTGCGCCACCGGGCTTTCGGATTGCGGCGACACGTCGCCGCTTTTCGTCGCGCCGTGCGCCACCGGGCTTTCGGATTGCGGCGACACGTCGCCGCTTTTCCCTGTGACGCGCAGCGATCTCTCGCCCCGCACAACGCATCCTGTTGACATCGCGATCGTCAGGCTGCCGCGCATCGCCAACTTCGACGACTTCGACCCGCTGGCGGCCGAGCCGGGCGTGCGCGTGCGCTTCGTGCAGTCGCCAGAGGCCCTTGGCCGGCCCCATGCGATCATCCTGCCCGGCACCAAACACACCCTGGCCGACCTGGCCTGGTTGCGGGCGACCGGCCTCGCCGCGGCGGTCACCGGCCTGGCCCGAGCCGGGTGCGCGCTGGTCGGCATCTGCGGCGGCTACCAGATGCTCGGTCAAGCCATCAGCGATCCGGAAGGGGTCGAGGGCGGCGGTGAGGCGGCCGGGCTGGGTCTGCTGCCGGTGCGCGTGATCTTTCACGGCGCCAAGGTGACGCAACAGGCCGTGGCCCGTGTGTGTGGCCCCCTGCCGTGGCTGACCGAAACATCCGACCTGATCGGCTACGAGATCCACGCCGGCCGGGCCGAGACGCCTGCGCCCCTGCTGGAGATCCGGCGTCGCAACGGCGAGGTCGCACCCGACGGCGCAGCCACCGCCGACGGCCGTATCTGGGGCACGCACCTGCACGGGTTGTTCCACAACGATGACTTCCGCCGGGCCTGGCTGGCGAGCCTGGGCTGGCAACCTGCCGGCGAAACGATGCCCTACCTGGCGCGGCGGGCGGCCAGTTATGACCGCCTGGCCGATGCGCTGGAAGCAGCACTGGATGTGAGGCGTCTGGATGCTATCATCGGCTTGTGACCAGGCGACGGCGGTCAAAGTTGTCACCGTCCGTCTGCCCGGCACCTGCGGCGAATGGGTGCAGGGCACCCTGGATGGCGTGCCTTGTCTCGTGTCGTGCGCGATAGACTGGCACGCCCAGGCCACGGTGACAGCAGACGGTCGGGGCGTCTGGCATCTGCCCGCCGATGCGCCGAAGGCGGTTGCCGCCCTGCGTCTGGCGCTGGCGGCTCGTGACAGCACGGGAGCAAGCGGCGTGCTCAGGCTCAACAACCCGTTGCCGCGTGGTCGCGGCTATGCCTCGAGCACGGCCGATGTGGCCGGCACTATCTACGCCGTAGGCCAGGCCGTGGGCTGGCCTTTCACCCCGGCCGAGGTCGCGCAGCTGGCCGTGCAGGTGGAACCGAGCGACAGCACGATCTTTCCGACGCTCACCCTGTTCGCGCATCGGGACGCCAGCTTTTATCGGCCGCTCCCGCCGCTGCCACCGCTGGCGGTGGTCGTCCTCGATCCGGGTGGCACAGTGGACACGCTGGCATTCAACGCGGTGGATCACTCGGCTGTGCTGCATCGGGCAGCCGCTGCGCATCGCGATGCGTTCGCCCGGTTTGAGGCCGGCCTGGCTGCCGGCGACGTCGTCGAGATCGCGCGGGCAGCCACGGCCAGCGCGGTCATCCACCAGGCGATCCTGCCCGATCCCCTGGTGGACGCTGCGCTCGCTGCCCATCTCAGTCTGGGCGCGCTGGGCATCTGCCGGGCACACAGTGGCACATTGGTGGGCCTGCTCTGTCGGCCGGAAGCGGCCGATGAGGTGGCGCAACGGGCGCGGCTACATTTTCGAGACACAACGGTGCGCGTGCACCATTGCCTGGGCTGAAGATGGCCCACACATATCTTTCAAACCGAGGAGAAACTATGGTAAACTGGCAGACATTGGCGGGCGCGATCCCGCCCCTGGACGAAGCGAGCATGGCCGCAGCCCGTGCTCGCCAGGACACGTTGACCAAGCCCCAGGGCAGCCTGGGCCGGCTTGAGGCGCTTTCGGTCCAACTGGCCGGCATCACGAGCCAGCCGCGGCCGCGCGTCCCCCGCAAGGCGGTCATCGTTATGGCCGGCGACCACGGTGTCGTGCGCAACGGCGTCAGCGCGTTCCCGGCCGAGGTGACCCCGCAAATGGTGCTGAACTTCCTGCGCGGGGGCGCTGCCATCAATGTGCTGGCCCGGCAGGCCGGCGCGCGCGTCACCGTGGTAGACGTGGGCGTTGCGGCCGACTTCGCCGACGCGCCGGGCCTGATCCGCCGCAAAGTGGCCTGCGGTACGGCCGACTTCACCCGGGGTCCGGCCATGACCGCAGCGCAGGCAGACGAAGCCATCCAGGTCGGCGTGGACGTGGTCGAGGCAGAGATCGCGGCCGGCCTTGACTTGGTGGCCACTGGCGACATGGGGATCGGCAACACTACCCCCTCGGCCGCCATCGTCGCCGCGCTGAGTGGCCGGCCCGTGGCGAGCGTGACCGGCCGCGGCACCGGCGTGGACGACGCGGGGCTGGCGCGCAAGATCGCCGCCATCGAGGCCGGCCTGGCAGTCAACCGGCCCGATCCCAACGACGCGTTCGACGTGCTGTGCAAGGTCGGCGGCTTCGAGATCGCCGGCCTGGCCGGCGTGATCATCGCCGCAGCCGCGCACCGCGTGCCCGTGGTGATTGACGGCTTCATCTCCGGCGCGGCCGCGCTCATTGCTGTGGGGCTGGCGCCCGCGGCTCGCCCCTATCTCATCGCCGCCCATCGCTCGGTCGAAATCGGCCATACGGCCATGTTCGACCTGCTGGGCATACAGCCGCTCTTCGATTTCGACCTGCGCCTGGGCGAAGGCACCGGCGCAGTCCTGGCGTTCCACGTTGTCGAGGCGGCCTGTCGCATCCTGGACGAAATGGCGACGTTCGGTGAAGCGGGGGTGAGCGAAAAGGGCGAGTGAGCGAATCGGCGAATGGCGAATCGGCGAGTGAGCGAATCAGCGAATTGGCGAATGGCGAATCGGCGAGTGAGCGAATCAGCGAATTGGCGAATGGCGCAGCAGCTCTAAGAATCTCTGCCATGAATGATCTTCTGGGCGCCGTGGGCTTGTTGACTGTCTTGCCCGTGCGACTGACCGAGAATGAGCTTGCGAAGCCGGGGCGGGCGATGGCGTTCTATCCGCCGGTCGGCGGGCTGATCGGCGGGCTGCTGGCTGGCCTGGCCTGGTTGTTGGGACTGGCCGGCCTGGCCGAAGCAGCGCCGCTGCTGCCCCCCGCGCTGATCCTGGCCGTCTGGGCCGGCCTCACTGGCGCGCTGCACCTGGACGGCTGGGCGGATTGCTGCGATGCGCTGTTCGTGCCGGTCAGCCGGGAGCGGCGGCTGGAAATCATGAAAGACCCCCGGCTGGGCGGCTTCGGAGCGGTCGGACTCGTTCTGTTGCTGATCGTCAAGCTGGCCGCGCTGGACGGCGTGCTGCGCAGCCCGGCCGCGCTCCTGACCCTGGTCGCCGTTCCGGCGCTGGCGCGCTGGGCTGTGGTCATCGCGGCAAAAGCCTACCCGTCGGCGCGACCGGGCGGCATGGGCGACTATTTCCGTCGCGGCCTCGGCCGCCGTGAACTGCTGCTCGCCACGGTTTTCGCCGTGGCCCTGGCTGCGCCCCTCGGCTGGCGCGGGCTGATCCTCTGGGTCGCGGCCGGGCTGGCGCTGCTCGGCCTGGCGCGCCTGGCCTGCAGTCGTCTCGGCGGCCTCACCGGCGATGTCTACGGCGCAATCGTCGAGTTGGCCGAAACCGCCGCACTGGTTGTCGCCGTCGCCCTGCCCGCGTGAGACCCTTCGTTGGCACGTTTCACGTTGGCACGTTGCTACGTTGCCGCGTTGCACGCATTACATGAGGCCTTATGTTTCGCATCGGCACGACTTCCTACATCCTCCCCGCCGATATCCTGCCCAACGTCGAGTATCTCGCGCCGCAGGTTGACGACGTGGAGCTCGTCCTGTTCGAAACGGACGAATACGGCAGCAACTTGCCCGACGCGACGCTGTGCGACCGACTGAACGAGATCGCCGCCGCTCACGGCCTGACCTACACCGTCCACTTGCCGTTGGATCTGCGACTGGGAGACGGCGGTGAGGAAACGCACATCTCGCTGATCAAGGCGCGGCGCGTCATCGAGGCCACGCGGCCGCTGCAGCCGTTCGCCTACACGCTGCACCTGGATGGCCGCACCCTCCCTGCCGGGAGCAATGGCTGGGAAAAGGCCGCGCTCACCCGCTGGCAGGAGGACTCCCGCCGCGCCCTCGAAATCGTCTGCGGATGGCTGGATGAGCCGGCGCGGCTGTGCGTGGAGAACCTGGAGCGATGGGACCCGGAGGCGTTCGCGCCGCTGGTCGAGGCGCTGCCGATCGGCCGCACCATTGACATCGGCCACTTGTGGCTGCAGGAAGCCGACCCGCTGGTGCATCTGGCGCGTTGGGTGGATCGGGCGCGCGTGATCCACCTGCACGGCATCGCGACGCGCGATCATGCCTCGCTGGCCCATGTGCCGGCCGCTCAGCTCGATCCGGTCATCGCATTCCTGGCCGATCGCTTTACCGGCGTGCTGACGTTGGAGGTGTTCAACCAGGCCGACCTGGCATCGTCGCGGGCCGCGCTGGTCGCGTCGCTGGCGCGTATCGGCCTGGGCGGTTTGGATTGCGGCAGCGTGCTGCCACCCAGATTTGGATTGCGGCAGCGTGCTGCCGCTTTGGGATGGGGCCTGCGCGCGGGGTGATGTAAAAGCGGCGTCGTGACGCCGCAGTCCAAAGTTTGGATTGCGGCAGCGTGCTGCCGCTTTGGGATGGGGCCTGCGCGCGGGGTGATGCAAAAGCGGCGTCACGACGCCGCAGTCCAGATTTGGATTGCGGCAGCGTGCTGCCGCTTTGGGATGAGACCTGCGCGAGGTGATGCAAAAGTGGCGTCGTGACGCCGCAGTCCAAAGTTTGGATTGCGGCAGCGTGCTGCCGCTTTGGGATGGGGCCTGCGCGCGGGGTGATGCAAAAGCGGCGTCACGACGCCGCAGTCCAGATTTGGATTGCGGCAGCGTGCTGCCGCTTTGTGATGAGACCTGCGCGGGGTGATGTAAAAGTGGCGTCGTGACGCCGCAGTCCAAAGTTTGGATTGCGGCAGCGTGCTGCCGCTTTGGGATGTGGTCCGTGCGCGGAGTGATGCAAAAGTGGCGTCGTGACGCCGCAGTCCAAAGGGAATGACCCATGACGAAGGAACTGATTCTTATCCTCGGCGGTGCGCGCAGCGGCAAGAGCAGCCACGCCGAGAAGCTGGCGCTGGAACTGGCCGGGCCCGATGTGCTCTACATCGCAACGGCCCAGGCGTTCGACGACGAGATGCGCAGCCGCATCGCCGCGCACCGGGCTGCTCGGCCGACCGGCTGGCGCACGCTCGAAGCGCCGTCGCTGCGCACCGCAGCGATCGGCCTGCCGCGCGTCGTCCTGCTGGACTGCCTGACACTGCTGGCGAGCAACGCCATCCTGGCGCTGGGCGATACGCCATCGGCACAGGAAGCGGAAGCCGCCGTGGACGCTGAGGTGTCGGCGCTGCTCGCGGCCTATCGCGAGGGCGACGCGACCTGGATCGTTGTCAGCAACGAGGTGGGCCTGGGCCTCGTACCGCCCTACCCGCTGGGCCGCATCTACCGCGACGCGCTGGGCCGCGCCAATCAGTGCCTGGCGGCCGCGGCCGACCGCGTCCTGTTCATGGTGGCCGGCCTGCCGCTGACGATCAAATAGTGACCGGCGTGGCTATTGGCTTATGCGCGTCGGTTGCCCAAAACGCCGCCTTATGGTATCATCAGCCACACGCTAATGCTGTTTCAGGAGGTCAACGATGCTTGGAGGTTGGGGACTTTACTTGCTTTTCAGTTTACCGGCACTGATCCTAGGGCTCTGGGCGCAGTGGAAGGTGCAGTCGGCGTTTCGTAGATTCTCGCAAGTCCGCACTCTGCGTGGGGTAACCGGTGCTCAGGTGGCGCGCTGGGTGCTGGACAGCAATGGCCTGTACGATGTGGCGGTCGAACGTGTCGGCGGCTTTTTGAGCGATCACTACGATCCGAGCAAGCGCGTGCTGCGGCTCAGCCCCGATGTGTTCGACAGCCCGAGCCTGGCTGCGGCCGGGGTCGCGGCCCATGAAGCCGGTCATGCCATCCAGCACAAGCTGGCTTACGCGCCGCTGCAACTGCGCAGCGCCATGGTGCCCACCGTGCAGATCGGCAGCTGGATGGGCCCGATCATCTTCATGATCGGCTTCTTTATGCAAGGCGCGCTGGGCAACACGCTGGCCTGGATCGGTGTCGGCCTTTTCGCCGCTATCGCCTTGTTCGCCCTGGTGACGTTGCCGGTCGAATTCGATGCCAGCCGGCGAGCCAAACAGCAACTCGTCGCCAGCGGCATCCTGGTCGGCAACGAGGTGCGCGGCGCGAACGCTGTGCTCGACGCGGCTGCACTGACCTATGTGGCCGGCGCAGTGCAGGCAATCTCGACGTTGCTCTACTACATGTTCCTGTTGGTAGCCCGTCGCGATGAATAGCGCCAACGGCGGCGCCGAGGCCCGATACCCGTCGGGTTAGATCGCAGAGATCGCCACGCGGTGGAGAGGCGTTTGCCAACGGAGGTCGCCCATGGAGATCGAGGCCAAGTTCGCAGTCCTGAATTGGGCCGCCTATCGTCGGTTGGCGCGGCTTAAGGCGCTGGCAGGCTATGCGCTGCAGCCGGTCGGCGACATCCAGGTCGCCGATCGCTATTTCGACACCGCCGATGGTCGGCTGCTGGCGGCCGGTTTCGCCTGTCGTCTCCGCGTGGAAGGCGACGCCATCATGGCCACCCTCAAGGGCCTGGGCGGCGCGCAGGGCGCTGTGCACCGTCGCGCCGAAGAAGAGGTGCGTTTGCCCCGCTGGGAGCCCGATCCGGCTGCCTGGCCGGAGAGTTCGGCCCGTGCCCTGGCGCTCGCATTGACGCGCGGCGCGGCACTTCAGCCCCTTTTTGACCTCCATCAACGCCGGACGCGCGCCGATCTATATGACGGCGCGCGCCGCGTGGCCCAGCTCAGCCTCGACCGCATGCGCGTTGAGCTGACCGGTCTCCGCCAACCCGGCCGCATCGCCTGCTACGAGCTGGAAGTCGAGCTGGTCGCCGACGGCCAGGAGGCCGACCTGACAGCGATCGTGGCCGAGCTGACCGACCGCTGGGCCTTGCAGGCCGAGCCGCGTTCCAAATTCGAGCGCGGCCTGGCGTTCTGGCGCGAGCGTCAGGCTGCAGAAGAATTGCCACTGGCCGAAGCCGAGCGCGCGACGCTCGTGGCTCACGCGGCGGGGAGCGTGTCCGCGCTGGCCCATCGTGCCCTGGCTGTGCTCGGCTGGGCCGATGGCCTGCCCCTGGCCGAGATCGCTGCACGCAGCGCGCTTTCGGCCGATCGTGTGCGCTACTGGGTGCGCGCGTTCCGCGCCAGGCGGTTGCAGATCTTCAGCCGACCCGTGAGCCGCCGTGTCGGCCGCAGCGAGGCCATCACGACCGCGCCGGCTGACGGACACGCGGGGGCCGAAGCGACTGCTGCCGCAGCCGTATCTGCTCCGGCCCTTAGCATCCCAACCGCTTCTGCCGGGCCCATGCGCACGGTGAAACAGCTTTGCGCGGCCTATCAGGTGGACATGGCGCATGCCCGCCGTGTAGCGGAACACGCAGTGCGTCTGTTTGACCTCCTCAGGCCCACTCACAAGTTGCCTCGGAAACGCCGCAGGCTCCTGCACAGTGCCGCGCTGCTGTACACCGTCGGCGCGAAGAGCGACCGCGAACATCCCCATGTGGCCGGACGCGACATTATCCTGGCCGCGCCGCTGCACGAGATCAGCACCACCGAGCGATTGATGCTCGGCTGCATCGTTGCATTTGGCGCGGGCAAACTGCGCGCCGAACGCGAGCCAACCATGGCCGCCCTGGACGCGAAAGCGCAGCGCCAGGTGCTGGCGTTGGCCGCACTCGCCCGGATTGCCGAGGCGCTCGACGGCTCGCGCACGCAGACCACCGAGATCCTCGCAGCGACGGGCGCCGACGCCTCTCGCTGCGAGATCACGCTGACCGGGCCGACAGCCGGGCTCGATGCAGCCGAGGCCGCCCGCCAGAGCGAAGCATGGCGTTCGCTTTTCAAACAGGAGCTGATCTTTCGGGCGCCGGCGGTTCCCGATGCGACAGAGCCGGATAAAGCCGAAGCATCATCGCCGGCTGTCGGCCCATCCGCAGTCTTGCCGACCGAGATATCGGCCGTAGCCGCCGCCGATCCGATGAGCGAGGCAGGCCGTAAAGTGCTGGCCATTCACTTCGGTCGCATGTTGGCCAACGAGGCCGGCACCCGGCTGGGCGAAGACCCCGAAGCGCTGCACGATATGCGGGTGGCCACGCGGCGCATGCGCGCGGCGTTCGCCTTGTTCGAACCTTATTACGAGGCCCGGGTGATCCGGCCGCTCGGCAAAGGCCTGCGCCGCGCCGGCCGCACTCTCGGCGCGGTGCGAGATCTAGATGTGCTGCTGGAGAAGGCCCGCGCCTATGCCGCCGGCCTCCCTGCTGGAAACGACGGCGCGCTCGACCCACTGCTGGAGGCCTGGAGCGAACGACGCGAGGTCGCGCGCCATCGGCTGCTCGACTATCTGGACTCGTCGGCCTACCGTCGCCTGGTGGCAGCATTCAGCGCGTTCCTGACCACGCCGGGTGCCGGCGCCGTCGAGGTCGCTGCCGATGACGCAACGCCCCATCAGGTGCGGCATGTGGTCCCCGGCCTGATCTTCAACCGCTATGAGGCTGTGCGGGCCTACGAGCGATTGTTGCCGGATGCACCCACTACCACCTATCACGCCCTGCGCATTGAGTGCAAGCGGCTACGCTACGCGCTCGAATTTTTTCGCGACGTGTTGGGCGAAGAGACGCCGACGCTCATCAAACAGGTGACCGCCATGCAGGACCTGCTGGGCGAGCTGCAAGATGCCTGTGTGGCGGCCGGATTGCTGAGCGATTTTCTGAGCGAACATCGCCAGGCGCGTCAGAAACGGGATGATCCGTCTGCGCTGGCCGGGATCGAGGCCTATCTCGCGGCGCAACAGGCTCGCCAGGTCGAGTTGCTGGCGAGCTTCGCAGCGCCGTGGGCCGAGCTGATCGGCCCGGAGTTTCGCCGCAGACTGGTGCTGGCGATCGCCGCGCTCTGATCGGTTGCCCTGGGAGAGAGCCATGCTCGAGAAGATTGATCTGACCAAAAAGCTCAAGAAGAAAGAGTGGAAGGCGCTCCGACCGGCCTTGCAGCAGCAGCTCTATGACCTGGAGCGCGCCGGCTTTGAGGCGGGGATGCCGACGATCATCCTGTTCGAAGGGTGGGATGCCGCCGGCAAAGGCACCACGATCAACATGCTGACCCAGCGCCTCGACCCGCGTGGCTTTCGCGTCTGGCCGATCCGGGCCGCGCGCACTTATGAACAGAATCGGCCGTGGCTCTGGCGTTTCTGGCTCAAGCTGCCCAATCGCGGGGAGATCGCCATCTTCGACCGCAGCTGGTATGGCCGGGTGCTGGTCGAGCGTGTCGAGCGGCTGACCCCCGAGCAGGAGTGGCAGAAGGCGTATCGCGACATTGTGGATTTCGAGCAAATGTTGGCCGAGGACGGGCATGTGCTGGTAAAGTTCTGGTTGCATATCAGCAAAGAGGAACAGCGTCGGCGGTTCCGGCGTCTGGAAAAAGACCCTCTGCTGGCCTGGCATGTCGCGCCGGAGGATTGGGAGCATCACCGCAAATACGACGAGTATCTGCTGGCTGCCGAGGAAATGCTGGAGCGCACCGAGACCGAATGGGCGCCCTGGACGATTGTTGAGGCCACTGACCAGGAATACACGCAGTGGAAGGTGATGCAGACCATCGTGGATGCCCTGGGTCGCGGCCTACGCGCCCGTGGCGTGGATACCGACGCCCTCAGCGCCGAGGCCATGGCCGCCAAAGCTGCGGAGAAGAGATCAGCAAATGGACAGGGCTGACCGGCCGATTTGCCGATTTGCCAGGAGGGCCGGATGTCTATTCTTTCGCAAGTTGATTTGAGCCTGGCTCTAACCCCGAAGGAATATGAGGAACAGCTGATCCGTCATCAGGTGGCGCTCAGCCAGCTGGCCTATCAGGTTTATGTCCAGAAGCGACCGGTCGTCATCGTTTTCGAGGGATGGGATGCGGCCGGCAAGGGCGGCGTGATCAAGCGCCTGACCGAGCGCCTCGACCCGCGCGGTTACGTCGTTTATCCGATTGCAGCCCCGGCCGGCGAGGACAAGACGCATCATTACCTTTATCGTTTCTGGCGGCGGCTGCCAGAACGAGGCCAGATCGCCATCTTCGATCGCAGCTGGTACGGCCGGGTGATGGTCGAGCGCATCGAGGGCTTTTGCAGCGAGGCGGAATGGAAGCGCGCCTATCGCGAGATCAATCAGTTCGAGCGCCAGCTGGCAGATTTCGGCACGATCATCTTCAAATTCTGGATGCACATCAGCAAAGATGAGCAGCTGCGCCGCTTCCAGGAGCGCCAGAACACCCCCTACAAGGCCTGGAAACTCACCGCCGAAGACTGGCGCAATCGCGAGAAATGGGATCAGTACGAGCTTGCCGTCGAAGAGATGTTGCTGAAGACCAGCACGGTCACCGCGCCGTGGACGATCGTCGAGGGCAACGACAAATCGTGGGCGCGGGTCAAGGTGCTCAAGACCGTGGTAGACACGTTGAGCCGCGAGCTCGACTATCAGCCCGACATCCTGATGCCGAAAGCCGAAAAACCGCAGAAGAAGAAAGCGGCCAGGACAGGGACGCAGGGCGAGGTGGCCGCGAAGCGCAAGAAAACGTCGCAAGCATCGCCGGATGCCGATCATTGATCGAGTCGTCCATCCCGGATCAGCTGCATATCGGCCCTGCAGTGGGCTGTGCAGGTAGCGTACGCCGATGATCGGCCTGTTCGATTCCGGCGTGGGCGGTCTCTCGGTCGCCCGTGAGATCCGCCGCCAGCTCCCCGGTTGGCCGTTGATCTATCTGGCCGACCAGAGCCATGCTCCCTACGGTTCGCGGCCGCTGGCCGAAATCCGGGCTTTTGCGGGTGCTATCACCCGCTTTCTGCTGGCACAGGGCGCACAGATCATCGTGATTGCCTGTAATACGGCTTCCGCGGCTGCATTGCACTGGCTGCGCAGGGGTTTTCCGGACGTGTCGTTCGTCGGCATGGAGCCTGCGCTCAAGCCGGCCGCCCAGCGCACGCGCACGCGCCATGTCGGCGTGATCGCCACGGCCGCCACCTTCCAGGGCGAGCTGTTTGCCAGTCTCGTCGAGCGTTTCGCCGGCGATGTCGTGGTGCACACCCAGGTCTGCCCGCAGCTGGTGCCGCTGGTCGAAGCCGGCGAACTCGACTCGCCGGCCACCCGTGCGGCCGTGGCCGGTTATCTGGCGCCCTTGCTGGCCGCCGGCATTGATGAACTGGTGCTCGGTTGCACACACTATCCCTTTTTGCGGCCGGTGATCGAAGCCGTCGTCGGCCCGACAGTGGAGGTCATAGATCCGGCTGCCGCGGTCGCCCGCCAGACAGGCCGGCTCCTGGCGCAGTGTGGCCGGTCGTCAGATCACGGCCCGGTGCCTCCGGATGCCGTATCTGAGACTGTCCTGCTGCGCGATTGTTTTTATACGACCGGCGATCCCGCGCGTTTTCAGGCGTTGCTGTATCGTCTGCTGGGCTGGCAGGCCGAGGTGCGTGGCGCGGTCTGGAGCGCGGGCGGCGAGCTCGTGATTGTCCCAAGATAATCCAAAGATATCCCAAATAATTTGGGATATCTTTGGATTATCCGTGATTTCAGGCCGTTTTTCTGCCCGACGAGGAGAGAGCCTCTGATGACCCCTCGTGTCCGCCTTTTCGCATGGTGGATCGCCATCGCGGTCGGTTTGCTGTTGGCCGCCTGTCTGCCCGCCGACCACAGGCTGCGCGGCGTCCCCTATCGGCCGGTCCGGCCCGCACCCGATCTGGCTCTGACCGATCAGCGTGGTCAGTCTTTTTCCTTGCAGCACTATCGCGGCAAAGTGCTGGCCGTCTATTTCGGCTATACCTACTGCCCCGATGTCTGCCCGATCACCCTGGCCCAGCTCGCCCAGGTGTGGCGCGACCTGTCGGCCGAGGAGGCCAGGTCGTTTCAGCCGGTCTTCGTGACGGTAGATCCTGAACGGGACACAGAGGCGATGCTCACGCGCTATCTGGCGGCGTTCGACAACGCGGTCGGCACCGACCTGGGCCTGGGTTTCATCGGTCTGCGCGGGGATTCTGAGGCGTTGAACAAGGTTTTGAGCGACTACAACGCGAAAGCCTACAAGAGGCCGCAGCCCAGCTCTGCGATCGGCTACACCATGGATCATACCGCCTCGATCTTCATCATTGATGCAGCCGGTCGGCTGGTCGAATGGTTTCCATACGGTTCGGCCACAGAGGATATCATGGCGGATATACGATATCTCATTCAGCAGAAGGAGGGTCGCTGATGCAACGAAGCGCGGTTCTGATCGTCGGCCTGCTGTGCATCGTGCTCGCAGCCTGTGTGGCGCCGCCGGTCGTTTCTCCCTCTGAGCGCGGCGATGGGGTCGTGGTGGCCGAAGCCTGGGCGCGGGCCGCAGCCACAGGCAACAGCGCCGCCTACATGATCCTGCGCAATCAGGGTGCCGTAGCGGATCGTCTCATTCGGGCCGAGTGCGACGCGGCCGCTGCCGTGGAACTGCACCAGACGTCCATGGAAGGCGGCATGATGAAGATGGCTCCAGTGGACGGCATCGTGGTGCCCGCGCGCGGCCAGGTCGAGCTAAAACCGGGAGGCCTGCACGTCATGTTGATCGGCCTCAAGCGCGAGCTGAAAGCCGGCGAAAAGCTCTTGCTGAAACTCTACTTTGAGCAGGGCGGTGTCCGTGAGATCATGGCCGAGGTGCGCCAATAGCCTCGGCCAGGCCGACGAAAGATTTGTATGTAAAAATACAATATGATCTATGTCATGCTTGCAGGATGACTTCTGTGCTAAAATGAACACGACGTTTTCCCGAAAAAAGCGCTGCTCTGGCGCCTGGAAAATCGTCCTGGCCTGGCCGGCGTCTCTACCACCGCTCGGCCGACCTTCATCGGCATTGTGCCGATAGCCCATGAACGACAGAAAGGAGGATTAACCGGGATCGGAGTTTCGACTTTTTTACTTTAACTCCTCTCAAACATCTTCAACCGTAACGGAGGAAATCCAGCGATGAAAAACGTGCCCAAGAACCTCATCTTGGCGGTTGGGGTGGCCGCTGTGCTGTTGATTGTCATGTTCTCGGCCGCGTGCAGCACTCCGACGCCGGTGACCGTCAAGGAGACGGTCGTGGTCGAAAAGCCGGTCGAGAAGATCGTCGAGAAGCCGGTCGAGAAGATCGTCGAGAAGGTGGTGACTGCGACGCCTGCCCCAGCACCCGCAGTCGCTGCGAAGGCCGATCTGACGACCACCCATAAGTCGCCGGTCGTTCCGGCTCTGGCCGATTGGCAGAAATCAGGCCACGCCGACTTCAAGTCGGTGTCGTTTACGCGTTGGCCTTCGGCCACCGAGCCA
>OGCI01000264.1_pt1 | contig 66644 bp, 56 predicted proteins | sample 1570021 | NCBI WGS metagenome assembly OGCI01 (sample SAMN06264664, study PRJEB24512) | hot springs metagenome | isolation source: Hot spring water | place: South Africa: Tshipise | collected 2015-06-21
AAAAGAAGCATCGTAGTAGTAAAGACATTACAGAGGGATTCCAGTTCAGGGAAAGTAGTTTGCAGAATCCGTTTAATATCGTTTTTGGTGGAAGAGATAAGATGGCAGATAGATTCTCTTTCTCTGGCAATATCTCTGAAGTCTTTAGTGTCCTGAGAGAGGGAGAACTGTTCAATGGAATCCCTGTGGGCAAGAATAAACCGTGCAATAGTGAGAGAGTCTTTCTTGTCAGTTTTGGTTTTACGCAAAGACAGCTTTGCAAAATTAGAGATCAGAAGGGGGTTAATGATGGCGGTGTTAATATCTTTAGAAGACAGGTAAGAGAAGAGATTGATATGGTAGCATCCTGTGGACTCCATAGCAGCAATGACATTGGAGAGGTCTTTACAGTTAGAAGTGATAGCCTTCAAAAGTTCGGAGAAACCCTTTCTATCCATAGAGGTAGAGATAGAAAAACAGACATTACCTTTGCTATCAAGAGCTGTGGCAGAGAAGGAATCTTTGGAGACATCAATACCGACAAACAGATTACTCATGGCAAAACCTCCATAATGACATATATAGACGAGGCAGGGGAAGCCTCCCGGCCAATCCTCCATGGTGACAAGGGTTCAGAGACCCAATCAACCTATAATGGCTATGGGAGGCAGGGAACAGACTGCTTCGAGGGTTCAATGACCCAGGTGAAATGGAGTTCTCCTGCCTGTCCAACTTTAACGGGTAAAACCCGCTTATATAGGCTTTATAACACAAATTCTTAGTAGGAGGGAAAATGGAAGAATCCTATACCTGCTATCAAAGCGAAAGCATATGAACTTTTACAACTCTTTAATATGAGGTTTTACAATGAGACACAATATTCTTGACAAGTGCCCTTATTATTAATGCTTTCATAAAGCACCTCCAATATATGCTGTTATATCTTAGCAATGCCATTGTTCTAAATACAACTAAAATTTAATAAACTGTTAGATTGTATAAAATTTTTTCTGGTATATTAAATTTTATAGTTCAGGGAAAATGTGTAGTGCTCCTTTAACAGATATAATATTTGAAGAATCATGGCAGGAAGCAATCGAGAGAATTTTGAAATCTAATACAACAATAATCATCGGAGGCATTGACTGTGGAAAATCTACCTTTGCAAGGTATCTTCTAAAAAAATTATTTGATTTAAGGGGAGATTTAATCCTTATAGATGCCGACATAGGGCAAAGTTCAATCTCTCTTCCTGGAACGATAGGTTTAAAAAAGATAGCTACCTCTTACGAAAGGGATAACTTTGCCGATGAAATTTTTTTTGTGGGATATACAACTCCTTCGGTTTCTGTAGGGTATTTTTTAGAGGTTTTTTCGGCGGCTGTTGAGAGAGCCAAAAGTTACAATCTTCCTCTCATCGTTGATACTGATGGATTTATCTCTGACGAAGGGGTAAATCTTAAATTAAGGAAAATAGAAATATTAAACCCAAATCTTGTTATTGCTTTTCAGAAAGAAAGAGAATTGGAAACAATCATAAGACATATAAATACAGAAACAATAATACTTAAGCCATCTTCTCATGTAAGGGTTAGAGACCAGAATTCCAGAGCTGAATATAGACTAAAGCGATTTCAATTTTATTTCAAAAATTCAGAGAGCTACATGATGCCTGTTAAACTAATTAAAGATTCTGAACATTTGAAAAACGTTGTTTACAATCTGGATAAGTTTCGAGGAACATTAATAGGACTAATGGATGAGAAGCAATGTATAGGCCTTGGATTAATTGAGGATATTGATAGTAAGACGATTTTGATACGAACGCCTATCTCTGGTATTTATAGGGTTAAAAAAATCCTTATTGGAAAAATAAAGTTATCTGAACTTACTTAAGTAAAAAATAAGCTATTTCAAGAGGAGATTTTTTTCGATGAACCTGAGATTAACTAGTGTCGAAACATTTTTACTTTTTTAGTTAAATGGACTTTAAATTTACAATATTGATATAATCCGCTTAAGGAAGTCCCAAGCCTTTCTCTCATAGGAATAGGGGTGATAATATTTGGATTAACTGCGGGATATTATCTTATAAAAAGAAGTAAGTAGCCTTGATAGGGTTATATGCCACCATTTTTGGAATGTTAAAAATGCAAATTTTAATACTTATGCATCCAAACATTGGAACAACATATTTACACACCATAACTTAATATATTCAGTGGTGTTTGACCTTTAAGACTGCTGTAAGGTCTCTCGGTATTATAAAAAATCCTATGTCTCTCAATCACATTTTTTACCTCCAATGGACTATCGCCACACTTGATCATTTTATGGCGTATTTTATTCAAAAAAAATCAAATATTTCAAAGAGTTATATCTTTCTCATGCATCTACTATAATCTAATACCCTTTACACTAGCAATCTCAGAGACCAACGGAAGAAGATCCCTTCGTCGCTTGCGCTCCTCGCGATGACATCCTTATTTTGTCACTGCGAGGCCACGAAGTGGCCGTGGCAGTCTCTTTCTGTCACTGCGACGGACTCGATGTCCCGAAGCAGTCTCAAAGTAAAGTTTAAGAAAAGACAACGACGAGATTGCTTCGCTTCGCTCGCAATGACGTATAATATGAAGGCGCAATGACAGCTTTTTTCTGTCACTGCGAGGGGTTCGATGCCCCGAAGCAGTCTCTAAGTAAAACCTACGAAGAGGTAACGACGAGATCCCTTCGGAGCTAAAGCACCTCGCAATGACAGAAAGGCAGGAGGAAAATATAGACAGTTAGAGGAAAATCGGATGGTTTAAAAATAGTTCAGAAGGCATGTAGACTAATCTTTAGATGATAACTCATTGCTTTATTTTTTCTTTCTCATTACCATCGCTGAATTGTATTGATCATCTAAAATAGCATTTGCCACATCTAAGACAAATAAAATTTTGTTCTGTTATTTGTATTATTTCTTCTATTATTTTGCCATCATTAATCATAATTTTGGTCCAATAAATTTAAAATTTTTACCATATCTTCAGGCAAAGGTGCCTCGAATTCGCAGATTGTATCAGTTATAGGATGTTTAAATTTTATTCTAAAGGCATGTAGCATTTGTCTTGGAATAGGAATTTTTCTTTTTCCAATTTCAATATAAACCTTTTTACCGTAGGTTTTATCACCTAAAATCGGATGACCTATTGACGAAAAATGGACTCTTATTTGGTGTGTTCTTCCTGTGAGAATTCGAACTTTAAGAAGAGTATAATTATTGAAATTTTTTATAGCTTCCCACTCTGTTATTGCTTCCTTGCCTTTTTTTGACTTTGTTGACATTTTTTTTCTGTTAGTTTCCGATCTTCCAATTGATAAAGTTATTTTTCCTTTTCCTTCTAATTTGCCATAAACGATAGTTAAATATTCTTTTAGAATCTCTCTTTTTTTAAAAATTTCCACCAACTTATAGTAAGCCTTATCATCCAAAGAGACAACAATTAAACCTGAGGTATCTTTATCAAGTCTGTGCACAACTCCAGGTCTGAGAGGTCCTCCAACAGATGCAAGTTTTTTAACATGATATGCAAGGGCATTCATTAATGTTCCATCTTGGTGTCCTGCTGCAGGATAAACAACCATACCAGGTGGTTTGGCTACTACCAATAAGTATTCATCTTTGTAAATAATTTCAGTTGGAATATTTTGAGGCTTTAGTTCAATAGTTGATCCCTTAGAAAGAATGAAATTCAATATCTCAATCTTTTCATTAAGTTTTAGTTTGTAACTCTTTGATTTAATAGAATTATTTACTAAAACACATTCTTTTTCTATTATTTCCTGTGCTTTTGCCCTTGTAATATTCAGTTTTTCTGCAATAAAAACATCCAGCCTTTTTTGCTCTTCCGCAGGCTCTACAATAAAGATTTTATTCATAAAGAAAGTTTCTCCCTTAGAAATCTTCCTGTATGTGAATTGGGATTCATAGAGATTTCTTCAGGAGTTCCCTCTGCTACCACTTTACCTCCTTTTTCTCCTCCTTCTGGTCCAAGATCAATAACATAGTCAGCACATTTTATAATATCTAAATCATGCTCAATTACAATTACAGTGTTTCCCATGTCTACCAGTTTTTGAAGAATGTTAACAAGTCTTTCTATATCTAACATGTGCAGCCCTGTTGTGGGTTCATCAAGAATATACAGGGTTTTACCTGTTGGTTTTTTGCTTAGTTCTCTTGAGAGCTTTACTCGTTGAGCTTCTCCACCAGAAAGGGTTGTAGCTGATTGTCCTAAAGTTATATAACCAAGTCCTATTTCCTCCATTATTTTTAATTTGTGACTTAATTTAGGATAGGCCGAGAAAAAATCCTTTGCTTCAGAAACAGTCATATTAAGTATTTCGCTAATGTTCTTATCCTTGTATTTTATCTTAAGAAATTCTTCGTTGTATCTTTTTCCCTTGCATTCGTCACATAAAACATAAATATCAGGTAAAAGATGCATTTTTATCTTCTTTAAACCATCTCCTTGACAGGCTTCACATCTGCCTCCTGGAAGGTTAAAGCTGAAATGTGATTTAGTGTATCCTCTCATTTTAGACTGTGGAAGCATTGAAAAAATTTCTCTAATTTCTGTCATTATTTGGGTATATGTTGCAGGAGTTGAACGAGATGTTTTCCCAAGAGGAGATTGGTCTATACAAACGACCTTATCAATTTGTTCAATCCCCTCAATTCTTTCATGTTTACCGGGCAACACTTTTGAGTTGTAAAGGGCTTTAATTAATGCCTTGTAAAGAACTTCAAAAATTAAACTACTTTTGCCTGAACCTGCTACACCTGTAACACATACAAAAACACCCAAGGGAATATTAACATCTATTTTTTTAAGGTTAAATACCTCTGCACCGATTATTTTTAGGAAATTTTGTGTTTTTCTACGATTTTTTGAAACAAAGACAGAGATGTTTTTTCGCAAATACTTAGCGGTAATTGAAGATTCATTTTTTTTAAGTTCCTCAGGTTTACATAGAGCAATCATATATCCTCCATGTTGCCCTCCACCTGGTCCAAGTTCTAAAACTAAATCAGCATTCAAAATGGTATTTTCATCATGCTCTACTACAAGTAATGTATTGTTTTTATTTGCCAATTCTCGTAAACTTTCGATTAATTTAATACTATCACGAGGATGTAGTCCTATACTTGGTTCATCAAGCACATATAAAACTCCACTTAGGTGGGAACCAAGTTGTGTTGCAAGTCTTATTCTCTGAGCTTCTCCTCCAGAAAGAGTAAAAGAAGGCCGATTAAGACTTAAATATTCAACTCCTATTTTTAGAAGAAAATCGAGTTTTATAAAGATCTCTTTGATAATTCTTTCAGCAATAGATTTTTCATAGTAGCTAAAGTTTAGTTCTGATAAAAATTTTCTTAATTCTTCAAGAGAGAGATTGGAAAGTTCTGCAATATTTTTGTCTTTAATTTTTATAGCTAAGGCTTCTTGTTTTAATCTTGCCCCTATGCAAAGACTGCATAATTTGAGATTAAAGAGATCTATTTCTTCTTCATCTAAATTTTCGTATCCAAGGCCTCTACATTTTGGACAAGCTCCATACTTGCTGTTAAAAGAAAAAAGTTTGGGTTCAATTTCAGGTAAACTTATTTTACAATTTCCACAGGCAAGAATTTTACTGAATATGATATCTCGATCTTCTTCTGCAAGATTTACGACTACCGTATTTGAATATTTTGTTGCAAGCTCGATTGCTCTCTGTATTTGTTTTGTATATCTTTCTTTAACAATTACTCTATCAACAAGCAGTTCAATAGTGTGACGTACATTTTTTTTCAATGATATATCCTGATTAAGATCAACAATCCTTCCATCTATTCTTGCACGTATAAATCCTTCTGCCTTAGCTTTTTGAATTTCTACTTTATGTTCTCCTTTTTTTTCAACTACAATTGGTGCGAATATTTGAATTTTAGAGCCCTGTGGAAGGCTCATTAATGCCTCTGTCATTTTATCTATACTCTGTGATGCTAATTCTTTACCGCACGAAGGACAATAGGGTAATCCGATTTTAGAATATAATAGTCTTAGATAGTCATATATTTCTGTAATTGTTCCAACTGTAGAACGCGGGCTTTTTGATATTGTTTTTTGATCAATTGAGATTGCTGGGGATAAACCCTCTATCGAATCCACATCAGGTTTCTGAAATTGGTCAAAGATTATTCTTGATTCAATAGGCAAACTCTGAAGATATCTTCGATGTGCTTCAGCAAAGATAGTATCAATAGCTAATGAGGATTTTCCTGAACCTGAAGGGCCTGTAATAACGATAATTTTATTTCTTGGAAGAACTAAATTTAAATTCTTAAGATTGTGCTGTCTTGCACCCTTGATGACAATATTTTGCTGCATATCAATTTTTTTTGTACTCCTTCAATTCAGCTACTACTTTTCCAACCGGAACTTTTGTTTCAACTCTAAGAGGTATCTTATTTTCATCTTTACTTAGCCATATTATTATATCGCCCTTTCTTTTAAAAAGACCTTCAGTATCGAGCAGAGGTTTAATTATTATTGCATTAACTTCTTTGTTAGATAGCTCTAATTTTTCTTCTCCTATAATTTGAATTTTTACACTAGCAAACTTGTTACTGTCGAAAATATCGATAGTTATCTCTTCTTTATCCTTTATAGGGAGGCTTCTAAGGTAAAAGAAACCAGATAAGACATCCATAAAAACTTTATTAATTCCTTTATGAAAGGTTGAGTTATTCTTTATATGGTTTATAAAAACAATTTCATTGTTTGAATAATCGAAGATGGTTTCCTTATTGCCTCTGTATTTTCCCTCCACTTGAATTAATGTGAAATGTTTAGGCTTACCTTGTTCAATCTTGCTTTGGGCATGGTCATTTACATAGTAGAAGTTAGAAATAAAACCAGAGGATTTAACCTGCGAAGTAATTATTATTTCTTGCTCGTTTCCTCTGACATCCATAAAGGCTGAACCCACATAAACACCCATCCAATAAATATCAAACTTCATTTTTTCATTAATGAACCGAGTAAAAGGATTAAAAACATGAGTTGGAGTAAGGGTAGAATTCGCTAAGGCTTTTTCTTCATTTAAATCAGTTATATTTGTTTCATTGGAACTCTCTGCATTAGAGAAAGACTCTTGATGTGATAAATTTTGAATAGGAGCAATATCTTCCTGTTTCTGGGTAGTATCATCTTTAGTCTCCTTTTGAGAGGGAGGATTTTTGGATGTTTTTTTATTATCTTCAAAAAAATATGTTTCAATAAGGTCAAAGGAAGGAATAGATATTGTACCTCTTCCCAATATAATTATTACACTTATGTGAATAATTATAGATATAAGCAAGCATAGGATTATCCATTTTGATTTCATAAAAATAGTATAACACTTAGTTGACCAATAGAATAAAACATATATAGAATGTTAAAGGTAAGTGTAAATATTTGGATTAAATTAAAGGAGCATTTATTTTTTGATATGAAAGAGAAAAAAATTTTTATTTTAAAAAGAAAGTTTTTTTTGCTAGTATGCATAATTTTTTTTATTATTTTTTTTCTTTTGGTAAAAATAAATATAACACCTTTTTTGCTTAATCCAGTTAAAGACGAGTTAAAAAATATAACAGGTCAAAACATATCAATTGAACGGATATCAATTAGCTTTTTTCCCCTTTATGTAGAATTTAAAAATTTAGTCATTTTTAAATCAGAAGATAATAGCCTAAGAATAGAAAAAATAAAACTATATCCTGGATTTACGAAGATATTTAATAAAGAAATTGAAATAAGACGAACAATTTTAATTAATGGAAATTTTAATTTTGATTTGCCAACTCTTAATGAAATTATTAACAATATTGATCTATATTTTAAAAAAATCTTAAGAGTTCCTTTGAAATTAAGATTTAATTCTTTAGACATAGAAAATATATCTGGAACAATAAAAATAAAAAGAGATTTAAACATAGGATTTTTCCAATTTAATAGCCGAATAAAATTAAAGGAAAAAACAGTCATATCAATGATAACCAATATAAAAATTCTGTCAGAAGTTTATCCTAATGTGGATACAAATATTAAAGCAAGCTTAGAAGTAAAGGATAATGAGGTTATCTTTGAAGAATTGAAAATATTTGAGATAAGTTCATTTATTAAAACTGCTGGAAGTATCAATTATTTAAATTTTTTAGGGGAGCTTTATGTAACTGGAAAGCTATTTTTTAAATCTTTAATGAAATTCTTTGGATTTACTTCAAGTAACTACGGTGAGTTAGATGTGGAAGGCAAAATCCATCTAATAGAGGCTAAAGATTGGTTAAATAAAATTAAATTAAATATTTCTTTCAAAGGCTCATTTCTATTAGAAGAGTTAATGAAGATTTTAAAAGTTACTGAAAAATTAAGTGGATTAACAGAAATATATCAAGGTAAACTTGAGGGAACTCTTTCTGATTTCGAGGTTTATGGCAAGGTTAAATTAAAAAATGGAAATATTCTGGGAGTAAAGTCAGACGAAATTAAAACTAACTACCAATATAAAAGGGGAATATTAGAATTTAGAGATGGTAAAATAAAACTTTATGGAGGCTCGGCAAAGGCTTATGTATGGATTACTTTGCCAAAAGTTATTAGTCATTATGTTTCTTTAGAGATTAATAATGTATCAAGTAATAGAATATTTGAGTTAATAAATTGGAATCCTCAAATTGCTGAGGGAGTGGTTAATGGATGGCTCATTTCTCAAGGGAATATTTTCTCTCCAAGAGGTTCTTTTGTCTATGAAAGAAAATCAGATATTCCAAGGGATTTAAGAGGAAAGATAAATTTCATAAAAGGTGATTTCGAATCAAAGAATAGCTCATATATCTTTAAGTCACTTGAATTTTTCTTAGACAAGACCACCGCATATGCAACTGGTTATGTGGATTTGAAAAATAACAATCTCAACTTCAATTTTGATTCAAAGTCTAATGACATTAGTGAACTTTTAAAACCCTATCAACAGGGAATTTACGGAGATGCTTATATAAATGGCAAACTTTCTGGACCGATTACTGATCCTCAAATCAGTTTAAATTTCATATCAAATAATCTTAATGTAGCGTTGGATGAAATAGAGGAAAAGGTAAAAAATCAGACTTTTACATTCGAGCATTTGAAGGGAAACATCGAATATCGAAAGAATTTTTTAAATAGTAGTATAGTTGGAGAAAATTTATCAATCAAAGGCAAAATATTTTTTCCTAATGCCAAAAATCTTTTTGAATTATCTAACCCCATATTTGATATAAGTTTCTATTTCAATAATGTGGATGTTAAAAACTTTTATTTAAAACAATTAGGAGATAATTTGCATACAAGAATGGATATTAAAGGAAATATCAAAGATAAAGGTTCTGTCACAGCTGATGTTATAATGGCTCCAGTTTATATCGGAAATAAAAAAGCAATAGATAAAGCATTTTTAAGTTTGCTCTTACAGAAACATTCTCTTTCAATAAATAAAGGAGATTTTTATGTAAATGATCAAGTCTTGCAGGTAGCTGGGCATATAGATTTTAACGGACAGATAGACATCATAGGAAAATCGAAGAATTTTAATGTTACCCCCTTTATTGAAAAACAAGCTATAAAATTAAACATGAAATATTTAGATAAATTTGAGCTTAATAGCCTGAATTTTCTATTAAAAGGCTCTTTCTCTAATCCTGCTTTTAAGGGTGATACAGAGGTTAAAATTAGGAGCAAAAATGGAAAAATTTGTGATGGAAATATGAGTTTTAACTATGAATTTGACCGTCTTGTGATAAAATCTAATCTCTTACGGAACATTTCTTTTCTTGTTGAAGGTTCCCTTGATAAAGATAATTGGAAGATTAACGGAGAATTTCATTCAGCAAGAGTTGATGCGCTATTAGGACTTTTTATTAATAATCTATCTGAGGATTTTGTTTTTATGGTAGATGGCAAAATTGAAGGTTCTATTAGCGGAGATAAAATAAATACTCAGATGGATTTAAATAGAGTATTTACCAGAATTTACGGGATAGGACTTAATAACAAAAATATAGTCAAAATAAATGTGAAGAACAATAATATCTATTTTGATCCTATTATGCTTATTGGGCAATCTACAGAATTAATGATTAAAGGGAAGGTTGTGGATTATTACGATATTTTAATTGAAGGTAACTCTGATTTAAGACCTTTCAAAGCAATTTTAAAACTTGATGATTTAAGAGGAAGAGCCTCAATGCTTGTATATATATATGGAGACAGAGAGAATCCTGAAATAGCAGGAGAAATTGAAACAAAAAATTCTTCAATAACTATTAAAAAAGATATTCCCTCTTTTAACAATTTGAATGCAATCATTTCATTTAATGAAGACAGAGTCTTAATTGAAAAAGCCTCAGCCACTTTCTCACAAGGGACTGTTCAACTTGAAGGAAGTGCATATCTTGAAAAATTTAAGATAAAAAATGTTGCTTTATTAGGTAAATTTTCGGATGTTAGATGGATTTTTACTCCAAAGTGCTGGGCCTATTTAGATGGTCAAATTTATTTATCAGGAGATTATGATCATCCCGTTTTGTCAGGCCAAGTTAATGTTAGCAGGGGAGTTTATATTGAAAGATTTGATTGGACTAAACTTGCCCTTCAGTCAAGATCAGCGACACCAGTAGCTTCTAAGGATAGTTGGTTAAGTAATTTAAAGTTTAATTTGAGAATACAAGGAGATAATTTCTTTGTAAACAATAATCTTGCCACAATGAACATAAACAGTGATTTGATATTAAAAGGGACATTGGATGAACCTGCTTTTCTTGGCTGGATAAATGCTAAGGACGGATGGGTATATTTTAGAGGAAACAAATTTGATATATCGAGACTGCTCATTCAGTTTACAGAGGCAGCGCCAACTAATCCATATATTAATCTTACTGCTCGAACAAATATAAATCAATATAATGTAAATCTAAATATTAATGGATATATTGATCAGTTTAATCTTCTCTTGAGTTCTAATCCACCTCTTTCAGAACAAGAACTTCTTAACTTACTCGTACTTGGGCAAAGTGCGACCTCAACTGGAGGAATTCCAGGTGCTTCTGAAGCAGCATCATTCATCACTGGACAGATGGAAGAGGTAATTCAGGAAAGAATTAGGGGAATTACAGGGCTTGACATAATGACAGTTGAGCCTGCAATTTCTAAATCAACTGGGACAATAAATCCAAGAATTACAGTGGGAAAAAAACTTATGGATGGAAAAATGACAGTAACCTATTCCACTGCAACCGGGACTACTGTGGAACATATTATTAAAGTTGAATATTTTATCAAAAAAGGAATTTATCTGGTTGGAACAAGAGATGAAATAGGAGGAATCTCTGGTGCGATTAAATTTCGTTTTGAGTTTCGTTAAATTTTTTCTTATTCTGATAATATTTATTTCCTCTGCTTATGCTTCAGAAGATATTGTTGAGAAAATCGAAATAAATGGTTTATCGTCAATCTCTAAAAAAGAGTTTCTATATCTTATGGGTATTGAAGAAAATAAGAAGCTAAACAGAGAAGAGATTAACCGTGGAATTAAAAGGGTTTTCCTAAAAAATGTATTCGAAGACATAAGGGTGGAAATTGATAATAAAGTTTTAAGAATTGCTGTTAAAGAAAAACCAATAATAGAAGAAATTAAAATAAGCGGTAACATACATTTCTCTGAAAAATTTTATAAAAATCTCCTTTTATTTAATAGAGGAGATAGATTAAATGAGATTCAACTTAATAAAACGAAGAAAAAAATAGAGGAGGAACTGAAAAAAAGAGGGTATTTAAATGGAAAAATAAGGGTTGATAAAATACAGAAAGGTGAAAGATTAAATATCGAGCTTATTGTCGATGAGGGGTCACCAATAATTATAAAATCTATAAAATGGGAGGGTTCTGTTGACGAACATATTAAAGCATTTCTGAAATTACAACCAAATGACCCCTTTGATAAAGTAGCGCTTGAAGATTTTATTCAACGGGCAAGAGAATATCTTCAAAAACAGGGCTTAATTGGTTCTGACATTAAATATTCATTTAAGGATTCGGAATTAACGATTTTTGTTCAACAAGGTATAAGAGTTAAAGTTGAAATAAAAGGCAATGAATCTCTGTCTACGGGTGAACTAAAAAATATTATAATGGCTCACTTCCAGGATAGAGTAAATGAGGAAATTATTAAAGACACCGTAAACAGTCTAATAAGCTTTTACAAATTGAGAGGTTTCCCAGAGGTAAAGGTGGTCCCTCTCATTCAACAGGAGACAAGTATATGGGAAATTACTTATTTTATCGCAGAGGGAGGGCAAAAAATTATTGAAAAGGTAACTTTTGATAAAACAAGTTTAAGAGAAGATGAGTTAAAAGTCATTCTTTTTAACAAAGAAGGAGCGCCTTTTAACTATGATGAATTGTTAAATGATAGACAAAGGATTGAAGACTTTTTCAGGTCAAAAGGATATTATGCAGTTAAAGTCTATCAACCAGAAGCAAAAGAGGTTGAAGAAAATAAAATGCATATCACTTTCAAAATTGAAGAAAATAAAGCCGTAAAAATAAAGTCGATAGAACTTTCAGTTTTCGATGATTTTTTAAAGGAAGAAATAAATACTTTAATTGATAATTATAAAGAGAGATTATTTAGCGATGCTGTATTTTTTGAAATTAAAAGAAAAATAAGAGAAATTTATTTAAAAAACGGCTATCCTCAAACATTAATAGATGGTAAGTATGAAATTAAAGAAGATAAAGCTTTCATTTATATACATGTGAATAAAGGAAGTAAAAAAGTGTTTGGAAGATCAATTATTCTTGGTAATAACAAAACTAAAACTGACTTTATTTATAAGAGACTTTTGTCTAAGGAGGAACAACCTTATAATCCCTATATAATTGATAGTGAAAGACAATCACTATATAAAACAGGGCTTTTTTCAAAAATAGATATAAATGTTGAACCATATGATGATTCAATTGATTTGATTTATCAACTTGAAGAAAATCCTGCAGGAGCCTTTGAATTTGGATTTGGTTATGGCGAGTATGAAAGAGCTAAGGGTTTTTTAGAGCTGTCTTATATAAATTTATTTGGAATGAATAAACAAATCTTTTCAAGAGCAGAATTAAGCAGCATTGAACATAGGACTTACGTAACCTATGTAGATCCCTGGATATGGAAGGATTTAACATACAAGTTATCGTTAATTTATGAAAAAATTGATGTTAAAAATATTGACACAAAAGAAATTATTTATAAATTACAAAGATACGGACTTTCAACTGGTTTTGAAAAAAAGTTTTTAGATTACTTTAAAGCTGAACTTCTTTATGAAGTAAATTATTCTAAAACTTGGGATGTTATGCCAGAAGTGGTTATTACCGATAAAGATATTGGAAAAATATTTATAAGCGGATTTAAGGGGTCTTTGATTTATGATACAAGAGACAATGTTTTTGATCCTAAGAAAGGATGGTTAATAGGCGTTACTTCAAAAATCAGTAATAAATTTTTAGGCTCAGAAATCAATTTCCTAAAAACATCCTTTTATCTTAATAAATATACTGAGCTAACACCTGGATTAGTTCTCGCAAATTCCATTAGGGCAGGGTGGGCTTGGCTTTATGGAGACAGCAAAGACCTTCCAATTTCTGAAAGATATTTTATGGGTGGAAGAGACACAGTTAGAGGCTATGCACAAAACACACTTGGACCCAAAAAAGATGGAGAACCAACTGGAGGTAATGCCTTTTTGATTGGGAATATTGAACTGCGAACACATTTAGGAAAAAATTTTTATCTAATTAACTTTCTTGATTTCGGTAATGTCTGGAGTAGAGTAGGTGAGGTAAGCCTTTCAAGCCTTAAATATACCGCTGGAATTGGATTAAGGTATAAAACACCAGTAGGACCTATAAGAATAGATTATGGACACAAACTTAATAGAGAAAAGGGAGAATCTCGTGGTGAGATACATTTTAGTATTGGTCACGCTTTTTAACTTAATTATTGCTTCACATACTTATGGAGAGTTTATCAATAGAGTAGTTGCATACGTAGATAATATACCAATAACTCTTTTAGATTTTGAAAAAGAATATTTAAAAATGAAAGAAAAGTTGCCAAATATTGAAAAAGAAGAGGTTATCTCAACCATGATTAATAAAACAGTACTTCTTAAAAAAGCAAAGGAACTTTTTCTCGAAGGGAAGGAAGAAGAACTCCTTAACAGTTATATAGATTTAAAAATTAAAGCTTCAATTATCATTCCTGAAAATCAAATAAGACAGTACTACGAACAAAATAAGACTAAAATTAACAAACCCTATTCTTCAGTAAGAGCTCAAATAGAAAACTATTTATATGAAAGAGAATTAAATAAAAAACTTAAAGAACATATTGAAGAATTGAAGGAAGCAGTAGAGATAAAAATAGTTTTTATTCCTTAACTTCATAAATAAGAGCAGTTTCATCGCATTCTGGAAATTTGGGACATCTAATACAATCACCCCATATTTTCTGAGGTAATTTAGATTTATCAATTTCTTTAAATCCTACCTTTTTAAAAAAATCTGGTATATAGGTAAGTACGAATACTCTTTTTACTCCCAGTTGTTCTGTTTCTTTTAAGCACTTTTTAACAAGTTTTTTCCCGATTCCTTGTTTCTGATATTCCTTTTTTACAGCCAGTGAACGAATTTCTGCTAAATCTTCCCATAAAACATGGAGAGCGCAAACTCCCGTAATTTCCTCTCCTTCTTCAGCAAGATAGAAATCTCGAACATTTTCATACAATTCATTCAATGAGCGTGGTAGCATCTCTCCTTTTCGCGCAAATTCATTGACTATTTTATGGATTGCTTTTATATCTGAAATCTTAGCTTTTCTAATTTTCAAAAATTGAAAAACCTCTTAAAATAAGTTTTTTATTGATTTCTATCATTTCCTTTCTTTTGGGGGGTATGATTTCCTCTATGGTTTCTATAACTTTATCAATGCTTACAATATTAGATATTTTTACAAATGCTCCAAGAAGAACCATATTGGCAAGTTTTGGATTTGCAATTTGTGATGCCTCAAAAGATGCATTAATTGGATAAATCTTTATTCCGCTTAGAGAGTCTGAATTTTTTATTATAGCTGAGTCGTAAATTAAACAGCCTTCAGGGACAACACGACTTTTAAACTTTTTAAAAGATGCTTCGTTTAAGACTATCAAGTAATCAGCATTTTTAACAATAGGAGAACCAATCATTTCGTCGCCAACAACTACCATGCAATTAGCTGTGCCACCTCTTATTTCAGCTCCATAGGAAGGAAACCAAGTTACTTCTTTGCCATCTTTCATTGCTGCATGGGCTATTACTTTTCCAAGAAATAGAATTCCTTGTCCACCAGAACCAGCAATAATTATGCGTTTTTCCATTTATCTTTTATAACTCCTAATTTAAATTCTTTAAACATGTTTTCTCTTAGCCATTTTAAAGACTCTTCAGGAGTCATTCCCCAATCAGTGGGGCAGGGTGATAGCATTTCAACAAAAGAAAATCCTTTGTTTTCTAACTGATATTTAAATGCTTTCTCGATATACTTTTTACTTATTACAATGTTTTTGTAAGAATCTAGCGAACCTCTTGCAATAAAGGAAGTTCCTTCCAAAGTAGCAAGAATTTCAGATACATGAATAGGATAGCCTGCTTTTTCTGGATCTCTTCCTATAGGAGTCGTTGTAGTTTTTTGTCCAATAAGAGTAGTCGGTGCCATCTGTCCGCCGGTCATTCCATAGTTGGCATTATTTATGAAAAAAACACAAATATTTTCTCCCCTATTGGCAGCATGAATTATTTCTGCTGTTCCAATTGCTGCTAAATCTCCATCTCCTTGATAGGTAAATACTATCTTATCAGGGCATACTCTTTTAATTCCTGTTGCTGCTGCCGGAGGTCTTCCATGCGGTATTTCCAGAACATCAAAATCAAAATAATCATAAGCAAATACAGCACATCCAACGGGAGCAATTGCTATAATCCTCTCTCTTATGCCCAACTGATCTACCACCTCTGCTATTAAGCGATGCGCTATACTGTGTCCACAACCTGGACAGTAGCGAAAGTTGACATCTTTTAGTGAGTTAGGTTTTGTAAAAATTTTTCTCATAACCGTTAATTATAACAAAAATATTTATAATTTTTCATTATTCCTTCAATAAAACCGTAATCACTAACAATTATATTATTTGCACATATATGTTTAGCAACAGATTCAAGAATCATTAGACCAGGAAGAATTATATCAACTCTATCTTTAATAAGTCCAATAATTTTTTTTCTTTCATTTAATGGAGTTAAGCGAAGTTTTTCGATAATATTATTAACTTCTTCAAGTGAAACTTTAGTTAAGTGCAATTTCTCAGGTATATAACTATCTAATTTTAGAGCCATCATTGCAAGGGTTACAGCTGTTCCACCGGTTACAAATATTTTCTCTCTTACTATAGATAAGAATGTACCACCTACTATCGAATGTATGTAGTTTCTCAGGTTTTCAATTTCTTCTTGAAGGGGAGGGTCAGTTTTGAAAAATTTTTCATATTCCTTTAAAGCTCCTAAATTTAAGCTTCCCATAAGGATGCCATCATTGTCTGAATATATCCACTCAGTGCTTCCTCCTCCTATATCTAAGGCAAATAGTTGATTTATTCTATCATCAAGACCTGATTTTATTCCCTCTAATGTAAAAAAAGCTTCTTCATTACCAGAAATTATTCTGATATTGAGACCCAATTCCTTTTTGACCATTTCAATAAAATCCTGAGAATTTACAGCTTCTCTCAATGCGCTAGTTCCAACAGCGATTACGGGCTCGGATAAAAATTGCTCAGAAACTTCTTTAAATTTTCTTAAAATTCCTAATGATTTTTCTATGGATTTTTCATTTAACTTTTTATTTTTTGATATTTCCGTTCCAAGTCTTGCTACTTTTCGATCAACATAGATTCTTTTTACTCTGTCACCTTCTACTTTACCTATAAGAAGCCTTATTGTATTGCTTCCTATATCAATTACTGCAATATTATTAAAAGGTTTCATAGTAGAAATTAACAATCTCTACTACAGCCCTATTAATTGGCACCATTTTACTCTCTTTTGTTCTGCGTTTTTTTATCTCTATCTTGCCATCTTTTAATCCCTTTTCGCCAATTATGACTTGAATTGGAATTCCAATCAAGTCTGCATCCTTAAATTTAACACCAGGTCTTTCCTCTCTATCATCAATTAGAACCTCCATGTGTCTATCTGCAAAACTGTTATAGATTTCAGATACTTTTTCATATAGTTCTTCTGCTATTTTAACTGTCTTTTTATCTGATAAGTTTAGGGGAATTATTTCAATATCAAAAGGTGCAATGCTTTTAGGCCAGATAATTCCATCTTTATCGTAGTTTTGTTCTATAGCAGCTGCAGCGACTCTTGCAGGTCCAATTCCATAGCTACCCATAATTATAGGCTTCTCTTTGCCGTCTTTATCTAAAAATATAGCATTAAGAGGAACTGAATATTTGGTGCCTAATTTAAATATGTTACCCACCTCGATAGCCTTTTGTATTTCTATCGGATTACCACATTTTATACATTTGTCATTTTCCTTAACCTTTCTTATATCAAACCATTCAGCCTTAAAATGTTCCCTCGGATTAATCCCTTGAATATGATAGTTCTTTTTATTCGCACCTGAAATATAGAGTAAGTCCTTATCAATTGAATTGTCAGCAATAATTTTTATTTTCTGATTCATAGGTCCAATGTATCCTACCTCAACTCCAATTAGATTTAGAGCTTCCTCAGCAGAAGCGAAATAGAAATCACCTATAAGTCTTGCTAATTTTTTTTCATTTAATTCTTGGTCCCCTCTTATTAAGACTAAAACAGGTTCCTTCTCAGTAATAACAAGTAAACTTTTAATAAAATAGCGTTCATCAACCCCAAGAAACTCCGAAACTTCCTTCACTGTTTTCTTTTTGGGCGTATAAACTTCTTTAAATTCCATATTAACTATCGGAGGGGATTCTAACTTACTTTTTGCAACTTCAACATTTGCATAATAACCACAATTATCACATATTACAATATCATCTTCACCCGCAGGGGTAGGGGCCATAAATTCATGAGATTCTAAATCACCCATAATGCCTGGATCTGACTCAACTTGATAATACTTTAATCCACACCTCGAAAAGATTCTATGATAAGCTTCTGCATGCATTTTATAGCTTTTATCCAAACCTGCTTCATCTGCATCAAAACTGTAACTGTCCTTCATAATAAATTCCCTTGTTCTTAAAACTCCTCCTCTTGATCTTGCCTCATCTCTCAACTTCGTCTGAATTTGATACCATATTTGTGGTAACTGTCTATAGGATTTAATCTCCTTAGCAGCTATCCAAGTCATAATCTCCTCATGGGTCATACCAAGACACATATCTCTTCCTGTTCTATCCTTAAGACGAAACATTTCCTCCTTAATAGTGTACCAACGTCCTGTCTGCTGCCAAATTTCAGCAGGATGCAAAATAGGCATAGATATCTCTTGGGCACCGATTCTTTCCATTTCTTCTTTTAATATGATATTTATTTTATTTAAAACTCTCCACCCGAGTGGTAAAAAAATAAATAATCCTGCTGCAAGCTGTCTAACATAACCAGCCTTTAACATTAAAATATGCGATATCGCATTTATCCCTGACGGAGTTTCCCTCATGGTGGGAATAAATAGGTTAGTGTATCGCATCCAATCCCTCCCCAAAAATTTATTCAATTTAGTAAGTATATCATAATGCCTTCACAACATATCAATGACTAAAATTTAACATAATATACATTATCAGACAATTTTTTTAATTAAAAAATGTAAATAAATTGTTAATTTCTTTGTTAAAAAGTTCCAAAACTCGATAAATTTTTTCGGAAATTATTTTTATGAATATCTTAGTAGCAACTGAAAAATTTAATATCAGCACAGTGTTTCCTCTCTATTAACTATTTTTACAAATGCTATGTCCCCGTCTGTCTCGATTAAATTACCTCTAATAAGCATACCTGGGTTCAGATTAGCCTCTTTAAAGACACATTTAATGTAATTATCAGATGTTCCACTCCATCTGCTATTTTTTTTCTGTTCTACAATTATCTCAACAGGCAATCCAATAAACTTTTCTATGTATGACCTTTTCTTTCTTTTTCCAATCTCAATTAACTGCTGAGCTCTTGCCTTTTTTATAGACTCTGGAACAACTTCTTTCATCTTTGCTGCTTCAGTGAAAGGTCTTTTTGAATAGCTGAAAACATGAAGGTAAGAAAAATCTATTTTTTCAATTAAATTTTTAGTTTCTTTAAAATCTATATCAGTTTCCGATGGGAATCCAACGATAACATCCGTTCCCAGTGAAATTAAAGGATGTTTATTAAGAATCTTATCAATAATTGCAACATAATCGTTAATTCTATAAGGTCTATTCATAAGCTTCAGGATTCTCTCACTTCCACTTTGAAGCGGTATATGAAGGTGTTTACAAATTCTTGAGTCTGAGACGATTTCTATTAATTCATCGTCAATATGGTTAATTTCTATTGAGCTAAGTCTTATTCTACAACTAGATGTTTTTTTTAATATTTCTTTGAGAAGTTTCTTTAAGTTAATTTTATTCGTAGAATCTATACCATAGAGTCCTAAATTTATACCACTTAGGATAATCTCTTTAATTCCTATTGATTCATATTCTGAGATCTCCTTCAGAACTTCTTCTAAGGGATAACTTTTAGGTACTCCTCTTAAGTAAGGAACTATACAGTAGCTACACTTTTGATTACATCCGTCTTGAATTTTAACTATAGCTCGATGTCTTGCTAAACTTCTTAATGTGTTATTTTCAGTTATCTTTTTAAAGTATTTGATTATATTATCTTTTTCTCGATTGCGAAATATTATAACATTTCCATTAAATTTTTCTGTCAAAAGGTCGGTTAAACAACCGGTTACAATGCATTTTTTATTTAACTTTATTCCTTTTTTTATAATTCCTTTTGATTGGATCTCTGCTTTATGGGTTACCGCACAAGTGTTTATTATCCAATAATCAGCTTCTTCTAAATTATTCACTAGTTCATAGCCATTATACTTTAATTGTTTTTCTAATTTTTGAAATTCTGCTTGATTTACTCTACATCCATATACTACAAGAGCTATTTTCATGAGGCAAAAATCTTTCCTTCTAAGGTATGCCTATTCCCTTTAATTATTTGAGTTTTTACAATTTCACCTATGTTTAGTCTATCTTTAATTTTTACTATTTTATTTGTTCGAGTTCTTCCTATGTAGAAATCCTCTTCATCCTTTTCTTCCACTAAAACTTCCTCCACTTGGCCTTCTAATTTTTTATTTTTTGACTCTGTGATACTATCTTGAAATCTGAGCACCTCACTAAGTCTATCTGATTTGACAGACTCACTAACAGTACCAGACAATCTTGAGGCAGCAGTAAGTGGTCTTGGTGAAAATTTGAAGGCAAATATTCCATCAAATTGAATTTCCTCAAGTGCTTGCATCGTTTTTTGAAAATCTTCATCTGTTTCTTGAGGAAAACCTACAATAATATCTGAAGTTATTGAAATTTTAGGAATGTATTCTCGCAATAGTTCAATTTTTTCTCTATATTCTTCATAGCTATATTTTCTATTCATTAGTTTTAAAATCTTATTCGAACCTGCCTGCAGTGGAAGATGAATATGCTCACAAACTTTTGAACAATCTCTCATTGCTTTAATTAAATTTATTGATAAATCCTTCGGATGGGAAGTAACAAATCTGATTCTCTCAATGCCATTAATTTTATCAATCGCTTCAAGTAATCTTGGAAAATCTATATCATCATCCTTATAGGAATTCACATTTTGACCTAAAAGAGTAACTTCTTTATATCCATTTTCACCCAGTAGTTTTATTTCCTCAATAATGTCCTTAGAGGACCTACTTCTTTCTCGACCTCTTGTATAAGGAACTACGCAGTAGCTACAGAAATTATTGCATCCGTAAATTATATTAATCCATGCTTTAATAGGATCTTTTCTTAAAATAGGAAATTTTATTTTTGCTATTAAAGGATTTTCTTCTATGTGTATTTTATTTGATAAATCTTGTTCAACTATTTTTTCAATTAAATGGATATTGTCTGGCCCTAAAACATAATCAATGTAGGGAGCTTTGTTTAAAAGTTTTTCACCTTGAAGCTGAGCTGAACAACCTGCCACTACAATTTTGATATTTGATTTTCTCTTTTTTAAGTTTTTTACTCTTCCCAGGTTACTTAAAAATTTATGCTCTGCCTTTTCTCTAATAGCACAGGTATTAAAAATGATTAGGTCAGCTTTTTTAGGTTCTTCTACCTCAGTAAATCCATTGGAGGATAAAATACCTAAGATTCTCTCACTATCATGTTCATTCATCTGGCAACCAAAAGTTTTTATATAAACTGCCCTACCCTTCATTTTTTTATTATAACAACTTATATTTTTTATTTATAAGTTAACTTTTCCCAGCACAAGCTCTTCTTTTTTTGATAACTGTAAGCTGACGGAAAAAAATATGAAAGAATTCTTTTTCTGATTAATGCAAAAAATTAAAATATAATATAATAAAAAATGATTTATGAAGTTCTTCAATCTATATTGATTATTTTTGGTATATCAGGCCTTATAATTTTTCTATTAGGCAAGCTCCACATCCCTCCTATTGTAGGTTTTCTTATTGCTGGCACTATCATTGGTCCTTATGGTCTTGGCTTTATCAAAGACCCCCATGAGGTTGAAGTTATTGCTGAAATTGGAGTAATTCTTCTTATGTTTACGATTGGTATAGAGTTTTCTATACCCAGACTTTTATCTCTTAAGAAGGAAGTATTTTTATTAGGAAGTCTTCAAGTTATCCTTACTATTGCTTTTATTAGCATTATTAGTCAATTCACTCTCAATGTTTCTCTTAATAATTCAATATTTTATGGATTTATTATCGCTCTCAGTAGTACTGCCATTGTTATGAAAATTCTTGCGGACAGAGGTGAACTTAATTCTCCTCATGGAAAAATTTGTCTTGGAATTCTTCTTTTTCAAGATCTTTGTGTTGTTCCTTTGATGCTATTTACGCAAATGCTTTCTGGGCAAGGTGGTAGTTATTATAATTTTTTCACCGTAATACTTAAAGCTTTTGTAATTCTATCTGTTGTTTTCATATTCTCTAGAATTGCAGTACCCTATATACTTCATGAGGTAGTTAAAACTAAAAGTAGAGAGCTTTTCATTATAGTTACTATTTCAATATGCTTAGGAACAGCTCTTTTTACTTCAAAATTGGGACTTTCACTTGCTCTCGGTGCTTTTTTGGCAGGAGTTGTGATTTCTGAATCTGAATATTCTGCTCAGGCTGTAGCAGACATATTGCCTTTTAAGGAAACCTTTTCGGGAATATTTTTTATTTCCGTTGGCATGCTTCTTAATCTTGATTACGCAAAAAATCATTTAATAGAGGAAACTGTTCTTGTAGGAAACATTTTCCTCATAAAAACTTTTATTATTTTTCTTATTACATATTTATTTATTCACTCTTTTAGAGTATCTCTTAAATCGGGTTTTTCACTTGCTCAGATCGGTGAATTCTCCTTTATCCTGGCTTTTACAGGAAAATCTACAGGCCTTTTAAATGAAGACGAATATCAAAGCTTTATCTCAGCCTCGGTAATTACAATGCTTGTAACTCCACTTGTTATTAAATATTCTCCAAAATTTATTGATTATATTTCTCAAAAAAAACCATTTAAATACTTAGAGAAAACGGGAACAATAAAAGATTCCGATGTTGTTGTACGAAAGTCAAACCATGTAATTATTATAGGGTTTGGTTTAAATGGAAGAAATCTTGCAAGAGTTTTAAAAGAGACAAAAATTCCGTACACAATTTTAGAACTAAATCCTGATACAGTAAGAAAGATGAAGAAAAAAGGTGAACCAATATATTACGGGGACGGAACGAGTTCTGAGATATTATACAAGTTAGGTATAAAACGAGCGAAAGTTTTAGTTATAGCAATTTCAGATCCTAATGCAACAAGGAAGATAGTTCAAATTGCTAAAACTGAAAATCCAAAAATCCATATTATTGTTCGAACTAGATTTGTCACAGAGATTGAAGAACTAAAAAAATTGGGGGCAACCGAGGTAATACCAGAGGAATTTGAGACCTCTCTTGAGATTTTCGCACGAGTACTTCATCACTTTGGTGTTCCACGAAATAGAATTTTACAGATGATTGAGAAAATAAGAGAAGAAGGCTATGAAATTTTAAGATTACCGGAGATTCCTAAAACCAGAGCAGGAATGGAGTGTGTTTTCTTTGAAGGTCTTGATATGGATAGTTTTTTGATTGATAAAAATTCATGGCTTATTGGTCATTCCTTGAAATCTCTCGATATAAGACATAAAGCGAAAGTTACTGTTATCGCTGTGCAAAGAGGAAACGAGACTATTTTAAATCCATCAGCTGATTTTATTTTACAAGAGGGAGACATTATAATTTATGTGGGAAATAAAAAACAGTTAGTTGAGGCATTAAATTTTTTCCAGAGAATTTAAGCAAGCAGATAAGTATCAAATAAATAGGTAAACTTTTCCTGTTGTCTAAATTTCACATCTATATTTTTTATCTTATGAAATTGGTAAAAATTTTATTTTCTCTTTCAGGTTTTGGAATAGAATCTTGACCGTTTTCAACCAATTTTAAAAGCCAGGCCATATTTTTTCCTAATATCCTCATAATCTGTATCCCTTCCTCATCCATCAGTGCTTCGCCTGGTTTGAGTCCAAAGATAACATTCCAATAATTTGAAGAAGGAACGAACATCTCAGCATAATGTAAATAGTGTAGGAGTTGATCAAAAGTGCTTACACCACCCGATCTTCTATCAGCAACTACAGCTGCACCAACTTTCTGTCTAAATAATCCACCATTAACAGATGCTACCAAAAAGGCTCTGTCAAGAAAACATTTGAAGGTACCAGCTATTCCTGAAAAATAAACAGGAGAGCCTAAAATAACTCCATCTGCTTTTTTTATTTTTTGTATCCATTTATTAACATCATCTTCTATAGCACATCTCTCATTTTTATTTTCAGCACATTTATAGCAGGCTATGCATCCTCTTATCGGTTTAATCCCTACATGTATTATCTCTACATCTATCTTGGCATTTTTTAGCTGTTCAGCCACTATTTTAATAGCATGATAGGTGTTACCGTTTTTTCTTGGGCTTCCATTGAAGGCGACTACTTTCATTTTTTACCTCCTAAAAATACGGAGAGGGAGGGATTTGAACCCTCGGTGGAGCTTTTAGACCCCACACGCGATTTCCAGTCGCGCCCGTTCGGCCACTCCGGCACCTCTCCAGATTTTTTATTTTAGCATTTAGGAGGTTATGTTTTCAAAGAATTTTATTAGATTTTCTTCTCTTCTTTTTAGAAATTCCTCTAATTCTATTTTATCCAAAGGCAAACAACAATTAGGATCTGCTGTATCAAATTTAGTAAACATAATTCTCTTTATTTTACCTTCAAGAACAGCAACTGCCATAACTATTTCATCAACCTTAAATTCTATTTCTTCAAATTCATCAAAACTATCAGGTAAATTTTCATATTTAATTGAAAAATTTTTTAAAAATTTTTCATCCTTAAGGATTGAAGCATTTATTTTTTTACCAATAAATTTTTTAAATTTTTCCACTTAATACTCCAAAATCAATAGGGAGACTATAGTCTCCCTATTGATAAAACCAAAATTCTCTTTAAATGTTAAGATTTTTTGTGACAATCATTGCATTTTGTCGGTGCTGCTTTTCCTGCTTCATTTTCCTGTTTGTGACAGTCTATACAGTTTTTATGATATGCATCCATAGCCTTAGGAGCATCTCCCACTGCTTCAGTTATGTTATGACAGGATATACACTTTGCAACTTTTTCAGCTGGATTAGCATCTTTGTGATGACAGGCTTTACAGTCAATTTTGTAGTCCTCTGCATGCTTTTTGTGAGTGAATTCAGTAGGAGGAAATTTTGCACCTTCCCAGTGTAACTTATACACATCCTGTGGTTGCGCATAAACAAATGAAATTGCAAAAAGAAAACAGGTAACAAAGATCAGTATCAATCCATTTTTAAATTTCACTTAATTCACCTCCTTTCATTGAAGTTTATTTCAATATTTTAATGATCATCGTGCTCTTCTTCATATCCAGTAAACATTGCTTTAATGTGTGCCATCGGTGTATGTCCAAGGGTTGCCAGATAAAAGTGCACAATGATAAAGGCACTAAAAAATATCCAAAGGACTACATGAATTAATGAAGCAACTTGAATACCTCCGATTAAATTTATCAATGAAGCAAAGAGCTGAGGGTCCCATAAAAATAAACCAGTCAAAATTTGCAAAGGTATTAATAGTACCATGATCATCAAATAGGAAATTTGCTGCATAGGATTAAATTTACTTTCGGGTGTTGGATGATGAGGATTTTTATCTCCAACCATTATACCATATCCATAATATTTTGCCTGTCTAATCGAATTTTTTATAAATTCTATAGGCTTCCAAAATGGTGGAATGTAAATTTTGAATAATTTACCTGTAAAGAGATAATAAAGTAACCATATAAAATAGTTAAAAAGAAGAATAAAGCCGAGCCAACTATGAATTTGAACTGCTGTTTCAAAACTCATTAGACCCATTTCATCAACAAATCTTATTTGGGCACCTGTAATTATCAAAATTATAAAACCAAGTGCATTTATCCAGTGCCATATTCTAATTGGTAATGGATGAAGATAAATTTTTTTCATTATTTTCCCTCCCTTCTCTTTCTTCTGATAGGTGCGGTTAAAATTCTAAGAGTGATATGGCCTATAGGAACCGCTATGCCACCAAGTAGAGCAATGAAAAATAGGATATCGAGTATTTTAATTTTTGTCAGACCTAAAACATAGAAATCTTTTATATTCGGTATAGCAAAGGCTGAATTGAAGGCTTTATTCTCTAAGTCCATCTTTAGAGGCTTTACTCCTTCCCTATTTACCTCAATTTTACCATTAAAGGATGCATTTGCATTATGACAGTAGGCACAATCCATAATCGAATTTGCTTTTGGTTCTATTTTATGAGCATCATTTGGATTAACTACATCAATCCTTCCTACAAGATGAGCAGATGTCTTTGACTTGATTGCTGACATAAACTGCCACAGTTCCTGTTCTTGAACTTTTCCATCCTTATTTGAATCAAGTTTATTTTTTACATCTTTTACATCAATATTAAGTGCTTTCGCAACTTCTTCCTCTTTTATAGGCTTTCCAGTTTTTTTGTCAAAAAGTGTAACATATATAGCTTTTTGTCCTTTTGTATGGCAAGAAGCACAAGAACTTGAGTTAAAGTGAGCATCAACAAAGGTTGTTAGTCTAACTGGTGGATTCCATAACCACTTATTATGGCTTGTCTTGGCATCCTTATGACATTTAACGCAAGAATCTCCTAATTTTGCAATATTTGTTGCAAGCACATCATGGGCGTTATGGCAAGATGCGCAGTTTGGAGCATTTTGTTTGCCCTGATTAATGGCGAGTTGGTGGACACTGTCTTTAAAGGCTTTTCCTGAGTCAGCATGACATTTTATGCAAAGCTCTGAGCTTGCATTCTTATCCTTTGAAATACGACTTACCTTATGATAATCATGACACTTAAGACAGTCAGGTGATTGCTGGTTTCCTTTTTTGAGTGCTTCAGCATGAATACTTATATCAAACTTTTTAACTTCTTCCTGATGGCAATTGTTGCATATTCCTTTTGCTTGAGCTCTGTAATCTGCTATTGATTCAAAGGTTTTTATGGGATGCTTTGTTGAAGAAAACTCTTTGTGACAGTCTGAACATTTTTGCTTTTTGTGAACAGAATTAAGAATATCCGACTCTTTTACCTGAACAGATAAAGTTTCACCATTTTTCATTTTCATAGAAATAGGTCTGCTATGACAACTTAAGCAGTATTGATTTTCAGGAAGAGACTTTGCAACCTTAGCAGGTTTCACACCATGTGAACCATGACACTCAATACAAGAGGCTGTTTTAGTTAATGCATAATGTGCTGGATTTTTCTTAAGCTCTGCATCGGTATGACATCTAGTACAAATTTTATTCATTTCTGATCTGTATTGATTTTTATCTTTAAAGTTATAGATAGGATGCTTTGTCTTTGAGAAATCATTATGACAGACAATGCACTGAAATTTTCCATGCACTGATTTTTTTATTTCATCTTCATTAACACGCATAGATATTTTTTCTTTGCTTGGTAAAGTTTTTGTGATATCAAAACGATGACAGCTCATACAGTATTCTGTAAATCCTACTTTATTTTTCCAGTCTTTAATTGAACCGATGTAATGATTTCCATGGCATTGACTGCAATGTATTTCTCCTTTCTTTACTAACTGACCATGAACTGAAAGTTTTGTCAATGTATCCTTTGGATGACAATTTAGGCAATTTGGTGAGAATTCTTGAACATAGTCCTTTTTACTTGCTATTTTTCTTGGCTTAGGATGATTTTTTAGCGTTATCCCTGGATGACAGGATGAGCAATCTAAGGCACCGTGGACTGATTTTTCATATTTACCACCATCAACGAATAAGGAAATGTTCTCACCGCTTTCTGTTTTTTTCTGCAGAGTTTTAATTCCATGACATCGTAAACAGGCTTTGGCGTCATCTGATACAGCTTCTTTCAAAGGCACTAAGTAGGAGATCAAGAAACACAATATAACGCATCCACTAATAATAATTGCCCTCATCCCACACTCCTTATATAAGATTTTTAAGATTAAGTTGGGAAATTATAACACAAAAAGTAGAGATAATATCAATGAAAAATGGGGATAAATGTTATAAAACTTTTTTAATAAATTGATTAATACTTTTTATAAAAAAGAGGGTCTTCGCAGGCTTTTTTTAGGCAGGACTTTATTATTTTTTCAATTTGAGATCCAATCTCTTCGTCAAAACCAACGAAACCTTGGTCTCCTATAAAAGTTACAGGTACTCCTGAAGGATTTATACCATATGATCTTGACATTGTCATAAGAAGTTCTCTTGATGCCATATTGGACAGCACATCATAGTCTCTTATCTCAAGTTTTGGATATTTCTTTTTAAGTACTGATAAAAATTCCTTCTCCTTAACACAATAGGGACAGCCTTCTTTCCAGAATAAATAAAGAATTACATTTTTCTTGCTATCCGCAAATCCGGATGAAGAGAGAGCTAAAAAAATTATTATTGATAAAAGAAATAGCCTAAATTTCTTCCCTATCATATATAGAAAAATATAGCATAATTATGATAGATTAATCAATTATAATCGCATTCAAGCTGTCCTTAAATAGGAGGTCTCATGTTAAAAATTGAAAAATGGAACGAAAAGATTTGGAATTTTTTTGCATCGGTTGACCTTGCAGTAGCTTTGTTTATTGTAATTTCCATAGGAGCAGCAATAGGAACAGTTATTCCCCAACAACCTGGACCTGAAGCTACTGTTCAATTTTTTTCTAAGTTTTTCAAACCAGATACAGCATTAACTATTTATGAAGTAATTAGTCTTTTTGATTTAAATAATCTATACCACAGCTGGTGGTTTACATTCTTGCTTTTTATCTTTGCTTTAAACCTAATAGTATGTTCCATAGAGAGACTTCCTGGATTAATTAAATCTTTTAAATCCTCTCCTCAGCCAATTTCATTTCAGGTTTTAGAAAAAATGCCCTTCAAAAAAACCTTCACAGATTTTAAAGAAGAAAACTTTAAAGAAAAACTTATAGAAATATTTCGGAAAAAAGGATTTACCATAGATATTTTTCAAATTAATGAAGGGACTCAGATTCAAGGGAAAAAATGGAGTAAATCTAAATTAGCTGTATATCTTACCCATTTTAGTATTTTAATAATTCTTACCGGAGCTCTCATGGGAACTTTTTTTGGATTTAGAGGTCATATGAATATTGTTGAGGGCACTGGTCTTGATTTTTTGATTTCTGATGATGGTAGACCTATCCCTTTAAATTTTAAAGTTATGTGTGAAAAATTTGAGGTTGAATACTATGATAATTCAGCGATGCCAAAGGCTTATAGAAGTAAGTTGAAAATAATTGAAAATGGTCAAGCAGTTAAGTTTAATGGCAAAGATGAAATTTTAATCGAAGTTAATCATCCTTTTTCTTATAAGGGAATAACTTTTTATCAGGCAAGCTATGGTTTTCAACCAACTGAACATGCAGAATTCAGATTTATATATATCGATAAGGAAGGGAAAGAAATTCCATTAAAAAGCCATTTTGAGGAAAAATTCAAAATACCGGGCACTTCTGTGACAGTTCAAGTAGTAGATTTTTCTCCTGCTTTAGGTATAGATGAAAGCGGAAGACTTTTTAATATGACAACAGACATGATAAATCCTGCCGTATTAGTTGTCTTTGAAGAAAATGGTAAAAAATCTGAACAATGGATTTTAAGTAAAATCCCTGAAACATGGGAAACTCCCTATGGAAAGCTTAAATTTAACGAACTCTGGGGTGCTCAGTTCACAGGACTACAAGTAAGAAAAGATCCAGGAATTCCTCTCATTTATATAGGCTCAATATTTCTTTGTTTTGGCCTTTTAATTTCTCTGTTTCTGCGCCCTATTACTCATTTTGTTATAATAACAAAAGATAAGATAACCTTTTATTATCCATCTACAAAGGGAATAGTTTTTGTGGAAAAACAGATTGACGAAATCATGAGTAAATTAAAAGGAGAGAAAAAATGAGCTATCAAATAATATCTATAGCAGGTCTTCTTTATATTTTAGCAATGCCTCTTTATATTGTTTATATTTTGACTAAAAATAACAAATTAGGCTATCTTCCAACTGGAATTCTTTCATTAGGAGCATTAATTCATATCTATGGATTTATTCAGAGATTTCAGGAAATGTACGCTATTAATCACTCATTTATGAGAAGCATACCCATTACAAATCTTTACGAAAGCCTTATTTTCTTCTCTCTGTGTTTAATAGTAGGGTACCTTTTTATTGAATGGAAATACAAGAAGAAAAGCTTTGGCGTGTTTGTATCCATCATTGCTGGTATAACCATTGGGCTTACTGAGCTTCTTGGAATTTCAAAAGAAGTTCAGCCTCTTGTTCCTGCTCTTAAAAGCAACTGGCTTCTTGCTCATGTCACTCTTAGTTTTATATCCTATGCTGCTTTTGGAATAAGCTTTATAACTGCAACTCTTCATGTTATTGCAAACTCTGATAGCAAGAAGTCCTTTAATTACATTTTTTCGACTTCTATTTTAGGTTTAATGTTTTTCCTGTTTCTATCTGTGATAATAGATATAGCTACAGCTACCAATCCTAAAGCGGTTCGAGTTTTCCATTCCACTTTAGCAAATGAATCGTTCATTGTGGCCATCATTAGTTGGATTTGTCTATTTGTTGTTATTTTTGCTTTCTGGAGATGGGGTAATTTAATCGGAAAAATACTCGAAACTTTTAAAATAGATTCCAATTTTCTTGAGGATATAACTTATAAAGGCATAGCTTTTGGTTTCCCAATTTTCACAATCGGAGGACTCGTTTTTGGAGCCATATGGGCAGATCAGGCATGGGGTAGATACTGGGGGTGGGATCCAAAAGAAACTTGGTCTCTTATTACATGGTTTGTGTATGCCTTCTATCTTCATGCTAAGTTTATAAAAGGTTGGCAGGGAAATAAAACATCAATGATCGCTGTGATCGGCTTTATAGTAACCATATTCACCTATCTTGGCGTTAATCTCTTTTTAAGTGGACTTCATTCGTACGGTAGCATGTAGTTAAATGATAATTCTTGGAATAGATACATCCTGCGATGATACCTCTGTAGCAGTACTTGAAGATAGAAAGATTCTAAGTAATATTGTTTCCTCTCAAATAAAATTTCACAGTAAATATGGTGGAATTGTTCCAGAGATTGCTTCACGCAAACATATCGAGAGGATTTGGGATGTAACTGATAAGGCTCTTAATGAAGCAAAGGTAAATTTATCAGATGTAGATCTCATTGCTGTTTGTCATGGTCCTGGTCTTATTGGCTCGCTTCTTGTGGGGCTTTGTTTTGCAAAATCCATTAGTTTTGTCAGTGGGAAAAAACTAATTGGAGTAAATCATCTTGAAGGACATATACAGGCAGTTTTTTTAGAGGAAGAATATCCAGAGTTTCCCTTTTTAAGTCTCATTGTTTCCGGTGGTCATACAAGCATTTACAGGGTAGATGATTTTGGTAAGTATGTGGAACTTGGCAGAACAAGAGACGATGCAGCGGGTGAAGCCTATGATAAAATTGCTAAATTACTCGGCCTTGGCTATCCTGGTGGTCCATTCATAGATAAGCTGGCTAAAGAGGGTAACTCTGATAAATATCCTTTGCCTCGACCTTTTCTTCATGGCAGTCTTGATTTTAGTTTTAGCGGTTTAAAAACAGCTACAAAGGCTCTTCTTAGGAATCTCAATGTTGATCAAAACATAAATGATGAACTGATAAAGGATATTTCAGCATCCTTTCAGGCCTCTGTTGTTGAGGTTTTAATAGAAAAAATAAAATGGGCAGCAAAGAGAGAAAACATAAAAAGGATTGTTATAACGGGTGGAGTTGCTGCTAATAGTGAATTACGATTAAGAGCACAGGAGCTAAAGAATTCAGGCTTTCAGATTTATTTGCCATCAAAAAATCTTTGCACAGACAATGCAGCCATGATAGCTATTGCAGGATATCATAAATTTAAAAAAGGAGAAACTTCAGACCTTTTTCTCAATGCCCATGCTTATTTACCATTGTAGTTTATTGTGTTAAAATAATTTTTTATAAACAATAACATCGAAAAAAGGATTAAAGCCTAAAGGGGAGGATTAAAAAAATGAAGATAGTATTAGCTTACTCAGGAGGGCTTGACACTTCAGTGGCTATAAAATGGTTAAAGGAAAAGTACAGTGCTGAAGTCATAGCTTTTTGTGCTGATATTGGCCAGGAAGAAAATTTTCAGGAGATCGCTGAAAAAGCTGCAAAAACAGGCGCAAAAAGTATTTACATTGAGGATTTAAAAGAGGAGTTTGTAAAAGATTTTGTTTTTCCTATGTTAAGAGCAAACGCTGTTTATGAAACAGGATATCTTATGGGAACCTCAATTGCAAGGCCATTAATAGCAAAGAAACAAATTGAAATAGCCCTAAAGGAAGGTGCAGAAGCAGTGGCTCATGGTGCAACTGGAAAAGGTAATGATCAGGTTAGATTTGAGCTTACCTATTATGCTTTAAAGCCAGACATAAAGGTGATTGCTCCTTGGAGAGAGTGGGAATTTGACTCTCGAAGCTCTCTTATTGAATATGCTGAGAAAAATCGAATTCCAGTGCAAGCTACAAAGGAAAAACCTTATAGCATTGATCGAAATCTCTTCCACATAAGTTACGAAGGTGGTATTTTAGAAGATCCATGGAATGAGCCACCTCATGACATGTACACACTGGTTGTTCCGCCTGAAAAAGCACCAGATAGAGCTACATATATTGAAATAGAATATCTTAATGGAAATCCTGTTGCCTTAGATGGTGAAAAATTAAGCCCTGCTCAACTTCTCTCTAAGTTAAATAAAATCGCAGGAGAAAATGGAATAGGAAGAGTTGATATTGTAGAGAATCGATATGTAGGTATTAAATCCAGAGGAGTTTATGAAACACCTGGTGGAACGGTTTTACAAATAGCTCATAAGGCAATTGAGTCAATAACAATGGATAGGGAACTTATGCATTTAAGAGATAGTATTATGCCTAAATACGCAGAGCTAATTTATTATGGTTATTGGTTTTCCCCTGAGAGAAAAACTTTGCAAAAACTCATAGATGAAACCCAGAAAAATGTAACTGGTATCGTTAGGCTTAAGCTTTACAAGGGAAATTGTGTTGTTGTTGGTAGAAAGTCACCCTACTCTCTCTATAATCAGGAATTAGCTACCTTTGAAAAGGATACAATTTACAATCAAAAGGATGCAGAAGGTTTTATTAAAATAAATGCTTTGAGACTTAGAACAATTAAAAGATTTAATGATTAACGACGAGATTTTCTTTGCATTAGCTATAAATGAAATAGAGGACTTAGGACCTATTCGGTCAAAAAAATTATATTCTTACTTTGGTTCATTTAAAGAAATTTTTAATTCTGATTTGGAAAAAATTGCATCTGTTGAAGGCATTGGACTTCAATTATCAAAAAAAATTAAGTTTTTTGACAATTGGAAAAAGATAGAGAGAGTAATTAAAGATTGTGAAAAAGGAGATATTCAAATTCTCTCATTTAACAGCAATAAATATCCTAAATTTTTAAAAGAAATACCCGATCCACCTCCTGTTTTATTTTGTCGGGGAGAATTAATGGACGAAGATAATTATGGAGTTGCTATTGTTGGTTCGAGGAGACTTACTGATTATGGAAGAAAAGTTACAGATAAATTAGGGAGTGAATTAGCATCCTTAGGTATTACGATAGTAAGTGGTCTTGCTAGAGGTATTGATTCAATAGCCCATGAGGCATCTCTCTCTTCAAACGGAAGAACTGTGGCTGTGCTTGGAAGCGGTGTTTCTTATATCTATCCCCCTGAAAATCGTAGGCTTGCAGAGAGAATTACAAAAAATGGAGCAATTTTAAGCGAATACTATCCGGATGCTGGCCCCAGAAGAGAAAATTTCCCTCAAAGAAATAGAATAATAAGTGGAATGACACTTGGAACATTAGTAACTGAAGCAACTATAAATTCAGGAGCTCTAATAACAGCCTCTTTTGCACTTGAACAGGGAAAAGAGGTTTTTGCAGTTCCAGGTAATATTAACTCAAAAAATTCAGAAGGAACAAATTTGTTGATAAAAAGAGGAGCGAAAGTAGTAACTTCTGTTGAGGATATACTTGAAGAAATTATTGTCTTTATTCCATCATTAAAAGAGTCAATGGTTAATCGAAAAGCTGCGAAAGAAGTACAGTTTGCGGAAGATGAAAAATTAGTATTTAATCTTTTAGAAGAAGCGATGACCTTAGATGAGCTTGTAGTAAAAAGTGGTTTTAATGTATCAAAGCTGCACGAAATACTTTTAAACTTTGAAATAAAGGGATTGATAACTAAAAGAGAAGGCAGATATATGAGGAGGAATTAAATGAAACTTCTTGATTTTTTAAGGGTTCTTGCTCGACAGCTTATAGATAATGATTACAATGAAGAAGCACTAAAGGACCTCTCTCTTTTTGATATTGATTTAAATCAGGTAAAGGAAGAGCTTAATTTCATAGAAGGAAGTGAGCTGCTTGATATTGAGGAAATTGATATGATAAGGGCACTACTTGTTTTTCTTCTTATGCGTGAAACAGATCTCCACGAGGATGATATTTACAGTTTTATTTTTAGTAAAGGAAAGCAAATAACATGGAATTAAAGAATAAGAATCTTATAATTGTCGAGTCACCTGCAAAAGCTAAAACTATCAATAAAATAGTTGGAAAGGATTTTCAGGTAAAGGCATCGGTGGGTCACATTAAGGACCTTCCAGAGGATAGAATAGGAGTGGATACCAAAAATGGCTTTAATCCCGAATATATAATTATTCCGGGAAAAGAAAAAATTGTGAGAGAATTAAGAGATTCTGCAAAAAATGCGAATAAGATATTCATCGCCACAGACCCTGACAGAGAAGGCGAAGCCATAGCCTATCATATTGCTGAAGAAATAAAAGCTCCTCAGGATAAAATTTATAGAGCTATCTTTAATGAAATAACTCCTAACGCAGTTAAATCTTCCATCGAAAATCCAACAAAAATAGATATAGATAAGGTTTACTCTCAGCAGGCAAGAAGAATTCTTGATAGACTTGTTGGTTACAAGCTTAGTCCCCTCTTATGGAAAAAAGTAAAAAGAGGTTTATCAGCAGGAAGAGTTCAATCTGTAGCTCTTCGAATGGTAGTTGACCGAGAAAAGGAGATAATGACCTTTAAAGCTCAAGATTACTGGACGATTCTTGGAAAATTTAAAGGGGAAAACAGAGAGGAAATTGAAGCTAATCTTTATAAATACAAAGGTAAGCTTGTTATTGATCGAAAAGAAGAAACGAATTTTCTAATAAAAACCGAGGAAAAAGCAAAGGAAATCGTTGAAAAACTAAAAAAATTAAACTATGCTCTTTCAAAAATCGAAAAGAAAACAAAAAAGAAAAATTCACCAGAACCTTTTAGAACAGCAACTCTGCAGGCTCAAGCTTCCTCTGCATTAGGATTTTCTCCTAAAAAGACAATGTTAATTGCTCAGCAACTTTACGAAGGAATTGATATTGATGGAACAAGGGTTGGACTTATAACTTATATGAGAACTGATTCTACAAGAGTCTCAGAGGACGCAAAAAAATGGGCAAGCAATCTAATTGAGAAAAATTTCGGCAAAGAATTCCTAAGTTCATGGAAGGAGACAAAAGGTAAAAAACAAAATGTTTCCATTCAAGATGCCCATGAGTGTATCAGACCTACCTATCCTGATAAAACACCAGAAAGTATCCAAAAATATTTAACAAAAGAACAATACGCTCTCTATAAACTAATATGGGATAGATTTTTAGCAAGTCAAATGGCTCCTGCAGAGATTGAACAAACTACTTATGTCATAGAAGATTTAGATGGAATTTCCCAATTCAGAGTAAGTGGTTCAGTGATAAAATTTCCAGGTTTTTTAATTCTTTATAAAGATGAAGAATTGCAGGAAGAAGATATTTTGCCTCCTCTACAAGAAGGAAGTTCAATGGAAATACTAAATCTTGAGGCTCAAAAGCACACCACCGAGCCACCTCCAAGATATACAGAAGCAACTCTTGTTAAAGCTCTTGAAGAAAAGGGAATTGGAAGGCCTTCTACCTATGCAACCATACTGAGCACCATTCAGGAAAGAGGATATGTGAAAAAAGACAAACAGAGACTTTATCCAACCTATCTTGGTTTTATGGTTAATGATCTTTTGGAGGAAAAGTTCCCTGAGCTAATGGATTACAATTTTACAGCAAGAATGGAGGAAGATCTTGATAAAATTTCGCTCAGGGAAACCAATTGGCAGAAGGTGGTTGAAGAATTTTATACAGAATTTGAAAAAACTCTTAAAGATGCTGAAAAGATGTCCAAAATCAACAAACCAAAGGAAATAAAAACTTCATTTCAGTGTGAAAAATGTGGTAAAGAGATGATAATAAGGTGGAGCAATGGAGTTCCGTTTTTCGCCTGCTCTGGATATCCTGAATGCAAAAATACAAGGTCTATTTGGAAAAAAGAAAATACACCTGAAAGTTCTCCAATTGATAAAAAATGTCCAAATTGCGGATCTCAACTCTTGATTAGAAGAGGAAGGAAGGGAGAATTTATTGCTTGTTCCCAATATCCTAAGTGTAATTATACATCTTCAATAACAGCCGAGGTTACTTGCCCGAACTGTGGAGGTGATATTGTAAAAAAATATGGAAAAAAAGGAAGAATCTTCTGGGCTTGCTCCAATTATCCTAACTGTAAATTTATTTTACCAAGTGAACCCGTTTATTCAAAATGTCCAAATTGTGGAGCTACTTTCATGCTTAAGAGGAAGAACAAAAATGGAGAAGAATTTTTTGTTTGCTATAATAAGGACTGTAAAGTTAAAATAAAAATAAATGAAAACGCAGCTGGGACCGACCCTGCGCAACAGAAGGATGCAAACCCCGCCAGGTCCGGAAGGAAGCAACGGTAAGCGTTTTATTCTGTGTGCCGCAGTAAGTCGGTCCTTTTATTGAAGGGAAAATGGCATATCTTGGATTTGCAAGAAAATATAGACCTCAAAAATTTTCAGACCTTACTGGACAGGATTTAGTTGTCAAAATTCTTCAAAATTCAATTCAGACTGGTAAAATTTCCCATGCCTATGTTTTTTCTGGTCCTAAAGGAGTTGGAAAAACATCAACTGCAAGAATTTTAGCAAAAGCGCTAAACTGCTATAGTCCTCAAAATAGACCTTGCGATTTATGTCCCTCCTGCAAGTCTGTTAAAGAGGGAAAAGCCATGAATGTTATTGAAATAGATGCCGCATCTCATACCTCTGTTGAAAATATTAGAGACCTTAGAGAAAATATTCGTTATGCCTCTGCAGAAGGTGTTTATAAGGTTTACATAATAGATGAAGCTCATATGCTTAGTCAGGCTGCTTTTAATGCCTTTTTAAAAACCCTCGAGGAGCCACCTCCTCATGTGGTATTTGTTCTTGCAACAACTGAACCAAGAAAAATTCCTCTTACGGTACTGAGCAGATGTCAACACATACAGTTTAGACGAATACCAGTAAGCCTTATAAAAGACAGGCTCATGAGCATTTGTAAAGAAGAGGGAATAAATATTTCTGAAGAAGCTCTCTACGCTATCGCAGGGAATTCTGAAGGAAGCATGAGAGATGCACTTACGCTTCTTGACCAGATAACATCATATTCAGAAAATATAACCCTTGAAGATGTTAATCTCCTAATTGGAGGAACCGATGTTAGAGTTCTTAACGAACTTACCGATTATTTGATTGAAGGGAATAGAGAGAAAATAATTTTAAAAATTGAAGAATTAAATGATTTAGGCACAGATTTCAAGTTGTTTATACGGGATTTAATTAACTTCCTTCGTAATCTCATTATTCACAAAGTTACAGGGGGTAGTAGGTTTTTCTTTGATGAGAGAGAGCTTCAATTTATTCAAAATCTGCAACAAAAAATTTCTGAAGAATACCTAATTCTACTTATCAAAGAGCTAATCAGCGCTGAATTTGCTATTAGAAACTCCATGTTTCCTAGAATTATTTTTGAGATTACCTTGCTTAAACTGAGCACCCTTTCTCATTTCAGAAGCATCGATAAGGCTATTAAAGAGATTAAAACTCAGGCATTCGATATAGAAGAAAAAACTGAGCCAAGAATTGAAAAGGAAGTTATACCTCAAGTCGAAAATATGGAGATTTCTCAGCTATGGAATAAAGTTTTTGAAAAAATAGAAGAACAGAATCATATTTTAGCCTCTAAAATAAAACAAGCAAAGATTAATTTCACCCGAGATGAAATCCAATTAATATATAACGGAGGCTCATCTTTTTGTGCTGAGTCAGTTAAAGATAATTTAAAAGAAATTCAATCTCTTTTAAACTATCAAGGAGTTGATGCAAAGGTTAAAGTAATTGAGTGTAAAAATGGAATCCTTGAAGATTCGGTACCTAATCAAAAAAGAGAATATAGAGAACAGTTTTTAGAGAATAATTTAGTAAAAAAAACTTTAGAGCTTTTTGATGGTAAAATTTTTAATATAATACCCAAAGAAGGAGGAAATGATGTCAAAGAAGATGTTCGGTGAAATAATGAGGCAGGCTCAAAAAATTCAAGAAGAAATTCAAAAGAAACAGGAAGAAGTTAAAAAAATGACAGTTGAGGCCACCTCAGGTGGTGGAATGGTAACGGTCAAAGCAAATGGTGCAGGAGAAATTGTGTCTATAAAAATAGACAAAGAAGTTGTTAATCCAGATGATATTGAAATGCTTGAAGATTTGGTTTTAGCAGCAGTTAACGAAGCTATTAAAAGAGCTCATGAATTAGCTCAACAGGAAATGGCTAAAGTATCTATGCCATTCAACTTACCCGGAATGCCAGATTTAAGTAGTCTTTTCGGAAAAATATGAGCAATCCCTTAGAAAAGGTTATTATTAGTTTATGTAAATTACCCGGCATCGGTAGAAAAACCGCACAGAGACTCGCTTTTTATATAATGAGTATGGAAGAAAGCGAAGCTGCCAGCCTTGCTCAGTCAATTATTGACCTTAAAAAAAAGGCAAAATATTGTTCCCTTTGTTTCAATATTACAGACAAGGAAAAATGCGACATATGCGAGAATCCTGAAAGAGACCATGGGATTATATGTGTAGTAGAGGAACCAAGTAATATAGTTCTTTTTGAAAAAACAGGCTATAAAGGTGTTTATCATGTAATTGGCGGAAATATTTCTCCTGTTGACGGGATAACTGCTGATAAACTAAAAATTAAAGAGCTTGAAGAGAGAATAAAGAAAGATAAGGTGAGGGAAGTAATAATTGCAACAAGCCCAAATACAAAGGGAGAACTAACAGCTCAATGGATTGCCGAATTGTTAAAAAATTATAATATCAAAATAACAAGAATTGCCTATGGACTTCCGATTGGTATTGACATTGAATTTGCAGATGAAGTAACCTTATCAAGAGCCTTAGAGGGAAGGAAGGCTTTGAATGAGTGAAGATTTAAAAAAGAGAAGAATCGAGTTAGGCAAAACAATTGAAGAAATAGCTGAACATACGAAAATTAAAAAGTGTTGCCTTAGAGCAATTGAAGAAGGCAAGTTCGAAGAACTACCATTAGAAGTTTATGCAAAATCTTATATTAAAACCTATGCTAATTACCTAAATTTGGATCCCCAGCCTATTTTGAAAAAATATGAAGAGTTTAAAAAGAAAAGACAGCAACCTGAAAAAAATGAAGTTTCAGAGCCAAAAGAAGATAATATATCAGAAGAACCAAAAAAAGTAAGGACTATTTACACAAAATCTTATCCTAAATGGCTTACTACAGCAACAATAATATTGGGCGTGATTTTAATGATTGTTTTATTAATAAAAATTGAAAAAAGAGATGACAAAATCCCACCCCACCCTGTTATCAGTAAAGAAACAGAATTAGATAAAAGTAAAACAGAAATAATAATTCAACCAGCTGAACATCAAGAAAAGTCTTCTGTTGAAGATAAAAAATTAAAAATAGAAGCTGTTGATAAGGTATGGATGAGAATTACAATTGATGAAAAGGAAAAAAAAGAATTTCTCCTTAATCCTGGTCAGACAATAGAGCTAACTGCAAGTAAATCATTTAAACTCCATATTGGTAACGCGGGTGGTGTAAAAATATCGTTTAACAATGAAGAGCTTGGTAAGATTGGAGATGTAGGACAGGTAGTGTTTCTTAATCTTCCCAAGGATAAAAATTGAAAAAAGAAGATATTCTAGAATTAATTAAACAAGCTGGAAAGCCTCTCAGCTTTAGAGAACTCGCAGAATCCCAGTCTTTAAAATCGTCAGAAAGGCGAAAGCTAAAAAAAATTATTAATGAATTAATAAGTGATGGCAAAATCGTCAGAAACAGGAAGGGTTTATATTTACCTGTTAAGGAGGCAAGGCTTATAACAGGATATTTTGAGGCACATAAAAATGGCTATGGTTTTTTAATTCCAGATTCACCTTCTGAGAGCGATGTTTTTATTCCACCACCTGCCACTATGGGAGCCATGCACGGTGACAGAATTGTAGCAAGGATTGAACAGAAAAGAAGGAGAGAAGGAAGAGTAATAAGAATTATTGAAAGAGGCATTAAAAGAATCGTAGGAGTTATTGAAAGGGCAGGTCCTATATTTATTCTCCAGCCGAGAAAGAAAAATATTAATCAACAGATAGTGCTTGCACCAACTGAGATGAAAATTCAATCAGGCCAAATTGTTTTGGCAGAGATAAGCAATTATACTGGTGGAAATAAGCCACTGATAGCTAAGGTTCTAAAAATTTTTGAGAAACCAAAAATACCTAAGGAAGATTTAGAGATACTTGTTTATGAGTACGAACTCTCTAAAAAATTTTCCTCCCAAGTAACAAACCTTTCAAAAGCACTTGTTAAAAAGGGGATTTCTCAACGACTAATAAAAGGTAGAGTGGATCTTAGAGTGCTTCCTACAGTAACCATAGACGGAGAAAATGCAAAAGATTTTGATGATGCAGTGTCAATTAAAAAGACTAAAAAAGGATTCATCCTTTGGGTTCATATTGCTGATGTCAGTCACTATGTTAAATGGGACTCTCCCATCGATGAAGAAGCAAGAATGAGGGCTACAAGCGTCTATCTTCCCGATAGAGTTATTCCTATGCTTCCTCCTGAACTTAGTGAAAACCTATGTAGTCTCCTGCCTAAAACTCCAAGATTAACCTTTACTGTAGAAATGCATTTTAATAATAATGGAGAAAGGCTGGAATCCCTTTTCTATCCAAGCATGATTCAAACTGCTGAGAGAATGACATACACATCTGTTAAAAATATCATAATTGATAGAGACAAGGAAGAGATTAAAAAGTATAGGAAACTGGTGCCACACTTTGAAAAAATGGCAGAGCTATGTGAAATTTTAAAAAATAGGAGAAACCAAAGAGGAAGTCTTGATTTCGACCTTCCTGAACCTGAAGTACTATTAGATATAAATGGAGATCCACAGGCGATTATTAAATCTGAAAGAAATTTTGCTCATTTTATTATTGAAGAGTTTATGATAGCTGCGAATGAAGCAGTAGCAGAGTTTTTATTTGAAAATAATATCCCCTCCCTTTATAGAGTTCATGAAGAACCTGAGGGAAATAAAATTCAGTATCTTACTAGGATTATCAAAAATCTTGGACTTTTAAAAGATGAACTGAAACCAAAACAGTTTCATGAGTTTATAAAACTCATAAAAGGCACGCCCCATGAGGAAATAGTAAACTATTTGATTTTAAGAAGCCTCAAACAAGCTCGTTACAGCCCTGAGAATGTTGGGCACTTTGGATTAGCATCTAAATGTTACACCCACTTTACCTCACCCATTCGAAGGTATCCTGACTTAGTAGTTCATCGGATTCTTAAGGAATTTTTACAAAAAGGGAAGATTGCAAAGGAAAGAAAAAAAGCCCTCGATGACACTCTTCCAGAAATAGCGCTTCATAGTTCAAAAATGGAAAGACGAGCAGATGAAATAGAGAGAGATTCCATACAGATAATGAGAGTTTGGTTTATGAAAGACAAAGAGGGTGAAGAATTTGATGGAAAAGTAACTATGGTGACAACTGAAGGATTAAGAGTAAGACTGGAAGATTATTTTATTGAAGGATTTCTTCATCTTTCCCATATTACTGACGATTTTTATCAGTTCGACGAAAATAAATATTGCCTAATTGGACTAAAAAGAAAAAAGAAATTTACTATAGGAACGCCTATTAAAGTAAAGGTAGCAAGAGTAAATATTGAAGATAGAGAGATTATTTTTGACCTTGTATAAATAAAACCTCATAGGTTGCATAAATTCCTTCATGATTTCCGAATCGTTCTCTATAAATATGACAAAAGCGTTTAAAGGCTTCTTTACCCGAAAGTGCCTTCTTTTGTGAGTAATTCGTTCCCGTAAGTTTGTGCGTAAGAAGCAGGTCCAAGGGATTTGCAAATTTTTCCCTGTAATTTTTTACTTCAAAACTTAAAACTTTAGCCTCTTTTCCAAGAAGAGATATATAAAAATCTGGAGTCTTCATCGGAAAAACTGAACCAAATCCTGAAATTTCAGACACTTCTTTTAATTCAGTTAAAGAATTACTTGTAAAAATTGAAAAATAAAAATCTCCACCTTTTTTTAGCGTTTTAAGAATTAAGGGAAGAGTTTTCTCTGGATTTGAAAGCCAATGGATTGTTGCTGAGCTTATTAAAAGATCAGCTATACCATCACGAAGAGGTATGTTTTCAGCGTAAGAATTTATAAAAAAATGTTTGCCTGTCAGATTACCCTTAAGCTTTTTCAAAAAATTGTAGGTGATATCCACATGAATGAAGCGATCAAAAATTAATCTTTTTGAAAGTGGTATGCTAAGAAAACCAGTACCACTTCCTATTTCAACAATTGTTGAAAAATGCTTATCCTTAATTTTGTTCAGTACTTCTTTAGCAACTTTCTTTTGAATCTTTCCTTTTATATCGTAGGTGTTTGCCGCTTTGCTGAAAGAAAGGCGAAGGGCTTGCATTCTCTATTTTAGCAAAGTACCAGGGTCTGACTCAAAAAGCATTTACTACAAACTTTCTACCCTCATGATTAATTATTTTGACATTTATCTCATAAACATCCTTGATAAGTGATTCGTCTATTATATTTTGGTCTCCCTCTCTGTAAATTTTTCCATTTTTCATAAAAATAAAGTAATCGGCAAACTGAATTGCAAGATTAAGATCATGTAGTACAATTATAGTAATTATGGAACGCTCTACGGTGACTCTTTTAAGTAATGAGAGAATCTCAAGTTGATTTTTAGGATCAAGGTGATTTACAGGCTCGTCAAGTAACAAAACTTCTGGTTCCTGAGAAATTGCTCTCGCAATCAATACTTTTTGACTTTCTCCTCCACTTAATTCACCTATTTTTCTAAAAGCAAACTCTTCAAGTCCAAATTCTATGATCAAATTTTCAACGATGTTAAGATCTTTTTTTGAAGGTTCAATGGTGATATGCGGTTTTCTTCCAAGTAAGATTGTATCAAAAACAGTGCAAAAAGGTGTTGAATTGGATTTTTGAGGAAGATATGCAATTCGCTTTGCAAGATTTCTATGGGATATTTTTTTTAAATCTTCACCTGAAATATATATGCTCCCACCTTTGGGTTTAATTATTCTGTCTATAGTTCTGAGAAGCGTTGATTTTCCAGAGCCATTTGGTCCTAAAATTGCATATAAAGCCTTTTTTTCAAAAAGCAGATTAAGGTTCTGTAAAACCTCCTTTTCTCCATATCCAGCTATTAGATTTTTTATCTCAAGCAACTAAAAGCGTCTCCTTTTAATAAGAAGATAAAAAAACATTGGAGCACCAGCAAAAGAAGTAATTATACCCACTGGTAAAATGACAGGTGCTATTATTGTCCTTGCAATTAGATCAGACAAAAGAAGAAGTAAAGCTCCAAAAAGAGCTGAATAGGGAATTAGAAATCTATGATCATTTCCTATCAGCAGTCTAACCAAATGAGGGGATATAAGTCCTATGAAGCCAATTATCCCAAGAAAAGCCGTGCATACTGAGACAACAAAAGCACTCATAAACATTCCAGATATTCTGAGAAATTTCACATTTACTCCAAGGCTTTTTGCTACCTCATCTCCCCATAGGAGAGCATTAAAATTCCATCGGTGAAAGAGAAAGAAACCAAAGGTAAAAACAAAGGCAAACATCATTAGCTTATTTTCATGCCAACCTGCTTTCCCAATGTCTCCAAAGGTCCAGAAAACAGTAGCAGCAACTTGAAAATCCTGAGCAAAATATTGTAGGAACATAGTGGCAGAACCAAAAAGACTGCTTAGAGCCACTCCTGCAAGGATTATTGCTTCAGGAGTAATATTTCTTAAAAAAGAGAGAGAGAGAATAAGCCCAACTGTTAAAAGAGCTCCTAAAAAAGCTGAAATCACCACAGGATAACTTTTTATGACTGTAACAGCCTCTGTTCCATAAGAGTGCGCTTGTCCTGCACCAAGAACAATTATTGCAAAGGCTGCACCAAATGCAGCACCCTGAGAGACTCCAAGTGTAAAGGGAGATGCCAATGGGTTTCTGAGAACATTTTGCATTACTGCTCCTGCCATGCCCAGAGAAGCTCCTGCCAGCATAGCTCCAAGAGTGCGGGTTACTCTAATATTCCATATAACATAGGAGTTCTCGGAATTTCCCATTAATCCTCTCACTACTTCTGAGATTGAAAGATTTAGTGAGCCTGTTCCTATTGAAATAAAAGAAAGCACCACTAAACAGGCAAATATTATAAAACCAACAACTCCCTTTACTCTAATTGATTTTAAATACTCTTTTGTTATAGAGTTTTTAACGAATTGTAATTCCCTTTTCTCCAAACTCAACCTTTCCATATCCTCTGTATGCCCTCTTTAGTTCAGGAAATACATCTTTAAACAAAAATTTTCTCATAATCTCACCGCACTTTTTATCTATGTGAATATCTTTAAATCTATCAGGATAAAGGGTTTTTCCTATAAAGTATGAATTTGCAAAGAGAATTTCCAAATTAGTTCTATAAAAATTATAAGGAAAAACTGAATAAACTCTTCCCTCCTTTACTGCTTTAAGTTTTTTATAAAACTCCTTGTTTTTTAAATAATCTTCATTTACGAGAGTAAGTCCGTTAGTGTCAATAAAAATATAGTCTGGATTCCAAAATAAAAGCTTTTCTTTATCTATAAAGATGTGCCCTTCCCTTCCTGTTTCATCTGCCACATTCTTCACATTTAACCATTTAAGAGGAGGATAATGAGCTTCTGTACTTGTAATACCATGGGATCCTCTTGCACTTATAGCACCCACGTAAACAGTAGGACTGATAGAGTTTTTTGTTCTTTTAATAAGGTCTAAAATAAGATTATCAATATAACTATTTAACTCTTGAGCTCTTTTTTCTCTTTGGAGTAATTTTCCAAGAAATATGAAAGTTCTCTTTATATCTTCAATTTTAAAGCCCTCTGGTCCTGCATAGTGAAGAACCACCACAGGAATTCCAGTTTTACTTTGTATAAGATTAGCATTTTCCATCTCAAAGGTAATAATTAAATCAGGTTTAACTGCAATAATTTTTTCAAAATCAGGGAGTTTTCCTGGCCCTCCCTCTCCTATGGTTGGAATTGTTTGAACTCTATCTTTTATTACATTCCAGTATGCACGCCCTACTGCAGTATTTCCTCTCATTGAACCTTGCTTTTCCACATCCTCTACTCCAACCACCTGATCAAAAGCTTGTAAATAAACCACATAACGTAGTGATGCATTAAGCGCAACTATTCTATCAACTTTCTTTGGAATTTTTACCTCCCGACCTACCATATCCTTGATAGTTGTCCACTGTTCAGCATGGGTGTTTGCTACTAACAGAAATAAAATAAATAAATACAAAACAAATCTCATCTTTTATCCTCCGAAGACTTATATTCTATGTAGGGTTTTATATCAAGCACGGGAGTGCCATCAAACATATCAAGTCTTTTTACTTTAATTACATTCTCCTTAACCTCAAGCACATCAACTACAGAAAGTCCAATTGGATTTGGCCTATGGGGTGAGCAAGTACTGAACACACCCTTTCTCTCCTCAAGATGAGGAGGTTTTTGTATAAGTTTGTCTTTAGTAAAGGGGGGAGATTTGTGAAATACGAATATGACCACAATTTTATCGGTAGGATTTATGTCTTTGAGACCGTCAATATACTCTGGTTCAATAACAATCTCTCCCTCCACTTCAGAGACTGTCCAATGCCTTGGTACAGCCTCGGAATATGTTCTGACATAGCCTATAGGTTTGAAATTATACTCATCCATTCATTTTCTCCACAAATTTCTCAATTGATGTGAATATTTCATCACTATCAATAACTTTTCCCTCAATGGAAGCTCTATATACAAGAGGTGAAAAATAAATCATTCCTGAAAGTGGCAGAGCTTTTCTATTGATAACATCTTTAACAGCCTCCTCATTTTCGGGGAATACTTTGTTTACGAGAAAATAAACCCTTTTATCCATCTGATCTGCAAGGGAGACTATTTTTTGGGCTACTTCAATGGAATCTAAATAAGGCTCAGCAACTACCACTATCGTGTCAATTCCCTTTTCAACACCTCTTCCAAAATGTTCTATACCTGCCTCAGTATCAACTATTATTATTTCATTTTCTTTTAATTGGATTTTTTCAAGAAACTCTCTACTAATAATACCCATTGGACAGGCACATCCCTCTAAGGGCTCTTTGATTTTTCCTATATTTATGAGGGAGATTGAACCGTTTACCTTTAAAAATTCCGGTGGGATATCATGCAATTGAAAGGTTTCTTTTTCTATGACACTCATCTTAGATTCCTTGTTACCTGATTGAAATCTCTTTATAATGCTCTGTTGAACCATTTTCTTTCCACCGAGAAAATCCATGAAGGCTTGTGGTGGCTCATCATATCCAAAGAGACGATAAAGACTTTGATTGCTTTCATCGGTATCAATTACAATAACGCTATAACCCTTTTTCGCTAAAACCTTAGATAAAGCATAGGTGATAAAGCTTTTTCCTACTCCACCTTTTCCGCAAACAGCAATTTTTTTCATACTTTTCTCCTTCATTTAATTACACTTCCATAAATCAAAGCTTTTTAAAATATTCATATCTACATCAAAAAAAGACTCTGGATCAAAGTTATCTAATGTTTTAGTTTTCAATGGTCGCACATATCTTTTGTAATCCTTTTCATTTTCTACCATCCACTCTATTAGTTTTAACCTTTCTTGGAAAGTTTTTCCCTCCTTAACTCCTGCGTCTTTTCTTAGCTCATCCCAGAGAAATTCAATTACTAATGCTTCTGCCTCTTTTTTCTTCGGAGAATATCTGATGTAGATACCAGCAAGATTCATAGCTCCATCTACTAAGCATTTTTTACTCTTCTCTGAGATGGGAATTACTAATAGATTTCTCTTGCCAGCTGTTGTATTGAGTATGCTCTGTATAGCATCATCCTTACACCAAGAAGGGATGGAGACTATTAAATAGCGTTGCTCTGAAGATAAGGGGAAACTTTCAAGCAAATACTTTGATATCCATAATCCGCTTAAAACACCAGGACACAAATGGTCATGAAACTGAACGGAATTTCTTAATTCGAGAGACATTCCCTTTTTCCAGGCTACAACTATGGGTAAAAACTTATAACCCCTGCCGTTCAAAAGATTTTTGACCTTATCCTCTGTATTGTTGAGAGAGGTTGTTAAAAATTTTTCAAAACTCTGAAAACTCAGTGAATTATTTTGATCCTTAATATAAACTGCCTTGTCTAGCAATGAATCGTAGACAAAAATAAAGAGTGAACTATTGACAGAATCATGAATGTTTATAATATTTCCAAGACTCATGTCAGCGTAATTAGAGAGAATGGACAAAAGGTTAATTGTGTCTTTACTTTTGAACTTTACCTGACCAGCATTGGTTATTATCAAAGTTTCCTTATAGTGAGTTTGTTTAAATTCTTGCTCCAAAACATTTTTAACTTCTTTTAGCAGATAATGATCTCTATCCTCTGAATAGGAAGTAGTAACTGATAAAATTATCACGATAAAAATGAGCAATACTTTTTTCAACATTTCATTCCTCCTCAAAAACTAAATGCTACAGAGCCATAAACACTAAAGGGTGCACCGGGATAGTAATCTGGACTTACTATGTATTTCTTATCAAAGAGGTTATAAAACTCAAGAGCAAATCTTACATCCTGAATAGGACCGATCTTTTTAATGTTGTATGCGCATTTTAAATCAACCACGAAGTATGAAGGCATTTTTTCGTCATGAGCAAGGTCTCCATACCTTTTACCAATAAATCTAACAGTAGGAGTAAGCTCAAACCCTTTATAATTTAAAATCACTCCTGATGTAAACATCCATTCAGGAACATCTATCACTTGCTTGCCATCGGTTTTATAAAGCTTTCCTGCACTTACTATATCTCCATCATATTTAAGTTTTGTATAGGTAGGGTTAAAGAAGAAAGTAACATAGTCAGAGAAAATTATATTACTTCCAAGTTCAAATCCGTATCCCTTAGCTTTACCTACAAAGGTCTGATAGCTTACTGGATTACCTTGGAATTTAAGAAGTTGTGATGGATTATCAGGATCTTTCCATCCTGGTGTTATGGGTGTCCTAAGGTTTTTGTGTTTAGAGAAAAAGATTGTTGGATAGAGTTCTATTCTGGAAGTCCTGAATCTTAAACCTATATCAAGATTATCAGTTTTTTCTGGATTATACTCTTTGAAAAGATCCTGCATGGTTATACCCATTTTCTGAAATTTTGAGTAGAGATTGTAATATAGATTCACAATAGGCATATAAGCATAAGGTTGTTGAAAGGTTCTTCCAAAACTTGAATAGATCTCTAAGGAATCAGTAATAGTATAGGACAAACCTGCCGTTGGAAGCCATACATCGTATGATTGACCACCATAATCTAATTTGCTCTCTCTTTGAGGATAGGGATTACCAGAAGAGTCATAAGATGTAATGTAACCTTCATTGTCAGATTCTTTTAATTTTAAATATTTAAGCCCAACCTGCCAATTGAATCTATCAATATTCCCTGCTAATTTTACATAGGGACTATAACGGTAACTATCGTTTATGCTTTTTGTATACCTACCCCAGCCCACAAAGGTTTTCGAACCATCTGGATTGAGCCAGTAGTTCTTTGTTGGTTCATCATCCCAACTTTGTTTTTCATACTGAAACCCTGCAAGTGCCTTAATTTTTTCAAATTCAGCAACAATTTCTGAAATAGCTCCCCATCTTTTAACTGTCCACTTACTTATTTGTATCCCAGGATTTGAACCAGTACGTCCTGAAACCTTATCAGAACCACTTGTCTCTTCTTTTTCTTCTTCTCGGTAGTAAGGTTTTAAGGCAATCTTAAAATTTTCGCTTAATTTTAAGGTTATAAATGAAAAAATATCATAGTTTGTCCATTTAAGTTTCTGATAGTCATAATAAAGCCAATCCTTGGAGGGATTTCTAAAAAGCTCTGTGTTATAATCAAATCTTCTATATTCATCAAGGTCCTTTGCTTGCGCATAGGTTAGATTTCTGTATTTGTGATGTTTAATTTCATTAAAGTTTGCCCACATTTTAACTTCTAAAAGATCTCCAAATGGTTGAACAAACGTTAAATTTACATTGTTTCTTGGCCCAATTTTACCCTCACCCTCCATTTTTCCTCCTCTGCATATGAGTAAGAAAGAGAAATTTTAGTGCCCAGATTATTAATTTTTCCGGAATCCAATCTAATAAAGCTCTTCGTATAATTAAAGCTACCAACAATTTGTTTCAGTGTGAGATTAAACTTATCCATTGCCCAAAGAGGTCTAAGTTGAATAGTTCCACCTCTTGTTCCAGCTCCAGGTCCAAGATCAGCCGGCACTGCTCCTTTGTAAAGAGCAATTCCTTCGAAATTCTCAAGATCAAGTATGTATGTTCTTGGACCTATTGGATTTCCACCGTAAATTGGAATACCTTCAACAGACATACTTCCAAGAGACCCACCTACCCCTCTTACTCTAACAGCCATCTGCGTCGATGCCATGTTTGCAGGATCAGGACTTTCGAACATAACGCCAGGAAAAATTCCTATAGCATTCCAGACATTTGTAGAAGATGCAGTTCCACCAAGTTTAATTCCCTCTCTTGTTAACTCCATACCAGTGAAAACTGTCTCTGCAGTCTCTTTTGTTGGTGCTAATATTCTTTCACCGGTTACCACAATCTCCTCAAGTTTTTCATCCTTTGTTTCAGAAAAAGCCGGTGATGAAAAAATAAAGAATAAAGACAAAAACATGACCACATAATAAATCATAGCTATACCCCTCCAAAATTTTTTATAACTCCCTTCTTGAGAGGTATAGACCCTTCATGAGTCTCTTACAAACAAAAAAGCCGTGCAGAGCATTAAGCTCCATCACGGCCTTCATGACCAGTTAAACCCTTCGTGGGATAGAAAATTAAAACATATAAATACAATCTTCGTCAAGTAACTATTCGAATTTGTAAATACCTTTTTCTTAGCCAAAGATTATTCTATATGATTTAAACAGGTATATTTAGTCTATGTTGTCATAAAGTATCCAAATCGCCATAGATACTCAAAAGCTTCAACTTTAATACCTTTATAAGGGTCTAATATAGGGGTCCGACATTAATCTTATTTCTCCTGATCCATACTTTGAATATCTTCTCTATATGCTCCTGATTTTTTGCTCAACCCGACTTCATCAATTTAGGGCATATTTTATTTAAGAAAACTAAATATTTCAGAGACTCATATTTTCCTTTTCCACTTAATGTAGTCTACTGTCTTTCGTACTTTTCAAAGCCAATTTCTCTCTTACTTTGTTTACTAATATCAAAAATCTTTACCTGTAAAACTTGAATCAAAATATGAATACTATCTCTGTTGATTTCTGGTTTTAATCCATTGTATTCTACATATAATCTTTCTGCTATGAGGGTATCACGATTAACAAAAGACAAGGTTCTAATGAGATTAGTAAAGGATAGAGAAACCTATGAGGGAGAGAATAAAGGCAGGAAGGAGATGTCTGAGAACATAGCGTATGCATTTTGTCACTGTGAGCCTCTCGATGAGGCAAAGCAGTCTCTGATACCTCTTACATGTCACTGCGAGGGACTCGATGTCCCGAAGCAGTCTCTAAGTAAAACCTATGAAAAGGTGACGACGAGATCCCTTCATAAGATTTATAAACTTATTTTAAAAACACTCCATTTTACCAATCGCATCAATAACTACAATTTCTGCTTTTTGAAAATGTAAGGACCTTAAAAAAACTCAAATCCTTATACATCAACAAATATTTCCCCACTCTATACTTGTTTTAATATTCGCATGGGAGAGAATCTTTTTCTGTTTAGATAAACTTACCAGCTCAAAGCCTAATCTGTCTTTTTCCTTTATCTCCTGTGTGAAAAATCCCGCTGGTGGGTAACTGGAAAGGGCTTCTGACAATTTTTTTATCATCTCATCAAAGCCTTTTAAATAGGCTAATCAGTTAGATTTTCTCCTTCTGAAAATACTCTTTCCCACCTTTATAAAAAGGACTCCACCTAAAGCTAATACAAATATAAAACCAATTAAAGGAAGTACAATTGCAAAAGCTGAAACCATAGCTGACATTACTAACTCTGAAGTGGAAAGAACAGGATTACCGATACCGCCTGTAAATAGCGATGATTTAGCCCTAAGCGCTGTTGTAGCACCCTGCATGATACCTGCGATACCACCGCCTGCTATAATTGCAACCAGCCATTTCATCACAGGTGGTATGTCTGTTATTACTGACGCGGATGCTATTATCCCGGCAATTACAGAAATTGGAGATGCGATAGTATCCATCAGGTTGTCAAGCCATGGAATATAATAAGCAATTACCTCAAATACTGTCGCTGTTGCAAAAGCCATAAGTGCGTAGTTGCTTCCTATCCATTCAAACTCAGGTGATAAATTGACAAGCCCATAATTAGAAACCAAGCTTAATAAAAGCAAAGGGACAAAAATCCTAAATCCGCACGCAGCACTTAAACCTATTCCCGTTATTATGGCTAAAACTGTATCAATGTTATCCATAAATTTATCTTTTCACTTAATTATACTCTTTCAAAAGACTGAATCCAACTTTAAGTAAAAAAAAAGATATAAGCTATTGGTCAATCATCAAATTGAGAAATTTGAAGCAAAAGTTTTCTGAAAAACTCGTTTTCTTCACATGCTTTCAGCCAAGTGCAGACTGAACAATACTTTTTATACCAATCACTAAAAAAGTGAGGAATTTTATTTTTCAGCACATTCCAATCTACATATCCGCCTTTTTCCATTTCTAAAAAAATAAGTGCATCATTATCCATCTGTCTTATTTCTATATCAGCATTTTCGCTGTAGCTACATCTATTATCTTTAAGATTAAAACATCTTTTACAGACATCATCTGCTCCATCTGATATTTCTATGATTTCATTGTTAGCTCTTATCATAAGATCTTTTAAATTATTGATAAATGCTTCATCATAGCCTTGTCCTGAAAAGAAATGAAGACATATAAGATGATGACCTCTAAGTCTGATTTTTCTATTTATTTCTCTATTCATCTTCAAACAATGATGTGTATTTAAATTTTTCTGAGTCAAATAACCCCCTATCAGTAAGTTTTAGTGCAGGTATGACAGGCAATGTCATAAAAGAAAGAGTCATAAACGGAGCTTTTAACAAACTGCCAAGTTCCTTTGCTTTTCTGTCCAGTTGTTTGTATTTATTTGAAACAAAATTACAGTCCCTTTCTGACATCAATCCTGCAACTGGCAGAGGAAGTATCTCTTCAACATCGTTGAAAATCAATGAAAGACCCCCTTTACTTCGAATAATCAAATTTACTGCTTTAGCGATTTCACTATCATCTACTCCAACACATACTATGTTGTGAGAGTCATGGGCTACTGATGAGGCAATGGCACCTTTTTTTAAGCCAAAGTTTTTTACAAATCCCACTGCTGGTGGGTGGTCCTCATACCTGTTTATTACTGCTATTTTTAAAATATCTCTGCTCACATCTGAGACTATATAGCCATCTACAGTTTTTGGCTTTTTAATGAGTTTTTTTGTATATATCTGGCTATCTACTGCTTCAATAACTTTTATTAAATCTCCTTGCGCTGGAATTCTAAAGTCTTCAGGGCTTTTTTCCTTTGCATTGAATTTGTTTAAAATATCAATATTTGTATTCTCTGAAAAATTAATTAGACTATGTCCTTCTATTTGCAATACTTTTCCATCAACTACAGTGCAGAGTATATTAAAGTTCTTCAAATCATCCACTAATAGAAAGTTAGCTTTATCATCCTTTTGCAAAAAACTAAAATCTATTTCATAGTGCCTGGCAGCATTGAAAGATGCTGCTCTCAATACATCTATAGGGTCATAACCCCAGTTTAAAAGTTGTTTTATCATTAGATTAATATTGCCTTTTATCAAATCATCAGGATGGATGTCATCACTACAGAGCATACACATCTGAGGATACTCTTTTATTAGAGGAGCAAGTGCTTCAAGGTTTTTCGCTGCGGAACCTTCTCTTATTTGAATCTTCATGCCGTTAAGTATCTTTTCTTTTCCCTCATCATAGGTAGTTACTTCATGGTCAGTAGTAATTCCTGCTTTTATGTAGAGCAAAAGTTCTCTATCTCTTAGTCCTGGCGCATGTCCATCAATCTTTTTTCCATATTTTTTGGCTATCTCAATTTTTTCCATTATTTTTTTGTCCCCTCCAATTACTGCAGGATAGTTCATGACTTCGCTTAAATATCCCACCTCTTGATTTTTCATTAAATTTTCAATATCCTCTGCCTCTATCTTTCCTCCTGTAGTTTCAAGATCTGTGGCTGGTACACAGCTTGGTGCTCCAAAATAAAATCTGAAAGGGAGATTTCTGCTTTCGTTTATCATGTATCTAACTCCATCAACTCCTAAAACATTAGCAATCTCATGAGGATCTGAAAAACATGCAATAACACCATGTTTTATTGCAACTGAGGCAAACTCCACTGGAGTAAGCATAGAGCTTTCAACATGAACATGAGAATCTATAAATCCTGGAATTATATAAAAATTGGGAGCATCATTTACTGGTTTTACCGCTGTTATTATGCCGTTTTTAATGGTCAGTTGCCCTTTAAAAATCTTTTTGTTGATTATATCAACAATATATCCACTGACGCTCTTTACTGAGAGTGTTTTTTTCTTTTGACTTAAACTTAGGGCTCTCATTAAGACTGGACTCATTTTAAAACTCTCAGTCAAATTTTTTGCCCTCCTGCAAAAAATTAAGTATATTTTACAAAAATCAATGATTCATCTCTAAATTTATCAATCAAATATTCAGTGAGCTCGATGATAAACTCTTTGTATTACAATGGATAGGCCGTGGAGGCTTATAACCTCCACGGAAGTATTATTATAAAATTCTGAATCCTACTTACTCTAAAAAAGTCCTGGAGCCAAGAAATCCCTCTTGAGTTGGATCTTGGGAATAATAGTGATAATGAATCCAACCAGTGCTTGCAGGAGGTTGATTATTGTCATCGTAATGGGGAGTATCATCGGTATAATGCATTCTTCTTGCCCAATTAAAAGCTTCCTGCATGCTGATCTTGCCGTTTTCATCCCAGTCAATATCTATTGCAACTTCTTTACCTTTACGATCTCTAATTTTCTCTCCATCAGGTGTGCGTCCCATTAAGACAGTGAAAAACCAGTAAGTAAATTCATTGTATTTTGCAACACCCCCTGCCTTTGGCCATCTTGCTCTGGAAATTTGGTTTGGACCTGCTGCAGACATGATAATTCTATTAGGTCCTCTTAAATCATCAATAAACCCTCCACTAAAGCACTGCTCCATTACAATTATCATTACTTTGTAGTGCCTGATTTTATTTACCTGTTCAGCAAACTCATCATCATACATTGTCCCACGATTAGGACCAAGAATAATTGCCTCATCTACTCTGAGCAAATCATTTTTATCTTTATCTTTATTATAATCTTGATTGTATTGAGCTTCTGAAATAAGATCTTCCGTCTGTTCATTATCTGTATCAAATCTAGCTGACTGGAGTCCTGCCTCCAAGTCGCCCCGTTTTTTTAATAGTAAGCCTCCTCCATGATTGTTAATCATTATAAAAAGCTTATCATGACTCGTCATTTTTGTGGCTAAGTTATTAAAAACTCTCTCAATATTTTCTCTTGATGCCTCAAGAATATTGGGAATAGTGCCTTTAACTTTAGCTTCTACCTTATCATCAGGCTCAAAACCATCGTGATAGAGCACGTTTATATTCTCTGCAGGATATCCTCTGTCTCTTAAAATTTGGTACATACACAAAAGATCATTCCAATAGCGAATATGGTTACTTTCATATCCACCTCCACCAGCAATAAGAACTGCATATTTGCCTTCAGGATAGGCTTGATGAGGTCCAATTTTCTCAATTGTTTCGATTATTCGTGATTTTCTTATTCTCTCTTTTATTTGTTCACTTGGTGGTTCGGTAACTGAATCATCGATCTTTGGAATGTCTGTAAATTTGTCCTTAATTTGGTCAAAAAAGGAAGAAGTTCTCTTATCGGTAAGTCTTGCATCTGCTAATTTTTGAATGTTAAGTGTTTGAATGACAACAGATTCTGCTCTAACTGTTTTTGGATCTTTTTGTTCAGGCTTTCTTAAAATCCCCTTAACAGATATTCTGTCACCTGACTTGATACCTGCTGGTATATTGCCAACAATGGGAATAAAGGAATGCGTTGGAAGAGGAATATTATCGTATGTTCTTTCTATGTTATCAATAATCATAGGAATTGAACCTGCATAGTAATAACCTTCTACACTAACTTCACTGTTAAGAAATTTGAGAATTTCAGGAGAACGAAGTTGTTTTTTCAAAACTATTTCAGATTGTGACTGATTGGATTGAAATTGGCTTGATTGAGCACTAACGGTACACACAGTGAACAGCATAGAGCAAAAAATAAAAATTACTAAAAAAACTCTTTCTCTTCTCATTTTTTTCTCCTTTTATTTTTTAAAAGAACAACGAATTTGTTCCTGTTAAATTAAAAAAAACAACTCTCAAAAAAGTCAATAAAAATTTTAAACCTCGACATAAAAAAGTAAGGAGTTAAATCAAAGTTGTCTCTAATGAATTAAGGCAAGTTGGTAATATCTTACATACATAGTAGCTCATAGAAATCCCATTCCGCCATTTCGAGGAGTGAAACTCTTCGATTCGCTCAGAATTACAAATAAAATATCCATTGAGAGGATCGATACCTGCAGTTCTATCCTCACTTAAAGAGCGTTTTGTGGTATCAAGACACTTATAATGACGAAGAAATAGAAAGAGGATTTATGATAAGTCCCTTTAAAAAAAGTGTTTCGAAATTTTAAGATAAAAAATACAGAAGATATATACTCTCTACTCTTTTGATTCTTTGTAAAAATTTTAAATCTACATTTTTGTAACTTTTTTGATTTTGATATCAAATGATATGATAATTATTTACAAAGTCCATAAAATAAATGGGAGGAGGAATAATGAGACTGTTAAACAATCTTTCAATAACAACCAAACTTTACTCAGCCTTTGGTTTTATCTTTGCCTGTTTTATTTTGATTTCAGCTTTTGTCCTTTATCAATTGCATTTCGAAATTAAAAAGGATGCTCACAGGCTAAATGAGCGTATTGATAAAACTGCTTATGTTGCAGATATGAGAAAGGCTATATCAGACATTTACTACCATATAGGCTTTATGATGGTAACTTCAGATATAAGTGAAGTTAAAAAATCGTTTGAATCAATAACAAAAAGCAGAGAGAATTATAAAAAGGCTATAGAAGAGTTAAAGAAAACGACACGCACAGAAGAAGGTAAAAAACTCATACAGAGCCTTGAAGATACACTTGCCTCTGCTCGTAGCACCAACAATAAAATCATTGAACTCTGTCAGGCTGGTCGTCAAAAGGAAGCGATGCTATTAAAAGGGGATTATGAAAAAGGTTACTACGGAATACAAAAAGCCTTTGATGATTTAGTTCTTTTTCAGCAAAAACAAGCTAAAAAAGAAGAAGAACATTTAACATCTTCCATTAACTTTGGTTCAGTTGGGCTTTTAGTTGGTGGTTTTATAGCTCTTGTTGTTTCTATTGTTTTTATTTCCATCATTGTACTCCCCATAAGAAAGGCTGTTCTTGAGATAGAATCAGCGATGGAACGAGTAGGTCAGGGAGATATGACTGTTACAATAAAAACAGACAGAAAGGATGAACTTGGTAAAATTATGCTATCTACTGGAAAAGCCATTGAATCAATCAAGGCTCTAATTGCTGAATCTAAGACCATAGTTTCATCACTTGCATCATCTTCAGAAGAACTCTCTGCAACAACTGAACAAATTTCACGAACACTTAATAATCAGGCTGAAAGAACATCTCAGATAGCAACCTCTACAGAAGAAATGAGTCAGACTGTAGTTGACATTGCAAAAAATGCCTCTGGTATAGCAGAGACAAGCAAAGATACTCTTAAAACCGCTCAAGAAGGTGTGAAGGCAACTCAAAAAACAGCCGATGAAATTAAATCCATTGAGAAAGTAATCGCTCAGCTTGGCAAGGTAGTAGGTGATTTAAACACAAAATCTGTTCAGATTGGTGAAATAGTAACAGTAATCAAGGATATAGCAGACCAGACCAATCTACTTGCGCTAAATGCAGCCATAGAAGCAGCTAGAGCAGGAGAGCAAGGTAGAGGTTTTGCAGTAGTGGCAGATGAGGTACGGAAACTAGCAGAGAGAACTGCTAAAGCAACAGATGAAATAGCCTCAATGATTAACAGCATACAAACTGAAGTAAACTCTGCTACAAAAGAGATGGAAAATGCAAAGGATAAAGTCAACACAGGAGTGTCTTTGTCCGAAAATGCTTCTTTTATGATAGAGGAGATGATGAAGAATATTGAGAATTTACAATCAATGATACAGCAAATTGCAAGTGCTACAGAAGAGATGTCCTCTGTTGCTGAACATGTATCTCAGGATATAGTTACGATTTCAACAGGTGCAAAAGAAATAGCAAGTGCTGGAGAGCAAATAACACAAACAGCAACTGATATAGCAAAACTTGGAAATGATTTGAAAGTAGCGATAGATAAGTTTAAGGTCTAGATGCAATAAATACTATATTGTCTTGGAGATAATATGCCCCCATTTTTTTAAAAGGTATAAATATGAAATTTTAGTACTTATGCACCCAAACATTGACAAAGTATTTACATGCTATGCATAAATACCTCCTACTCAAGTTTAGCCCGACTTCATCAATTTAGGGCATATTTTATTTAAAAAAACTAAATATTTCAGAGACTTATATTTTCCTTTCCCACCTAAGGTAGTCTAATGACTTTTATACTTTTCAAAGCCAATTTCTCTCTTTCTTTGTTTACTAATATCAAAAATCTTTACCTGTAAAACTTGAATCAAAAGATGAATACTATCTCCGTTGATTTCTACCTTTAATCCTTTGAATTCTACATATAATCTTTCTGCTATGAAGGTATCACGATTAACAAAAGACAAGGTTCTAATGAGGTTGGTAAAGGATAGAGTGGACTATGAGGGAGAGAATAAAGGCAGGAAGGGGATCTCTGAGAACATAGCGTATGCATTTTGTCACTGCGAGCCTCTCGATGAGGCAAAGCAGTTTCTGACACCCCTCACATGTCACTGCGAGGCCATGAAGTGGTAGAGGTAGTCTCAAAGACCAACGGAATGAGATCCCTTCGTCGCTTGTGCTCCTCGCAATGATAGAGAGGGAAGAGACGAGATCCCTTCGTCGCTTGCGCTCCTCGCAATGACAGGAAAGAAAAGCCTCGCAATGACACTTCCCTTTGTCACTGCGAGGGACTCGATGTCCCGAAGCAGTCTCTAAAGCCTGTTTTAACGACGAGATTGCTTCGCTATCGCTCGCAATGACATAAGAGGGGGGCTCCAATTACAGAAAGGGGGAGAGGTTCTAATTGCAAGAATAGAGCGGAACGTAGAGAGATGATCAGATTCGCAAATGAGATAACAAGGGAGGAGGAAAATATAGACAGTTAGAGGAAAATCAGATGGTTTAAAAATAACTTAGAAGGCATGGAGACTAATTTTAAGATGATAAATAATTGATTTACAGTGGTTTTTAAGTTCCTAGTGATGAAGCTGGGTTAGAGTATAGTAAGATTATATTCGTATTTATGTTGTTCCAAAAATGGATAGCAGGTCATTAGGATAAGTTTTATACTTCTTCTTTCAAAAAGATACCATCAAGCATTTTAAGTTTACGCTTGCATTTTCTTGCAATTGCATCGTTGTGAGTGACAATTATAAAAGTAGTTTTACTTTCCTCGTTTATTAATTGAAACAATTCAAAAAGTTCCATTGCAGAATGGGAATCAAGATTTCCAGTTGGTTCATCAGCAAGTATCACAGCTGGGTCATTAAAAAGTGCTCTTGCTACTGCTACTCTTTGCTGTTCTCCACCTGAGATTTCACCTGGATAGTGAAGGGCTTTTTTATCTATTCCAAGTTTTTTCAGAATTTCATAAGCTCTATCTTTTATCTCACTATGTTTTTTTCTCTGTCCCGCTGTCTCAATTTCTATTAGTTTAGGCATTATTACATTCTCCAATACATTAAACTCTGGTAAAAGATAGTGAAACTGAAATACAAATCCTATATGTTTATTTCGAAAATAAGAAAGTGCCTGTTCTGAGAGTTTCGTAGGATTTATTTCTTTATCAATTAAATACCTAATCTCGCCAGATGTGGGTTTATCTAAGGTCCCTATTATATGAAGAAAAGTGCTTTTGCCAACTCCAGATGCTCCTGTTATAGCAACAATATCTCCTTCATATGCAATAAAATCAATTCCTTTCAGAACCTCTAAAGTACCAGCTTTTGTGGAATAGCTTTTTTTGAGGTTATTAGTGGTTAGTATCTCTTTTTTCATCCTTTTTGAAGGGCTTGCTCATCTCTTCGAATTTTTTAAGTACATAATTGTGAATGCTGTCTGCTTTTTCAGCCACATAATGTATTGCTTTTTTAACTACTCCTGTTGTTTTATCCCCGATTTCTCTAATTTTACCTCCGCCAAACAGAAGGGATACAATTAAAAAAACAATAAAGAGAATAATGCTAAGACATCCTAAGTTTCTTATAAATTTAAACATTACTCATACCTCAATATGTCTACTGGGTTAATTTTTGATGCTCGATGAGCTGGATAAAGAGTTGACACAAGACTAATCACTAGGGCTGATAGGGAAATAATAATTATATCTAAAATTTTCACCTTCACGGGCAATTTACTTAAATAATACACATCTGCAGGCAATTTTACAATATCATAGGATTTAATTATTTCACAAAGAATTAATCCACCCACCAACCCGATTATCGTTCCTATTACTCCTATTAAAAAACCCTCTGACATAAATATAAATTTTATAATTCTATCCGTTGCACCCATTGATTTTAGTATAGCAATATCTCTCTGTTTTTCTACAACATTTACCATGAGCATGCTTATTATATTAAATGAAGCCACAAGAATTATGAGTGTAAGAATGACGAACATAGCAAATTTTTCAAGTTTTAAGGCTGAAAAGAGATTTCGGTTCATTTGCATCCAGTCTTTAACATAATAAGTACCTCCGAGCTCTTTTGTAAGAGCCTGACTCAAAATGTTTGCTCTATAAACATCTTTTAATCTTAATTGTATCCCTGTTACATTATCTCCGTAGTCAAAGAAATCTTGCGCAATTTTTAAATCTGTTATAGCAAGGTTTGCATCATATTCAAACATACCAATCTCAAAAATTCCAGTAACAATAAATTTCTTTACTTTTGGAATAATTCCCAATGGTCCTATTGAACCCATCGGAGAAATAACAGTTATTGTGTCACCAGGCAGAATTCCAAGCACATTGGCAAGCTCTTTTCCAATCATAATCCAAGGAAGCTCTGTGTAATTATCGTATTTGTATTTTACATGCTTAAAAACTTCAGTTGTTTTTCTATCATACTCAGGAATTATTCCTCGCAAATAAACACCGTGTGCCCTTTTTCCGCTTGATACAAGAACCTGACCTAAAACAAAGGGAGAATAGGCTTGTATTTCTTCTTTTTTTGATAGGTATTCAGTGAGAGCTTGATAATTTTTTATGCTTCCAGAATAATTTAGGACAACTGCATGGGCTTGTATTCCAAGAATTTTCTTTTGCAGGTCTTCATGAAATCCGCTTATTACAGAAAGCACTACTATTAGCGCCATTACTCCGAGGCAGACTCCACCAATTGAGACAATAGTTCCAAGAGAGGTTCCTCTTTTTCTGCTTTTTAAATATCTTAAGGCAATAAAAAGAGGAAGTCTCATTTTTGTTCAGGTCTTAAAAGAGGAAAGAGAATTACATCCCTAATCGATTGATTATCTGTAAGTAACATAACAAGTCTGTCTATTCCTATTCCTTCTCCTGCAGCAGGAGGCATGCCTATTTCAAGAGCTCTTATGAAATCCTCGTCAAGCTCAGGAACCTCTTCATCTCCTTTAAGTCTCTCCTCAAGCTGTTGAAGAAATCTTTCCTTCTGATCTATTGGATCGTTTAATTCTGAAAAAGCATTGGCTATTTCTCGTCCTGCAATAAATAGCTCAAATCTCTCAACGAGCTCTGGATTATCTCTTTTTCTCTTTGCAAGGGGGGATAACTCTACAGGATAATCAATAATAAATGTAGGCTGAATTAACTGAGGTTCGACTACTTCTTTAAATATTTCGTCAAGAACTTTTGAAAGACTACTTTCTTTGGGTATATCTATTCCTTTTTCAAGAGCCCACTTTCTTGCAAGTTCAGCATCTTTGAAAATATTTTCTGGAACCCCTCTTTCTTTCAATGCATCATACATGGAGATTTTCTTATAGGGTGGAGTAAAGTCAAGGATGTAGTCCCCGAATTTTACTTGAAGGCTTCCACACACCTTCTGCACAATATAGCTTAAAAGCTTTTCTGTAAAACTCATAAGCCAGTTGTAATCCTTGTAAGCTACATAGAACTCTATCATTGTGAATTCAGGATTGTGCTTTGTGGAGATACCCTCGTTTCTAAAGTTTTTACCTATCTCATATACTCTTTCAAATCCACCAACTAAAAGTCTTTTTAAATAAAGCTCTGGTGCGATTCTCAGGAAAAGTTCCATATCAAGGGCTTCGTGGTAAGTTTTAAAAGGTTTTGCCCTTGCACCACCTGCAATGGTATGCATCATTGGTGTTTCAACTTCAAGAAAACCCTCTTCTTCAAGAAAATCTCTTAGGGATTTTATAATCTGCTGTCTCTTAACAAAGGTTTCTTTAACTGACGGATTTACGATGAGGTCCACATATCTTTGTCTGTATCTTGCCTCAATATCCTTTAATCCATGCCATTTCTCTGGAAGAGGTCTCAGAGACTTACTTAGAAATTCAAAATTGTGAACTTCAATGGTTAATTCATTAGTTTTAGTTCGAAAAAGCCTACCACTTACGCCAATTATGTCGCCAATGTCAAGGTTTTTAATCAGTTGAAACTTATCTCCCAAGATGTCTTTTCTAAGATATATTTGAATTTTGCCCTTCGAATCCTGTAAATGGGCAAATACTGCCTTTCCAAAATCTCTAAGGAGTATAATTCTTCCTGCAATTGAAACCTCTATGGTTTGGTTTTCGAATTGTTCTTTCTCTAACTCCCCATATTCTTTGTGAATTTGTTCTGATGAGTGGGAAGGCTCAAAGGTACCGTTATAGGGTTCAATCCCTAAGCTTCTAAGTGTATCGAGTTTTTTGATCCTCTGTTGAATAAGTTCAGAAAGTGGTGTTTCTTGCATACTTAAAATTATCCCCCTCAAAATTAAAATTTTCATTAAAAAATCGGGGCGAGCCGATTTGAACGGCCGACCACTCGCACCCCAAGCGAGTGCGCTAACCAGGCTGCGCTACGCCCCGATTTAGGTAAGCATATTTAAAATCTCTTTTAAGCGAATTTTTATTTTTTCTATTATATCCTCTTTTGTTGGAATTTCACCAGTGTCTATTTGATTATCATATACTTTTGAAAGTTTTTTTCTAACTCCTTCAATTGTATATTTTTCCTCATAAAGCATCTTCTTTATCAACAGAATGATTTCAATGTCTTTTATTGTATAAAGCCTTTGACCGCTTTTTGTTTTTTTTGGTTTTAAGAAGGGAAATTCGGTCTCCCAATATCTTAAAACATATGGTTCTACACCAACTATTCTACTTGTCTCTCCGATTTTATAGAACAGTTTATAGGGAAACTCTCTTTGAAGAGGCTCTCCCATTTTAAGCTTTCTTCTGGATAACTTGCTTTAACTGTTCACTTGGTCTAAAGCTTACGATTTTTCTAGGTTTTATTTCTACAGCTTCCATTGTTTTAGGATTTCTTCCAACTCTTTTTCCTTTATTTCTTACTGTAAACACACCAAAACCTGATATTTTAACAATCTCCTCTTCAACTAAAGCTTCTTTCATTGTGTCGAAAACTGTTTCAACAATTTTCTGAATTTCTGTTTTTGGAAGTCCCACTCTTTCAAAGATAAAATTAACAATATCCGCCTTCGTCATTCCTGCCTCCTTACCTTAATGGAAATCTTAGAATTTTATCTTATTTTATTCTAATTATGTCAAGTTAGGATTATTTGTCCTAAAACAACGATAAATAGTGATAGTTATTTTTAGATATATCGCTATCAGAAGGTTTTTTTTATGTTATTGAGAGATTTTTTAGCTTTATGAAAGTTATTTTTTGGTTTTTGTGAGGATTTCTTTTTTATCTTTGAAAGAAGTTAAATTCCTCAATGCTTTCTGGTCATGCTCTAAAATATCCTAACTGCAGGTTTTGCTTAGAGACCGCAGGACATCAAGTCCCTCACAAGGTTCTAAGAATGACAGAAATGGATCCAATAGACTGCTTTGCCTTATCAAGAGTGTCGTAGTGAAAAAAAGCTGGGTCTAAGGGCTTGCGGTGACTTTACTATTACTGGCTTTACAAGGAGCTACATATCCTTTTCAAGCATAATCCTCCATTTGATAATTTGATCCCTTATAGCCTGTGCATTTTGTGCTGATGGATTGAGTTGTAGGAATATTTCCATATTTTCAATGGCTTTTGCAAGCTCTCCTGTCTTCTCATGTATCACGGCTTTGTTAAAGTAGATTTGTGGATTAAAGGGTTGAAGATATTTTGCCTTTTCAAGCTCATCAATAGCCTCTTCAAATCTGTTGTTTGCGTATAAAACCTCTGCCCTTAGAAAATGGGTTCTAGCATCTCCTTTTATTTCTGCCAGCCCGGGATCCGCAGAGATTATGCGCGCAACTCTACCTCTTATCCATTGAGCTTTATCAGGACTTGCTATTTGAAGTAGATATCCATAATCTCTCAATGCCTGTGCCATTTTTCCAGCCTTTTCAAGTTCTAATGCTTTGTTTTCCAATTTTTCCAGATAGGGATTTAGAGCTGTGAAAAGTTCCCTTTGAAGTTTTGGGGTAATAAGGAGATGCTTTGATTTAGTGATACTCTGATAAATTGAAAGGCTTTCTTCAAATCTGCCCAACTTAGCATTGGCAATTGAAAGAAGAAGGAGACCAAACTCGTTGTTTTTTATGTTTTTTTTGTCATCTATTAGTCTGTGATGCTCACCCTGTCTAAGCAAATAAAAGGCCTTTGCAAGTTCAAAGAATTCTTCCTGAGCAGCAATTTTTTCTCCCTCATTTATATATGATTTAGCCATATTCAGCTCACCAGTCAGGATGGATGTAATAGCTAAAAGACCTATAAGGGATCGACTTAATTGATGATTTTCATAAAATTTCTCACGAATAAGGGTTTTTGTAACCTTATCTTCAGATTCAGGCCTTTGAAAAGTTATGGATACGGAGGAACCCTCTACTCCTCTTAATATTTGAATTATTTCGCTTAGTTTAAGTTGAGATGTGGATTTGCCGTCTATCTCAAGTATTCTATAGCCTTTCTTTAATTCCGCTCTAAAAGCTGGACTGTTCTCTAAAACACTCTCAACTACAGCAAACTCATCCTCTTCTTTGTTAATCCTCAATCCAATGCCAGAAAATTCTCCACTATTTTTGGTCGCTCGGAGTATCTCCATTGCTTCATCATATTTGCCTAATTTAATAAGGGTAAGGGATAGTTGTATTTGGGCAAATTCGTCATCTGGTCGGTTTTCTATGTACTTTTGCAGTACCCTAATGGCATTTTCATATTTTTCACGCCTAATTTGTAGGTCATACATATTTAAGTAATAGGTCACATTTTTTGGATTAATTGCCATAGCCTGCTCAAGATTGCTTATGGCATCCCTGTATTGCCTTTGGGCAAGATAAGTTTTATATAGCAGAAAATAACCATCTGGATCTTTGGGTGAAATCTGTACAATCATCTTCGATGCAGCTAAAGCCTCTGGGATGTCACCGCTTTTAAGGGAAAGATTAGCTACAACCTTATAAGCCACAGTGTTTGTTGGTTCCTTATTAATAAGCGCTTTAGCATCAATTATTTGAGATTTTGGATTCATAATTGCTTGATAGATGGGCTCTGTGGAATTTTTAACTGATTCAAGGATAGCTGTATAGGCACCTTCACCATACTCTTTTTTGTAGATTGTTGTAAAAAGTCCTGACTTTGTAATAAGGCTTGAACCTGAGCTTATAATTGGTAAAGCCAACTCAATAAGGTCAAAGTCATAGATTGAATATTTCGTTTTTGCATGAGTATTGAGTATTTGTGTTAATCCTCCCTTTTCATTAAAAGATAAGGTATCCACAGTTGCGTGAATTACGATAGTATCCTTTAAAAGAGATAAATTTAAGGATTGGTTGTATTTTATTTTTGAAAACATTCTATCAAAATATAGAGGAAGAGCTTGTTTCAATAGATTTCCAGAAGGAAATTCTACTGTATGAATAAAATCTTCATTATAGTTTGTCCAGCTTGATATTTGAGATTCATTAAGGATTACTAATGTTTCTCTAGGTATTTTTTTTACATCCGAGATATTTTGAGGTGGTTTAGCTATGAATGGTTCTACTTTTGTGGTAATCCTAATAGGTTCACAACTGATAAGAAATAAGAGAAATGGAATTAAAAACAAAATCCTGAGAAGTCTCATATTTAATCTCCTTTTAGCCATTTATATACTATTTTTTGTCCAGTGTTCATGTCATTTTCCAGGTTTTGCATAAACCCAACTTCATCACAAAAACTAAAAAATCCCTTATAAATCAATGAGACATACTTTTTAAATTAGTCTACAGCCTTC
>OGCI01000265.1_pt1 | contig 66250 bp, 55 predicted proteins | sample 1570021 | NCBI WGS metagenome assembly OGCI01 (sample SAMN06264664, study PRJEB24512) | hot springs metagenome | isolation source: Hot spring water | place: South Africa: Tshipise | collected 2015-06-21
AAGAGCAACGGGCGCATTGCGCCTGTTCATCGATTTATGCACCAAAGCCCTGGGCCAGCAAAATTTCCCCGCGTCGGCTTCCAGCCGACTTCCATGCCCAGCCTGCGCCGGGCTTCAGCCCTCGCTGGGTCGAGACAGAAGAAGGAGAAACGCTTCGTTTTCTCGTCCTCTATTCGTTGACGGCAATCTCTTGCATTTTCCTCCCATTTCCTCTATACTTCTTCTAACCAATCCTCCCGCCGCAAAGGGGACTCCGTTGACGACTAGCGACTAACGACAACCCCTAACCAAAGGAGCCTCCATGTCCTCTCCCACTTTCGACGTTCTGATCATCGGCGGCGGCGCTCACGGCGCCTCGCTCGCCTTCCACCTCGCCGGGCGCGGCATCAAAACGGCCGTGCTCGAAAAACGCCATATCGCCGCCGGCGCCACCGGCCGCTCCAGCGGATTGGTGCGCATGCACTACGACCTGGAACAGGAAGCCGCCCTGGCCTGGGAGTCCTTCCAATGGTTCCGCGACTGGAAAGAGCGCGTCGGCCCCGACCCCTGCGGGTTCACCCGCACCGGCTTCCTGCAACTGGTGCGGCGCGAACACGAGGCCACCCTACGGGCCAACACCGCTATGCTCCAGCGCCTGGGCGTGGCCACCTTCCTGATCACCGCCGACGACGTGCAGCGCCTGGTCCCCGGCCTAGCGACCGATGACTTCGACATAGCCGCCTACGAACCCGAATCGGGCTACGCCGACCCGGTGCTCACCGCCGCCGCCCTGATGAACGCCGCCCGGGCCCGAGGCGCTTCGTTCTTCTCCAACTGTCAGGTGACCGAGATCACGGTTCGTTCCGGACGAGTCACCGGCCTGGTCGCCAGCTGCGGCGTCTTCTCGGCCCCGATCGTGGTCAACGCCGCCGGCGCCTGGGCCGGCGCCGTCTGCCGCCTGGCCGGCCTCGACCTGCCGATCGGCACCTGGAGCCACGACGTGATGTACGTGGTCCGACCGCCGGCCCTGCGCCTGCCCCACCCGACGGTGATTGACTTCCCCAACCTGATGTACTTCCGCCCCGAAGGGCACCTCACCCTGGTCGGCTTGGAGGACGGCAACCCGCTGAACGAGGACCCCGAGGGCGACACCTCACACGCCCGTCCGGGCTTTGTCGATCGGGCGATCGAGCGCCTGTGTCGCCGTCTGCCGGCTATGGAAGGCGGCGCCCTTCACTCTGGGCACGGCGGCTACGACGGCATCACCCCCGATCAACACCCGGTCATCGGTCCGATAGGCCCAGAAGGCTTCTGGCTGGACTGCGGCTTCAGCGGCACCGGCTTCAAGATCTCGCCGGCCGTTGGCCTGTGCTTGGCCGAATGGATCGTAGACGGCGCGCCCAAGACCGTGGACATCACCGTCTTCCATCCGCAGCGGCTGCTAGAGGGCCGGCGTCTGGTCGGTCAGCATCCCTACGGCGACATCTGGCTGTGAGCGTCGGCAGCGCCTCCGCCGATCCGCTGGCCGGCTTCCCGAGCGCCGGCCTGGACGGCCTGGAGCGGGCCCTCTTCCTGGGCCGGCCCAACCGCTTTCTGGTCGAATGCCGCCTAGGGGATGGCACCGTGCTGGCCCATCTTCCCAACCCGGGCCGGCTGTGGGAGTTGCTGCTTCCGGGCCGCGTCCTCTACCTCCGGCGTCGTCCCGAGCCGGCGGCGGGCGGCACGGCCTACGTGGTCCTAGCGGTGGAACGTCAGGGCCGGCCGATCTTCCTCCACACCGCCCTGACCAACCGCGTCGCCGCCTTCCTGATCGAACAGGGGGCCGTTGGCCCTTTGCAAGGCTACCGCATCCTGCGTCGTGAGGTGCCGCAGGGCCGGCGTCGCTACGACTTCCTGCTCGAGCGTTGCGGCCACACCATGCTGCTCGAAGTCAAATCCTGCACCCTGATGGGCCGGCGCATCGCCCTCTTCCCCGATGCGGTCACCGAGCGCGGCGCCGATCATCTGCTCCATCTGGCCGGTGGCCCCCAGGGCGGGCCGGCCTCCTCCCCCGCCAACGCCGTCCTCTTCCTGGTCCACTCCGATCGCGTGGACTACTTCCTCCCCGACTACCACACCGATCTGGCCTTCTCTCAGGCGCTCTACCGCCTCCGTCATCGGCTGCTGGTGATCGCCCATGCGGTCAGCTGGGACCCACAGCTGGCCCTCGAAGGCCCGGGCAAAGCGCTCTCCCTCCCCTGGCACATCCTGGAGCACGAGATGGCCGACCGCGGCAGCTACCTGCTGATCCTGCGCCTCGACCATCCGCAGACCTTTACCATTGGTTCGCTGGGCGAGCGATTCTTCCCAGCCGGCTACTACGTCTACGTCGGCTCGGCGCTGCGCAATCTCTCCGCCCGTCTGGCGCGCCACGCCCGTCGTCGCAAGACCTCCTTCTGGCACATTGACTACCTGCGCGCCGTGGCCGACCTCACGCACCGCATCCCGATCCGGGCCGGCGACGACCTGGAATGCTCGATCGCCGCCTCCCTACACCCCCTAGCCGATCTACCCATCCCCGGCTTTGGCAGCTCCGACTGTGCCTGTCCTACCCACCTCTTCCACTTTCACGACCACCCACTCCGCCGCCCCGACTTCATAGATCTCCTCCTCCACTGGCGCATCAACCGCATCGAAACCCGTTACTCCCTTTAAGCAACCTGTGAAATCTGTGGCCTAAGACAACCTCCCAATCATCCCCTTCACCGCCTCCCTCAACTCCGGCACATAATCATACACCGGCACCCCCAACCGATCGGCCTCCTGCACCTTCAAATCAGCCGGCAGATACCCCAACAACGGCAACCCGAGCGACTCCGCCTCCAAGAAGCGCACCTCCTCCTCGTTCCGCACCTTATTCCCCACCAGATACAGGCGCTGCAAACCGATATCGTTGGCCAACTTCTTGATATGTGCGGCCGTGCCCAAACTGCGTCGCGTCGGCTCGGCCACCACCAACAACGCATCCACGAAATCCACCGTTGCCCGCCCCAAGTGCTCCACGCCGGCGTACATATCTAACAACAACACATCCTCCCGGCGCAGCAACAAATGCGTGAACAACGCCTTGAGCAGCGCCGACTCCGGGCAAATACACCCCGTCCCCCCGACGTCCACCGCCCCCATCTCCAACAGACGCACCCCGCGATGGACCACACTGAACCGCTCGGGCAGATCGTCCACCCGTGGGTTGAGCGAGAAGAACCCGCCGATCGTTCCCGGTTTTGCGCCGGTTCGCTCCTCGATCAAATCCTCCATCTCAGCGATCGGCCGTAGCCCTGTCCGCAACTCGGGCGGGAACCCCAGCGCCCCTGCCAAGCACGGGCTAGGATCGGCGTCCACCGCCAGCACCTGCCGGCCGGCATCGGCATACGCTTGCGCCATCAGCGCCGTCAACGTCGTCTTGCCCACCCCACCCTTTCCGGTCACAGCAATCTTCATCGCAACTCTCCTGTTCCATGATATGATCCTCTTTCCAAAACCAAGATTACCACATTTTCGCCCCAATGGTATCCCCGCTACAGCAACTTCTCCGCCAAAGAGCCAGCTTGCGCTGGCCACCCAAGGCCGATGTCGTTCACCTCGCCCTGCTCAGCGCCGTGATCCTGGTCGGAGCGTGGCTGCGCGCCTCCTTGCTCCACAAACCCATCCAATACGACGAAGCCTACACCTACCTGTACTTTGCCTCGCGGCCGTTGCCGGCCCTCCTGGCCGACTACAGTGCGCCCAACAACCACCTCTTCCACACCCTTCTGGTGGCTCTCTCCTCCCGTCTGCTAGGAGCTGCGCCATGGACTCTGCGTCTGCCGGCCTTCCTAGCTGGCGTATTGACCATCCCTGCCGCCTACCTCCTCGTCCGTCGTCTTGGATCGGCCCACCAAGCCCTAGCAGCCGCAGCCCTAGTGGCCCTTGCCCCCAACTTGATTGACTACTCCGCCAACGGACGCGGCTACACCTTGATCGTCCTCTTCGCCCTTCTGCTAGCCTACCTAGCGACCCACCTGACAGAACATCCCACCCCGCGCTGCTGGCTTGCCTATAGCCTAGTCCTAGCCCTGGGCATGCACACCATCCCCATCTTCCTTTACACGGCGGTTGGCGTCTCGCTATGGATGATGGCCATCCACCTGACCGATCCGCTTCCCTGGCCCGAGCGCCGGCGGCGTCTGCTCTGGTTAGCATACGCCTCGCTTCTCGCCGGCCTACTCACCCTACTACTCTACTCGCCGGTCCTCCTGGTCGGCACAGGCTGGCGGTCCCTGATCGCCAACGACATCGTTGCCTCTCGAAGCTGGCCGGTCTTCCTAGCCGATGCTCTGCCGCGCTTCCACCGTGCCATTCTGGCCTGGATGACCGGTTTCCCCCCGGCAACCAACGGAGGACTGCTGATCGGTTTCCTGATCTCCCTAACCTTCCACCGCCGCCTCACCCGCCAACGCTATCCGCTGATGATCTTTCTGATTCTCGGTTTCCTCCTCGTGATCATCCTGCAACGGGTGATCCCCCTGCCTCGCGTTTGGCTCTCCCTCTACGCCTTCTACCTGATCTTCGCCGCCAGCGGCCTGATCGGAGTCGTCGAACGCCTTCCCATTCGTAAGGACGCCCGCTGGCTAGATCTCCTCATCCTGCTCGGAGCGGTTGTCATCCTAATCACCTCCTCCATCCCAGCAAAGATTCAGATCATCGCCCATCGCGACTCGCCAGAAGAACAACTGGCTGCCTACCTAGCCGAGACCCTCCAACCGACCGACACCCTGATCGCCGTCCCGCCGGTCGACATTCAAACCGCCTACTACCTCGCCCTGCACGGCGTTCCACTTGACCGACTCTATCGGCCGGCCCAACCGCGCCCCATCCAAAACGCCCTGGTCCTAGTGCGCCTCACCACCCAACACAACACCCTACTGGACGTGCTAGACTACTACAACCTGCGCCAGCAGCTGATCCCCCAAAAGGCGCGGCTGATCTACGAATACGGCCCCCTACAACTCTACTCCCTCCCCGCCCAGTTCACACCCTGACCTCAGCCCACCTCCCTTATCGGATACGTATACCCACCCGGCACCGGCATGCGGCTCTCCAGATACGTCAACACATATTGCCCACAATTGCTGCCCACGGCGTTCTCCTCCACCTCGCCGATGCTCACCAACACCTCATAACCGGCCTGGGTCAGCGCATCCACCACTGTCTGAGCCGACTCAGGGCGATATGGATCGATGCGCGACGTCAGGCGGTTCATCGTCGCCCGAACCGTCGGATTGAGCTGCGTCAACTTGATGAAATATCGCTGCGGGTCAAAATAACGCCGCAACACATCTGCCTCGACCGGCGCCTGAGCGGCCAACGCAAAGTTCAACGTGATCTTGCGATCCCCTGCTTGATAAAACCGATCTCCATACTGCGCCATGCGGGCCAAATCCCAGGTGCGCACCGGAATCAAACGCTGTCGCAGCGACCAATCCGTCGTATGCACCGAGAACTGAAACTGAAAACGTCCGCCCGAATACAGGCGATTCTTGATATCCAACAAACGCTCAAAGAACGACTCCCTGCCGTGGGGTGCGATCGTCGAGATCGAGGGCATCAAGTGCCGGGTCCGATAGCGACGCGGCAACTCCTCCAACGCATCCAACACGGCCGGGTTCAACGCTGGTTCGCCCATGCGAGCGAACTGAATCTTGAACTTCTCGGCCGGCACCTCTCCGCTCGGAAACCACTCTCGGATCATATAGTCAATCTGGGCCAGGATTTCCTCAGCCGTCAACCGGCCGCGATACTGGCCGCCGGCATCGCAAAACAAACACCGCACCGGACAGCCGTACAACGTAGAGACCATCAAAATCCAGCGCTCCTGACGGCGATACGGCGGCTGACAAGCCTCCACAAACTCGATCAGCCGGCCCTCGCCCATATCAGCCATATACACCGTTGCCAGATCGGGATTTTCAGTCTTCGCAACAATCTTCATAGAGCATCCTCGCATACAATTGCATAGCTGCACGTAGTCCATCTCCTACGGCAATTGCTGTCTGCCGCAACCGGCCGTTCGCCACATCGCCGATCAAATACAACCGCCCCTGGGCGACCAACGTCGCCTGTTGCTCAAGCACGCTCTCGCCCAAAAACCCCAAATTCAGGACCCGGCCGATGGCGAACAGCACATACTCTGCCGCAAGCGTGGTCGGCTTCCCATCCGGCCCCTCCATCTCCACCACCAGCGGAGCATCTGGGCGCCCATCCCGCACTTCCCGGACGGTAAACCCCACCCAACGGCTGATCAACGGATCTTGCTGAGCGCGTTCCAAAAGCAGCGACAGACATTTTACCGATTCCTTGCGCTGCAAAATAGTGACGAAATTCCCGCCTTTTGTCAGGTTCAACGCATAATCAAATGCTGCATCCCCCGCACCGACGATCACCACCCTCTGCCGGCGTTTCTTGAGCAGCGGCCACACCTCGGTGTACACCCGATGCCTCACCTTCGGCTGAATCCTCTCCGGCAAGGATTGCGCCACCGTGCCGCTCGCCACCACCAGATACTCGCTAGAGCGCGTAGCCCGATCGCTGATCACCACAAACCCCCTGCCCTGGTCCCACTCCACACGCTGCACCTGCTCGCGCACCACATGTACCCCCCAATGCCGCGCTTGCCGCCACATCCGGTAAACCAGCTTGGGCCCAGGAATTCCATAAGGAAAGCCGGGATAATTCTCCACAAAATTAGCGTTCAACAACAAGCCGCCAGGCCGACGCTGTTCCAACACCAAGGGCGACATCCCGTAACGTCGAAGCTGAATGGCACAAGCCATCCCCGCCGGCCCACAGCCGATAATAATCGGTTCATCGGGTTTCATCCTTCTCTGTTCCACTCCTCTTGATATCGCTACCACACACAATTAACGACCGATACACGATCGGCCATCACTCCGTCTGGCCACCCCCATCACACACATGATCCACCCAGACCACCCAACGTTGCCCTGCCCAACTCCTTGTCCCTTAACATTTCTCATCTTCGGCGTATAATCCATTATACTTGATTTATCCCTACTCCACTACCTACCATCCCCTATCCCTACGATCCACTCCTATGAACGTTCTCGAAGCCATCCGCCTCAAACGCGCTGTTCGCCAATTCCAAGATCGTCCCCTGCCGACCGAAGCCATCTATACCATCCTCAACGCCGGCCGGCGGGCACAGTCCTCCAAAAACCGCCAAGCCTGGCGCTTCATCGCCATCACCGAACGACCCATCCTCCAAGCCCTGGCCGAATGCGGCGAATGGGCCGGCCATCTGGCCCAAGCTGCCCTGGGCGTAGCCATCCTCACCCCGGACCCCCGAGAGCGCTTCCAATACCTGTTCGATGCCGGCCAAGCGGCTGCCTACATGCAACTTGCCGCCTGGGCACTGGGCATCGGCTCCTGCCTGGCCTCGATCTACGACGGCGAACGGGCGCGCTCCATCCTGGGCCTCCCGCCCGAATGGCACCTGTACATCGCCATCTCCTTCGGCTACCCCCTCGACCCGAGCTTGCTCTCCGCCCCTCCCAAAAAAAGCGGCCGCGCCCCCCTGGACGAACTCGTCCATTGGCAACGCTGGTGACTTGCCCCAAGCGCCTCTGCCATCCTTGCCCACTACCCCCATTCCATCCTCACCTCTGCGCCCATCCATGTCCCTCACCCCCTTCTTCTCCCCTCGTGGCGTAGCCATCCTCGGCGCCTCGGCCGACCCGACCAAACTCGGCCACGGCCTTGTCCGCAACCTGATCCAGAGCGGCTATCGCGGCGCCATCCACCTGGTCAACCCCAAAAGCGGGACCATCCTGGGATATCCCACCTACCCTTCCCTCGACCAAGTCCCTGAGCCGGTGGACCTGGCGGTGCTGATCCTCCCTGCCCCTACCGTGCCCGAAGCGCTCGAAGCCTGTGGCCGGCGCGGCATCTCGGCCGCTATCGTCCTCTCCGGCGGCTTTCGCGAAACCGGCCCTGAAGGAGCAGCCCTCGAGCGCACCCTGCTTGAAACCGCCCGTCGCCACAACATCCGCCTGCTCGGCCCCAACTGCGTCGGCCTGCTCGACACCCACCTGCCGATCGACCTGACCTTCCTCCCCACCCCTCTGCCGCCTCCCGGCGAGATCGGCTTCCTCTCCCACTCCGGCGCCCTGTGCGCTGCCGTCATAGACTGGTCGCGCCAACAGGGCTTCTCCTTCTCGCGCATGATCAGCCTGGGCAACCAAGCTGACCTGACCGAGACCGACCTACTGCCCTGGCTAGCCGACGATCCCCACACCCGCGTCGTCGCCATGTACCTCGAGTCCCTGTCCGACGGGCAACGCTTCGTCGAAACAGCTCGCCAAGTCGCCATCCACAAACCCATCGTGGCCCTCAAAGCTGGCCGCTCGACCATGGGTCAACGGGCGGCCGCCTCCCACACCGGCGCCCTGGCCGGCTCCGACGCCGCCTTCCAGGCCGCTTTCGAAAAAGCCGGCGTGCTGCGTGCCGCTAGCGCCGAAGAACTCTTCGAGTGGTCGCGCGCCCTGGCCTGGTCGCCCTTGCCGGCGGGCCGGCACATGGCAGTGCTCACCAACGCCGGCGGCCCGGCCGTGATGGCGACCGACGCCCTTGAAGCCAACGGCCTGATCCTGGCCGAACTCTCCTCCACGACCCTCCAAACCCTGCGCGCCCTTCTCCCGCCGGCCGCCAGCGTGCTCAACCCAGTAGACATGCTCTCCAGCGCCTCCCCACACGACTACGCCGCCTGCTTGCGCCTCCTGCTCGACGATCCCCAAGTAGATGGCGTGCTGGTCGTCCTGCCCCATCCCCCCATGCACCCGGCCGAAGCTGTAGCGGATGCCCTCATCCCCCTCATCCAAGCGGCCTCCAAACCGGTGGTTGTGGCCCTAATGGGCAGCGATCGCGTGCGCCCTGCTTGGGAACGTTTCACCGCTGCTCGCGTCCCCACCTATGCCTTCCCCGAACGGGCGGCGTCGGCCCTGGCCTGCCTCGTTCAGCGGGCAGAATACTTGGAAGCCGCGGCCCGCGACCTTTCCCTGCCCCCCCGGCTAGATCACCCGGCGATCGCCTCCCTGCTCGAAGGGCACCCCGATTCCTGGCTTCCCCCGAGCGTGGTTGCCCAACTCCTGAGCTTGGCCGGCATCCCGGGCGTCCCTACCTACCTAGCGCGCACCCCTGACGAAGCTGAGCGCCTAGCCCAGCAATTGGGCTTTCCCCTTGCCTTGAAGATCGCCAGCTCCGACATCCTTCATAAAACCGATGTAGGTGGTGTCTTCTTGAACCTCACCTCTCCTGATGAAGTTCGTCGCTCCTTTGATCTGGCTACACGCAATGCGCTGCAGGCCTATCCCAACGCCCGCCTCCAAGGCTGCCTGCTCCAACCCATGATCCCCGATGGCCATGAGATCATCCTCGGCGCCACCCGCGACCCCCTCTTCGGCCCCCTGATCCTGTTCGGCTCGGGCGGCATTGACGTAGAAGGGCTGCGCGACTTCGCCTTCGGCCTCCCTCCGCTCTCGCTCCGCCAAGCCGAAGCGCTGATCGATCGCACCTGGGCCGGCCGCAAACTCCGAGGTTGGCGTTCCCTCCCGGCGGCCGACCGCGCCGCCGTCCTTGACATCCTGCTCAACCTGGCCGAACTGGCGGCCCATCACCCTAGCATCGCCGAGATCGAGATCAACCCCCTGCGGGTCCTGACCCAAGGCGCCTTTGCTGTAGATGCACGCCTGCGCCTAGAGCGGCCCAAGCCATGAAACTGACAGTAACCGCCCTGATCTACTACCCCATCAAGGCCTGCCGCGGCGTAAACCTGACCGCCGCCTATGTAGAACGCATGGGCCTGGCCGGCGACCGCCGCATGATGGTCGTCACCCCCCACGGGCGCTTCCTCACTCAGCGCGATCACCCCCGCCTAGCCTGGGTCGCCCCGGCCCTGGAAGATCAGGCCGTTGTCCTCTCCGCCCCCGGCTTCGACTCGTTGCGCGTGCCCATCCGAACCCGCGGTCTTCCCCTGCCGGTCACCATCTGGGATAGCCATAATGTGCCGGCCGTTGACCAAGGCGACGAAGCGGCCCAGTGGTTCTCCGAGTGGCTGGGCGCGCCAGTTCGCCTGGTACACATCGCTGCAGACTACCGCCGGCCCATCGGCGAGAAATACACTGTCCACCCCGACGATCACACCGCCTTTGCTGATGGCTATCCCATCCTGCTCACCTCCGAAGACTCCCTGGCCGACCTAAACCGCCGTCTGCAGCAACCGGTGCCGATGAACCGCTTTCGCCCCAACTTAGTGGTGCGCGGCGGCGGCCCGTTCGCCGAGGATACCTGGCGGCGCATCCGCATCGGCGAGGTGGAAATGGCCGTGGTCAAACCCTGCGCCCGCTGCGTGGTGACCACCCTAGACGAAGCTACCCTGACCTTCCATGTCGAACCACTGCGCACCCTGAACACCTACCGCAATCAGGAAAAAGGAGTGATGTTCGGGCAGAACGTCATCCCCCTCAACGAAGGATGGGTGGAGATTGGGCAGGAAGTGATGCTACTCCACAACGAACGATGACCGCCCTCGACCTGGCGCGCGCTCTGCGCATCACCCCCTCGACCAGACGGCTGACGGTGGCCTTCGTAGGGGCCGGCGGAAAGACCACCGCCCTATTTCACCTGGCGCGCCGGCTGGCCAAGCATGGGCCGGTGTGGGTCACCGCCACGTCGCACTTGGGCGTCTGGCAGATCCCCTTGGCCGACCGCCATTTCGAGGTAGTCGAAGATAGCGCCGAGACACAACGCCACCTCGAAACAGCCCTGCTTGACCATCGGTTTGAGGTCACTCTGATCACCGGCTCCCGTGTTGGCGATCGTATGCAAGCCATTCCTGAAACTGTATTATTCTGGCTACACGAAATGGCCGGCGCTCGATCCCTGCCTCTCCTCATCGAAGCTGATGGATCCCGCCGCAAACCCCTCAAAGCCCCAGCCGATCACGAGCCGCCTCTGCCCCCCTTCGTCAACCTGGTCGTGGTGGTTGCCGGCTTGAGCGCCCTGGGCGCCCCATTGACCGAAGAGCATGTCTTCCGCCCAGAGCGTTTTTCTGCCTTGAGCGGCCTCTCCCTCAACGCGCCCATCTCCCCCGAAGCTCTAACCCGCCTCCTCCTTCACCCCCAAGGCGGCCTCAAAAACATCCCGGCCACCGCACGCCGAGCAACCCTGCTCAACCAAGCCGACACCCAGGCCCGACAGGCCGCCGCCCTGCACATGAGCGCTGCCTTGCTGCCAACCTACCATGCTGTGCTGGTGACCTCGCTGGAGCACGACCAGATCCACGCTGTGCACCAACAGATTGCCGCCATCCTACTGGCCGCCGGCCCCTCGCAGCGCTTTGGCCGGCCCAAACAACTGCTGGAATGGCGCGGCAAGCCCTTCGTGCGGCAGGTGGCCGAGACCGCCTTGCAGGCCGGCCTTCGGCCGGTGATCGTGGTCACCGGCGCCGAAGCTGAAGCCATCCAAACCGCCTTACATGGCTTAGAAGTGCAGATCGCATACAATCCCGATTGGCCGGCTGGTCAGGGCACGTCAGTCGCCTGCGGCGTGCAAGCCCTGCCACAAGAAGTGGGCGGCGCCCTGTTCCTGCTGGCCGATCAGCCCCAAGTGAGCGTGGAGGTGATCCGAGCGCTGGTGGAGACACACGCCCAGCGGCTCTCCCCCATCCTGGCCCCGTTGGTGCTCGAAGAGCGCCGCGCCAATCCTGTGCTCTTCGACCGCCTCACCTTCGACGACCTGCAACGCCTCCAGGGCCAAGCAGGTGGCAGAGCGCTGTTCGATCAATACGGCGTTGAGTATCTGCCCTGGCACGACCCTCTATTGCTGCTTGACGTGGACACGCCGCACGATTATGAGCGGCTCAAACGGGAAGCAGAATGAATCACGAGCGTCAGACCTGGGTAACAGCCCTCATCCTGGCAGCTGGCCAGTCCAAGCGCATGGGACGCCCCAAGATGCTCCTGCCCTGGGGCGCCACCACCGTGCTCGGCCAGGTGATCCTCACCCTGCAACGGGCCGGCGTGGACGACCTGCTGGTGATCACCGGCGGGGAACGCCCAGCGGTGGAAGCCATTGCCCAGAGCCTGGGCGTGCGCACCGTGCACAACCCCGACTACGCCCAAGGCGAGATGATCTCCTCGATCCGGGCCGGCCTGCGGGCGTTGGCGGCCCGTCCTGTCGATCCCGTTCGGGAGCAGGCAGCGCTGATCTGTCTGGGCGATCAGCCCCAGGTCCAAGAAGGAACCGTGCGGGCGGTGGTGGAGCGCTTTCGGGAGAGCAACGCCCCCTTGGTCGTTCCCAGCTACCGCATGCGGCGCGGTCATCCCTGGCTCGTCCACCGCCAGTTATGGGACGACCTGCTCCGGCTGCAACCTCCTCTCACGGCGCGCGATTTTCTCAACCAACACGCCTCTGCCATCCATTACGTGACCCTCGACACCCCGACCATCCTGGCCGACCTCGACACGCCAGCCGACTACGAACAATCCAAACCCTAGCCTGCGCCCATGTCCGACACCTCTCTCGCCCATTGGGGTTTTATAAAACACAAATGTCTTCGTATCTCCGTGTGAGATCCCTCCCACTTACATCTCAAGGAACTTGCGAGAAGAATAGAAAATGACCGTCCTGATCATCGTCAATCCCATCGCTGGCCGTGGCAACGGCAAAAAATCCATCCCCCGCATTGAGAGCCTGCTGCGGGAACATCGGGTTGACTTTGAGCTGGTATGCACCGAACGCCCCTGGCATGCCGCCGATCTGGCCGAACAGGCGGCCCGCAAAGGATACCAAGCCGTGGTCACCGCCAGCGGCGACGGCACAGCCAACGAAGCCATCAACGGCTTAATGCGCGCCCGCGCGGCCGGCTACAATTACACCGCCTTCAGCATCCTGCCAGTCGGCACTGGAAACGATATGTTGTTTGGCTTAGGCCATCACCGCACTCTCGAGGAAGGTGTACGCGGCTTGGTCGAAAACTATCGCCGTTGCGTAGATATCGGTCTAGTCTATGGCGGTGAGTTTCCGAACGGACGCTACTTTGCCAACGGCATTGGCATTGGCTTCGACGCCGTGGTAGGTTTCGAAGCGGTCAAAGTGCGCTGGGCGGTGGGATTGATCCCTTACTTGATCGGGGTGCTCAAGACCATCTTCTTCTACTACAAAGCGCCGCGAGTAGAGATCACAGTAGGCGAGGAGACCTGGGTCCAACCCTCGTTGATGACCTCAATCATGAACGGCCGGCGCATGGGAGGGGGGTTTATGATGGCTCCTGATGGGGCGCCGGATGATGGTTGGCTGAATTTGTGTATCGCTTCCGAAGCACCGCGCTTACGCCTGTTCCAACTCATCCCCTACTTCTTGAAGGGCACCCAAGCCACCCAACCCGAGATCCAAATGCGCCGTGGCCGCTACGTGCGGGTGCGCGCCATTGAGGGCGATCCCTTGCCGGCCCACGCCGATGGAGAAACCTTGTGCGTCAACGGACAAGAGCTGCGCGTGGAACTCATCCCCTCCGCCCTGGATTTTGTGACCATACCCCCATGAACTCCCTACCCTACACCCTCCCTGTTCGAGCACCCAATCCGAGCTGGAAACATCACCTGATCTATTGGGTGATCCGCCTGGGTCTTTCGGCCTTGTGTCGAGTGCACGCCGAAGGATTGGAGCGCGTTCCGAGGCGCGGCCCGCTCATCGTGATTGCCAACCACACCGGATCGCTGGAGGTGCCGTTGCTGTTTGCCTGGCTACAGCCGCGCCCGCTCACCGGCTGGGCCAAGATCGAAACCTGGGATCATCCCCTCCTGGGCTGGCTCTTCGATCTCTGGGGCGCTGTGCCCATCCGTCGTGGGGAAACCGACACCGCCGCCATGCGCGCTGCCCTTGAACGATTGAAACAGGGATACCTCTTCGGCCTGGCCCCCGAAGGCACCCGCAACAAGACTGGTCGCCTGCTGCGGGCGCGGGCCGGCGCAGCCACGCTGGCCCTGCTGAGCGGCGCGCCGGTCCTGCCCATTGCCCACTGGGGCGGTGAGCAATTCCGCAGCAACCTAAAGCGTCTGCGGCGCACCGATGTCTTCCTGCGCGTCGGCCGGCCGTTTGTTGTCCAAGCGCCCCAGGAGCGATGGGCGCGCACAGAGCGTCAACAGATTGCCGATGAGATGATGTACCAACTGGCTGCGCTACTTCCCGAAGCCTACCGCGGCGCTTATGCAGATCTCTCCCAAGCGACCACCCACTATCTGCGCCTTGTGAATCTCCCCAACTACGCCGAGTCCAACCGATAAACGTAGACGTTGGTCTCCCACCGCTTGAATCCTATCTTCTGATACAACCGATTGGCGGCCTCGCGCTTGGGGTTGGAGGTGAGCGAAACGCTATCGGCGCCGCGCTGCCGGGCGACCTCTAACGCCTGCCTCACCAAGGCCACAGCAATACCGCGCCCCCGAACCGCTTCGTCTACCACCACATCCTCGATTCGGGCCCGAACCCCGCTCGGGACCGGATACACGATCAATGTCAACATCCCGACGATCTGGCCGCCTTGGTCGCGCGCCGTGAACAACAGAGACGCGTCGGAGGCCAGTAGAGCCGCCAAATGATCATGGGTGAAAGGCGGATAGCTCACCTTAAGCTGGGGAAGCAATCGGCCAACCGCCTCAAACAACTCCTCGCTTGGCTCTGAGGCAAGCTCAATGCGAACCATAGCACTCAAGCAGCCATCGCCGGTCTACGCGGCCACAAGCTCACCCCAAAGTAGTAGACCACGTAGAGCAACGAGAGATAGACCAGCCACATCGGGATATTAGGGTAAAGCCAGATCCCGATCAGGCCGATGATCCCATACAAGAAACTCAAGACCAACGTCAAGCGCTTTAGACGGACAGTGCGACTGGGATAAACGTACTTGATCGGGATAAAGATCAAGACGTCACAGATCAGGATGATCAGCAGGTTGATCCACGGGTTCAAGCCCAGGACGAGCATATAGATGACCAAGATGTTCCAGTAATCAGGAAACCCTTTGAAGAAATATTCCTGAGTGGCATCGGTCTTCGCATCCACCTGGCTAAACTGATAAGCCGAGGTGAGCAAAATAGACAGCGCCGCCGGCACCGCCCAACTCGCAGGCAACAGCTCAGCTTCGACCAGAAAGAAGGCCGGCACGAACGTGTAATTGAGATAATCTACGATGTTGTCCAGCAGAGCCCCGTCGATCCCAGGAGCATAGGTCTTAACCTCAAAACGGCGCGCCAACATGCCGTCGAGCCCATCCACCACCATCGCTGCGGCCATCCATAGAATAGCCATTTTCCACTCATGGTCATAGATAGCGCGCAGGGCCAGAAACCCCCAGATAGCGCCTGTTGCCGTGAACAAATGCACGCTCCAAGCCAAGATTTTGTGTATCCACAGAGGAAACCCTGTCATGCGTTCACTCCGTAAACTCTAGGCGAAGAAACCGCAGCGGAGAAAAGCAATGTATTCTGCGAAGGATCGTGGATCAACACTCCCTCGTCGGTTTCGTTATAGGCGATCCCGATCTCCTGTAGGCGGGCAAGAAAACGTTGCCAAGCGTCTGGTGTCGGCAAAACAAACCCCAGCGCCTTCAACCCCAATGCATCGGGAGGCGCAGGCGGAGCACCTTCGCCCTGCCAGGTGTTGTACCCGATGTGATGGTGATAGCCGCCGGCCGAGACCATGCCCATCTTGAACGAACGGGCGAGGCCCATATCATCAAAGCCAAGTTGGTGATGATAGAAATGCCGGCTCTGGTCGAGATTCGATACATACACATGATAATGACCGATCTGGGCCTGCGGGGATAAAGGAGCGTCCAAGGTGCTATCCTAATCCAGAGCTTCAGCCGATGCTTCTGAGGCAAACCCCGGCCAAAGATGCTCAAAAAGTGCCTGCAAATCGAGAGGCTCCCGTCCATCGCTCAGACGCCCGTCAGCACGCATTGCATAAAAATTGCCTAGCGCATCTACCCCAAATACCCCATCTTCCGGGGATTCGCAGTAAACTTCGATGTGATTGCCCTCGGGATCTTCTAGATATGTCGCTTTGGTCATGATGTGATCGGTTGGATAGTTCGGCCAACGATGGGCAAACAGTCGGGCGATGGCGCGCGCCAGTTCTCGGCGGTTAGGGAGAAGGATAGCGAAATGATACAAACCGGCCACCCCTCGGTAGCGCCTTCCTCCAGGGAGCCGGCTCATCCGTACCAGATCGCGCTCGAGGGTCCCTATTCCCACTTCATCGCCATTACGCCATCGAACCGTCAACCCCAGCACGTGCTGATAAAACAGGATCTGCCGATCCAGATCAGCTACGTAAAGGGATATATAGGAAGGTCGTGTCTGGGGGTGGATTCGATGAGGCGCAATGGCGATCGGTTGCACAGAAGTTCCCTACTCGGAAGATTCAACGCTCACTTGCAGCACAACTTCAGGCGCTTGAAATTCGACCTTCTTGTGAGAACCGTCACAGAAAGGTTTGTTCGCCGAGTGGCCACAGCGGCACAGAGCAATCATCTTGCCCTCGCTAGTATGGGTGTTCCCCTGAGCATCGGTATATGTTGCCTGACCAGGAACCAGGTAAGGGCCGTTCAGGCGAGCTTTGATTTCAATTTTGCTTCCCATGCAAACGCCTCCAGATTAAGATTTAGAGCCATCAGCGCCAAGCAAGCCCAAGACTTATAAACGCTAACGACTGGCTCGTTCTACCAAATAGACAATGTGCTTATATGGCCGGCCGGTCGCCGAGGACATGCCTATCTCACAGGGGATATTGCTCGAGTAATATCCCTGATACTCTACAGCTAGCACTTCACGAGCTTCAAAGAAGGTGGCGCTCTCGGTCAGTTCCGGATAATATAGCCCTCTATCCCCAGCAAAACCACAACACCCGAGAGAGACGGGCGTCTTCACCTCAGAGGCGCAGCGTGCTGCCACAGCGCGCATCGTCTCTTGGAGTCCAAGCCGGCGGGCTGTGCAATTCGGATGCAGGATCACTCGGATCGAGAGAGGATGAAGTTCTAACCGTGGCAGAAGCACCTCATGTACGAACTCCACGGCATCCAGAATGCGGATTTTGGACAGGCGATGGCGATCTTCGTCGGAGCGCGATTTGGGGAAACGCAATGCCCCGACACAGGAAGTGGTATCGATCACCGCCGGCAGCGCCCCACCTTTCGTCCAATGCCACAAGCGCTCGATCAGGCGATGCGACATCCACTCGCCGGCCCGAGAAAACCCCTTGCTCTCAAACGGCTGACCGCAGCACAATCCGTCGAGGTCTTCGGGGACGATCAAGCGTACGCCGGCGCGTTGCGCTAAATCGATCAAGGTCTGGCCCAGAGAGCGTTCTTCATCTTGGGGCCGGCCCAAGTTGCGCGCAACGCACGATGGAAAGTACACATACCCTTCCTCCCCTGCTTTGACCATCGAGGCTGCAGAGAGTCGAGAGGAAGCAAACGGAATAGCCTGATTCCAGTGTGGCAAGCCCAACGGTTGGGCGATTCGGTCCCACAGCCAGCGCCAAGCCCGCCGGGTCAGGCGATCCAAAAGATGGCCAACCCTCACCGCTAAACGCAACGCGCGCTCCACATAGGCAAAGTGACGCGCCACCCACAGCGCTACCTGCTCTTGGCGCAGCGTTGCTTGTCGAGCGCGCCAAGCCAAGATGATCTCGCCGGTGTTGATCCCCACCGGACAAGCCAAACCGCACAATCCATCAGCGGCACACGTCTCCAAACCAGCATACTGCCAATCTTGCTCCAACTCGGCGCGTAATGCTTGCAAGTCGAGGCCGGCGAACGCCTCACGAGTGGCCACGAAGGACCACGCGCCGATCTCCCCTTCGTGGTTCAAGCGCGTCCAAGCCCGCTGAAGGGCGATGCGTTGACGCGGCGTCAGCGTCAGGCGGCGCGAGGGGCACTGGGATTCGCAAAATCCACACTCGATGCACAGGTCCAGCCGGGGATCGGTTTTCGGAAGCTGCTTGGTGAGCGAGACGTGAGCGCGCTGATCCTCCGAGAGAATCACCCCTGGGTTGAGAAATCCATCGGGATCGAACAGGTCTTTCACCTGGCGCATGATCTGCACCGCCTTGGTGCCCCATTCGGCCTCAACGAAGGGCGCCATGCTGCGCCCAGCGCCGTGTTCGCCCTTGAGTGCGCCGTCGTACTTTTCCACCACCAATTCGACCAGCGCGCGGGTGAAGCGATCAAAGCGCTTCAGGTCTTCCTCGTCGGCAAACGACTCGGTGATGGTGAAATGCAAGTTGCCGTCTTTAGCGTGGCCAAAGATGATTGCATCGTCGTAGCCGTGAGCGGAGAACAAAGCGCGCAGGTCCAACACTGCCTCGGCCAAACGTGGCACCGGGAAGACCACATCCTCCAGCAAACACGTGGTTCCTGGCGGGCGCAAACCACTGGCCGAAGCAAACATCCCTTTACGCGCCTTCCAGAGCACCGCTTGTTGAGCTGGGTCTTCGGTGAACTCGGCGTCGTGCAACAGAGGCAGGCCGCGCAACGTTTGATCCGCTAAGCGGCGATAAGCGGCCAACGCCTCCCCATCCGTAGCCTGATACTCTACCAGCACGGCCGCCGCTTCCTCCGGCAACTCGCGCAGGATCGCCGGCACCCCAGGCAGATTCTCCACCGAACGCAGAGCCATGCGGTCCATGATCTCGATCGCCCGCGCCCCAGACTCCCGCAACGGAAAAACGGCTGCCGCTGCATCCTGGATGGTGCGGAAGTACAACTGAGCTGTGTACTTGCGCGGGTAATCGGGCAAGGTGTGCAATACGGCCTCGGCAATAAACGCCAGAGTCCCCTCGGAGCCGATCAGCAAATGAATGAGGATATCGAGCGGACGCTCAAAGTCTACAAACGCATTCAGCGAATAGCCGTTGGTGTTCTTCATCCGATACCGCCGGCGAATGCGTTCTGCCAGAGGCTCATCCTCCAACACCTGACGCCGGATCTCCAGCAATCCCTTGGCCAGATCGGGCTGTTCGTTCTCAAAGATGCGATGGGCGTCAGGATCAGCGCTGTTCAAGCAGAATCCGTTAGGCAAGACGAACGTCAACGAGTGGAGGGTGTGATAAGAATTTTCAGCCACCCCGCAACACATCCCGCTCGAATTGTTCGAGAGGATGCCGCCCAACATACAAGCATCAATTGAAGCCGGGTCAGGGCCGATGCGCCGGCCATAGGCCTTGAGCACGGCGTTCAAGTAGCCGCCCACCAAGCCCGGCTGAGCACGCAACAATCGTCCTTCTTCCTCGATCTGATAGGCATACCAATCTTTAGAAAGATCAACGAGGATGCCTTCGGTGACTGCCTGACCGCACAGGCTGGTGCCGGCCGTTCGAAAGGTCATCGGCGTCTGATATCGTTGGCTCAGACCAAACAAGGTTTGCACATCGCCGATCGAGCGCGGTCGAACTACAACTTGAGGGATCAAATAAAAATAGCTGGCATCGCTGGCGTACGCCAAGCGATCGATGGGCCTGGCGAGGACTTGATCAGAGGCAAAACAACGCTGGAGGTCGGAGAGCAGGCTCATGACAAATTTCTCTTGGCATCGATCCGATATTGTGATTATAACACCTGCCTCCAGACGTTTTTATCGCTCCATCCAGGCTTAGGCATCCTGTTTGACAGGTCACGATCCATGGCGATGGGTTTCAGGGCATCTCAACCAAGATTTATCCACTTCGGGGTCGGCCTGTGCTTGGGATCCGGCCTCCACTCCGCCGTGCAACGTGAGTCGCATGGGAACACAACACGTAGATCACAGAGCCTCCCCGTGTCTTTGTGTCTCTGTGTGAAAAAATCCCTTTTTATCCACTCCCCAAAATCAGAGCAATATGGTATACTCTTAAACATACCCAATTGACGTCGGAGGTGTTTCCATGTGCGTTCCCCTGTGTCAGCAAAAAATCGCACAAAACCTGAGTCGCCGCGATTTCCTGAAATTCGGCGCTCTGGCCGTAGCGGCCACGGCCGTGGCAAGCTGCACTCCTGCCCCTACCCCTACGCCAGTTGCCGCCCAGAAATTCTCCTTCAGCCGCATTTTGGACCTGACGCACACTACAACGCCTGATTTCCCCACCTACAGCGGCGAAGTTCAACTAGAATTTGAAACTCTGGTCACCTTGGCCAACGACGGATACAACATGTACAAGTGGCTGCTGGTGGAACACACCGGCACCCATATGGATGCGCCCTTCCACTTCTCCGATCAAGACCCGGCCGACCGCATCCCCGCCGAAAATCTGATCGGCCCACTGGCCGTGGTGGACATTCGCCAGAAAGCCGAGACCAACCCCGACGCCGAATTGACGCTAGACGACCTCAAGGCGTGGGAATCAAAGCACGGCCCCATTCCCGACGGCGGGATCGTAGCGATGTACAGCGGCTGGGACGCCTATGCTAGCACTCCCAAGTTCCGCAACGCCGACAATCAAGGGGTAATGCACTTTCCCGGATTCCATATCGAAGCCATCGAGTTCATGCTGGAGGAGCGCAACGTGAAGGGCGTCTTTGTGGACACCCTGAGCCTGGATTATGGCCCTTCGATGGATTTTGTGGTCCACTACAAGTGGCTACCGGCCAATCGTTGGGGCATTGAGTGCGTAGCCAACCTAGGGCAACTGCCATCCACAGGGGCGATTGCCGTAGTAGGCGGACCCAAGATTGCCGGCGCCACTGGCGGTCCCACGCGAGTGTTTGCCCTGCTCTAGAAAGAAAATTCTTCACAGCGCACCGACGGCGATGAGATAGAGAGCGGCCTCCTCATCGCCGTCCACGTTTAAGAGACGGTTGATCTCATCATCCAAGAAAGCGCCTACAGCGCAGGCGCCCAGCCCCAGCGCTGCGGCTGCTAGATACAGATTTTGACCCACATGCCCGGCTTCAAGCAGCACATAGCGATAGGTGCGTTCTCGATAGCGCCAGCGGGTGCGTTGAAAGATCGCGGTCAGCACGAAGCAGGCGCCGGCCCGGGCCAAGAATTCCTGGCCGAGGCCAGCGTACAACAAGGCCAGGCGTAGGTTTGCGCTGCGCAACTGTTCCAACGCGTGGGTGTAGGCATCATAGTGATACAGCCCAGGAGCAAAGCCGCTCGCCGAATGGATGACAACGTATACTTCGAGCGGATACAGCGCCCCAGCCGAGGGCGCCGCCCGGAACCCCCACCTAGATTCGGTGATCCCCTGGGCAGCGTGCAACAGAAATGAGAGCGCTTCCGGGGAAAGAGGTTGTTCAGAGTAGCTGCGCTGAGAACGGCGTTGTTCGATCGCTTCGGCCAAGCTGATTGCATGGCCTCCCTGCGGCGGAGGAAGAGGAACGCGCATCGCGTTGGGATAGGTTTTCCGCCGTTCGGCCGGCGCGCCCCAGTCCGAGGGGGTCCCGAACCGCTGAGAGGAGCCCGCTTTGCTCCAGAGATGGTACAATGCCCCGAGATCGGCGTTCTCCATCCCCGAGGAGGGCGTCGCATCGGTCTCGTGCGGCAAGGGAAGCCATCGTCCCAGCAACCAACCCAAGCTCAGCGCCAACCCATAGCGCAACACGTCGCGACGACCAAGCACTAGTGAAGGAATCTGCTGGTTGGGACGATCTGGGGAGGGGAGAAGTGGACGATCGGTCTGAGATTGTGCGGTGCGAGATCGGACGAATCGCCTGCGCACATAGGCCGCGATTCGACTCCAGCTCAGAGCGATGTGGGCGGCGATCAAGGTTAGGCAGAGATAGCCGGCCTCGTCGTGCCAGGCAAATTGGGGAAACCCAAACAAGCCGGCGATAATGCCGCTGACCCCGACATAGACTCCGCTCAAGAACATGCCGACAATGACCAGATACTCTACGTCCTTGCGTCGCATGGTGCACCTCTTACCAAAAGCGAACTCCGGGATACAATTCAGATGATCGCACGAAACGCGGGCGCCAACCTACATTCCGCACCCTTGCATCGCATTTTCAGATCATTTAGCCAGGTTGGCTCTTTCGGTCAACTTTTTGCAGGAAGCGGGGCTAGGTGCGGAATGTGGGTTTGAAAAGCCAAAAGGCCAGGATCAGCGTTTCGTCACCCCAAGCTTACCCCATAATTCCGCTCTCCGCCATTGTTTCGGTGTGGAATGTGGGTTCGACGGTGCATACAGCAAGGAATCGATCCAGCGGCGGGGAACTCACGGCTCAGGAATAGGACGACGCTTTGGGAAAAGTAGCGTGGACGTGTCTTCTCCGAAAGGATGGATGACTTCTCCCGAAAGCCTTGAGGATGTTTAGCGATCTAATGCTCTTTGAAGATATCCCCATTTTATCATCACGATGGAAGGGTGATTTTGACTCAGCTGATTGCAAGGAACATGCGCCTGATCATTACCCCCTGCAGCGAGGGCGATAGTCCTCTTGGTATGAAAGCCTCCTGATCGAGCGGGTTGGCCGACCAGACTCGAATCAGAAGGCTTTCACTACGTTTCACTATCAACAAAAGTCAGGGACGCCAGAATCCCCGACCTGGCAGGGCGCAGCTCTATGGCGATTGATCAATCGATCCGCCTTCTACCTCTACGCCTGCAGCCACCTCCTCGAAGGGGTTGATGTCTGCTGTTGGAGTGGTCGCGCCCTTTGCCCAATCCACATAGAGCGCTCCGGCTGCAGAATCCCGAAAGAAACCTACTCCAAGGGTTCCCACTAACAAGGTTGAATCACTACCAGACCACACCAACACACTGTTGATGTAAAACTTCAGCGAAGACCCAACGGCTACGACTTTCAATGTGTTCCATCCATTTTGGACGATGGCTGCGCTGAACGTCCAGGGTTTCAGGGCAACAGAACTTCCTGCACTGGTCATCTCATAGACGGAGAAAGTGCCATCGTTCGAATACTGGAAGACATAAGAGGGTGTCCACCAATTGGTCGAGGTTAGGCTGCCCGGATTGCCGCGCAGGATAATCCGATTAGCACACCTAATACACGTGCCCGTACGCTTCATGCGCACCTCATACCTCACATCGCCAAACTTCCCAGCGCGCTTGGCCGAAGCCCCAGTATTGGCCAAACCTGCCGACCAATAGGCAGCACTGCTTACACTCCAAGAGCCAGTCACCGCCGACCAACCGCTGGCCGATCCGTTGAAAGAGGAATTGAAGTTATTTGCGATCACTTTTGGACGGAAATTAGCCACAGTGTAAGCAGTGTCGTTCAACACCTTGTAGTTCTCGGACGACCCAACAACACCCATCGGATCGCCGGTATAGGTTTTGGTGGGATTGGACCAGTACTGAAGGCGGGTGCAGGAGTAGCCCCAATCAATGCACCGGTTGTTATACGCCATAATAGTGCGCCAACGCTTGCTTGGATCGGTGGTGTACGGGTGGACATATCCATGACCATGGGCATAGGGAGTAGTTTCGGGATCCACGTAGATGTCATGACGGGCTCCCTGCAGATGGCCGAACTCGTGCCCGAACGTGTAATAGCCGGTTGCGCAATCGCGAACCGTCACCTGGAACGCTGTCGAGGCACTGGCCAAGATAGTATAAGCCAATCCACAAGCGTCTCCATTTTCGACGATCAAAGCGACCATATCGGCGCCGTAAGTATTGCGTAGGCTATGAATGCTATCGAAGTAGCCATCCCCATTTCCCTGCAGGCGGATCAAATCGGTAGAGAGATTCCCGGTTTCGGCATACGAATACTCCCTAATGTGCACCAAGCGTAATCGCGGATTCACTCCGGAATTGGCACACGATTGGTTGGTTTCCAGCACCGCCAGGGCGATGCGCGCCTTCATGGCTGCCGTCCCCCCCTCTGCAGCACGCGCATCATCGGTGTAAGCCACCATAATGTCAATCCGACTTCCGCTATCGGCTTCAGGCCCCAGATCGCCAGGGGCTAGTATCTCTCCGGCAGGCGCATACTCCCATCCCTCCGGATGATCTTGATATTTCGACTGATCGATCTGAATGGCTTTGTAGAAGCCCTTGCCGGCCCACGACACTTCATACACACCTCGCGACGGCGAAGCAACATGCAAGATCAAGACGTTATCCGAGACAACCAGATAGAAATAGCCAGGCATTCCCTTCAAACGACCACTCCAATACGAACCCCATTGGTCACGCTGCACCTGACTCACCAAACCGATAAAACGAGTGTCCGGAAAAACGTTCAATCCGATCTGAGACAGGCTATCCTTGCTGCGCGGCCGGCCGGCGGCATCGAACAACATAGCGATATTGGCCGTCACAAATCGTGCGCGCTTGACATGGTCGCCGCTCGGACCTCCTAGATCAGCCGGCAGGTCGGAAACGGCCACATCCCCAAACAACGACGGAGTTTCCAGAGTTTGGGCGCGAGCGCCAGATAACCACCCAAAGGCCAGAGCAAGTATAAGCAACGAGATCAACAGGCCCTGGCCGATCGTGGCTTGCTTGTTTACAAACATGTTTTTCTCCATGTTTTCCTCCTTAAACTAAGTGTGATAACTGAACGACATCAATACAACAAACACAAATCTGTCTAACCTTCACCTCCTGGATACTCGGCTTGTTCAATTTGGATGACGCGGTACAAGTCATCCTCCACGAACGCAACTTCGTAGACTCCTAGCGGGCTATCGAAATGGGCCAGAAACACACCGCTAGTGTATACCATGTACAGAGCACTAAACTCGATGTCCTTGAGATATCCACTCCAAACATAGCCATCCCCCTCCGGAGCAATCTCCTGGATCACTCCCACATACGTGACATCAGGAAACAAATTCAACACGATCTCGCTCACTGGACGCGCCTGACCACTCTCGTCCAACAGCACTCCCCAATTGATCTGCACCAGACGCCAACGTACTATGTGCGGTTTTTCCGGGATCGAGCGAGTTGGAGGGTAAGCCGCATCGAGAAAGAGAAAAGTCCCTGAAGAAGAAAATGCGGTAGGAGTTGCCAAGACCCCGAGCGGCTCTACGCCCGAAGATCCAGACGTACAACCATTAAGAAACAAAGTCAGCGCGACGAAACGCAAGAAAAAGGTTAGATTTTTCACAGAAAACTCCTATAAAAACAAAAAATGACCATTCTTATCAATAGGACTTTCGCTTATGCGAGCATGAAGGTAGGGATGCGCGGCTGGCGAACTTCCGCTCGCAAGTAGTCGCTGAGCAGGTCGTGCTTGGTTGGGTACAGTGTCTTGCCGAATGCCTTGGCCTTGACTTTGAGTGCGAGCCAGGCATGGCAACCACAAGCCATGTGGTTGCGTTGCGAACGTCCCTTGCGACAGCGGCATGTTTCCATTCCGCTCCACTGCTTGAGGCCGCGCGGCCGTTCTTCGACCTGCCAACGCACGTCGCTCGCTTCTTGAGCGGCCTGCGCCGTCAAGGTCTCATCCGGGCAATGGGTAATCGCCCAGTCCATGTTGCCGTCTGCAGCAACCACCGGGAATAACCGCATCGGGAAAGGCACTTCTTTCAGTTTGGCCATCACGCCGTTCTCGAGACGCTCTGCGGTCCAATCGATCTCATCCAAGTGTATCCAGCCGCCTTCTTTGCTCAGACGGACCATCCGGTTGCTCTTCCTCGTCGTGAAGAAGACGAACCCTAGACGGTGAACGAGTTTCCAGTTCTGGGCGGAGGCATACCCGCTATCCAACAAGATGCGCTTGGCCTGGGTGTTCTTAGCATACACGGCGTGGATCGCCATATCGGCAAACTGATCCTTCTTGGTCTTGCCATCCTGCTCAGGCGCGTGCCTGCGGTAATCCATCGGATAGACGTCCCCTTCCGCACCGGCGCTGTGCACCAGCTTGACCACACCAATGCCTCGGACCAACCGATGTTCTGCACCACGATACTGCAACTTCACCAGCTCCATGAACCGGGAGCAGCGCTTGTCTTGCACATTGTCCTCCACGATCCGAAAGGCTTCCGGGGTATCGGCAATCAGCCCTGCCACGAATTCCCATAAGGTGCGTGCTGTGAGACGCTCGCTCATCCGGTACTCGGCGGCCACGTCGTGGCTGATTCCTTCTTGAGATTCGGCCAGGTTCGTGCTCGTGAAGTTGCCAATCGTGCATATCCGATATTCAACCTATTGCTGTTTGGTTATCATGCCCACAGGATATCCATGGAAGCGTTGCAAGCGAAAGTCCTGGATAGAAAACAAAAAACGACCATTCTTATCAAATTTGTAATTATTATACATCTGTGCTGTTGGCTCTGCTATCCCCAAAAAGTCATGTTCACAACAGGCGTTCTTGGAAGAAATATATTATGGCTGGGCATTCCTATTCATCCTCTGGTTCTGATACAATGCCCACAGTGTTCCACTCACGAACCCCTTCCCAACCCACCAAACAGCGCCGACCCGCCTTTCCCCCTGGAGCGCTTCTCTGATGACCTATACCGTGCTCTTCCTAGACGATCATCTGATCGTGGTCAACAAACCAGCCGGCCTGTCCGTCCTGCCCGACGGCTGGCAGCCCGACGCCCCCTACCTGCTCCGCCTGCTTGAGTCCGAATTCGGCCGGCTTTGGATCGTCCATCGCCTCGATAAATCCACCAGCGGTGTCATGCTCGTAGCGCGCAGCGCCGAAACCCACCGCTCCCTCAGCCTGCAATTTGAACGTCACCAGGTGCTTAAGACCTACCACGCCCTGCTGATCGGCAATCCCCCCTGGGTCAAACACACCGCCCGCTACCCCTTGCGCATCAACGTCGGCCACAAACACCGCACTGTGCTCGACCCCAAAAACGGCAAGCCGGCTGTCACCCACTTTCGAGTGCTCAAACGTTTCGGCCAATTCTGCCTGGCAGAAGCCATCCCCGAAACCGGCCGCACCCATCAGATCCGTGTTCACGCTGCTGCCCTAGGTCATCCCCTGCTAGGAGATTCGCTCTACGGGCCAACTCTGCCCATCGCCCTCTCCCTGCCGGTCTCTCGTCCCTTGCTCCATTCCCGCACCCTCACCTTCACCCATCCCATCCGCAGAGAGAGCCTGACCTTGCGAGCCGACTACCCCGACGACTTCGCCGCTATACTCAACCGGGCACGAAGGGATTGAACCGCTTCTCATGGCCCACCGTCGTCATCGGACCATGACCCGCAAGCAGACGCGTATCGTCTGGCAGCGTATAAATCTGCTGGCGAATGCTCCGCTCCAACGCTTCCCAATCGCCTCCCGGCAGATCGGTGCGCCCCACCGAGCCGGCAAAGATCAGATCCCCACAAAAACACACCCCCTCCTCGGCGCAATACAACACACAATGCCCCGGCGTATGCCCCGGCGTATGACGCACCTCAAAGCGAGCACGCCCCAACTGCAAAATCTGACCATGATAAAACTCAATCGTCGGCTCTGGACCAGGATCAATATCAAAACCAAAATAAAATCCCCCGCCTCCTGAACGCCAAAGAAAGTGATCGGCCGGATGCAATGCCGCCAGCAGCGGACTCAATGCATCAGCGAGCGCTGCTGCACCGCCGATATGATCAAAATGAGCATGGGTATACCACAAATGACCGATCCGCCAACCCCGCCGTTGCGCTTCGGCCAGGATCACATCGCCATCCCACGACGGATCGATCACCGCCGCCTCCCCGAAAAGGGGATCAGCCACCAAATACGCATTGGTCTGCGCCGGCCCTAATGTGAAGGAGACAATTTCCAACACACTCATTTCATCTCCTGATAAACGATTACCGTCTCAACCTTAGCAGGACGAGGGGCAAATAGGAAAGTGACCAACATCGAGAAGACAATCAGGCCGATCGAGATCGGATACACCAGATAAGGGTCGCGATCAAACAAGAAGCCGGCCAAGGGCGCAGCCACAATAAAGATGATCGAGTAAATCGTCTCAATCGTGCCATACGTCACGCCCATCTGCGAAGCATGAATCAACGCCCGCACTTGCGCTAAAGCCAGTGGCCGCGCCGCACGGAAGCCGCCCAAAAAGAAATAGCCAACTGCCAACCAGCGTAACCCCTGACCCTGCCAAATCAACAAAGCAAACAACCCAACCAACCCCTGAGCAAGCAGATACCCCAAGCGCGGCGACAACCGACCCAACGAAAGGCTCAGCGAGACATTGCCCAGCGCATTGGCCGAAAACACCACACCGAGAAGAAACAAAGGAAGCCCACGCACCTGCTCCAGAAAGTTGGGCGTGAGCGGTTGAGGCAAAAACATAGCGAACGTGGCTAGGGCAATCACACCCAAAAATCGCCAGAGCGGGCCATTCTCAAGCAACGCTGGAGGCGGAGCAGCCGGATCATACTCATCGATCGGCTGCTTCTCGATGAACACAATCGCCATTGTCGAGAGAGCAAACCACCCGGCTGCAACCATATACACTGTACGCAGACCAGACTGCTGTCCGAGCCAGCCGCTGAGCAACGGCCCAAAGATCATCCCTAAACTGAATGACGCCGTGATCAGACTGAGCACCCTCCCCACCGGCAACGACCCACGCGCCGTCGTCACATAGCTGGAGAGCGGCGAAGCGACAAACGCCGTCATCCCGTACAACAAAAGCCCTGCCGTAAACAACCACAACCTCTCTGCCCAAGCCATCACCACAGTCGCCAATAATCCAATCACCCAAGCAGCGATCAACATCGGGCGCCGGCCCCAGCGATCCGCCATCCAGCCGGCCGGAAGGTGAGTGATGGTCATCGCTGCCCCAAAAGCCCCTAGAATCCACCCGATCTGCTGGGCCTCCCCGCCCAAATGCGCCAAATAGATCGGCGTAAAGTTATAAAACATCCCCTCGCCGATACCCCACATGAACAGAGCAACGATGATCAAAAACAAACTGCGACTCACGCCGCGACTCCTATATTGAACAAACTACCGCCCTCCCTGCCCGAATTAAAGACCCAACCGCCGAAGGAAGGCGATCACCGCCTCAAACACCTCTCCCCGCGCCGTATCCCGCGTGACGACATGCCCGCTCTGCGAGACCCAGAGCAGCTCCTTCTCCCGAGCGCCGATCCGCTCAAAGATGGCTGGGCCACTTTCTGGCAAGATCACCCGATCGTCTCGCGAATAGATCAACAACGTCGGCACTTGGATACGCGGCAAAGCAAGCCGCATTTCCCCAAGCAGGGCTTGCAACTCGGCCAGCGAACGCACCGGATTGAGCGGATACGACACATGGTCAGCATACGCTTGCTTATCGAACCAGTCAGCGCCGGGCTGATCGTTGCTCTTGGGCAAAAAACGACGAAGATAACTGTACAGCCGAATCTGGCGAGCCGTGTAGGAGGTCGGCAAACGATAGGGGGCCGCCATGGCAATCACTGCTTCCACCTCCAAGCGCGTCGCCATCAACAACGCCAGAACGCCGCCCATCGAAAGGCCGGCCAACACCACCCGATCAGCCACGCCGCGCAACAGATGATACCCATCCTCCACCGAGGCCGTCCAGTCGATCCAGCGCGAACGGATCATGTCCTCCAAACAAGTGGCATGGCCGGCCAATCGCACACCCAGCGAAGAGTATCCCTGCGCCTGCAGATACTCCCCTAGCCAGCGCATTTCTTTCGGCGTGCCGGTGAAGCCATGGATCAAAAGCACCCCAACCCTAGCGCGATCGCCAAGCAAGAAAAACGGTTCCGTTGTAGGAAGAATTTGAGCCATGGAGAGGATTATAGCCTAAGAGAGTTCGAACACACCTGTAGACAAACGACATTCACCCGACCACCCGAATCTCGCGCGGCAACGAAGAAAGCGTTTCGGCGCCGGTTGGCGTGATCACCACGTTGTCTTCGATTCGGACGCCGTTGCGGTTGGGCAGATAAATCCCCGGTTCAACGGTGAAAGCCATGCCCACGTCGAGAAGTTGCAAGTTGTCGCTGCGAATGTACGGTTCCTCGTGGGCTTCCAGCCCCAACCCATGGCCGGTGCGATGGATAAAGAACGCCCCATAGCCGGCAGACTCGATCACCGCCCGCGCCGCCCGATCCACCTCGGCGCACGGCATGTTGGGACGAGCCGCTGCCCGGCCGGCCGCGTTGGCCTCTTGGACGATGCTGTGAATAGCGACGTATTCCTCCTGCACTTCGCCTATCGCCAGCGTGCGCGTCAGGTCGGAGACATATCCGTCGAACGAAGCGCCCCAATCGATCACCAGCAGATCGCCGGCCCGCAGTCGGCGATCGGTGGGTGAAGCATGGGGGTTGGCCGAGTTGGGGCCGGCCGAGACGATCGGCGAGAAAGGCAGCTCAGCCTGGGATCCATGTCGCAACAACTGAACCATCAGCTCGGCCGCCACTTCTTTCTCGGTCATCCCGATCCGAAGCAAGGGAACGGTCGCCTCAAACGCTGCCTCGGCAATTTGAACCGCCTGCCGCATTTTTTGCACCTCGGCGGAATCCTTGCGCATCCGCAAGGCAGCCAGCGCCGACGAGGCATCGTGAAACTCGGCATCCGGCGCAGCAGCCCGAACATACTCAAACTCCAGCACACGCAATTGACGCGGTTCCATGCCAATCCGCTTGCCGTTTAGGCCCAACGCTTGAACTACCCCCCGAAAGGCAGTATGCCAATCGGCAGGGTTTTCTCCATACGGAAAGGGTGTGATAGGCAAGTCGGTCACTTTGGGCAGCTCCAACTCCGGCAAGACCAACGCTGGCGCCTGCTCACGGGCAACAAATAAGACCACTGGACGCTCCATCAGATGGAAATGCAGGCCGGTGAGATAGGTGAGGGTAGGGCCTGGGTTGAGGACGATAGCATCCAGGCCGGAGGTCTGCAGGGCAGTGGACAATCGTTCCAATCGCAAAGTCATAGGCGTCTCCTGAAATGGGAAGGGAGGTCAGGGGGTGCTGAAGTCAAACGACCAAACATCGCCGCGCTGTTCTAGGGTGGACGTCAACCCGATGACCTGGAAGAACGTGCGGCCAGGGCGCAGGTAGATCGGGGCGCCGGAGGGCGTTGTGAGCACAAGCGGTTGATTGCGCTGCGGACGGGCCCATTCGGCCGGCACCACCAACCCATCGCGAAACACATAGGCCCGCCCCCAATCCACCAGATGGATGTGATAGACCTCATCTTTGGCATTGAAGGTGTTGGCAAAGGTGTGAGAAACATACAGGACCACCACGTTGTGGGCCTGGACCTGCTCACCCGTGGCAGCATCAACCAACGGCGCATAGGACTTGCCCTGGTCGGCCTCAGGATCGAAATCGGCGGTTTCTTGGTAGCGCAGGTATATGCGCCGCTCAGGATCGTACTCCCAGTAGTGATAATCCGCCTGCGAATAGGTGATCTCGACGCGACGAACGCGCTGTTCTCCAGATGGCGACGTTTCGCTGAAAAAGCCATGGCGCAGGGGTTGGCGGGCATTCTCTAAGCCGCTTTTGGCCAGAAACTGTGGGAAACGGGTCATGTCGAAATAGCTGGTCAGATGCTGTTCATCGGGCAAGCGCGCCAGATTGTATACGAAGAAGGGGGCACAGACTCCTTTTGCACAGCGGCTGGGCATGATCACATAAGGAGCTAGATCGGTTCGCCCGAAGTAGTTCAGCTCGCGCGGATCAGCATAGTTGAACACCAGAAAGGCTCGGTACATGCGCGCTACATGTTCGTCGAAAAAACGACCGGAGCGCACTGGCCCCACCTGAGGCGCGTTGTTGCCATAGAAAACGCCGATGAAGCGCGTATGTCCCCATTCAATGTAGTACTCGAAGACGTGATCGGCCAGGTTAAGGCCGTATTGTTGGGTGCGAATGGTGCGCGGATAGTTCGAGATCTTGATCGCCAACGGGCGACGATCGAGGAGGGCAGGATCGGTGGGAGGCAGGCCTGTGAGCGGGTTGAGATCGAGGGTGAGGTTGAGCGGTAGGTCAGATTGGGTAGGCAAGACGGCGGTGGGCAATGCAGGGGACAGGGAAAGGGTCGGGAGGAGGGGATGTTCGTTGGAGGGTTGGAAGGGGGTCGAGGTTGGTAGGATGCGTCTTGCGTCTGGGGCAACGTAGACCAGCTCAGGGGTTGGAGGGGAAGCGCAGGCCGCCGACATGAGCAGGATCAGACCCAAGGGGAGGAGGATGAATTGGGAGAAGGGAAGGGTTCGGGCGACAGGGCGGCCTGTTCTTTGTTTCCTGGAGAGCATGGCTCGGATTGTACAACATCCCGATAGTAAAAGCAAACTTGTTTTATTCCCCCAACCATGTTTCTATTTCTTCACACAGCACCGGAATGGCAAAGCCATGGGAAAGGGTCAGCAGGGTGGCATTGTGGAGCGCTCGATTGTAGGTGGCCGTGCCGTCTACACAGAAGAAGACGGTAAAGCCACGCTGAAAGGCTGAGCGAGCGGTCGTCTCACAACATAGGTGGGTCATAATGCCGGTGATCACTACTTGATCTACGCCCTGGCGGCGTAGCATGTCTTCGAGAGAGGTGTAGAGGAAGGCGTCGTATTGGGATTTCAATAAAATCTGCCCACAAGAGCAGTCAAGGTCGGCTACTAGTGTACTAAGCGGAGTGTCAGGCCGTAGGATTCTGCGCCACCAGCGGGCCATCATCTTGGCGTTTTCGTCGGTGTTCAGGTGACGGGTGAGCACGACCGGACGCCGGCGATGGCAAAAGCGGTGAATGAGGCGCTGGATGTTGGACAGGATAGCCGGCCCACTCGGCACAAAGGCGTGTGAATGTGGGTGTAGGAAGTAGGATTGAAGATCTAGCACTAGCAGGGCGGCCTGTTCTGGCTCGAAGCGCAAATCGGCATGGCGCTCTCGCAAGAAGGCGACTTCGCGGAGCATGGCCTGGGCTTGGGTTTGCAGGGTTTGGGGGGTGAAGTAGGGTTCGCGCTGCACGACGCTCTCGAAGGGGAAGCGGCTATTTGGTGTGTTTCAAAATCTGTTGGGTGAGCAGGCTGCCCACCACGGCGCATCCATCTACCGGCAGGTAGTGGCCGGCATGGGCGTCGAACAACACCCGAGAGGTGGGAGGAAACTCGTCGTCTCCCTGGTAATAGACGATGGCCACTTCTAGACGAGGCAAGGCTACAAAGCGGTAGGCAATGTCACCCAATTGCAGCGGTTGTCCACCAACATGCTCGCAAGCCGAACGAAAGGCCTGGAGGTCGTTTCCAAAGGCGCGCGCCAGCCGATCGCCGGTGTATCCCTGAAAGGCGGTTGCGTAAATGCGACCTTCTGGAAGGTCGGCAAAGGAGATCCAGCGCCTGGCCGGCAAGACACCATCGCTGTGGAGGAAGTAGTACAGCACTAGCGCCTGCTTGAACGGCGGCAGAGAGACGCCCTCTGAGAGAGCGACTTGGAAATCGGGATAGGTCACCCAGAGCGGCGCGCCGAGCAAGGCAAGCGAGAATCGTTGTTGCTCCTGGTCGTAGGAAACGCCGCTGCGCTCGGCCAGCAACAGGGGCGACATGAGGCGGAGCCGAGCGCGCAGCTGGTCTACGCGCTCGGCCAGCGCTGAGGCATCTGAGACCGGTGATCGAGGGAAGCGCAAATCTGGGGCGTCAGACATCGACGGCGAGACAGGTCAGGGTTTGTTCCACGCCCGGGATGGGTTGAATAGCGGTAGCTGTGATCACGCCGATGCGCGAGACATCCGGCGCTTCAACCACCGCCACGGCATCGTAGGGGCCGAAGGTCATATGGGCCTCTAGAACGCCGTCAATCTGGCGAAGTTGGCGAACCACGTCTTTCACTTCGCCGGCACGAATTTTGATCAGGACATAGGCTTTCATGGCGTCACCTTTCTTAAAAGAATCATTCTCGATTGCGGAGGAAGACCGACCAGTAGACGGCGGCAACAAGTACAGCGCCGCCGATGATGTTCCCAATCGTAACCGGAATCAGGTTGTCCCAGAAGAAGGCGCTCCAGGTAAGTTGATCTAAATTAGTGATTTGATCGGCAAGGGTGGCGATGAAGCCTGAGTCGAAGACTTGGATGAGCAGGGCATAGGGGATGAAAAACATGTTGGCAATGCTGTGTTCAAACCCGGCGGCTACAAAGGCCGAAATGGGGAACAAGATGGCGATAATTTTATCAATAGTGTTGCGAGCGCTGAAGGTCATCCACACTGCTAGGCATACCAGGGCGTTGCATAGGATGCCCAACATCAAGGCTGGCCAGAATCCTAAAGTGACCTTGCTTAAAGCGATCTTGATGGCCGTCACGCCGACGGCGCCGGCTGCGAAGGTGTAATGCTTGGCCAGCACGGTGAGGATCACTGTGCCGATGGCGCCAACGAAGTTGCCGGCATAGACGATCGTCCAGTTTCGCAGCAAGGCATAGGTGCTCACCTTTTTGTTCGCCCATGCCATGACGATCAGAGTGTTGCCAGTGAACAGCTCGGCCCCACCGACGATCACCAGGATCAGGCCTAAGCAGAACACGAGGCCCGCCAGCAGACGAGAAAGGCCATAGGGCATGGCTATGGAGTAGAGCATCTGTCCATCGGCTGAGCTCACGGTAAACGTGCCGGTGGAGACGACGATGGAGAAGATCGCCCCCAGCGAGATGAAGGCGCCGGCCAGCACCGCTAGAGTGAACATTTTGAAGGCCGGCATCTCGGCCTTGCGCACGCCCAGGTATTCGGCGCGCGTGGCCATCTCTGGCGGCAGAAGAGCGTCAAAACGAATCTCGTTCATCATAGCCGATAAGCTCCCTGGAGAGATTGTGAAAATTTGCACAAAACGCGCTGGGGATTATATTTCAAATCTCAGCTACAGTTGTCATCTCTCTCATGGAAATTTGTCATGCAACTCTTCAATCTGCTGCCTCTCGGCTCAAGCGCTATTCTTCCGAATGAGAGGCTAGGGGTTTGCGGGCGCTCAGGGCGGCTAGCGCGCCGGCTAGGATCAGCGAGGAGCCAACGATCAGGCCCAGGATCAGGCTGCCGCTTCGGCGGTCTACCGCTGGGGATGAGAGGGGGGTGGAGGTGGGAGAGGAGGTGGGGGTGGAAGTGCGGAAGAGGAAGGGCGTGACGGTCGGCCGAGAGGTTTCGGTGGGGGTGAGGGTTGGGGTGAGGGTCGGGGCCGGCGGAACGATGATCAGCGTCATGCCCGGATAGATGGTGTTGGAGGTTAAGCGGTTGTAGGTTTTGAGCTGAGCAACGGTGGTCTGATAGGCGATGGCAATCGCCCATAGGGTTTCGCCGGGTCGCACCAGGTGTTTAATTGCACCGTCGGGGAGCGGAGTGTTGGGGATGACGGTCACGGGCCTGGCGCGGATAGTGCCGGAGGAGGGAGGCGCTGCAGTCGAGGAAGGCAAGCTTGGGGGAGAAGCGGAACCGCCGCTTCCTTTGGGAGTGGCACAGTCAATGACGTAGTACCATCGGCCGTTGTTTTCGGCCACGCCGGCCCCGATCTCGCGCAAGTTGGGCGAGAGCATGGTGTATTGGTGATCGGGATCGGCCCAGTAGGGTGAGGTCACGATCTCCCAGCCAGTCAGATTGGCCGAGGTGCCGAGGATGTTTTCCGAAGCAAAGGAAAAGGCGTAACCGGCGGCGGTCAGGCGATCCCGATAGGAGGTCCCGCCGGGGCCGGTGTGGGTGACCACGCCGATCGACGCCATGTACTCGGCATGGGATTGGGCCAGTTGCATCAGGGTCGGATTGACTGAGTAGGGCGGGAGGCCGTTCTGAGCGCGATAGGCGTTCACCGCATCGATCAGCTCATAGGCTGTAGCCAGGGAGGGCGCCGAGGGCGGGGCGGCCCAGGCCGGCAAGGGGGCCGGCCCAATCAGGATGACTCCTACCAAGAAGGCGGCTTTCCACAGCCAATCTCCGATGCGGAAGGGAAACATAGCGACATTATACTGCACATGCCGGCAAAGTCGTTTAGACCACTGTACCAGGAAATCGAACTTATCTTGACTTTTTGGAATGCCAACGGTCGGGATCATCTTGACAATCGTCGAGCGCCTGAAGCAAACCGATGGGAATACATTCATCCTGCTTTGGGCTGATAATGCTCTTAACTTTTCTGCCAATGTCCGCTCCGATGCTAGAATAAGAAAAACAGACAAACGGATACCAAAAACGGGCTCTTGCACGGATTCGATAAAGGAGGTTGCATGGAGACCAAACAGTTTGATGCCCCTGCGCTGTATGGGGATCACCATGTCAGCGAAGTGCGGCGCGTTTTGCTTGAAATGGAGGGGGTAAAGGAGGTGTATGCTTCGAGTGCCTTCCAGGTGATTGAGGTGACCTACGATCCCGAGCACACCCAGGCTGAACAAATCGAAGCGCGCTTGCGAGAAATGGGCTATCTCGATCCCCTTCCCATCCCCGAAGAGCCGGCCATGGCCATAGAGCGAAAGAATGGAGATGGCTTTTTTCGACACACGATGGCTTTTGAGACGACGCGAGGCGTGATCTCATTTGCCCAGCGTGTCTCTTACAGCGGGCGGCCGCTCTGGCCTTGCCCCGGGTTTGGGGTATTGAAGATGGACGAGTAGGCCAAGAAGGAAGGTTGGAATCGGCCTTTAGAACCAGCGAGGTGAGAGATGACCAAAAAGCGAGAACTCCATGAGTATTCCACCGATCCCGCTGCGCAGGAGATGTTGATCCGAGCTGAGGAGTTAGGCGTCAGCACGGCGTTCACGCGTGCGGACAAGATGGTTCCTTGCAACATCGGCGGAGCGGGGATGTGTTGTAAGCAGTGTGGCATGGGACCTTGCCGCCTAACGAAAGAGGGCGATGTGGGCGTGTGCGGCGCAACGATTGATACGATTCAAGCTCGCAACCTGACACGCGCCATCGCGGCCGGCGCGGCCGCCCACTCGGACCACGGGCGCGATATGGCCTTCTTGCTCAAGGCGACTGCCAACGGCCAGGCCGAAGGATACTGGCTGCGCGACATTGCCAAACTGCGGATCGTAGCTTCGAAGTACGGCATCCCGATCGAAGGCCGAGCGCCAGAAGAGATCGCCAACGATCTGGCCGATCTCTACATCGCCCAGTTCGGCCAACAGACCGGCGAGGTTGTTCCAGCCACACGCGCTCCGAAGAAGCGCCAACAACTGTGGCGTGAGCTCAAGGTGTGGCCACGCGGCATCGATCGCGAGGTGGTCGAAGCCCTGCATCGCACGCATATCGGCGACGATCAGGACCCAGAGCACATCTTGCTACATGCGGTGCGCACCGCCTTGACCGACGGATGGGGCGGCTCGATGATCGCCACCGATGTTTCGGATATTCTCTTCGGCACGCCGGCCCCCCTGCTTGGCCAAGCCAACCTGGGCGTGATCAAAGAGAACATGGTCAACGTGGTCGTCCACGGGCATCAACCCAACTTGAGCGAGATGATGGTAGTAGCGGCCCAAGACCCGGAGATTCTGGAATACGCCCGCGCCGCCGGCGCCGAAGGCATTCAGTTAGCCGGCATCTGCTGCACCGCCAACGAAATCTTGATGCGCCAGGGCATTCCGGCCGCCGGCAATTTCCTGCATCAGGAGCTGGCCATCCTGACGGGTGCCGTAGAGGCGATGGTGGTAGACGTGCAATGCATCATGCAGGCCTTGGTCAGCCTGGCCCAGAATTTCCACACCAAGATCATTACCACCTCGCCCAAGGTCAAGATCACCGGCGCCACCCACATCGAATTCGACGAACATAAAGGGCTGACCATCGCCAAGCAGATCCTGAAAGTAGCGATTGACAACTTCACGAACCGCCAGCCGGCCAAGGTGCGCATCCCCAGAATCAAAGAAGATCTCATCCCCGGATTCTCGCACGAATACATCAACTACATGTTGGGTGGTTCGTATCGCGCCTCCTTCCGTCCCCTCAACGATGCGATCATTTCGGGTCGCATCCGCGGCGTGGCGGCCATTGTCGGCTGCAACAACCCGCGCTCCTCGCAGGACTACCTGCACAACACGGTGGTGAAAGAGCTCCTCAAGAAAGATGTGCTGGTAGTGCAAACCGGGTGCGGTGCTATTGCGGCCGGCAAATTGGGCCTGATGTTGGGCGAGGCCGGCTTGAGCGAAGTAGGAAGCGGCTTGCGCGAAGTATGCGAGACGGTCGGCATCCCACCAGTGCTCCACCTCGGCTCGTGCGTAGACAACACCCGTATCCTGACCGTGTTGACCCAGATGGTTGAGGAGGGCGGATTGGGCGACGACATTGACCAGATCCCAGCCGTTGGCTTAGCGCCTGAATGGATGAGCGAGAAAGCCTTGGCCATTGCTACCTATTGTGTGGCCTCAGGCGCCTACGTGATCTTCGGCGGATCCTCCCCCATCAGCGGCATGCCCGATCGCGTCCACGATAGCGACAAAGTGGCACGCTACATCAGCGAAGGTTGGGAGAAGCTCTTTGGCGGCAAGCTGGAGTTTATCTCCGATCCGCAGAAGATGATTGAGGCCACACTGGCCCACATCGACAAGAAACGCGCCGCCCTTGGCCTGCCGGCCTGGGAAGAGAACAAATTCGGACGCAGCGGCGATTCCCGCATGCAACAACTCGAGTCGCTGCCACTGGAGCAGAAGCGCCAGGCCATCTACGGATTGGCGGCCGATTAGCGAACCAAGACGGTAGACAGGAATTGATTGGTCTCCGATCCTCAATGACCTATTCCGGAGGCATCTATGTCACGATACATAGCCACTCGCGCAATTCGCGGAGCAAACGCTCTGGTTACTGAAGCCGAGTTGATGCTCAAAAAAGCCCTGGCCGAAAAAGGTCCTAACACGCCGGTCGCCTTCCCCAACACCGCCTACTACCTGCCCACCATCCTGGGGATGACCGGCAAGGCCGTAGAAAAACTGGGCGACCTCCAACCGGCGCTGGAACAAGCGCGCGTCTTGCTCCATCCGGTTCCGGCCTCAAAGCGCTGGACGCCCTATCTAGGAGAAACCCTCGACTGCGGCATGGCCACCTTATTGGCCGCCGAAGCCATCCAGGCCATCCGCTTCGTGTACGGTCTACAACCCGAGCGCATGCCCGGCTTCCGATTAGCCGGAGGCACCTCCTTTACCAGTCCCGAAAGCGCCTCGGGCGAGGAGGGCGCCCGGGAAGGATATCTGAACGGCCCGATCGACGACATCCAGCTGCGCTCCTGGGGCATCCAATTGGTGGATGGGCGCATGCCCGGCTTTGCTGCCATCGTAGGTTGCGCCAAGTCCAATGAAGTTGCCGTCAAAATCGTGCGCGAATTGCAACGGCGCAACATCTTGACCTTCTTGTGCGGCAACGTCAACGGCCGCAGCATCATCCACCAACTGGTGGAAGAGGGGGTGGAACTGGGCTACGACACCTACACCGTCCCCTTCGGCACCGACACCCTGAGCGCCATCTACGCCTTGGGGTTTGCCACCCGCTCCGCCCTGACCTTTGGCGGGTTGAAGCCCGGCATGGCGCGCGAAATCTTGCTCTACAACAAAGAGCGCGTCTTCGCCTTCGTGCTGGCCTTGGGCGAGGTGGATGATCTGAAATACGCCATGGCAGCCGGCGCCATCAACTTCGGCTTCCCTGTGATTGCCGACACCGTCATCCCCGAAATCTTGCCCACCGGCATCACCACCTATGAACACGTGGTCTCCATGCCGTTTAACCAGATCGAAGGCAAAGACGACCTGGAACGCGCCGAACGGCTGGTGCAGAAATGCATCGAAGTGCGAGGCGTGAAAGTCAAAGTCTCCAGCGTGGACGTGCCTGTGCCCTACGGCTCGGCCTTCGAAGGCGAAGTGGTGCGCAAAGCCGATCTGCGTGTGGAATTCGGCGGCAAGCGTAGCCGAGCCTTTGAGTACCTCTACATGGCCAAGCTCGATGAAGTCACCGACGGCAAGATCGAGGTGATCGGCAAAGGCTTTGACGACGTTCCACCCCAAGGCGCCATGGACTTGGGCATCGTGGTCAAAGTGGCTGGACGCCAAATGCAGCAGGACTTTGAACCGGTCCTTGAGCGCCAGATCCACTACTTCATCAACGGCGCCAGCGGCGTACAACACGTGGGCCAACGCGACATCGCCTGGATCCGCATCTCCAACGCAGCCGCCGAGAAGGGCTTTCGCCTCGAACACCTGGGCAAAATCCTCCACGCCCGCTTCCACGAGGACTTTGGCGCCATCGTGGACAAAGTGGAGGTGACTATTATCACCGAACCCACCTTACACGCTCAGTGGTTGGAGAAAGCTCGAGTAGCCTACGACTACCGCAATAAGCGCTTGGCCGACCTGACCGATGACAAGGTAGACGAATTCTACTCGTGCACCTTGTGCCAGTCCTTTGCGCCCAACCACGTCTGCGTGATCTCGCCTGAACGTCTTGGCCTGTGCGGCGCCTACAACTGGTTGGACTGCAAAGCCTCGTACAACATCAACCCCACCGGTCCCAACCAGCCCATCAAACTGGGCAAACTGCTCGATCCGATAAAAGGCTATTGGGAAGGGACGATCAACTATGCCAATATTGGGTCCCACGGCGCCGTCGAGAAAGTCTCCATGTATTCCATTATGGAGAACCCGATGACCGCCTGCGGCTGCTTCGAGTGCATTGTTATGCTGATCCCCGAGGCCAACGGCGTGATGGTGGTCTCGCGCGAAGACCCATCTATGACGCCGGCCGGCATGACCTTCTCCACCCTGGCCGGCATCGCCGGCGGCGGCCTGCAAACGCCGGGCGTGATGGGCGTGGGCAAATACTACTTGCTCAGCCCCAAGTTCATCTCAGCCGACGGCGGATTCAAGCGCGTGGTCTGGATGTCCTCCATCCTAAAAGAGACCATGGCCGAGGAACTCAAACAAATTGCCATCCGCGAAGGCGATCCCGACCTGATCGAGAAGATTGCCGATGAGCGCCATGTAACCACCCTTGAAGAACTCCTGGCCTGGCTAGAGGCCCACAATCATCCGGCCCTGGTCATGGAACCCATGTTCTAATCCAACTGCGATCGAGGGAAAGCCGGAAGGCTCCGAAACCCAGGCGACCCCCATTCCACTTGGCACATCCTCGACCTTTCGGCTTTCCCCCCTCTCGCATCGCCTATGAAGCCACTCCTCGTCCGCGACCTGATGACGGTTGGTGTACCGACCTGCAAGCGCGATACCCGGATCACCGACATCGCTCGCTACCTGCTGGAACACAATCTGGAAGGGATGTGTGTCTTGGACGACGAAGGCAACGGAATCGGCGTGGTCGGCATCGAGGAGCTAATCGCTGCCTATAGCCGAGAAGATGTGAGCGCCCTGACCGCCGAGCAGGTGATGCGTGAAGGCATGCCCACCGTCCTGCCAGATATCCCTGTCTCCCTTGCTGCACAACTCATGCGCGATCAGCGGACTCGCATCGTCTTCCTCACCCACAACGCTGCCGGCATCATCTACCCCGCTGCCTACCTGACCTACCGCCACATCTTGCGCCACCTGGCGGCAAAAGACGAGTCAGAACTGAAGGACCTGGGAATCGCTGCCGAACGCATCTCGCCAGTAGATGCCTTTATCGCCCGACGCAACCAAGCCCGAAAACGGGCCGGCTTGCTCTGACCATCCTTGTCCATCTCATCCAACTCGGAGGACCTGTATGCCCCTCGAAATTCCGAAAGACAAATGGCCTGGGAGTGTGCGCACTGTGACTCTCGGCGCCGCCGCCGCTGAAGGCGGAACGCGCACCAAAACCGTAACCATCGGCGGACAAACGGCCATGCCCTACCTCCACTTCGAAGCTTCTCCGCCCCATCCGCCGGCTGTCGCTGTGGAAATCAAATCGCGCCCACCCGAAGACTGGTCGCCTCTCCTGCTTGAAGCCTGGGGCGAGCTCGTCAACGACCCGGCGGCCTGGGCCAAAAAAGCCGAAGAAATCGGCGCCGACCTGATCGTGTTGGCCCTCACCCTGGCCGATCGCCCCGAAGAGGCCGTAAACGTGGTTCAATCTGTCCTGCGCGCCACAGGAGTGCCGCTCATCGTTTGGGGGCCCGGCCAAGCCGAAAAAGACAACGAACTGCTGGTGCCGGTGGCCGAGGCCGCCAAAGGCGAACGCCTGGTGCTTGGCATCTGCGAAGACAAAAACTATCGCACCATCGTCGCTGCTGCCATGGCCAACGGTCATCTGGTGCAGGCTCGCACACCGATGGACGTTAACCTCTCCAAGCAATTAAACATCCTGATCAGCGACATGGGCATGCCCAAAGATCGCATCATCATGGACCCCACCACCGGTGCCCTCGGCTATGGCATCGAATACGGCTACTCGGTGATGGAGCGCCTGCGCCTGGCCGCCCTCCAGGGCGATGCCATGACCCAATCACCGATGATCGTCACCCCTGGCTTTGAAGCCTGGAAGACCAAGGAGGCCAAAGTCGGTTCAGGGGTGCCCGAAGCGTGGGGCGATTGGAAAGAACGCTCCGTCAACTGGGAAACCATCACCGCCATCACCCTGCTCGAATCCGGGGCCGACATCGTCGTGTTGCGCTATCCCGAATCGGTGGCCCGAGTCAAACAGGCCATCCAGGAACTGATGACCGCCTAAGCGTCCGCAAAGGAGACCACTCATGGCTCTCACCGGCATTCAAATCTACAAACTCCTTCCTCAGACCAACTGCAAAGAATGCGGCTTTCCGACCTGTCTGGCATTTGCTATGAAATTAGCTGCCAAACAGGTCGAGCTAAGCGCCTGTCCCTACGTCTCAGAAGAATCCAAAAAACAACTTGCCGAATCATCGGCTCCCCCCATTCGGCTGGTCACCCTCAAAGGGGTGGACGTAGAAGCGAAGGCCGGCAACGAAATCTGCCTCTACCGGCACGAAAAGACCTTCTACCACAAACCCGGTCTCTTCATTCGGGTGCGAGCCAGCGATCCGGACCTGGCGAAAAAAGTAGCCGCAGCCGATGCCTACAAAGTGAACTACGTCGGCATCGAACTCACCATTGATGGCTTTGCTGTCGTCGCCGATTCCGACCTAGCAACCGCCATCCAGACCATTCGCTCGATCAGCAAACGACCGCTCATCCTGATCGGCGATCCGGCGGCGCTTCAAGCCGGACTAGCGGCCTGTCGCGGCGAGACCCCCTTGCTCTACGCTGCCGACGCATCCAACGCCGACCCCATGGCCGAACTTGCCAAGAGCCACCCGGCCGCCCTGGCGGTCAAAGCCGAGTCCCTGGAGGCGCTGGCCGATCTCACCCAGCGCATTCAAGCCAAAGGCGTGCAAGACATGGTGCTCGACCTGGATGGCAACACCCTAGGGGAATGGCTGGTGCGTTCCACCCAAGTGCGTCGCCTGGCGCTCAAGAACTTCCGCCCGCTCGGCTATCCGGTGCTCGCCTTCCCCTGCGACGCCAAAGATGAAGCGATAGCCGCCGCCCAGGCCATCGCCAAATATGCCGGTTTTATCGTCTTGAACGAATTCAAACCCGAACTGCTCTATCCCCTGCTGGTCTTGCGCGAAAACATCTACACCGACCCGCAGAAACCGATCCAAGTCCAACCCGGCCTGTACGAGATCAACCAACCCAAACCCGATAGCCCGGTGCTGGTCACCACGAACTTTAGCATCACCTACTTCTCGGTGGCCAACGAAGTGGAAGGAAGCGGTCTGCCGGCCTGGCTGGTGGTGACCGACGCCGAGGGCATGTCGGTGCTCACCGCTTGGGCGGCCGGCAAATTCGACGCCGAGCGCATCGCCAAGGCTGTCAAGACCTTCAACGTAGCCAGCAAAGTGACCCGAAAACGGCTGGTGATCCCCGGCCACGTGGCCGTCCTCTCCGGCGAACTAGAAGCTGAACTGCCAGATTGGGAGATACGCGTCGGCCCGCGCGAAGCAGTGGACCTGCCGGCCTTCATGAAACAAGCGCTGAACTAACCCACCCAGGCCCTATGCAGCATTCGGTCACCTTCACCTACGACGATCGACAGGCTCAAGTCACCGTCCCCACCAACACCCTGCTGAGCGAAGCTGCGCGCCTAGCTGGGGTGGAGATCGGTCAGCCCTGTGGGGGTCAAGGACGCTGCGGGCGTTGCGCCATTCAAGTGACCGGCGGCAACGTGCGCCGGCGCTCCACGCTGCGCCTCTCCACCGCCGACCTCGAACAAGGCTACGCCCTGGCCTGTCAGACGGTGATAGAAGGAGACGCCACAATATACGTCCCGCCCCAGGAGAAGATCGAGCGTCGTCTCACCACCGATCGCGTGGTGGCCGAAGTGAGCGTCCCGGCAGACTACGATTACCTGCTCTGCCAGACCGTCCGGCGGCTGTTTGTCAGCCTTCCTCCACCCAGCATGGACGATCAAACCGACGACTGGTCGCGCTTGCAGACCGCCCTGCGCTTGCAACACAGCATCGAACGCCTGACCTGCTCGCTGGGCGTCTTGCGTAAGATCGGGCCAGTGCTACGCCAGGGGGAATGGCAGGTCACCGCCGTGGTGGAATACACCCAACCGCCAGACCGCTCCGCCGCCCGCCTGATCGACCTCCTGCCCGGCCGCCTAGACGAATACGCACCGCTCTGGGGATGCGCCGTAGACATCGGCACTACCACCGTCACCCTGTGGCTGGTAGACCTGGTAACCGGCATGGTCCACGCGCAGGTTGCCGAATACAACGGCCAGATCGCCCGCGGCGAAGACGTGATCTCGCGCATCATCTACGCCTCGCGCCCAGGAGGAGGCGAGGAATTGCAACAGCGCGTACTGGAGACCATCAATGGCTTGCTGGAACGGGCTTGCAAGCGAGTGAAGTCGCCAGACGCGCCGCTCACGCCGCAGCAGATCGTGAAAGTGACCATTGCCGGCAACAGCACCATGATGCACTTGCTGTTGGGTATCCCGGCCTCTAGCATTCGCCTCTCGCCGTTTATCACCGTGGTCAATCACCTACCGCCGCTCACCGGCCGCGAGGTCGGCTTGGCCGTTCACCCCGAAGCCTTGGTGGATTGCCTGCCCGGCGTGGCCAGCTATGTGGGTGCCGATATCACCGCCGGCGTGCTCTCCTCGGGCCTGGACAACGCCGAAAACGTGATGCTCTTCCTCGACGTGGGCACCAACGGCGAGACCGTGCTAGGCAATCGCGATTGGCTAGTGACCTGCGCGTGCTCGGCCGGCCCAGCCTTTGAGGGGGCCGGCGTGGTGCATGGAATGCGAGCGACCAGCGGCGCCATCGAGGAAGTGTGGATCAACAGCGAGACCCTCGAACCGACCTATCGGGTGATCGGCGGAGGAAAGCCAAAAGGACTATGCGGCTCGGGGTTGATCTCCCTGCTCTCCGAAGCCTTCCTGACCGGTATCCTCGACAAGGGAGGCAACTTCAATTTGGCGGCACCCACGCCCCGTGTCCGAGAAGGAGCGCACGGCGGGGAGTACGTGGTCGCTTGGGGGGACGAAACCGCTACGGGCGAAGACATCGTCCTGACGCGGGTGGACGTAGATAACCTTCTGCGGGCCAAAGCAGCCATCTATGCTGGGTTCACCGTGTTGGCCGAAAACGTCGGCATTCCCTTAGAGAGCGTTGAGCGCGTGCTGGTGGGGGGATCGTTTGGAAAGTACATCAACGTCGAGAAAGCCATCCAGATCGGCCTGCTGCCCGATATGGAATGGTCGCGCTTTGAGTTCCTCGGCAACACCTCGGTGAAGGGAGCCTACTACGCCCTGCTCGATTGGCGCAAACGAGAGCGGATCACCCACATCGCCCGGCGCATGACCTATATCGAACTATCGGCAGACAACACCTTTTATGAAGCCTTTACCTCAGCGTTGTTTCTTCCTCACACCGACTTAAACAAATTCCCTAGCGTGGCCGAGGCCTTGTCGCGCACTCACAAGAAGAGCGAGGAGGAGGCACCTTATGCTACCCGAGCAGATACGAACCTTTCGTGAAGTGGTCACACTCAAGGACGGCACGCACGTCCTGCTTCGGCCAATGACCCCGGAGGACCGCCCCCATCTGGACGAGCTGTACTTATCTGCTGCCGATGAGGATGTGCGCTACTTGCGACACAACGTCAAAGACCCGGCTGTGCTGCAGAAATGGTGCGATACGTTGAACTATCATCAGGTCCTGCCGATGCTGGCCCTGGTGAAGGACCGGGCCGTAGGAAATTGCTCGCTTCACTTCTTCACTGGCCCCAAGCGTCACATCGGCGAGATTCGCATTTTCCTCTCGCGGGAGTTTCGCAACCGCGGGCTGGGAACAAAGATGATTCGGGTGGTGGTCGATCTCGCACGCCGACAGGGCTTATCCATCCTGTTGGCCGAGATCACCGCCGATCAATTGAAAGTCATCCATGCCTTCGAGCAAATTGGCTTCAAACAGCGCTGCATCTTAGAAAATTTCTTCATGTTCCCCGACGGGGATTGTGTAGACGTGGTCCTAATGACTATGGATCTCAGACCGAGGGGAGAGGAGTTCTGAGCCAAACAAGCTATCTGGAGAGACCATCGTCCAGCATGTAGCAGGACAAACGCAGACATACGGAGGCGTCATGTACATCATCGGAGAGAACATTCACATTGTTTCTGAAAAAGTAAAAGAGGCTCTAGCCAGTCGCGATCGCGAGTTCTTCATGGACTTGGCCGTCCGACAGGTGGAAGCGGGAGCCAAGGCGATCGACATCAACCTCGGTCCCCGCAAGAAGGATTGGGCCGAGGTCTTCCCCTGGATTGTGGAAACCATCGAATCGGTGGTGGACGTTCCGCTCTCGATTGACACGACCAACGTGGACGGCATGGAGGCCGCCCTACGCACCATCCGAAAAGCGCAACCCATCCTGAACTCCACCTCTGCCGAGCTGGAACGATTGGAAAAAGTGCCGCTTCTGGCCAAAAAATACGGCGCCAAGCTGATCGCTCTGACGATGGGCAGCAGTGGCATCCCTGTCGAGGCCGACGCTCGCGTGAGTATCGCGGTGGACATCATCATCCCGCGCCTGCTGGAAATTGACTTCCCGATGGAAGATCTGATCATTGACCCGCTGGTGTTGACTGTTTCCGGCTGTCAGCAATATTGCCCCCATCTCATCGAGGCCGTTCGCATGTTGCAGTATGCCTGGGATCCGTCGCCGATGATCTCAGTTGGGCTGAGCAACGTCTCAAACTCGGTGCCGGCGGAGAATCGCTCGCTGATCAATCGCGTCTATTGCGCCATGTTGATGGGTGTTGGCCTGCAGATGATGATCGCCAATCCCTTCGACCAGAAACTGATGGAAGTGATTGGCTGGATCGAGACCAAAGACACCTCTACCCCACTGGCTCGTCTTTACAACAAGATCGCCGAACGCATCGCCAACAGCGACGAACCGCAAATCGAGGACTTCGACCTGAGCGATCCGGAGCAGGCTGCCGTCTGGAAAACCACGCAAATCCTGCTAAACAAGGTGATCTACGCTGAAGGGTACCTGAATCAGTAACGGGCCCAGGGGAACGCCGACATCATCGTCAAAAAAGAGCATAGAGGTTTCTATGCTCTTTTTTTGTGCCGGCCCCGCAGTAGGAGGTCAAGCCAGATGATAGTGCTTGCGCACGGTCTGGGTGATCTGCCAAGTGCACGATAGGCCGGCCGGGAAAACCACCAGATCGCCGGCTCCGATCTCCACCGCAGGCCCTCCCCCTTCCGGCGTGACGATCACATGACCTTCCAGGAGATAACAGGTTTCCTCAGTATCGTAGTACCACTCAAACGTAGACACTTCCTTCTCCCAGATCGGCCACGAGAACACACCTAGGCGTTGCAGGGTTTCTTCTGAGGGGGCATGTTCCACACGAATGGGTTTCATGAGACAACCTCCTTTTTCAGAGTGAGAAGCGAGCATACGGCAAAGGTGCAATAACCGCTCACGGCCGGGCGGCATATCCTTCTGCACAGGCCCACTACGCTTCCACCGGCCGGCAGCAGAGATCACCGCCCATCGCTTGAGTGTCTCGGTTCAATTTTAGCACCAACTTCAAGCGGATATCTGTAATGTTTGCTCCAGGAGTATCGGCCATCGGATTGATGACGAACGTCATTCTCCTCCCATCCTGACAATCCGTATAATGATAAATAAGGTGAAAATAGAACGAAGTCTCTCCTTTTTATAAAGAAGGTCACGCCTATGCCCATTTCCGATCAAACGCCTCTTCGTTTGAAGCCGGCCGCCGCCTTGGTGGTAGGAGGCGGGATCGGAGGAATGCGCGCCGCGCTCGACCTGGCTGATGCCGGATTGAAAGTGTATCTCGTCGAACAGACCCCCTGCTTGGGCGGACGCGTGGCCCAGCTGGGGTTTATGTTTCCCCAACACGACTGCGTCCTGTGCCGGGGAACGCCAGACCATGGCTACGGTTGCGTGCGACCCTCCATTTCTCCTGCCTACCTCCAGCACAACCAACACCCCAATATCGAGATCCTCACCAACACCCGCATCTTGGAAGTTGCCGGCGAGGCCGGCGATTTCACCGTCGCCCTGCGCCAGGAGCCGCGCTACGTCAACATCGAGCGTTGCACCAGTTGCGGGCGCTGCGCCGAGGTCTGCCCAGTGGAATTGCCTAACGAGTACCAATTGGGTATGACGCGACGCAAGGCGATCTACAAGCTGGCCGCCCGTGCTGCGCCAGACGCCTACTGCATCGACCGCGGCCCCTATTGCGACGATTGTCGCCGCTGCGTGGAGGCTTGTCCCACCCAGGCGATCGACCTCGAAGAACCGCCCCGCTTGCTCTCGGTAGAAGTGGGCGCCATCATCCTCGCCCTCGGATTTCGCACATACAACGCCGCCGAACTCGGCGAATATGGCTATGGGCGCTACCAAAACGTGGTGACCGCCATGCAATACGAACGGCTAGCTAGCCGCTCCGGCCCCACCGAGGGCATCGTCATTCGCCCGTCCGACAACCGCCCTCCGCGCTCGATCGCCTGGCTGCAGTGTATCGGCAGCCGTGAGAAAGAAAACCCCTTCTGTTCGTCCATCTGCTGCATGTATGCCACCAAAGAGGCCATCTTGGCCAAGCAACGCCTAGGCGGCGACGTGAAATGCAACGTGTTCCTGATGGACGAACGTGCGTTTAACAAAGAATACAGCGCCTACTTTGCCAAAGCTCGCCAACAACACCACATTCAGTACCATCGCTGTCGCGTCTCCGGCATCGCCGAAGATCCCCGCACCCACAACCTGATCGTGCGCTACGCCGATCCAGATGGAACCCTGCATCAGGAAGAGTTCGAGATGGTCGTCCTGGCCACCGGCCTGCAGCCCCCTGAATCGGCTGCCGAACTGGCCAAGATGCTCGGCATTGAATTGAACGCCTATGGATTCTGCGAAACCGACAAATTCGCTCCTCTCCAAACCACCCGACCGGGCATCTTCGTCTGCGGTGCCTTCTCCTCCCCCAAGGAGATTGTGGAGACCATCATTGACGCCAGCGGGGCAGCCGCCGAGGTCATGCGCTTGCTGAATGACCGTTTGATGACCTATCCATACACGCGCCAGTGGCCGTTCCTAGCCAACGACCAGGAGTTTCCGCCCGAGCGCGAGGTGAACGGTGAGACGCCGCGCATCGGCGTATTTGCTTGTTCATGTGGCGACGTGATCGGCAACAGCCTGGACCTGATGCGACTGCTCCACGAGGCCGGCCGGTGGCCGAACGTCGTCCTGACCGATCAGGTGGACTTCGCTTGCCTACCAGAAGGGCGCGAGCTGATCCGCCGGCGCATCGAACAGGAAGGTCTGAATCGCGTGGTGATCGCCGCCTGCAGCAACCGCACCCACGACTCGCTCTTCCAGCGCACTGTGCGCCTGGCCGGATTGAACCCCTACCTGCTCGAACTGGTCAACCTACGCGAGCAGTGCACGCGCGTCCATCGCAACGCCCTACCTCAAGCTAACCGCAAAGCCATCGAGATGGTGCGCATTGCGGCCGGCCGCGTGGCCTTAGCCAAGCCGGTGTACAAAGAAAAAGCCCCGTGCACGCCGGTCGCCCTGGTGATCGGCGGCGGCGTGGCCGGCATGACCGCTGCTGTCACCATCGCCGATGCCGGCTACGAGGTCCACCTCGTGGAGCGAGAAGAACGCCTGGGCGGCAACCTGCTGGACATCTACTACGTGGCCGAAGGATACAACCCCCAGCGCCTGTTGCGCGATCTGGTCAACCGCGTCCGCTCCCACCAACGCATCACCACCCACTTGCGCACCGAAGTGATCCGCCACACCGGCCACGTCGGCCGCTTCCAATCCGATCTGCGCACCCGCCTCCTCAACGGCACCGAAACCGTGACCACCGTCGAACACGGCGTGACCATCGTCGCCACCGGCGCCCACGAGATTCGCGACCATCCCATGCTTCACCTGCCAGGTGTGATCACCCAACGCATGTTGGAAGAAATGATCATCCATCAACCGGAGCGGGTAGCGGCGCTCAGGGACGTGGTGGTTATCCAGTGTGTTCGCCCCAACAACCTGCCCGATTACTGCTCGCGGGTGTGTTGCACCAACGCCATGAAGAACGTGATCCGTCTCAAACTGTTCAATCCAAACTGTCGGGTCACCGTCCTCTACAAAAACATCGTCACCTACGGCTTCCGTGAGCAATTCTACAATGAGGCGCGGCGGCTAGGCGTCATCTTCATGCGCTACACCGACGATCATCCGCCGCGGGTCTTCCGCGTCACCGGAGATGTGCTCTACGTAGACGCCTACGATCCCTCTCTAGGTCGCTGGATCACCTTGCCGGCTGACCTGGCGACCTTGAGCATGGCCGTCGTGCCCTCCGAGGGCACAGCTGAACTGGCCCGTCTGTTGCGCGTGCCGCTCTCGAGCGAGGGCTTCTTTGAAGAGGCCCAGATGAAACTGCGCCCAATGGACTTCATGCGCGAGGGCATCTTCCTGGCCGGCATGGCCCACTATCCGAAGTTCATCGAAGAAAGCATCAGCCATGCTCAGGCCGCAGCCGCACGCGCCTTGACCCTGCTCTCTCAAAAACAGCTCGACCTGGGCGGCATCGTGGCCCAAGTGGATCCGAACAAATGCGTAGGATGCCTGACCTGCACCCGCACCTGCCCGTTCAGCATCCCGCAAGTCATTCAGGTCGAAGGCCGCAGCGGCGTGGGTGGCCTAGGCAGCGCGGCCTGGATCGATCCGGCCCAATGTCAGGGCTGCGGCACTTGCACCGGCGAATGTCCAGCCAACGCCATTCAGCTCATCCACTACACCGATGAGCAGATGATGTTACGCTCCATAGGCGGGTTGGGCGCCTGGAAAGCCCCTGCCCTGGTCTAAAGCGAGCAACCAGGTGGAGCAAGAACCGATGTCCTCGGAACACAACCCCTCTACACCCTCCTTCGAACCTGAACTGACCGCCTTTTACTGCATCTATTGTGGCTACATGGCAGGCGATACGGCCGGCGCGTTGCAAGTGGACTATCCGCCAAACGTGAAGTTTGTGCGCATGCCCTGCACCGGCAAAACCGACATTCGCTACCTGCTCGAAGCCTTCGAGCAAGGAGCAGACGGAGTATATGTGGTAGCCTGCCCGATCGGCAACTGTCATCATGTGCGTGGTAACGAACGCGGCTACGCCCGCCTCAAACGGGCCAAGAAACTCCTGGACGAGATCGGGTTGGGTGGAGAACGGTTGGAGATGTTCTTCATGTCCGGCAGCCAGGCTCAGGCCTATGCCAACGCTGCCCGCACCATGACCGAGCGCATTCGCAAATTAGGCCCCAACCCGCTGCGCCTGATGCCAAAGCCGGCCCCACCCCATCCAGAAGAAGAAGACGAGGAGATAACGTTTCGCGGCCGAAGGCCGAAACGGTAAGCGAGAAAGATCGGTGAGGTACCTATGGCGCAAGCCATTCGCCAAGAGGAGACGCACTTCGTCCCCACCCAGCAACCACCGATTGGGGCTGTCCTGGTGGTAGGTGGAGGAATTGCCGGCATGCAAGCGGCGCTCGACCTGGCCGAACAAGGCTTCAAGGTGTATCTGGTCGAGCGCCAATCGGCCATCGGCGGACACATGGCGCAATTGGACAAAACCTTCCCTACCAACGACTGTGCCATGTGTACCATTTCCCCGCGCCTGGTAGATACCGGCCGCCATCCCAACATCCAGATCCTGACCAACACCGAGGTGGTCGATGTCCTCGGACAAGCCGGAAATTTTACAGTCACCGTAGAGCAACGTCCGCGCTACATAGACCTAGCGAAATGCATTGCCTGTGGCGATTGCGCCAAGGTCTGCCCAGTGATCGTGCCCGATCCGTTCAACGAAGGGTTGGCCCCGCGCCGCGCTGCATACAAGCTGTACCCACAAGCCGTGCCCAACGCCTATGCCATCGAGAAGCGCGGCATTGCCCCCTGTCGCGATGCCTGTCCAGCCCACCAACGCGCCCAGGGCTACATCGCCTTGATCCGCGAAGGGCGTTGGGAAGACGCCTTGCGGGTGATCAAGATGGACAATCCCTTCCCGGGCATTTGCGGCCGCATTTGCAATCATCGTTGCGAAACCGCCTGCAACCGAGGTCTGGTGGATGAACCGATCAACATTCGGGCACTCAAACGCTTCGTCACCGATAAGGTCTATAGCCAACCGCGCCGGCCCGTGCCGCGGGCAGAGATCAAACACCCCGATCAACGCGTGGCGGTCATCGGGGCCGGCCCCTGCGGCTTGACGGCCGCCCAAGATCTCCTCCTGGCCGGCTATCCGGTCACCGTCTTTGAAGCCATGCCAGTAGCCGGCGGCATGCTGCGCTTGGGCGTGCCCGAATTCCGCTTGCCGGCCGAGATCATCGAGCGTGAGATCGCCGACATCGTTGATCTGGGCGTAGACCTGCGCCTCAACACGCCGGTCGCCAACCTAGAAGACCTCTTTCGCCAAGGGTTCCAAGCTGTCCTGATTGCCGTCGGCGCCCATGAGGGCGTGCGCCTGCCCATCCCAGGCGCCAACCTGAAAGGCGTGCTGATCAACACCCACTTCCTGCGCGACGTCCGCCTGGGCAAGGGCGAAGCGCTCAAAGCCTCAGGCGAATTAGGAAAGCATGTGCTCGTCCTGGGTGGCGGCAACGTGGCGATTGACGTGGCGCGCACCGCCGTCCGATTGGGATGCAAGGTGAGCATGGCCTGCCTAGAAAGCCGCCAGGGCATGCCGGCCCATCCCTGGGAAGTCCAAGCTGCCCTCGAAGAAGGGATCGAGATCTACAACGGCCGGGCCTTCGAGCGCATCCTCGACGACGGCACCGGTCGCGCCGCCGGCGTGGAGTGCACGCTCGTGCAATCGTTCCACTTCGATGAAGCAGGACGGTTGAGCGTGGAGAAAATCTCCGACTCTAACCACGTCCTGCCGTGCGACACCGTCATCTTCTCGGTTGGGCAACGCGCCGGTTTGGCCTTCATCCCAGACGATGCTGGAGTCGGCCTGACCGAACGCAAGACCATCGCCATCAACCCGAACACCTTTGCTGCCACACGGCCCGGCGTGTTTGCCGCCGGCGACAGCGTCTCCGGCACCGCCTTTGTCATCGAAGCCGTCGCCAGCGGCCACAAAGCGGCCCAGTCGATCATCCGCTACCTACGAGGGGAAACCCTAGAGCCGCCTCCCAAACCCGAACCGCCGGTGGTCAAACTCACCCGTCAAGAGATCGAGGAGCGACTGGCGCACGGCGAAATCAAACGCCAACCGCGCGTGCCCATGCCCATTCTGCCGCCCGAGGAGCGTCTGCGCTCCTTTGCCGAAGTCGAAGGCGGATATGACGACCAGTCGGCTCAGGCCGAGGCAGCTCGTTGCCTGGCCTGCGGCATCTGCTCCGAATGCATGTCCTGCGTCTTCGCCTGCGGCCGCAACGCCATTGACCATGACATGCCCCCTCGCCGTCAACACCTGCAGGTTGGGGCGATCATCCTGGCGCCCGGCTACCAGATCTACCAAGCCGAACAAGCCCAAGAATTCGGATACGGGCGCTACCCGAACGTGCTCACTGCCCTCCAATTCGAGCGCTTGCTCTCCGCCTCCGGCCCCACCCTCGGACACGTGGTCCGTCCTTCCGATCATCGGCCTCCGCGCCGCATTGCCTTCCTGCAATGCGTCGGCAGCCGCGATCGTAGCCACGACTACTGCTCCGCCGTATGCTGCATGTACGCCACCAAAGAGGCCATGATCGCCAAAGAGCACCAGCCCGGCCTCGAAGTGCACATCTTCATGATGGACATGCGCGCCTTCTCCAAAGGTTACCTGGCCTACTTTGAGCGGGCGCGCGAGCGATATGGCATTCACTATCACCGCTGTCGCCTGAGCGCCATTCAGGAGGACCCGCTCTCCCACGACCTGCTCCTGAGCTGCCTGCCGGATGATTCTGACGGCTCTACACCGATCCAAGAGCGCTTCGACTTGGTGGTGCTCTCGGTGGGCATGGAGGTCCCGCCGACAGCGCGCAAGCTGGCCCGCTGCCTGGGCGTGAAAGTAGACGAATACGGCTTCTGCCACACCCAACCCACCGAGCCTCTGGAAACGAGCCGCCCCGGCGTCTACGCCATCGGCCCCTTCCGTGAACCGAAAGACATCCCCGAGTCAGTGATCGAAGCCAGCGCGGCCTGCGCGGCCGTTGCGGCACGCCTCAGCTCAGCGCGCTTCTCGCTCACCGAGCGACGGCGATACCCTCCCGAACGCGACGTGCGCAACGAATCGCCGCGGGTTGGGGTATTCGTCTGCTCCTGCGGCTCCAACATCGGCGGCTTCTTGGATGTGCCGGCCGTTACCGAGTATGCCGCTTCACTGCCCTACGTGGTCCATGCCGAATCCAACCTCTACACCTGCTCCCAGGATAGCATCCGCCACATCAGCGAACAAATTCAAGAACACGGGCTCAATCGGGTGGTGGTGGCCTCGTGCACGCCTCTCACGCACCAGCCGCTGTTCCAGGATAGCCTGCGCATGGCCGGCCTAAACCCCTACCTGTTCGAGATGGCCAACATCCGCAACCAATGCTCCTGGGTACACTCGAACGATTGCCAGACAGCCACCCAAAAAGCCAAGGACTTGGTGCGTGCGGCGGTAGCACGGGCAGCTCTGCTCGAACCGCAACACACCATCCAAGTGCCAGTACAACGAGCAGCCCTGGTGATCGGCGGCGGCGCCAGCGGCATGACGGCTGCCCTCTCTCTGGCCGATCAAGGTTTCCCGGTCCATCTAGTGGAAAAAGAAGCCGAACTGGGCGGCAACCTGCGTCACATCACCGCCCTCAGCCTAGAAGCTCGCACCCCGCAAGCGGTTCTACAGAACCTCACCCAACGCGTGCTCAGCCATCCCCAGATTCAGGTCCATCTCCGGACCAAAGTCGTGGCCACTCGCGGCTTTGCCGGCAACTTCATCACCACCCTGCAACAGGCCGACGGCCGCCGCCTCGAGATCCACCACGGCGTGACCATCTTGGCCACCGGCGGGCGCGAATACCGCGGTCCAGACTACGGCTATGGCTCAGACCCGCGCATCCTCACCCAGCAAGAATTCGAGGCCTTGCTCGGCCAAGCCAACGACCTGCCTGAGTCGGCAGTCATGATCCAGTGTGTAGGGCCGGCCGAATCGTTCTGCAGCCGCATCTGTTGCACAGTGGCCCTGAAAAACGCCATCCGCCTCAAAGAACTCCAGCCTCAAGCGCAGATCATCGTCCTTTACCGCGATCTGCGCGCCTACGGGTTCAAGGAACGCCTCTATCGCCAAGCTCGAGAGAAAGGGGTAATCTTCATTCGCTACGACCGCAGCCGAAAACCCCTGGTGGAGCGTCAGGGTGAGGCGCTGTATGTTCGGGTGTGGGAGCCGATCCTGCGCCGCGAGATGATCTTGCATCCGGAGATGGTGGTGCTCTCCATGCCGGTCGTTCCCCAGGAGGATGCTCGGGAGGTGGCCTCCCTGTTCAAAGTCCCGCTGGACGCCGATGGGTTCTTCTTGGAGGCACATATCAAGCTGCGGCCGGTGGAATTTGCCTCCGAGGGGTTGTTCCTGGCTGGGTTGTCACATTATCCGAAATTATTGGACGAAAGCCTGATCCAGGCGCAAGCGGCGGCTGCGCGGGCGGCGCGTATCCTCAGCCACGATACGCTCACCGCCGGCGGACGAGTAGCCGTGGTCGATCAGGAACGCTGCACCGGCTGCCTGACCTGTGTGCGCATTTGTCCGTTCGATGTGCCCAAGATTCGCGCCGATCTGGCCGGCGTGGGCGGCATCGTCGGGGCAGCGTACATCGAGCCGGCCATCTGTCAGGGATGCGGCACCTGCGCCGCCGAATGCCCCGCCCGCGCCATTCAACTGATGCACTACACCGACGCCCAGATCATGGCTAAGGTGAGTGCCTTGTTGCATCCGCTTCCTGCTCTCTCTCATCGGTTACCTGTGCTATGAGCCAAGACTTGCAAATTGTCGCCTACTGTTGTGAACATTGCGCTTATGCCGCAGCCGACCTGGCCGGTGGACTGCGCCTGCAATACCCACCGAACGTGCGCGTGGTGCTGCTGCCCTGCACCGGCAAGGTAGACCCGCTGCTGATCCTGCACGCCCTCGAAGAAGGCGCCGACGGAGTGATGGTGGCCGGCTGCCTGCCAGGCAACTGCCACTACCTGAAGGGCAATTTCAGCGCCCGCCGGCGGGTGGCCTACGTGCAACAGCTGCTGAAGCAAATTGGCCTGGAAGCGGAGCGCGTGGAGATGTTCCACCTGTCCTCGGCCATGGGCAGTCGTTTTGCCGAAATTGCCAAAGAGATGACAGAGAGGGTGGCTGCTGTGGGCCCTAATCCTCTGCGCATCCCTAGGAAGGAGCGTGAGCCATGATCGTTGCCGAACAGAAATCTTTAGATGAAATCAAACAGTTAGTCGGTCGAGCCCAGAAGGTGCTAGTCGTCGGATGCGGCACATGCGTGACCGTCTGCTTCGCCGGCGGAGCACGCGAAGCGGCCATTGTGGCTGCCGAGCTGCGCATGGCCTCTAAGCTGGAAGGCGCGCCGAAAGAAGTGACCGACGTAACCGTGCAGCGCCAATGCGAATGGGAATATCTGGACCAGATTGCCGAGCAGGTGGGTCAGGTGGATGTGGTGCTCTCCTTGGGCTGCGGCGTGGGCGTTCAAGCCATTGCAGAGCATTTCCCCAACACCTGGGTGGTGCCCGGCTTGAACACCAAATTCATGGGATTGCCGACCGAGCAAGGCGTTTGGGAAGAGCGTTGTGCCGGCTGCGGCGATTGTCTCCTTGGCCTGACCGGAGGAATCTGCCCGATCGCCCGCTGCTCCAAGTCGCTGCTGAACGGCCCGTGCGGCGGCTCCCTGAATGGACACTGCGAGGTCAACGAGGAGATCCCGTGCGCCTGGCAATTGATTTATGACCGCTTGAAGAGCATGGGCAAACTAGAAGTGTTGATGGATATTCAGCCGCCCAAGAACTGGTGCACCGCCCGCGATGGCGGACCGCGCAAGATCGTGCGCGAAGACCTACGCTTGGCGACGGAGGAATGAGATGAACACCAACGGTTACCTTTCCGGCTCGAATTTGGAACGCGTGCTAAAAAACGGTTACTTTGCCGTGACGGCCGAGTTAGGCCCGCCACAGAGCGCCGATGGCAATGTGATCCGTCGCAAAGCCGCACTGCTCAAGGGTTACTGTGATGCAGTGAACATCACCGATAATCAAACCGCCATTGTGCGCATGTCCAGCATCGCCTCGGCGGTGATCGCCCTCCAGGAAGGGCTTGAGCCCGTGATCCAAATGGTGTGTCGCGACCGCAATCGGCTAGCCATGCAATCTGACCTGCTGGGTGCGTATGCTCTGGGCATTCGCAACCTGCTGTGCTTGACCGGCGATCACCAGACGTTCGGCAATCATCCGACGGCGAAGAATGTGTTCGATATTGACTCGACGCAGATGGTGCAGATGGTCACGGCGATGCGCGATCGGCGGGTCTTCCAATCAGGAGGCGAGATCAAGGGGCAGGAACCCCGCTTCTTCGTCGGAGCGGCTGAGTCGCCGTTTGCTCATCCGGTTGAATTTCGGCCGTATCGTTTGGCCAAGAAAGCCAAGGCCGGCGCCAACTTTATTCAGACACAAATCGTGTACGACATCCCAGCCTTCAAGGCGTTTATGGAGAAGGCGCGTGAACTCGGGGTCCATAAACAAGCGTATATTCTGGCCGGCGTCAGCCCGCTCAAGAGCCCAGCGATGGCCAAATACATGCGCGAGAACGTGCCGGGCATCATCCTCCCCGATGAGTTGATCGAGCGCATGGAAGCGGCCGGCGCGCCGTGGGCCGGCAAGAAGAAAGAGGAGCTCACTCCCGAAGATAAAAAGGCCCGCTCCGCCGCTTGGCAAGCCGAGGGGATCAAAATTTGCATCGAGATCATCCAACAGTTGCGGCAGATCGAAGGCGTGGCTGGGGTGCACATCATGGCTATCGAGTGGGAAGAGGCGGTGAAGCCGATCGTAGAAGGGGCCGGCTTGTATCCGCGGCCGGTGATCCCTGAACCTGAAGCCCAACCTGGGTGAGAGGAGAGAGAGCCGCATGAGCGCTCAGCCTGTTCCATTCATTACCCGTATCAACCCTGCCCTGGCGCAACGCGTGCAGGAGGAACTGGGACAGAACGTTTATCTATGCTACCAGTGTGTGAAGTGCACCAGCGGCTGCCCGCTGGCCGAATTCTTCGATTGGCAGCCTAACCAGATCCTGCGTGCTCTGCAACTGGGTCAGGAGGATATTGCACTCCAGGCCAAAACGCCCTGGTTATGCGCATCTTGTCAGACTTGCAGCACCCGCTGCCCTCAGGGGCTCGACATCACCGCTATCATGGCGTTTCTCACCCGCCAGGCTCTGCAGCGCGGCATCACACCCTCGGTGAGCGAGGTAAATATCACCAATCAGGCCTTTAAGCGCCAGGTGAAGCTTTGGGGTCGCTCCTATGAGCTGGGGCTCATGGCAGAGATCATGCTCCGCACTGGCCGCTTGACCGAGGACCTGGACCTGGGGATCAAGGTCATTGGCAAGAACAAAATGCCCTTCCTGCCCGCCATCGTCCGACCGCCGCGTAAGGTGCCAGCCACAATCCGAACGACCAAGACCGTGGGCTATTACCCCGGTTGCTCATTGCATTCCACGGCGGTAGAATATAATCTCTCCACCAAAGCCGTCTGCAAGGCCTTGGGACTGGACTTGGTGGAACCACGCGGCTGGGTTTGTTGCGGCAGCACGCCGATCCATCGCGCCGATCCGGACTACGCTCTGCGGCTACCGATGGAAAACCTGCGCTTGATCGAGCAGAGCGGCTTGAGCGAAGTGACGATGCCGTGTGCGGCCTGTTTCAACCATCACAAGGCCGCCCTGTATGAGCTGCGCCACGCTCCACAACGCAAAGCCGCCCTAGACAAAGAGATGGGTTATACCTACCAAGGCGCCGTCCAGGTACGGGCCCTACACGAGACACTTTATTACCGCATCGGCCCGGAGAAGTTGGCCAGCGCCGTTCAGACCAAGCTGGACGGCTTGAGGGTGGTGTGTTACTACGGGTGCCTACTCAGCCGGCCACCCCAAGTGACCGAAACCGCCCATCCCGAAAACCCCACCGAACTCGACGCGCTGATGATCGCCCTGGGCTTGGACGTCAAAGATTGGTCTTACAAGACCACCTGCTGTGGCGCCACGCACTCCCTCAGCCGGCCGGACATTGTCCTGACCCTCAGCCGTCGCCTGATCGACTATGCCCGTCAAGCCGACGCCGAGGCAATCGTCGTTGCCTGCCCGCTTTGCCACACCAACTTGGACGCGCGACAGATTCAAATGGGCTTGGACGAGCCGATGCCGGTCTTTTACTTCACCCAACTAATGGCCATCGCCTTGGGCATGCCCGACAAAGCCGCCCTCCACAAAAACATCGTGGACCCGCGCCCGTTGTTGCAAGCCAAGGGTATTCCGATCGCCTAGGGCTTAGCAAGCACGCACGGGAGTGCACCAACGGCTTAGTCACTCGATTGGCAGGTCAGCGGTTGATCAGCGGGCTTAAAGATCGTCGGCCGTTGGTCATCATGTTCCACGATCACGGCCAAGGCCCGCACCAGCGGATAGAACCCGCGCTGGGCGCCGACCACATCTACCTGCTCGCGACAGCCGATCACCCATACATCCGGGCCGGCGGCTAGGTTCACCCGACGAATCTCGGCCCGGACGTCCTTCAAGGGGGCGACCACGACCCCGGCGCTGATCGGCCCCAGCACGATAAACGACAAGCGAGCATAGCTCCGATCGCCAAACGCAGCATCGAAGACGGAGCACCGCGAACATAGCCCCTTGTTGGCCGCCAGAGAGCGTGGGTAGAGCAAGCGCCCCCGCAGGACCACCGCCTCTGGTTGTGCGCGAAATTGGAGGAACTCCCGACTCGACCAACCCAGTTGCCAAGCCGGCGCCCGTTCCTGAACAGCGCGAAACGCTTCAGGGCGAGTTAGTCGGGGATAGCGATCGGGGAGCCACCCCAACAAGGCCATGGTCCCCCCGATCACCAAGAAAATTCCCGCCGGTTTAAGCCAGGCGAAACGTCGCTCGTCCTGGTGGCCGGCCCCTAGCTCTTGCTCCAGCGCTGTCTGGCTTAGCGGCCCCAAGCGCGTTCGTTTGAGCATCATCTCCAACGCCTGAAAGACACCCAAACCAAAGTAAAAATACACCACCCAATCCACTGGCACCAGATAGCGTGCTCCCGAAGTGCGAGCCAAAGCATTCGATAGGTAGTACACAATCTCTACTAGAGCTGGGATCAAGCCAACGATTTTCCAACGTTGCCAAGCCGACGCCAAGCCTAAAGACAGGACTCCCAAATTGAAGAAAAGCAGCAGAGCGTTTTCAACGGACAGCTCGCCAGCCCAGGTGAGCTCCCAAAGCGGCTGATCGACCATCTTTTTGAGAGAATGAATGCGCAAGCTCACCGGCAAGACGAACAACGCCCCGATCTGGTTGTGCAAGAAATGGGCCGGGACAAAATGCAACGCCGAATCTATCGAAAGCGAATCAGGGGCTGCGACAGAGCGCATGGATAACGCCGCCTTCGAAGAACGCCCACCCAGAGAGATTTCCTGCACCCGACGAGCCGGCCCTTGAGAGGAACCGGGCTCCTCGCGCTGGAACCGATACCGATCGAGCACCCCTTCTATCTTCAATTGAAGAGCCGTCCTGCCCTGCTCATCCCGATTCAACGTCATCCAAGGAGAGACAAAAGCCAAAAAGCCGATCAGCAAGAACACAGTCGTTCGTCGACGCTCGATCTTCCTCCCGACGATCCACAACACCCCCACAAACAGCAACAACAAGATCAGCGCATTCGTGCGTAGCAAGAAAGCCACCCCCAGCAAGCCGCCAAGCCAAACGACATCGGAAACAGGGCGCCTATGCCCTTGAAGCCATCGCACCGCCCACCAAACAACAATAGCAAGCAACAAAGCAGTGAGCGACTCGGTGAGCAACATTTTGACGTGGACCGTTTGAACATCCACTGAGGCTGCAATGGCATTTCGCTCTTTGAAGATCCCCAACCCCGCAACAAAGACACCTGTGCTACGATGATGCAACCGACGACCCAAAAAATAAAGGAACACTGGAAACCAGGCTAGAACGAGAACTTGTAAACCGCTCACCACGTAAATCGATTGTCCGCCCAGAGCATGCAACAGAGCAAGGAAGAACATGTAGACCGGTTTTTCGGTCAACTGGTCGTTGTTGATCCCCTGGCCGATCAGCACATATTGCGCGCCCAGATCGTAGAACGTTGAGTCAAGCATCGGGTAATATTCATAATAGGGCGGCGAAGGTCGCGGGTGGCTGTACGTATGGCGCATCGGTTCGGCCAACCATATCCCTGCCGCCAGCAGCCACAGGAACAACGGGAGAAGCCACTCAAACCAACGCTGGTCTCTCGGATGCCTGAGCGCTCGCCATCCCACCTCAACCCCCAAGGCCAAGACCAGCGCTGCCAACACCTGAGCCGCTAACAAGGGGATCCCCACCTCATTCCAATACGCTATATCTGGAGTGATGCCCACCCTGCTAAGAGCAACCAACAACCCGATTGCTAAAAAGATCAAAAAAATCCACCCTGCGCGTCGCAACAAAGAGAATTCGTTTGGCTCGATCATGAATGCACCTCTACCATCTAGGGGCGTATTATAACAACAAGGTCACCACGGCGGCCCACCCACAAAAACAGACCCGGCTGGTTCAACCGGGTCTGCAGAGGCTGTTGTGCAAGAGACCTGCCCCACTACGGCTGATACCAGGCCCAACCGAGACGCTTCGGAGTGAGCTCGCAACGCACGTTGTCCACCTGAATCGTATAGGTTCCCGCCGAACTAGGCGTGAATTCAGCGATCTCGTAGGTGTTATCGTAGCTATACGAACTAGCTACGATGTTGTTCAGAGGGCCAAAAATCTGGAGATCGAGATCGGCGCTCGGCTTGGAGGCATAGTAAGTGTAATTTGGATTCTGATTCCAGACGATCACCACCCGCACTTTGCGGCCGGCCTGCAGATTCATCGTCCCAACATTCCAGTTCGTCGGTCGAACACAGGAATAAGTGTTGGCCCCCCAGCCTCCCTTGGAGGTTTGATTGCTGGCAACCATATCAGCACCCAAGGCCCATACCCCGCCGGCCCCATCTTTCTCGCTTAGGCGAGCAGCCCCTTCCTTGTTCCGAATAGCGGTAGCCATCAGGATGGCTTTCGTCGCTTCTGGCCACAAGATTAGCGATACGTCCCGCTGGTACATCAGCGCCGTAATTCCTGCAACCATCGGAGTCGAATAACTGGTGCCCGACCCAACGTTTCCTACCCAAGGCGATGCCGTGGTCGTCGAAATGATATTCGACCCAGGTGCCACCACTTCAGGTTTTTCGCGATCGTTATGGGCCGAAGAAGGATCCACATAACTAGAATAGGCAGCCATTACATCATCGCTGGTGGAAACCGTGTTCCGATCGTCGAAGCTCCCCACCGTCAACGTGTTGTACCCGAGCCCGGGGCTGGTCAGCAGCTTATCGGTGGTGCCGCGGTTGCCAGCCGATTTGACGACCAGATCAACGTAATCGAACATCATCCTATCGAAGAAGCGATCCATCAGGCCAGGGGTGCGCGACGCACCGCCGTGCCAACTCAAGCTGAAGGTATCGGCCTTCCAATCATTGGCTGCCTGAGTGATGGTTTGGATCTGAGCATCGGTCGTGCCGCAACCAACCCATACCTTGGCATCAGGCGCAATGCCGCGCTGCTCGGAATGGGTGCTCTTGATAATTCCCACAACGCCTGTGGTATGCAGCTTGACCGAACACCCGTAAGGATTGTGTCGGGTGATCCCAGAAAGATAAGGGTTCGAAGCCGAGACCATACCGTTGTACTCAATGACAGCGATAGAAGAGCCCAGGCCGGTGATTCCTAGATCGTTGACGTTCTTTGCGCCCACCACCTGACGCGCAACGTTCAACTCCGGCCCGAATTGGCTGCCGGCATAGATCCGATCGACCTCGGGCCGGTGAGCCCAGGCTCGGATCAGCCGCACCGGCAGAGCAACATTCACCACCGGCGCCAAGGCGCTGGGAACCGCGCGATACCCTCGAGCGTTCAATTCCTCCACCACCGGAGCCGTGGTCCGTTCCACACGAGCGGTCTCCGCCATTTCCAGCGCTTGCTCCAGGCTTTGCATTTGGGCCAGAGCGGCCGCATCAAACAACGGCACCTTCAGCTCATCGCGACCGCTTAGCGAACCCGAGTTGGATTGCACCGCCGGCGCCTCTACAGAAACTTCGTTAGGCTCAGAAACAGTCTTCAGCCAGATCGCCACGTTGACCACATCATCTGCCGCACGTCCCCTCAAAGCTTGCAGCAGGGGGCGATCGATCTTGCCGAATTTTCGCTCGTAAGCCTCCTGTTCCGCCCGATCCAATTCTTCCACCGAAACCGGATCGCCGGCAGGCGTGACGGCTACGCTATAGGTCGTTCCGGCTTCGTCAACGAACTTCGTCTCATAGATCACGACGCCCAGTAAAGGATAGTGGACGGCGACCGGTTCACTTACCGGCGTCAGGGCGGCCGGCGCAAGGCCAGACCGGCGAGCCAGGGCCTGGCGCGCCCGCAGGACCACCTGATCTCGGGAAGGAGCCCAAGGCCCAGCTGTGCCCACGCTCAGCAGCACGATCACTATCAGAGCCAATATCTTGTGTTTTCCAATCATTCGCAACGCTCCTTCTGATAAACGAACCCTGTCTCCAGTATAACAAATCCCTGGGCCAATTTCAAGGCCAATTCCGGTCAATCCCGCCGGCCGAATGTCAACAAAATTGTTATCTCCGCCGACTACACAGCAGAAGCCGTTTATAATATGCTCATCTCTACTGGCCCCGCATCTCCCATCCCGCTCGCCAACCTCACCGGAATGCACAGCAACCGCTCTGCGATCCGACTTCCTGTCAGAAGGCGTAACCACATCGATCGAGAAGCGCCATGAGCCACTCCTCTCAGAAACTCACCGTGTTGCTCTGCCACGCTGGCCAAGATCATCCGCTTGTCCGCCAACTGTATGAGCGCCTGCGCGCCGACGGCTTCGACCCCTGGCTGGACAGCGCAGCCCTGCTGCCCGGCCAGGACTGGGAGCGGGAAATCCAGCAAGCCATGCGCGCCAGCGGGGCGGTGATCGTCTGTTTTTCCAGCCTTTCGGCAGGCAAGGAGGGCTACCTCCAGAAGGAAATCCAGCACGCCCAGGAGATTCAGAAGGAAAAGCCCGAAGGGACGATCTTCTTCATCCCGCTGCAACTGGAAGACTGCGACCTGCCGTTCAGCCTGCGGGGGATTGAGTGGGGAAAATACTTCGAACCCGACGGCTACAAGAAACTGGTGCAGGCGCTCAATGCGCGCGCCGAGCAGGTGCAGGCCGCGCCGGGGAGCGCCGCATCGAGAGCGCCTCGCCCCGCTTCCGGCGCAGGAACCGAAAACCGGGGGACCTCTCTCCGCGGCGGAGACGACTCGGTCGTCATCGGCGGGGGTGTCAACAACAGCATCATCCTCGTAGGCAATCAAAACACCATCTCGCTCACCCGCAACGGCGCCCTGGCCTTTCAATTCCTCAGCGAGGAGTTCCGCCGGCAGCAGGCGCAATTGCCCGGCGCGCCCTTTTACGACGGCGCCAGCCCCAATTGGGCCAACATTGCCCGCCAGGACGACGCGCCGCGCGCCCTCTCCTCCGAAGTGCTGGACTTTGCTCGCGACCCCCACGGCAGCCCCTACAAAAGCGCCCTGATCCTGGGCCTGGCCGGCGAAGGCAAGACCACCCTGCTGCGCCGGCTGGCCTGGTTGCTAGCCGAACAGGGCTATCCCGTTTTCGTCCGCCACCATGAGCACGTGGGGCCCTCAACGCAGATCCCGATTTCCAGCCAGACGCCGCTGGTCCTGGTCTTCGACGAAGCCGACCAGGAGAATCAGATCCCCATCCTGGCCTCCGAACTGGCCGACCACGGCGTGCCGTTCATCCTCCTGATGGCGGCGCGCCCCCATGAATGGCGCAACGCCGACGTAGATGAAGGCAAGCTTAAGCGGAGGAGTTCCTTTCGGCGCTTCGTACTCGACCGCCTGAAGCGGCAGGAAGTGGAAACCTTGCTCGATAAACTGGCCCAGGCCGGCAAACTGGACGCGCTGCGCTCCTTGCCGCGCCAGAGACAGATCGAACATTTCCTGGCCCGCCTCAAGGCCGATGGACAACTGCTGCCGGCCCTGCTCACCGCTCGCTACGGCGTGGAGACCTTCGAAGCCATCCTGCTCGACGTCCTGCAAAAACTTCGCCGGCAGCCGCAGGGCAATTTTCTGCTGCGCGCCTACGCCACCCTGGCCAGCGTCCACCAATATGGCTGGTGGCTCAGCCGCTGTTTGTTTGCCGAGGTGATGGAAATTCAAGAAGCCGAGGTCGGCCACAGAGTGATCGGGCCTCTGGAAGGGGAGTTGCTCGCCATTGAGGAGAGCAGTCAAGAACGCCTGATGACGCGCCATGCCGTGATTGCCCAACATGCGATGAAGATTTTGCACGAGCAGCGCTGGGCGCCCGAAACGGTCCATCTTTACCAGGCCATCCTGGCCAAACTCGGGCTTGTTTTGCGCCTCCAGCCGCGCGACCCTCAGAGAAAATTGCTCACCATCCTGCCGCTGCTCTTCGCTCGGCAGAGCAAATTTAAAGAGGCCCGCCAACTCTTCGAGCAGGGCACCCGCGCCGACCCCTCCCACGCCCCCACCTGGCAAGCCTGGGCGCTCATGGA